>SXGU01167620.1_pt1 | contig 26209 bp, 27 predicted proteins | sample 3174531 | NCBI WGS metagenome assembly SXGU01 (sample SAMN11356863, study PRJNA531348) | freshwater metagenome | isolation source: freshwater sample F1-140 | place: China: Fuxian Lake, Yuxi | collected 2017-12-25
CCGCGATGCGCAAGGCGTCGACGCCAAGCTTCGCGGCCTGCGAGGCGACGTAGCGCTTCGCGGCCACGCAGTCCTCGACCGCGCCGGGGAAGCGGTGCTCGGGCGCCATGCGGTAGTCCACCGAGAACACCGCGCAGCGCGCGCCGATGGCGAGCTGGCGGCAGACCACGTCGAGGGGGTCGGGGGCGCCGAGCACCCAGCCGCCGCCGTGGCCGAACATGAGCGCGGGCAGCGCCTCGCCGCGCTTGCTGCCGGCGGGGCGATACGCCCGCATCGCGATCGGCGAAACGGGCCCGGGGATCACCATCAGGCCGGATTCCGCCACCTCGGGCGCCGCGGGCGAGGTGGCGCCGCGCGTGTCGCGGTAGATGCGCCGCGCGACATGCGGCGGCACCTCGTGCATCTGCGGCAGCGGCGAGTTCGCCGCGCGCTCCAGCAGTAACGCGACCTGCGGATGCAGCGCGGTCACTTGCTGGCTGCGAGCATCTTCTTCAGCCGCTCGACGAAGAACGGCGCGGGCTTGTGGATGCGCGTGTCCTGCGCCACCATCAGCGGGCGGATCTTCTGCACGTAGGCCTGCCAGGCCGGGTCGGCCTGCATGGCGGCCCGGCATTTCTCGCGCTGGAGCAGATCGTCGTAGGCCCACATGTGGGTGACGACGTTCTGCGGCCCGACCTCGGTGACGTAGTAGCCCACCATGTGCGGCAGGTGCCGGGTCTGGATGGCCATGCCTTCGCTCTCGTACAGCTTGAAGTACTCGGGCGCCCTGCCGATCTGCAGCGTGTACATGCGTTCTTCGACGTACATGAACCCTCCACTGGTGGTATCGGCCATTATAATTCCGGGGCCACCATGGATGACATCAGTTCGCTGCGCCGCATCCTCAAGCAGAACCGCGTGATCGCGGTCGTCGGGCTGTCGGCCGACTGGTACCGTCCCAGCTACTTCGTGGCGAAGTACATGATGGAGCACGGCTATCGGGTGATCCCGGTGAACCCGCGCTATGCCGGGATCCTCGGCCAGAAGGCGTACGCCTCGCTCGCGGACATCCCGGAAAAGGTCGACATCGTCGACTGCTTCCGCCGCACCGCGGACATCGGACCGATCGCCGAGCAGGCCGTCGCCATCGGCGCCCGCGTCCTCTGGCAGCAGATCGGCGTGAAAAACGAGCAAGCCGCGGCGCGGGCGCAGGCGGCGGGGCTGGACTGGGTCATGGACCGCTGCGTGAAGATCGAGCACGCACGCCTGTTCGGCGGCCTGAACTGGGTCGGCGTCAACACCAGGGTGATCTCGGCCAGGCGCCCGCAATGGCTCGCTTATTGATACTCTACGCATCATGGGACACCCCGTCCGATACTTCGAAGGCCGATTCGGCCGCCTGAAACTGCTGCAGGCGGGCGAGGCCGTCGAGGACGCGTCGCACGCCGATGTGCAGGTGCTGGCGCTGGTCGCCGGCGCCGACCTGCACTGCGGCGCGGCCCCGGAACGCGTGGCCGTGTCGCGCGAGGACCTGCTGCTGGTGAATCCGGGCGTGGCGCTGCAGGTGGCCGGCGGCGAGGGGTCGCGCTACGTGCTCTACCAGGGCTCGCCGGAATGGCTGGGATGGAGCTTCCCCGCCGTTTTCGGGCCGGGGCACGCCACGCCCTTCGCGCACCTGCGCGAGGGCATCAAGCCGCGCATCCGCCGGCTCATCGACACGCTCGACGTGGAAATGCGCAACGACCGCTTCCTGTCGCCGGCGCGCCTGGAGTTCATGGCGCAGGAACTCGTGCTGTCGGTGGTCGATTCCTACATCGCGCGCCGCCGGGTGGCCGCGCCGCTGTGGCGCGGCTCGCGCTTCGCGGATGCGCGCATCCGCGACGCCATCGCGCTGCTGCGCGCGAAGCCGAACAAGGAACTCAACATGGACGTGGTGGCGGGCAAGGTCGGCCTGTCGCGTTCGCGCTTCTACGACCTGTTCCAGGTCTGCACCGGGCTCTCGCCGCGCGACTACCTCGACCAGCTCTGCGTCGAGACGGCGATCGCGCGCCTGGCCTCCGCAGGCACCCGGATCGCGGAAGTGTCGGCGGACCTCGGCTTCTCCGCGCAGAGCAACTTCACGCGCTTCTTCCTGCACCAGGTCGGCATCCCGCCCTCCGAATACCGCCGCGCCGCGCTGCGAAGCAACGACGCCGCCTGACGCGGTTGCCGCCGCGCATGGCTGACCACCCCTTCGGCATCGAGACGCTCTGCCTGCACGCCGGACAGATCCCGGACGCCGCCACCGGCGCGCGCGCCGCGCCGATCTCCCAGACGACTTCGTTCGTCTTCGACTCCGCCGACCACGCGGCGAGCCTCTTCAACCTGCAGACCTTCGGCAACGTCTATTCGCGCATTTCCAACCCCACGGTGGCGGTGTTCGAGGAGCGCGTGGCGGCGATCGAGGGCGGGCGCGCGGCGCTCGCCACCGCCACCGGGCAGGCGGCGGAAATGGTGGCGCTGCTGACGCTGGTGAAGGGCGGCGACCACATCGTGTCCGCCTCCACGCTCTACGGCGGCACGCACACGCTGCTGGGCGTGAATCTTGCCAAGCTCGGCGTCGAGACCACGTTCGTCGACCCGGACGAGCCGGAGAACTTCCGCCGCGCGCTGAAGAAGAACACCAAGCTGCTCTACGCCGAGACGCTGGGCAACCCGCTGATCAACATCGTCGACCTCTCGAAAGTTGCGGACATCGCGCACGAGGCCGGCGTGCCGCTGGTGGTGGACAACACCGTGCCCTCGCCCTACCTGTGCCGGCCCTTCGAGTGGGGCGCCGACATCGTCGTGCACTCGGCCACCAAGTACATGGGCGGCCACGGCACCACCATGGGCGGCGTGATCGTCGAGTCCGGCAAGTTCCCATGGGACAACGGCAACTTCCCCGAGATGACCGAGCCCTCGCCCGGCTACCACGGCGTGCGCTTCTACGAGACCTTCGGCGATTTCGGCTTCACCATGAAGGCGCGCATGGAGATCATGCGCACGTTCGGCCCGACGCTGCCACCGCTGAACGCGTGGCTCCTGCTGCAGGGCCTGGAATCGCTGCACGTGCGCATGGACCGGCACTGCGAGAACACCATGGCGGTGGCGAAGTTCCTGCAGGGCCACAAGCGCGTGGCCTGGGTGAACTACCCCGGCCTGCCGGACAACAGGTACCATGCGCTGGCGAAGAAGTACCTGCCGAAAGGTGCGTCGGGCCTTCTCAATTTCGGCGTCAAGGGTGGGCCGAAGGCAGGAGAGAAATTCATCGAGTCGGCGCAGTTCATGAGCCACCTGGCCAACATCGGCGACGCCAAGACGCTCATCATCCACCCGGCCTCGACGACTCACCGGCAGATGAGCGAGGCGGAACAACTGAAGGCCGGCGTCAAGCCGGACATGATCCGCATGTCGGTCGGCATCGAGTCGATCGACGACATCCTGTGGGACATCGACCAAGCCTTGGAGAAAGCAACCCAATCATGATCAGCTACGACGTCGTCGAACACGGCCGGCCCCTGCAGAAGGTGCTGAAGGAAACGCCGGTACCCAAGGGCGCCGAGGTGCTGGTGCGCGTCACGCGCTCCGGCGTGTGCCACTCGGACCTGCACATCTGGGACGGCTATTTCGATCTCGGCGGCGGCAAGAAGTTCTACGTCAAGGACCGGGGCTGCATCCCGCCCTTCACCATGGGCCACGAGCCCTTCGGCGTGGTCGAGGCGCTGGGGCCGCGCGCCAGGGGCGCGAAGGTCGGGCAGAAGCGCATCGTCTATCCGTGGATCGGCTGCGGCAAGTGCGCGGTGTGCAAGGACGGCCAGGACAACTACTGCCTCAACCAGAAGTTCATGGGCGTCTACACGCGCGGCGCCTACGGCACGCATATCACGGTGCCGGATGCGAAATACCTGGTCGACGCGGCCGGCGTGGACGAGTCCTTTGCCGCGACGCTCGCCTGCTCCGGGCTCACCGCGTACAGCGCCATCAACAAGTTTCCCGAGCTGAACGCGCGCGACTGGGTGGCGGTGATCGGCTGCGGGGGCCTTGGCCTGGTGGCGATCTCCATCCTCAAGGCCAAGGGCATCCGGAACGTCATCGCTTGTGACGTGGACGAGACCAAGCTCGAGGCGGCGCGCAAGCAGGGCGCAAAACTCGTGCTCGACACCCGGGCGCCGGACGCCGCACAGAAGCTCGGCGCGCTCGCCAAGGGCAGCCTTGCCGCGGCGATCGATTTCGTCGGCATGCCGGCGACCCACGGCGTGGCCTACCCCGCGCTGAGGAAGGGCGGCCGCTACATCCTCTGCGGCCTCTTTGGCGGCGAGATCACGCTGCCGCTGCCGCCGATCGCGCAGCGCGCGGTGGCGGTGATGGGCTCCTACGTCGGCAACCTGCAGGAACTCAAGGCCGTGGTGGCGCTGGCGAAGAAGAAGAAGCTCAAGCCCACGCCCCTCAGCACGCGCCCTGCCGACGAGCTCAACGCCATCCTCGACAACCTGAAGGCCGGCAAGGTGCTCGGCCGCGTGGTGCTGGACCTGGAGAAGCTGAGCGCATAGATGACGCCTTTCAACTGGGAGTTCCCCTACGCCTGGCCGCGCAAGCCGCTGCTGGCAAAGAACGTGGTCTGCACCTCGCAGCCGCTGGCGGCGCAGGCGGGCGTGCAGATGCTCGCCGCCGGCGGCAACGCGGTGGACGCGATTCTCGCCACCGCCATCACGCTGACGCTGGTCGAGCCGGTGTCCAACGGCATCGGCTCGGACGCCTACGCCATCCTCTGGGACGGCAAGGAGATGCACGGCCTGAACGCATCGGGCCGCTCGCCCGCGGCGTGGACGCCTGAATTCTTCGGCGACGCCAAGGCCATGCCGCAGCGCGGCTGGAACTCGGTGAGCGTGCCGGGCTGCGTCTCGGCGTGGAGGATGCTGAGCGAACGCTTCGGCAAGCTGCCCTTCGACAAGCTGTTCGAGCCCGCGATCCGCTACGGGCGCGACGGCTTCATGGTCTCGCCCACCATCGCGCGCCAGTGGGCGCAGCAGGCGAAGGAACTGCACGTGCAGCCAGGCTTCAAGGAAGCCTTCATGCCCAACGGCCGCGCGCCGAACCCGGGCGAGGTGTTCCGCTTCCCGGACCACGCGGCGACGCTGGAGAAGATCGCCGCCACGAAGGGAGAAGCCTTCTACCGCGGCGAGCTGGCGGCGAAGATGGAAGCGCACGCGAAGGAACACGGCGCCCTGTTCCGCGCCTCGGACCTCGCCGCGCACGAGTCGTTCTGGGTCAAGCCGCTGGAAGTGAAGTACCGCGGCTACACGGTGCACGAAATCCCGCCCAACGGCCAGGGCCTGGTCGCGTTGATCGCGCTCGGCATCCTCGAGCGCTTCGACGTGCGCGGCCTGCCGGTGGACGGCGCCGACAGCCTGCACCTGCAGATGGAGGCGCAGAAGATCGCCTTCGCCGACGGGCTCGCGTACATCGCGGACATCAGGCACATGCCGTTCAGCCCGGAGCGGCTGCTCGACCCCGCGTATCTGGATTCGCGCGCGAAGCTGGTGGACATGAAGCGCGCCCAGGCCTTCTCCGCGGGCACGCCGCCCAAGGGTGGCACGGTGTACCTCACCGCGGCGGATGCCTCGGGCATGATGATCTCGATGATCCAGTCGAACTACATGGGCTTTGGCTCGGGCGTCGTGGTGCCGGGCACCGGCATCTCGCTGCAGAACCGGGCCGGCACCTTCGTCATGCAGCCGGGGCACCCGAACCGCGTAGGGCCGTCCAAGCAGCCCTACCAGACCATCATTCCGGGATTCCTCTCAAGAGACGGCAAACCGGTGATGAGCTTCGGCGTCATGGGCGGCACCATGCAGCCGCAGGGCCACGCGCAGCTCATCGTGCGCATCGCCGACTACGGCCAGAACCCGCAGGCCGCCTGCGACGGGCCGCGATTCCGCTGGGTCAAGGGCATGGAGATGAACGTCGAGGGCGGCCTCAAGCCCTCCGTGCTGGAGGAGCTGACGAAGCGCGGCCACCAGCTCACCGAGCTGAAGGAAGGCTACATGGACTTCGGCAGCTGCCAGGCGGCGTGGAAGCTGGACGGCGGCTACCTTGCAGTAAGTGACCCCCGACGCGACGGCCAGGCAACCGGCTTCTAGAGGAAACCGCAATGCTGAAGGTCTGGGGGCGCACCAACTCGGTCAACGTGAAGAAAGCCCTCTGGTGCATCGAGGAGCTGAAGCTCCCGTACGAGCGCATCGATGCCGGCATGGCCTTCGGCGTGGTGAAGACCCCCGAGTACCTGACGATGAACCCGATGGGCCTGGTGCCGACCATCGACGACGATGGCTTCATCCTCTGGGAATCGCACGCCATCGTGCGCTACCTGTCCGCCAGGCACGGTGCAGGCTCGCTGTGGCCGACGGACCTGCGCGTGCGCGCCGATGCCGACCGCTGGATGGACTGGGCGACGGCGTTCCAGACCGCCTTTCGCGCGGTGTTCTGGGGCCTGATCCGCACGCCGCCGGAGAAACGCGACCTCGCCGCCATCGAGGAAGGCAAGAAACGCTCGGCGGAACTCGCCACACTGCTGGATGGCGCGCTGGCCGGCCGCCAGTACGTCGCCGGCAGCGCGTTCACCATGGGCGACATTCCCATCGGCTGCCACATGCAGCTCTGGATGCGCATGGACCTTCCCCGCCCCTCGCTGCCGAACCTCGAGGCCTGGTTCAAGCGCCTCGAGGGCCGCGCGGCGTTCGGGAAGGTCGTCGACCTGCCGCTTTCCTAGTCCTTGCCTTGTTGTTGTAGATGTCCGGCTTCATGTCCTTGCCGCCCTGGCTGTAGTCCCCGAACGGCGCGTCGCGTTTCGCCACCGCCGCGCCGACGCCCTCGTCCGCGGCAACGCGCACGAATTCGCGCCCTTCCGGCGTGTTGCGCATGATGCCGTCGATCACCGGCCCTAGCAGCGCCGTGTGCTGCACGCCGAGGCGGTCGAATACCTGGTTGGTGATGAACTTCATCGCCGCCAGCTGAGTCACGGGTATCTGCGCCAGCTCCTCGGCGTACGCCCGCACCCTGGCGTCGAGTTCCTCCTGCGGGTACGAAAAATTGATCAGGCCGATGTCGACCGCCTCCTTGCCGCTCACCGGCTTGCCCGTGAGCGCGTAATGCTTGGCCCTGGTCAGGCCGAGCCGGTAGATCCACATGCCGGTGAGGTGGCAGCCCCAGATGCGCGAGTACGGCGTGCCGATGCGCGCGTCGTGCGAGGCGATGACGATGTCGCCCAGCAGCGCGAATTCCGAGCCGCCGCCGACGCACCAGCCGTGGATCTTGACGATCACCGGCTTCGGGCAGCGCCAGATGGCCATGAATTTCTGCACCGGCGCGAGGTGCGGGCTCAGGCTGGAAAGCATGTCCATGCCCGGGTCATGGGTCGCCGGGTCCGAGCTGATGCCCAGGTGCTCGAAGTGCCTGAAGTCGTCGGAGAAATCGAAGCCACCGCAAAACGACTTGCCCGCGCTCTGCAGGATGATGACGCTGATTCCGCGGTCGAGGGTCGCCGCGCCGATCGCCGCATCCACCTCGTCGGGCATCGGCGGGCGGATGGTGTTGTACTTGTCGGGGCGGTTCAGGGTAATGGTGGCGATCCTGCCGCGCGTCTCGTAAGTGATCGTGGTGTAGTCCATAGGGCTCCGCGTCAGGGGTCGGGCTGCTCAGCCCGGTTCGGCGATGCGCCGCCGACGCGCAGAGACAAGGCCGTGCAGGGACTCGACGATCCGCCCGGGAGGGTCCTCGGGACCGAAGATCGCGGCAACGCCGGCTGCGCGCATGGCGCGTGCGTCGTCTGCGGTGATGACGGAGCCGCCCAGGACCACGGCGGCATCGAGCTCGTGCGTCGCGATCATCGCGAGCAGCTCCGGCACGTACTCGAGATACTCCCAGGAATGGCAACTGATGCCGATGATGTCGGCATCCTCGTCCATGCCGATGCGCACCAGCGATTCCGGCGTGTTGTAGCGCCCCGCGTAGACCACTTCCATGCCGGCGTCGCGCAAGAGGCTGGCAATGGCGATGGCGCCCGTTTCGTGCTGGTCGATGCCGAGCAGGCCGATGACGACTTTGGGCGCATCCATGACGGGCCTCAGAAATCCGGCCGCACGCACCCGCGCGGGTCGTACGCGGCGCCGCATGCCAGGCGCATCGCGCCCGCCATCTCGCCCATCGTGGCGCCGGCATCGGTGGCATCGATGACGACCGGAATCAGGTTTTCCGCAGTCGCCGCGGCCGCATGCAGCCGGCGCAACGCGCGGCGCACAGGGTCCTGGTTCCTTTCCCGGCGCAAGCGGCCCACGGCCTCGATGCGCTGCCGGTCCGGAGCGATCTTCTGTTCGGCAACGTCGCGCAGCAGGCGATCCTTCTCGGGCGCCACCTGATGGCAGTTGACGCCGACGACCTTGAGCTCGCCGGAAGAGATCGAGCGGTAATGGCGCTGCGAGGCCTGCTCGAACAAGCGGCGGAAGTAACCCGCTTCGGCCAGCGCCAGCGCGTCTCCCTGCGCCTCGATGTCCCGCACCATGGCGAGAATTCCGTGCTCCATGCGGTCGGTCAGTTCCTCGACGTAGTAGGAACCTCCCAGCGGGTCCGCGACGCGCCCGACGCCGCTTTCGAGTTCCAGGATCTGCTGCGTGCGCATGCCGACCAGGTGCGCTTCGGCGCTGGGCGTGCGAAAACCCTCGTCGAACGCGGATATCTCCATCGCCTGCACCCCTGCGAGGGCGAGCGCCATGCCCTGCACCGCGCCGCGCACGATGTTGTTGGCGGGTTGCTGTGCCGTCAGGGTCAGGCCCGAGGTGTGCGAACTGATGGCGGCCGACAGGGAGCGCGGGTCCTGCGCGCCGAACTCCTCCTTCATCATGCGGGCGAAGATCCGGCGGGTGGCGCGGATCTTGGCGATCTCCTCGAAGAAGTCCATGCTGCAGTTGACCAGGATGGCGATGCGCGGCGCGAACGCGTCCACCGGCACGCCGCGCGCGATCAGCGAGCGCGTCAGGTGCCGGATCTCGACGAAGCCCAGCGCCATTTCCTCGACGCCGTTGAGCCCTGTTTCGCTGAAGAAATAGGTGTCCTCGACGTAGGCATGGAAACGCGGCATGTGCTCGGCGGCGAACGCCATGCCGTCCAGCGCCAGGCGATTCATCAGGCTGAACGGCATGCCCACGGAATAGGAACAATCCTCCGCGTACAGCGGCACCTGCAATACCGAGCCTCGCACCTGAGCGCAGGGAAAACCGCATTCGCGCAATGCGAGCGCGAGGCCGCTCAAGGAAAAGACCGAGGGCACGGAACTGGAGACCGAGACCTTATCGAACGGGATGCCGGCGTACAGGGCGAGGTAGTCGTCCCTGGCGCACAACGACACGCCCTGCGTGCCGACCGAGTGCTTGACCAGCGGATGGTCGGGATCGATCATCGACTGCGTCGGGCTGTCGCCGATCACGTCCACGCCCATCTGGCCGATGCCGATCAGGTACTTGATCTGCTCGTTGGAGCGCCGTGCATCGCCCTCGCCAGAAAGCTCGCGATGGATCCATCCATGCCTGGCCTGGCTGGGCCGGTGCCGGCCGCGCGTGTAGGGGTAGCTGCCCGGCGTCTCGCCGGCGCCTGCGCGCGGCGCGACCTCTGGTGGGCCGTAGTACGGCTTCAGCGGTATATCCGATCGGCTGGTGGTCACGGCGCGGCTCCGTTACCTGCCGTTTGGCAGGTTCGGCATCTTTGACGGGCGCGCCTGCCGGGTCAAGCCCTGCGACGGCTTTCGGCCGCCAGCGGTCTCAGCGTCCCAGCGCCCGCTCCCTTGCGTCGCGCTCGAGAGCGGCGAGCGCCTTGACCCTGGCGTAGAAGCGTTCCAGGTCGCCGCCCTCGGCGGCGAGCACTCGCTCGAAACCTTCGACCAGTTGCGAATAAGTCGCAAACGCGGCGAGCATGGCGTTGTTCGGCCCACTCTCGGTGAAGAACCGGTCGTAGCCGGCGAAACCGGCCCAGCGTTCGCGCTTGAGCGCTTCGTACTCCTCGCGCAGGGCCTTGAAGGCCTCGGCCTTGCGCGGGCGCATCGCTTCGGGCGCTGCCGCCGCGCCGTAGACCGCCTCCAGTCGCTGCCGTGCACGCGCCAGCAGTCCGTGGAAGTCCTGCGTGCGCTGCTCGCGCAGGGCGAGCACGCCCAGCTCCGCGTCGCGCCCGGCGGCGCGCAGCCAGCGCTTCACGCCCTCGCGCTCCACCGCCATGGCGAAGGACTCGTTGAAGGTGGTGTCGCCCCTGACGTAGACCACCTGGTGCGCGAGCTCGTGGAACACCAGGCGCGCGAGTTCGGCCTCGGGGTAGCCGATGAAGGTCGAGAGCAGCGGGTCGTCGAACCAGCCCAGCGTCGAATACGCGGCTACGCCGTAGGCGAACACGTCGTGGCCCGCCTCGCGCAAGCGCGCCGCATGGCGCAACGCATCCTCGCGCGCGTAGAAGCCGCGGTACGTCACGCAGCCGGCGATGGGGAAACACGACAGCACCGGCTTGAGGTCGAATTCCGGCGCCGCCACCACGTTCCACACGGCGTAGGGCCGGCCGAGGTCGGCGTAGCCGCGGAAGCTGGCGTTGTCGGGCAGCTTCAGCTCGCGCGAGGCGAAGTCACGCATCCTCGACGCCAGCTCCAGACCGCTGCGCAGCTCGCCGGGCGTCGCGGGGTCGGCAAGCAGGCGCTCCACCGGCTGCGCCCGCCCGACGAGGTCGAGGTGGCCGTGCATCGCCTGCAGGTAGTACGCCGCCATCTCGCAGCCCGAAAGCGCGAGCAGGCAGGCCAGCGCGGCACTGCGCGCGATCACGCGGTGAATCGTCCGTGCTCCAGGAACGACAGCACCTGCACCGCGACGCGCCGCGAGACGATCATCGCCGAGTGCGCCACCGGCAGCACCACGCGCTCGCGCATGCCCTCGACGCGCGTCTCCTCGACCCGCACCGCGCCGTCGTTCGGCCCCGGCAACCGCACCACGGCGCGCGCCAGGCCGAACTGCGCCGTGCCGGCGATGACGCCGAGCGGTTCCGGGCGCATCCAGCGCGGCGCGGCGCGCTCTCGCCAGAGCGGCGCGCTCTCGCCGAGCAGCCAGCGCCCGATCCCCCGCCCGCCCACCAGCCGCCCGGAGAGGCTGCCTTGCGCGGGAGTGCCGAGGAGCACCACCTTGCCGATGGCCAGTTCCGGGTGCGCGGCGAGCGTGGCCAGCACGACCAGCCCGCCGAGGCTGTGCCCCACGTAGTGAGCCGGCCGTTCCCCCACGCGCCGGTGCACGAAACGCAGCAGGTGCTCGGCGTTCGTCTCCAGCGGGCGGCGGTGGCTGGCATAGTGAAAGAGGTGGCAGCGGTAGCCCGCGCGCGCGAGGCGCGCCGCGAGCGGCGCCATGACGAGGCCGGGCATCCACAGCCCATGGACCAGTACGACGTCCTTCAACGGCCTCAGGCTTTCTTTCCAGAGAGCGCGAACACGCCGCTGGCGCGCACCACGCGCCGCTCGCCGACCACCAGGTAGCCGCTGCAGAAGGCGATCTGCGAACCGATCTTCTGCACCTCGATGTCGGATTCGATCCACTCCCCAAGCTTGGCGCTGCCCGCGTAGTCGATGGAGAGGTTGACGGTCACGAAACCGGTTCGTCCTTCGGCCTTGCCGATCATGGCGTAGCCGAGCGCCAGGTCCGCGAGCGTCGCCAGCACGCCGCCGTGGCAGATGCCGCGCGAATTGGTGTGCTTTTCCTCGACGCGCAGGCCGATCGCCAGGCGATCGCCGTCGCGCCGCTCGTAGAGCGGGCCGATCAGGGTGTTGAACGGGCCCTGCCGGCGGCTGACGGGAACGAAACCCTCGGGAACCATGGCGGCGATTCTATCGCCCGCGCCACAGCAGCAGCCGCAGGCCGATGGCGAGCGCCGGGACGCCGAACACGGCATACGCGGGCGCGTAGCTGCCGGTAAGCGAGAGCACCAGGTTGAACACCGGCGGCGCGATCACCACGCCGAGGAAGGTGTAGAACAGGCAGCCGCCCGTCGCCTCGCTCACCTTGCCCTCGGGCGCGAGGCGCGCGACCTCGGCCACCCACACGCCGTTCCAGCCCACCGCGGTCGCGCCGAACGCCGCGGCGAAGAGGAACAGCAGCCAGCGCGGCCAATCCGGGCTCGCCGTCAGCGTGGCGATGCAGGAGAGGCCCATGCCGATGCCGAGCAGCGCCAGCATGGCGCGCCGCGTCAGCAGGCGATCGGCCGCCACGCCCCAGCCCACGCGCCCGATCACGCTCGCCACCTGCGACACCGAGAGCACCAGGCCCGCCAGCACCAGCGTCATGGCGAAGGCGTCGGTGAGGAAGGTGACGAGGTAGGTGACCAGCGTGATCTGCACGCCGCCGAAGATGAAGCCGGAGACGGCCATGCCGCGCAAGCGCGCATTGCCGAACACCATGAGCACCGGCCCGGCGGCGGAGGCGAGGGAGATGCGCGCCTTCGGGTTGCGCGCGGCATCGTACAGGCGCCGCCCCGGCGCGATGGCGAAGGCGAGCGCCGCGCAGGTAGCGCCGATCGCCAGTGCCGTGCCCTGCCAGCCCACCGCGGGAATCAGCGCCGGCACGAGCACGCCGGCGATCGCCGCGCCAGCCGGTACGCCGGTCTGCTTGATGGAGAAGGTGAACGCCACCATCGAGGGCGGCGCAGCCTTGACCAGGATGACCGAGCTTGCAGGCGTCGACGGCCCGTAGCCCAGGCCGACGAGGAACGCACCGAGCATGGCGAGCGCAAGGACGCCGGTGGCCGAGCACGCCAGCCCGGCACAGCACAGCAGCAGCCCGACCTGGCTGACGCGGATCGGCCCCAAGCGCGCCACCGTGCCGCCGGCGGTGGCGGTACCGATCATGGAGCCGAGGTAGGTGATGGCGATGAAGTAGCCGATGGCCGCGGGCGATACGCCCATTGCGGGGGCGGCCACCGGCGCCATAACCGGCGCGCAGTACACCGCCAGTGCGACGATGGTCTGGATGGCGAAGGTGACGGCGAGCGGGAAAGCGATCCCGCCCGTCCTAACCGCCACTCTTGGCTGCCTCCAGCACCTTCCGGGCGCGATGCACCACCGGGTAGTCGATCATCTGCCCGTCCACCTGGATGGCGGCGAGGCCCTTGGCCTCCGCCTCCTTGAACGCCGTCACGATGCGCTCGGCGCTGGCGATTTCTTCGGCGCTGGGTGCGAAGGCGCGGTTCACCGGCGCGACCTGGTCGGGATGGATGCACAGGCGTCCCTGGAAGCCGTTGCGCCGGCTGCGCTCGATGGCGGCGGCGAAGGCGGCGGTTTCCTTCAGGTGGATCCACGGGCTGTCCACCGGCGGCTCGAGCCCCGCGCCGCGCGAAGCGAGCACGACGCGCGCGCGCGCGTGCGCCAGCTCGTCCTCCACCAGCGTGGGCGAAAGGTTGAGGTCATGGCTGTAGTCCACCGCGCCGAAAGCCACTCGCCGCACGCGCCAACGGCCGGAATAGGGCCGCAGGCTGCGCGCCTGCAATATGCGGTCGATGCGCTGCACGCCCGCCGCTGTTTCTATCAGCGGCATCAGGTCGATCGAGCCGACCTCGAGGCCGCGGTCGCGCTCGAGGTTCGCCACCAGCCAGTCGATGGCGTGCAGGTCCGCGGCGCTCTCCACCTTGGGCAGCACGATGCCGTCCACGCCCTTGCCGACGACGCCGACCAGATCTGCGTAGCACCAGGGCGAGCCCATGCTGTTGACGCGCACGTAGCCGCGGCCGGGGCGCGGCGCGGCCAGTGCCTGCGCCACCAGCGGGCGGGCCGCGGCCTTCTCGGCCACGGCGACGGCGTCCTCCAGGTCGAGGATGACGGCGTCGGCGCCGATGGTGAAGGCCTTCTCGACGCGGCGCGCGTGGTTGCCGGGGGCGAAGAGGAACGAGCGGTTGAGCGTCATGGCGCGGGCCGGAACTTGGGGATGCCGGCCTCGGCACTGATGTCCTCGAAGCAGGCCGCGAGCTTCATGCCGATCTTCACGTCTTCGGGCTTGCAACCGATCACCTGCCCGTACATGCGCGCGCCTTCGTCCAGGTCGATGATGCACATGATCACCGGCAGGTCGCCCTTCCAGCCGGGGAAGTTCATCATCACCTTGTAGGCGATGGTGTACGAATAGACCGTGCCGCGGCCGGACACCTCGATCCAGTCGAGCTTGCGGCTGCCGCAGTCGATGCACCAGGGCTTGGGAAAGAAATTCAGCGTGCCGCAGCGGCCGCACTTCTGCACCACCAGCTTGCCGTTCTTCGCCGCGGTCCAGAACGGCCGCGTCTGGTCGGTGATTTCCGGCAGCGGGTGTCCGCGCCCATCTTGTGCCATGCTCATGGTTCGGCTCCGAAGACCAGCGTGACGCAGCTGCGGTTGTTGCGCGCGTAGGTCATGCCGCCGAAGCCCGAGGCGGCGACGATGCGCGCATCCTTCACCTGCCGCTCGCCTGCCTCGCCGCGCACCTGTGACACGGCTTCTATCAAGGGCATGAAGCCGCCGATGGCGCCGCCGGGCTGGCCGCCCGAGAGCTGCCCGCCGTCGGTCAGCATGGGGAAGTCGCCGTGGATGGTGAGGTCGTGCTCCTCGACGAAGCGGCCGCCCTCGCCCTTCTTGCAAAACCCGTAATCCTCGATCTGGATCAGCGCCACCATCGGGTAGTCGTCGTAGGGCTGGAACGCATCCACCTGCTTGTGCGTGATGCCGGCCATGGCGAACGCCTCGGGGCTGGTCTGCAGGAACCCCGTGTCGGTGATGTCGGGGAAGGTGCGCGACCCGGAGTAGTAGTTGCTGACCTCGGCGAAGCCGAGCAGGTACGCGGGCTTCGGCGTCACCGCGCGCGCCGACTCGGCCGAGGTGACGATGTACGCCAGGCCGCCGTTCACCATCGGCACGCAGTCAAAGAGGCGCACCGGGTACGAGAGGATCTCGGAGGCGAGGTACTCCTCCATGGTGAAGGGCTTGCGGTAGATGGCGCCCGGGTTGAGCGAGGCGTGGTAGCGCGCCGTCACCGCGATCTTGCCCAGCTGCTCGGGCTTCAGATCGTGCTCGTGCATGTAGCGCGTCTGCACCAGGCCGAACTGGCTGTTGGCACCCATCACGCCGAACGGCCCCTGGAAGTCCCAGAACACGCCGCGCGTGCGCTCGGGCGACAGCGGCAGCCCCGGCGCGATCGAGGGAATGGTGAGCGGCGTGTCCGCGCCCACTACCAGCACGCGATCGACGATGCCCGCATTGATCATGGCCGCGGCGCGGATCAGCAGCGCCGCCGCGGACGCACCGCCCTGGTCCGCGCGCAGCAGCACGCGCGGGCTGATGCCCAGGCACTCGGCGACCGCGGCCGACCAGTTGACCGTGTGGCTCGCCTCGGCGTGCGCCACGCCCAGGCCCTGGCCGTCGAAGTCGTTCTTCGACATGCCGGCGCGCTCGAGCGCGAGCTCCGCGGCCCAGGCGAGGTACTCATCCACGGTGTGGATGCGTTCGCCCGGCTTGGCCCGGCTGTAGGGGGTGCGTCCGTAACCGACGACGGCGACTTTTCCGCGCATGGATCGTTCTCTGATGGTGACCGGATCGAGTCTACCGAAGTTCTGCGCGCGCTACAGGGGCGCGACGAGCCCGGGACGGCCGGACCAGGTCCACGCGAAGCTGGCGCGCGAGACACCCAGCAGCATGCCGTGCAGGCTCTTCGGGTGCACCCAGAGGCCGTCGCGTTCGGCCGCGACGTCGCCGCCGCGCGCGGCGAATTGCGCACCGGCCTGCAGCAGCCGCTGCTTGAGTCCGTCGAAGTCGTGCGCTTCGGCGAAGCACATGTACAGCCCGCTGCCGCCGCGTTTCTCGACGAAGCGCCGCATGGCGCCGGGCCTGCCGGCATCGGTCTGCGAGAGCTCGATGCGGTCCAGGCGCGCAGGCGGATCGAACAGGGTCAGCGTTCCCTGGTAGCCAAAGCGCTCGCTGGCGATGGGCGAGAAGCGCGCGGCATCAAGGCCGAAGAGGTCGGCGTAGCGCGCCGCCGCTTCGCGCCAGTCGGTGTCCAGCGCGTGCGTCGCTTCGTAGAAGAAGCCCAAGGACCCCACCCGCGGCCGTTCGGCCGTGCGGGAAATCGCCATCGGGAATCCGCCGGTCGCCGCGGCGGGCACATGCAGCCGGTCTCCCTCGCGCGTGAAGCGCACGCCGCGCGCATCCAGCCGCGCCGCAAGCTCGTCGGGCCTCGACGTCGAGTAGCCCGCGGCGAGCAGCCCTTCTCCCCGGCGCTCGAGGAAGTCGCGCGCGGCACCCGGGCCGTCGGGCTGGCACAGTTCGACCTCACTCTCGCCAAGCGAAACAACGCTGCAGCGGGCGCCGAGGTACGCGCTTTGCTCCTCGCGCGCGGGCCGCGCGCCGAGCAGCCGGACGAAGGTGTCCGTTGCCCGGTCGCGATCGCGCACCGCGAGCAGCATCCGGTCTGCGCGCTCCAGCACGATCAGACGCTCGCTGCGCCTCGATGCGCGCGTCCCTGACCAGCGTGGCCCAGCGCACCGTTTCCGCTCGCAGGAAGGCGTCCACCTCCTGCGGGGCGCTGCGCGCGGCGATCTGCGCACCCGCGCTTTCGAGGCGCTTCTGTACCTCGGGGTCGGCAAGCGCCTTCTGCGTCTCCTGGGATATGCGCTCGACGATGTCGCGCGGCGTCCTTGCCGGCACGACGAAGACGTACCAGGCGACCACCTGCGCATCGGCATAGCCCTCCTCGGCGAAGGTCGGCAGCTCGGGAAACTGCCTGGAGCGCCGCGCGGCGCCGATGGCCAGCGCCTTCAGTTTTTCCGACTTGATGTGCGGCGCCGCGAGCGGTTCGGAGAGCATGCCGAAGAACACCGCACCTGCGAGCAGGTCGGGAATGGCCGGCGGCAGGCCACGGGACGACGAAGCGCACCGGTTTCGACGGATACGGCTGCGACCAGGCCGTGCCGGCCGCGGCAGACAACGCGACAACGGCGATCAGGCTGCGGAACATGGTCTGCCCCTTTGTGTGGAACTACTTCAGCAGCACCCTCGACCCCCACTCCGGGAACGGCGTCACGGCCTTCGCCGTCGCCGAGGCCTCGGGCCAGACGATCTCGCGGCGGCCCCTCTGCATCTGCATCAGCACCGGCCGCGCACCCGCCTGCGCGCCGTCCTTGCCGGTTTCGTGGCTGCCCAGCGGCGTGTCGATGCGCACCTGCATGAGCGCTTCGCGCAGCCTTTCCTGGTCGAGCGTCCCCGACGCCTTCAACCCGGCCTCGAGCATGGCGCCCGCTGCGTAGGCGCAGGCGGCGAAGAAATCCGGCGCCAGCCCGAACTTCGCGCGGTAGGCCTTGACGAAGGCCGCATTGCCCGGCGTGCGCGAGGCCGGCGAGTACTGCATCACGCCGACGGTGAATTCCGCGTCCTGTCCGATGGCCCGCGCGAACACCGGGTGCGCCGCTGTGCTGGCGATGACGATGCGCGGCGCGAATGCCGCCTTCTTCATCGCCTTGACGAACTCGGCCGCCTCGCCCGGCGGCGCGGCGATGATCACCGCGTCCGCGCCCTGCGCGCGCGCCCGCTCGATCAGCACCGCATCGTCGCCAGACGGCCCGCCTTCGGCCTTGACGTAGGCGATGCGCAGCTTCTCCGCGTCCTCGCGCAGCCGCGTCGTCATGCCGGTATCGTCCCTGTCCACCAGCAACGGCCGTTTGACCCCGGCCTGCTGCAGCAACGGCCAGAAATACGCCCCGTACTCCTGCGCCGCCGCCGGCACCTGGAAGCTGTAGCGGTTGCCGCGCTTGAGCACGGCAGAGTCCACGCCGGTGGTGTTCACCAGCACGCGCTTGCGCTGGTCGGCAACCGCCATGGCGAGCAGGGTCGCTGCGGAGCCGACCGGCCCCAGCAGCACGTCGGCCTTGTCCTCGTCGATCAGCTTTTCGTAGATCGCGCCCTCGCCGATGGCGGAAGAAAGGTCGTCGCGCATGCGCAGCTCGACGCGCCGCCCGAGCACGCCGCCGCGCGCGTTGGCTTCCGCGGCCCAGAGTTCGAGGCCGCGCTGGTAGCCGGCACCCAGGTCGTGCAGCTGGCCACTGAGCGGCACGGCGACGCCGACGAGGATCGGGCGCTCCTGCGCCGATGCGGCACCAGCGAGAACCGCCAGGAAAACCACCATGGGCAAACGCATGGCCCATCTATACGGTGTGCCACAATCCGCGTCAAGACCATGCTCATAGAACGACTGCGCGAAATCTCGGGCGGCGCGAACGTCCTCACCGAGGATGCCGACACCGCGCCGTTCTATAGCGACTGGCGGCGCCAGTACTCGGCCAGGGGACTGTGCGTGGTGCGCCCGGGCAGCACGGCGGAAGTCTCCGCAGTGGTCGCGCTATGCGCCGCGGAGGGCGTGGCGATCGTGCCGCAAGGAGGCAACACGAGCCTCTGCGGCGGCTCGGTGCCGACCGGCACGCGGCGCGAGATCGTGCTCTCGCTCAGGCGCATGAACCGCATCCGCGCCATCGACCCGCTGAACGACACCCTCACGGCGGAGGCGGGCTGCGTGCTGGCCGACGTGCAGCGCGCGGCCGAAGGCGCGGACCGGCTCTTCCCGCTTTCCCTCGGCGCGGAGGGCAGCTGCCAGATCGGCGGCAACCTCTCCACCAACGCCGGTGGCGTCAACGTCCTGCGCTACGGCAATGCGCGCGACCAGGTGCTGGGGCTGGAGGTGGTGCTGCCCGACGGGCGCGTCTGGGACGGCCCGCGCGGGCTGCGCAAGGACACTACCGGCTACGACCGGAAGCAGGTGTGCCTCGGCGCCGAGGGCACGCTCGGCGTGATCACGGCCGCGGTGCTCAAGCTCTACCCCCGACCCTCGGCCTCGGTGACCGCGTGGATCGCGGTGCCCGACCCGCGGCGCGCGGTGGAACTGCTCGCCTTCCTGCGCGAGCGCATGGGCGGGCGCACCAGCGCCTTCGAGCTGATATCGCGGCGCTGCCTGCAAGCGGTGATGGCGCACGTGCCGTCGATCCAGGACCCGCTTGCGGGCGAGTACGCGTGGTCCGTGCTGGCGGAGATCGACGACAGCGGCGAGCAGGCGGCCCATGCGGCGCGCGTGGAGCGCGTGCTGGGCGAAGCCTTCGAGCGCGGCCTCGCGCTGGATGCCGCCATTGCCGGCAGCATCGGGCAGGGCGCGGCGCTGTGGCGCATCCGGGAATCCATTCCCGAAGCGCAGTTCAGCAACGTCAAGCACGACATCTCCGTGCCGGTATCGCGCCTGCCGGAGTTCATCGAGCGCGCGGGCGCCGCGCTCGAACACGCGTTTCCGGGCGTCGCGGTGTACTGCTTCGGGCACATCGGCGACGGCACCCTGCACTACAACATCGGCGATGCGAAGCTCGCGGCGCGCCGCGAGGAAGTGAACCGGGTGGTCTACGCGGCGGTGGACGCGCTGGGCGGCTCGATCTCGGCCGAACACGGCGTGGGGCAGCTCAAGCGCGTGGAGATCGCGTCGCACAAGGACGCGATCGAGCTCGAACTCATGCGCGCGCTGAAGAACGCGCTCGACCCCCGTGGCGTCATGAACCCCGGAAAGGTAATCTGATGCGCGCTACTGGCGTATGCCGAGGGTGGTAGCGAGCTTCTCGTAGAGCTCGTACTGCTCGCGCACGAACTTCTCGGTGTCGGCCGGGGAGCGGATCGCGGGAATGCCGCCGAGCTTGGCGTTGCCGGCGAGCCACTCGGGGTCCTTCGCCACCTTCGACAGCGCATCCACCCAGCGCTCCGCCGCCTCTTTCGCCATGCCCGGCGGGCCCATCAGCGCGGTCCAGCCGGTGATGCGCTCCATGTCGGGCCAGCCCAGCTCGCGGGAGGTCGGCACATCGGGCAGCTCCTTCAGGCGCTCCGCGGTCGTGATCATGACTGCGCGCAGCACGCCGGACCTGATGTGCGAGAGGATGGTCGTCAGGTTGTTGCAGGCGAATTGCACCTGCCCGCCGAGCAGCGCGGTCGTCACGTCGCCGCCGCTCTTGTAGTGGATGCCGACCGCGTGGTCCTTGGTAAGCCCCGCCAGGGTGAAGAAGTACTGCGGCCCGAGGTTCTGGATGGTGCCGACGCCCGAGGTGGAGAAGTTGAGCTTGCCCGGCTCCCTGCGCATGCTGTCCACCAGCTCCGGCATGGTCCTGATGGGCGAATCCCCCTTCACCACGCAGACGTAGGGATTGAGCTCCAGCAGGGAAAGCATGGTGAACTCGTTCCACCTGTACTGCAGCTTGGTGTCGATCGCGGGGTTGATGGCGTGCGTCGCAATGCGCGCAACCAGCAGCGTGTAACCGTCGGGCGGCGCGGCCTTCACCGCCATCGAGCCGATCGCGCCCGAGGCGCCGACGCGGTTCACCGCGACGATGCTCGCATTGTTGAGGTACTTCGGCGCGTGCTGCGCGAGGATGCGCCCGGAGAGGTCGGAATCGCCGCCCGCGCCGAACGGGATGATGAAGGTGACGGGCTTGGACGGGTACGGCTGCGCGAAGGCAAGCGCGGGTGCCAGCGCCAGCGCGGCGACGACGGTGCGGATGTTCATGAAGATCTCCCCTGGTTGCGCGAAGTCTAGCTCAGCGCCGGGCGAACAGCAGCGGCGTCGCCACCCCGCCGCGCAGCAGTTCGCCGGTGATGCCGTCGCCAGCCACCCGCCCGCGGTAGGCGAAGCCCTCGCCGGCGAATTCGAGCGCTACTCCCGCCAAACGCGCGGTCCTTACCTGAAGGGCCCGCCCCTCCCACTCGCCTTCCACCTCGACTTCCTGGAAGTTCTGGTGGATACGGATGCGCCAGTCGCGCGCCCGCCATTCGCCGCGCGCCTGTGCCGGAACCACCCACAGATGGATCTCGCTCTCATCGCCCTGGCTTTCGTGGCGCTTCGCCAGGCGCACCCTTTCGCTGCGATCCGGCTTCCAGCCTTTCATGCCGAAGGCGTGGGTGACGATTCGCGCACCCGGCCGCAGCTCGTCGAGGAACTTCGGCTGCAACTGGTCGATGAGGAAAGGCAGCAGGTAGACGGTGACCACGCTGGCGCGCGACAGGTCGGTCTTCAGCGCGTCGCGCACCTCGAATACGGTGCGCTCGGCCACCCCTTCGCGCCGCGCGTTGGCGCGGGAGATCTCGACCAGCTTGGCATCGATGTCGACGCCGACGCCGCGCGCGCCGAACTTCCTGGCTGCGGCGATGACGATGCGTCCGTCGCCCGAACCGAGGTCGAGCACCGTGTCCTGCGGGCCGGTGCCGGCAAGGCGCAGCATGCGATCCACGACCTCGTCGGGCGTGGTGATGAACGGCGGGGTGGGGGCGGAGTCCTGCGCCAGCGCGCAGGAGCAGAACTGGATTGACGCTAGCGCGGCAACAAGTCCGTAACGAGCTTGCGCACCGATTCCTTCGACCAATCGAGTTCCCCGCGATAGTGGTAGCGGATTCTACCGTCGGGGCCGACGAGGTACGTGGCCGGCAGCACGCGCGCGTTCCATGCCTTGGCCGCCGCCATGTCGCGGTCGAGCAGCACCGGGAAGGCCATCGGCACTTTCTCCATGAACGTGCGGATGCGCGACTCCGGCTCGCCGAGGTTGACGGCAAGCACCTCGAACGGCCGTCCCGCAAGCGAGGCCTTGAGGCGGCCGATCGAGGGCATCTCCTCGCGGCAGGGCTCGCACCAGGTCGCCCAGAAGTTGATCAGCACCACCTTGCCGCGGTAGCCCTCAAGGCGCTGCGGCCGGCCTTCGAGATCGGGGAGTGCAAGGGCGGGCGTCGCGCCTCCCGTCCACGCCGCAGGCTCCTTTGCCTGCACCGCTCCCGCAACGACCAGCGCGAGCGCGGCGGCGAAAAGGCGCGCCGTCTTCAGGCCTTGACCCCGTTGGTGCGGATCTCGTATTTCACGCCGTCGGGCTCCAGCTGGTCGAGCCGGCCAGCGCCGGTTTCGGCATTGATGTACATGAGGTACGGAATCTTCGGCCCGCTGGAGTGGGGCAGCGAAACGTCGTGCGCCATGTTGTACGCGACCCAGTTCATTTCCCAGCCGCCGAACAGGCGCTTGCGCGCCGCCACCACCTTCGGGTCGTCGATCTTCAGGTTGGTGGGCGGCTCCTCGAGCACCACCTTGCGCACGTCCGCCGGGTCCACCGGCACCCAGCCCACTCCCTGCGCGAAGAATTCGGCACGGCAGTGTTGCGCCTTGCTGACGTTCACGGCGCCAACGCCGAGGCTCTTGTAGCCATGAACGGAGGGAGCGACGCGCAAGCCGTAGATGTCGCGCGCCGGGATGCCGACCGAGCGCGACAACCCGACGAACATGGCGTTCAGGTCGCCGCACTTGCCGCCGAAGTTGCGCGTCTCGAGCATGGACTTGATGTCGCCCCATCCGCAGCCGCGGGTCTCCGGGTCGCGGAAAGTGTTCTCCACCACCCACTCGTAGATCAGACGCGCCTTGTCCACGTTTCCCCTGGCGCCCTTGACGATGTCGCGCGCGGTGTCGCGCACGATGCCGTCCGTCGGGATCAGTTCGGTTGCGGCGGTGTAGAACGCAAGTTCGTCGGCCGAAAGCCTCTCCGCACCGGCTACGGCCTTGGTCGGATCCACCTGGCGGTCGCGCGTCTGGAACGCGCTCGCGACTTCGATCACGGGCTGCGCGGTGCCGGGCGTCCACTCCGCGTAGAGCATCGACGCGCCGTACTTGCCGTCGCGCAGGATCTGCGCCCTGGCGGCGTTGCCCGACCACGTCGAACCGATGCTGCGCTGCCATTCGGTGTCATGGGTCATGGGCAGCGGAATCCATGCCCTGGACACGCCCTCCGGCTTGAGGATGGCGACCCTGGTGGTGATTTCGTAGCTGCGCCAGTCGCCCGTGGTGGTCGCGGCGAGCGCCTCCTGCCACGGCAGTGCGGAGGTCGCGGCGGCAGCGCCGGAAAGCTTGAGGAAGTGTCTGCGGTCCATGGGCGTCTCCTTCAGGCCAACATCATCCTCTGCGCGGGACTGGCGCAAGGACGAAGGGGGGAAACATCGGGGGGAGAGGGACGGCGGGAAGGCGGGAGGAAACGATGCGCATGGCGCGCAATTCTTCGTCCGGGCTCCCCATGCGACCCGTGCCGGCCCGCCCGCGCGCGCGCCCGGAGCCCGTCATCACGGAAAGGGCGCGGGAACTGCGGGAAACCAGGCGTTCGAGCAGGAACATCGGCTGTCGGTCTCGGGGCGAACAGCAAGCTTACGCGATTTGTTCCCCAGTCCGGAATTCAAAAAGAAAAACCCGGCGCACGGCCGGGTTTTCCAGGTGCCAGGGAGCCTACTTCTTGGCGGCGGCCTTTTTCTTCGCCGGGGCCTTCTTCTTCGCTTTCTTGGCGCCGTCCTTGGCCTTCGCCTGGACGGTGAAGCCCGGGACCGTGGACGAGAACGAAGGCGCGGTGGCGGCAAGCGCAGAGCCGCTGAACGCGATGGCGACGAGGATGGCAAGAACGCGGGTCATGGCTGGTTTCCTCCTGGATGGTTGGGGGTGGCGCGAATACCCCGGTATCCTAACGCACCGGTGCGTTCCCCGGGGCACCGGTGCGTTCCTTGGGCACCGGCGCGTTCCATGGGAACCTTTCGATTTCCGGCCCATGCCGCACGAAACCTGAATGGATCTCGCCGACTTCCTGCCGCGCGTGCCGCGCGGCGACCTCTGGGTGTTCGGCTACGGCTCGCTCATGTGGTCGCCGCATTTCCGCTTTCGCGAGAAATCCGTCGGCCTGCTGCACGGCTACCACCGCGCGCTCTGCATCCGCTCAGCGCGCTATCGCGGCACGCCGGAGAGGCCGGGACTGGTCCTCGGCCTGTGCCGGGGCGGCTCCTGCTGGGGCATGGCCTTCCGCGTGACGACGTCACGCGTGCGCGCGGTGCTCGACAAGTTGTGGCAGCGCGAAATGCCCCGCCGCGTCTACATGCCCAGGCTGGTGCGCCTGCGCGTCAGCCGCGGCCGGATGGTCAGCGCGTTGGCGTTCATTGCCGACCCGAAGCATCCCCAGTTCGCGCGCGAACTCGACCTGAAGAGCCGCGCTCAGCTCGTGGCGCAGGGATTCGGCGAGCGCGGCAGCTGCACCGACTACGTGCGCAGGACCCTCGAACACATGTACGCGCTCGGCGTCACCGACCCTCATCTCGAGCGGGTGCTGGAGATCGCGGAGGCCATCCGCGCGAGCGCGGCGCGCAGACGCGCGCGCTGAGTGCCAAAATTCAGGCGCACGAACTGCGGCGCGCCGAACTGCGCGCCGGGCGACACGGCCACGCCGTGTTCGAGGAACAGCGCCTGCGGGTCGGGCACGCCCAGCCCCGCGCAGTCGATCCACGCCAGGTAGGTCGCTTCCGTGTGCGCCATCGCAAGTCCCGGGGTCGCGGCCACCCATTCCTCCACCAGGTCCCGGTTGCCGCGCAGGTACGCCAGTTGCGCATCGAGCCACGCCCCACCGTCGCGGAACGCGGCCAGGGAAGCTACATAGCCGAAGATCGACGGATCGTGCACCGTGGCGTGGTCGTCCGACATGAATGCGGCCCGCAGCGCAGGGTCCTCGATGATCGCCCAGGCGGCTCCCGCACCGGGAAAGTTCCAGGTCTTGTTCGGCGCGTAGAGCGTCACGCTGCGGCGGGAAACTTCCTCGGAAAGGCCCGCCAGCGGCACGTGCGGCTTGCCCGGATCGAGCAGCAGGTCGCAATGGATCTCGTCGCAACACAGGGTCAGGTCGTGCGCTACGGCAAAGGCCGCAAGCCGCTCGAGTTCGGCACGCGTGAAGATCGTGCCGCCCGGATTCTGCGGGTTGCAGAGGAAGAGCAGTTTCGTCTCCGGCCGCACGGCCGCGGCAAGACGTTCCTCGTCGAACACCCAACGCCCGCCCGAGAGCACCAGCGGCACTTCGGTATGGGCACGCCCCGCGCGCTCCAGCGCATTCTTGAAGTGGTGGTACAGCGGCACCGGCAGCAGCGCGTGGGCGCCGGGCGGGCACAGGTAGCGCGCGGCGAGGTGCAGGCCGGGGACCACGCCCGGCAGGAACACGATCCAATCCGGCTCGATGCGCCAACCGTAGAGCCGCGCCGCGCGCTCGACGATGGCCTCGCGCAGCTCGGACGGCTGCGCGGTGTAGCCGAACACGCCGTGCTCGACGCGCCGCCGCAGGGCCTCGATCACCGCCGGGGGCGCCCTGAAATCGGTATCGGCCACCCACAGCGGGATGACGTCGCGGCCGGCGTACTTCTCCCAGCGCAGGCTGCCGGTGCCGGAGCGGTCTACCGGCGCGTCGAAATCGAAGTCCAGGGGCCTACTTCTTCGCGTCGTCCTTCCCGGCCTCTTCGCCCTTCTTCTCTTCCTCGGGCTCCTCGGGCTGCTCCATCGGCGTATCCGGTTCCAGCTTGTTCATGCTGTCGTCCACCTGCTCGACCTTGATCGCCGAGGACTCGGCACGCACCTGCTCGGGGAAGGTGGTGACGATCTTCGGGAAGAGGATGATCAGCGTGATGCAGACCACCTGCAGGATCATGAATTCGAACATGCCCTTGTAGATGGTGGCGAGCGACCACTCCTTGACCACCTGCTTCAGGTAATACGCCGACATCGCCACCGGTGGCGAGAGGAACGCCGTCTGCATCACCACGGCCACCGTGGCGCCGAACCACACCATGAACATGTCCGGCGCAATCCCCAGCATGGCCGAGAATTGCGGCTTGAGCGCATCCACCACGGGATAGAAGATCGGCAGGAAGACGAGGATGATCGCCGGCCACTCGAACGGCCAGCCTAGCCGGAAGATCAGCACCAGCACCATCAGCAGCATGACGAACGGCGGCACCGGCAGCGCCACAAGGGTCTCGGTGATCCAGCCCGCGGTGCCGAGGCGCGCGAACACCGCGCCGAAGATGTTCGAGGTGACGGCAAGGAACAGCACCATGCTGGAGGTCGCCGTCGTCGACAACACCGCCTGCTTCAGGCCGGCATAGGTCATCTTGCCGTAGGCCAGGGAAAGCAGCGCCGCGCCGAGCGCACCGATGGCGCTCGCCTCGGTCGGCGTCGCCAGGCCCGCGAGCATGGAGCCGAGCACCGCGCCGATGAGGAGGAACAGCGGCACCACGCCGACGATGATCTCCTTGATCATGACGGGCATGGAATGAATACGCTCCTCCACCGGCACCGGC
>SXGU01416069.1_pt1 | contig 26191 bp, 19 predicted proteins | sample 3174531 | NCBI WGS metagenome assembly SXGU01 (sample SAMN11356863, study PRJNA531348) | freshwater metagenome | isolation source: freshwater sample F1-140 | place: China: Fuxian Lake, Yuxi | collected 2017-12-25
ACGACAGCCCGTCATAAAGTTCGTCCAGTTGTTGTACGGTCAATTCTAGGGTGATCATGGGCATTCAGTGCGGTAGTTTCCGGCCTTTTTACAATATTTTCGCAAAATGGGAAACCGAAAAGTTGACCGTTTGGAGTATAGACAAATTGAGACCTTCGGCTAACCGACTGTATGCCGTCAAGCTCAGCGGCGCATGGGCCTTTCTGAAAACCCGTAGTGTTGCCGCACAAACCCACCCCTTCCCACCTTTATCCACGGCGATTGCCGAGCAGTCTGTTTTTAATCTTGCACAGGTTAACGCCACGCTGGCCGGATTCTGGATGCCGTCTTATATGGCTCAGGTCAATAGTCCCGGTTATCACTTTCATGCGTTAACGGACGATAAAATGACCGGCGGTCATGTGCTGGATTGCCGGTCCACCCATGTCAGGATTGAGTTGGACGCTATCGAAGCGTTCAGGATGGTGTTGCCGGTTGATATTGATGAACTGGATTTGAGCGGTCTGTAAGGAGTTTATTGGAATTTATCGGTTAAATCCCCGGTTGCCCTGCAAGCCGCCGGTATGCAGGGCGATAATGCGCTGTCCGGGTTTGAAAGCGCGTTTTTTAATCAACTCGTAAAGCGCATAGAGCATTTTTCCGGTGTACACGGGTTCGAGCGGGATTCCGGTGTTATCTTCGAATGCCTTGATAAATGCGTCGAGTTCGGCATTTCTTGAGGCGTAGCCGCCGAAGTGGTAATCCAGGTTAATTTGCCAGTTATGATGCGCTTGCGTTAGCAAAGCCTTAACATCGTTTATTAAAAAGCCGGCATTTTTCAACGCCGCAATTCCAAGCACTGAAACCTGTTCGGGGACTGCGGCGATAAGGCCCGCCAGCGTTGTTCCGGTTCCGCAGGGCGCGCAGAGTAGGTCGTAAGGCATGTCTATTTCGGCGACCAGTTCCGCCACACCCTGCAAGGCCAGTGCTTGCGCGCCGCCTTCGGGTAGCCAGTATTGCCGGGCTTGCAGGCCGGGTAAGTCATGACAGCCTTGGTATTGCCTGAGTTGCCTGTAGTCGGCGCGCGAGACAAAGCGCAGTTCCATGCCCCAGTTTTGTAAGTCAACCAGGGTCGGGGTTAGCGCCCCTGTCGGCTCGCCACGGATAATGCCTGTGGTTTTCACGCCGATAGCCTGACCGGTATAAGCGAGGGCATGCAGATGATTGGAATAAGCACCGCCCATGCTGATAATGTCGGTTGCGCCTGAACACAGGGCATCGTCGAGGATATATTTAAGCTTGCGCCATTTATTGCCGGAAATAACCGGATGCAGCAAATCATCCCGTTTGATCCAGAGCTCGATGTCGTAGGGTTCAAGCACCGGATCGTTAATTTTGCTTAACACCGAGCGCTTGAAGGTTGTTTCGAGGTTAAGCAGTTTCGGGTGCATAGACGCAGATAGAGACAGCGAAATTGATAAAGCGATAGACGGCTGTCACGCTATGGTTTTCTCCGTTGTTCAGTCAGGATATCTTTGAATAATTGCAACAATTCAATAACCCGAAACGGCTTGATAATATAGGCGCGAGCGCCGAACTTAAGACCTGCTTCAACATCTATCGGCATGGCCGAAGCGCTGACCGCAATCACCGGTATGTTTGTCGTCTCCGGGTCGGCCTTAAGTATCTTCAAGGCATTAAGACCGCTCATGCCCGGCAGGTTGATCTCCATGATCACCAAGTCCGGCATCAGCCGTCGAATCATATCCAGGCCGTATTCGGCGTTTTCGGCAATGTAGAGTTCGACGTCCGGCAGTTGTTTGAAAACATACTGCATGACACTGACATTGGCCTGATTGTCCTCGACATAGACAACGTTCCCGTGCAGGGAATCTTTTGTTGCCGACGCTTCATGGTCTGTCTGGTCATGTTGTAGCGGCGGTTCTTCGGTTAGTTTGGGTTCCGAAATCGGCAGTTGTATCCAGAAAGTGCTGCCGACGCCCTCCCTACTTTCAAAGCCGATAGCACCGCCCATATCTTCAATCAACTGCTTGGCGATGTACAGCCCGATGCCGGTGCCTTCTATCTGGGAATTTTCCGCGCCCAGACGCTGGAAAGGCTGAAAAAGTTTGGCTTGATGCTCGATCGGGATTCCTATACCCGTGTCGGTTACCAGAATGCGCGCCCATGTGTCCGCAAGCAGATAGCGGATATCGATTGAGCCGCCTTCGCTGTTGTATTTGACGGCGTTTGACAAGAGGTTCAGCAAGGTCTGGCGCAAGCGGACTTTATCGGCATGGACGTACAATTCGGCGTAACCCTGTGTACGCAAGGAAATGCCGCGTTCTTTAGCCGAGGGCATAATCAGGTTGGCGACTTCATCGATCAGTGCTGGCAAGTTGAGCTTATCAATGCACAGGGTTATTTTGCCGGATTCGATACGAGCCAAGTCCAGAATTTCATTGATTAAATTGAGCAGATGGCGTCCGCTGTTCAGGATATGGGACACTGCCTCTTTTTGTTCGTCGGCCAGCGGTGTCGGTACGCCCATTTCCATCAGTTCGGAAAAGCCGATGATGGCGTTGAGCGGTGTCCTCAACTCGTGGCTCATGTTGGCAAGGAATTCGCTTTTGGCTTGATTGGCCGCAATTGCCGTTTCCTTGGCGCGAAGCAGTTCTTCCTCGACTCGTTTATTCTCGGTAATATCAACAAAGGTTCCAATGTAATAGGCGATAACGCCGTTCTCCAACACCGTGGTAATGGTCGTCCATTCAGGATAAATTTGACCATTTTTGCGCTTATTCCAGATTTCACCCTGCCATGTCCCGTTTTCATGAAGGGATTGCCATAACTGCTTGTAAAACCCCGCATCATGCAGCCCCGAACTTAACAAATGCGGTTTTTTATTAAGCACGTCGACCTCGTTATAGCCGGTAATATCGGTAAATGCGCGATTGACTTTAAGAATGTTGGCATCGGCGTCGGTAATCATCATGCCTTCCTGGGATTCAAAAATCGTGGCGGCGATCCGCAACTGCGTTTCAGCTTGTTTGCGTTCGCTAATGTCGCGTGATAACAGGATAAAATGTAGGGTTCCTGCAAACGCCATCGACTTTCTGCTGACGGAAATTTCAAACCAGAACTCACCTTCAGGCCGGGTTATCTTAAACTGTTTACCGGTAGATTCACCTTGCCGCCGCGCCTCATCCAACGCGGACAGCATAATTTCAGCCGCATCGGTCGGCATCACCTCGGCTATGGTTTTGCCGATAAATTGTTTGGAGTTTATCAATAAGGATTTGTGCGTGGCGTAGAAGTTATAAAAACAACCGTTTTCATCAATTTCAAACAAGGAATCGGGAATGGCGTTTAACGTGGCTTGCAATTGGTTTTTGGTGGCGATAATCTCGCTTTCTATCCGTTGCGGTTCGGTGACGTCGATTAAAATGCAAAGGGTGTACTGAAACAGGCCTTGGTTATCTCTGACAATCCGCCCTTCCACCTTGATTAAACGGCTTTCACCGCTATCGCGGCGTATCAACTCAAAAACAGGACTCGAAATAACGCCCGCCGCTTTAAATTCATTGAATGTTGTCACGACCAATGCCGAAGAGGCTTCCGTCATTAAATCGCCGAAAAATTGCCCGATAACCTGTTCGCGCCGGGGGCAACCGACCAAATCCAGCCAGGCCTGATTGACATCCAGCAGATTACCCTCGATATCCAGCGACTGATATGCCAACGGGGCGTTTTCAAACAAATCGCGAAAACGATTTTCACTGTCTTGCAATGCCTGTACGGCGCGTTTGCGTTCAACACTGCGGCGATAAAAAAAGCCGGCCAGGATTAACAGGAAAATGACGACGATGGCCCCTAAATAACTAATCAATAAAGGGAATAAGGCTTTTTCCTCATAAACGCCGAACCATTTTTCATATAACTTATCATAGGCGCCGTTGGCTTTGGTCAGCGCCAAACCTTCATTGATTTTCGCCAATAATTCCGCGTTACCGCGATGCACCGCGAAGGAAAATTTCTGCGCGAATCCGACTTTGACGGGCAGCGCTTTAACATTACCGATCTTTAATTTTTCTATAACCTGTTGGCCCGCTAATTTGCCTAACAGCAATGCGTCATGGCGGCCGGACGCCAGCAGCCGGAAACCAGCTTCCGGGGTATCCACCGGAATCAAATGTTTTTGCCAGCCTTTCGACACGGCATAGTCGTGTGCTAAATCGCCGTTGAGCACGATAATGCGCTTATCGTTTAAATCGGCTTCGGAGCGAATGCGGTTTTCATCTTCACGCACAAAAACGGCGCCGTTAACAACCACATGCGGTACGGTAAAATCGGCGAATTGTCGGCGTTCCTCGGATTGCGCCAGATTAATCAACACATCTATTTTTTCGTCTTTAAAGCCTTGTAAAATTTCATGGAAAGGTAACACGCGAATGGTTGACTGAAGATGGCTTTCCGCAGCCACCGCCCGCCATAACTCAACCGTAAAACCGTCTGCGGCGGCATCGGTTAAGCCCAGGGCAAACGGCGGATAATCTTGCTCGCTGCCGACGATAAGCGCTTGATCATCGGCATGGCTCAAGGGCGCGATGAAGTCGGTCAAACCATTGTCGGACAAGGGTTTGGAAAGTTTGAGTCGGGTATAAACTTCCTCTACTTTTCGAAGCCGGCCCATGTCTATCTGACCGAGCGGTATTAAATCCGGCAAGATCAATTTGCGCGTAACTTCCGCTTCAAAGCGTAAATGTTCAAGGTCCAGCTTGCTGTGATATTTGTTGTGGATCAGTTGGATTAATTCTTCCTGATGGTTCAACGCATAGCGCCAACCCTCCAATGTCGCCTTGCGGAATTTTCTCACCCGTTCCGGATGGTTGAGTAATTCCCGTCGGCTGGTGAATAACAGGTCGCCATAAAAATCAATGCCGTAATTTTGCGGGTTAATGATGTTGATCGGTATTTTTTTTTGCTGGAAATAAAAAGGCTGGTCAGACAAATAAGCCGACATAACGTCGATTTTGCCGCTAATCAAATCCTCATTGTTAAAGCTGTGCTTAATGGCGGTATATTTTTGTTCATCTAATTTTGCTTCGGCCAGGATGGCGCGTAACGGGGCCGCATCTTCGCCTACCGAATCAAACATGATTTTTTTGCCCGGCATTTCATAAGGACTGATGATGTTGGAACTTTGTCTGGCGATAAAAACCAATGGGTCATGTTGAAAAATAGCCGCCAGTGCGACAATCGGTTCGCCGCGCGCGTAATAAGACAGTATGCCCGAGTCGCCGACCGCAAAATCCATTTCCCCGGATACCACCTGCCTGACCACATCTTTATCGAAAGACCGCTCGAAAATATGAACATCCAGCCCTTCTCTTGCGTAAAACCCACGTTCCTTGGCGGCGTAATAGCCGGCGAACTGGAACTGATGCTGCCATTTTAATTGCAGGTTTACTTTTTCCAGCGGCGCGGGATTCGGGGGCGGCGCGGAAAAAGCGCCGCTTGAGCAGAGTAATAACAAACAAATCAGCCAACTTACAGTGGTTTTCATTATTGTCTGAGCGGGATGGTAATTTGCGGTGTCGTTCGGTGAAATACCGAAAACAGCATGGCTGTCGGAACCGGCGCAAGGCAAACAGCGATCGCCGCCATCAGGTTGACGCTCTCGACCGTTTGCCCAGGATGTCTTCGAATAATGTCAGCAGTTCACGTACCCGAAATGGCTTGATAATGTAAGCGTGGGCGCCGAATTTAAGGCCTGCTTCAACATCTTTCGGCATGGCCGAAGCGCTGACCGCAATCACCGGTATGTCTGTCGTTTGCGGGTCGGCCTTAAGTATCTTCAAGGCATTAAGACCGCTCATGCCCGGCAGGTTGATATCCATTATCACCAAGTCCGGTATCAGCCGCCGAATCATATCCAGACCGTATTCGGCGTTTTCGGCGATGTAGAGTTCGACATCCGGCAGTTGTTTGAAAACATATTGCATGACACTGACATTGGCCTGATTGTCCTCGACATAGACAACATTCCCGTGCAGGGAATGATTGGTTGTTGATGCCTCCCGGTTTGTCATGTCATCCTGTAGCGGCGGTTCTCCGTTGACCGGGTTTTCAGAAATGGGCAATTCTATCCAGAAAGTACTGCCGACATTCTCGCGGCTTTCAAAGCCGATAGTACCGCCCATGTCTTCAATCAGTTGTTTGGCGATGTAAAGCCCGATGCCGGTGCCTTCTATCTGGGAATTTTCCGCGCCCAGACGCTGGAAAGGCTGAAAAAGTTTGGCTTGATGCTCATCCGGGATACCTCTTCCCGTGTCGGTTACCAGAATACGCGCCGATTGATCCGCCAACAGATAGCGGATATTGATTGAGCCGCCGTCGCGGTTGTATTTGACGGCGTTTGACAAGAGGTTTAGCAGGGTCTGGCGCAAACGGACTTTATCGGCATTGACATACAAGTCGGCGTAACCCTGCGTGTGTAAGGTAATGCCGCGTTCTTTAGCCGAGGGCATAACCAGGTTGGTGACTTCATCAATCAACGGAAGCAGGTTGAGCCTGTCGATGCACATCGTTACATTTCCTGCTTCGATACGCGCCAGGTCGAGGATTTCATTAATTAAATTTAACAGATGGCGTCCGCTGTTCAGGATATGGGAAACCGCTTCTTTTTGCTCGCCGATCAGCGGTGTCGGTACGCCTATTTCCATGAGTTGGGAGAAACCGATGATCGCATTGAGCGGTGTCCTCAATTCGTGGCTCATGTTGGCGAGAAATTGTGATTTTGCGCGGTTGGCCGCTTCTGCGGCCTGCTTGGAATGGAGCAGGTTTTCCTCGATCATTTTGCGCCGGGTGATGTCTCTAAAGCTCCAAACCCGTCCCACTGGTTTGCCGTTCAGCAGTTGGGGGCGGGAATAGCGTTCGATGGTTCTGCCGTCGATAAACTCCAGTTCATGATAGCTTTCATCCAAGGGATGGTTATAAACCGATTGCACACCGGCTAAAAAACCTTCGGGGTCTTTCAGCTGATTTAATACGAATTCCACGGCCTGTTTATCTTCGCCTGCCGTCAATATGTTGTCCGGTATGCGCCACATGGCGGTAAACAGTTTGTTGTATTTGGAAATGTTGCCGGTCTCGTCAACCACCAAAATAGCGTCTGCGGTGGCTTCCAGTGCTGCGTTGAGCAGCGAGTAGGATTTTTCCAGTTCCAGTTCCGTCGCTTTACGCGCGGTGATGTCCTGGACAATCGTCCAGATCACGGTGCGCCCTTCGGCATCAATCAATTTTATGCCGTTGAGCAGTACCGGGTAACGGGTATTGTTCTTGCGGATATACTCTTTTTCGTAGGGACCGAAGCGTCCGGTTTTAATCATGGCTTCCAGTTGGGCTTTTTCCTGGGCTTCATATTCCCGAGGAGTTATATCCCAATAGTTTAAAGCCAGGAATTCGTCGCGCGTATAGCCGGTTGAAGCCAGCAAGGCCGGATTAATATCCAGGAACTGTCCGCTGTTAAAGTCATTGAGCGCAATGCCGACAGGGGCGAGTTCGAACAGGCTGCGGAATTTATGCTCGGTGATCCGCATCATTTCTTCAATATTTTTGCGTGCGCTGATATCGAATAGGGAAATCAGTAAATAATCATCAAAAGTGGCGCTTGCAATGATGATGGAGCGTACCTGACCGTTTTTGCAGGTCACCTGATGCTCGAAAGGCGCAATACCGTCATGGTTTTTTGCATTTCCCGCTGTACGTTGCAGCTCGGCATTCCAAGCGGCTACGGCCCAGCGCCGGTAGAGCGGGTCGGGATAGATCAATTGCCGCCATTCGCTCAGCGTCGTCATATCGTCCTTGCCATAGCCGAAAGTCTGCACAAAGCTTTGATTGAAATTGACTAAAACATCATCCTTGTTAACCAGGCATAACGGAACGGGGCTTACTTCGAAGAGTTGCTGGAAGCGTGTTTCGGTTTTTTGCAGCTCCGCTTCGCCGGTTTTGCGTTGCGTAATGTCGGCAGTAAAGCCGTGCCACAGGATGTCGCCGTTATCCAGCAGTTCAGGAGCGGCATGGCTTTCCACCCATAGTTCGCCCTTCTGTGGATGCAGCACCCGGTATTCGCTATGCAAAACCGTCAGGTTGTTGGACGCATCAAGTCGGTCATGGGTTACGCGCACAAGGTCGTCGGGGTGGATTGCGTTGAGCAAGTGTGAGGCGTCTTGACTGACGGCCTCCGGCGAAACGCCGAAGATATTGTAGATGCCGGGGCTGACATAAGGGAAGCAGCGGCTGCCGTCCTTGCGCAGTAAATATTGGTAGATCATGCCGGGCACCTGGGCGGCAATCTTTTGCTGGCGTTCGGCTATTTGCCGTAAGCTCTCTTCGCGCTCACGCAAGCCATGGATCATGCGAAAGCCGATATACGCCAAGATGGTGCTGTATGAGGCCTGCGTCCAGACAATGCTCGCCCAAGTCAAAGGGTGATGGGCATAAACCCGGTAATCCAGATTGAAGGTAAAGTGGTTTTGGCTGGCGGCGAAAGCGAACAAGGCCAGACACAGAATATTGCCGATTACCAGCAATACCCCGGTTCGGACGCTGTAAAACAGAATTCCGACAAACGACAGCAAGATAAAAAATTCCCGGCTGCCTGCAACCGGACCAAGTTGTATAAGTCCGGCAAAGCCGGCTACCCAGAATACCGACAATAATGCACCTACCCGGTACTGGTAGATGAGTCGTTCGCGTAACAGCCATAACAGGAAAAGAGCGACAAGCAGGCTGAGGTGCGCCGCCATTACGGGTAGCCAGCCTAAATACATTATCCGCGCTAGCGATAAAGCCACTGTCGGTATCGACGCGATCAGCATCCCGAGTATGACGTCATTGAGCAGGCGGTTGCGGAAGGCGAAGAAATCATAGGGAACGTTTGTTTTCATAGGTCTCTAAAATACACGACTAATGGATAAAACGGGTATCTGATTTATCTTGGGCTTCATACCGGTTAATAAAGGCAGCTCATTGCCGCCGAATACTCTCACAGGGGCATCAAGAGGAAACCTACCTTACTTGGGGTAAACCAACTGGGTTGGAAAAAATCGCGGAGCCTACTTATACCGGCTTCCAGGTCTGCAGCCATTCTATCAGTTCGTCAAAATGCATGGGTCTTGCGATAAACCAGCCTTGCACTTGGTTGCAGCCCAATTCCATAGCCAAGTCCAGGTCTTGCTGCGTTTCAATGCCTTTTGCCACGGTGCTGAGATTCAATTTAGTGGCCATTTCCACGCTCGACGTGAGCGCCGTGCGGGCCATCGCATTGACCGCGCAGGCTTCCCGGATGAGATTGAAATCCAGCTTGATTTCACTGAAAGGGACGGAATGTAATTGTTCCACGGATGAATAACCGATACCGAAATCATCTATCGAGAGCCTGAAGCCTTTCCGATGCAGACGGGTTAATATATCGATGGTTTGAGTCAGGTCGGTTGGCGCCCCGGTTTTGGTGATTTCCAATATGACTTTGTCAACCTTCAAGCCCGTTGCATGAATACTGGCCTGAATAAAATCGGGGATTTGCGCATTCGACACCCAGTTGGACGACAGGTTGACGGCAATGCTCAACGGAAAACCGGCCTCCGCCAAACGGCTCGCGCCAATCAGGGCTTTGGTCAACAGCATCTCGGATAGCTGGTCGATCAGTCCGTGTTGTTCGGCAACCGGAATGAAAATTTCCGGAGCAATCATGTTGCCATGCCGCCACCAGCGCGCCAATGCTTCGATGCCGACCGGCTTTAAGGTGACGATATCCACTTTAGGTTGGAAATACACCTTGAACTCGTCATTGCGCAAGCCTTCCAGGATCGCTTCCGGCAGATCGCTCCGATTGACCGATATTCGTGTGCCGTCGTTATGAATCTTGCAGGATTCGTTTAACGGTTTAATCAGTATTTCGGGCGTGCTTGGTTTGTCAACGTTGTACAGTTCCTCGGCGTAGGTTAATGCCTCTGTGGATTGCGGCAACAGGTGTTGCTTCTTGCGCATCAGGGCGATACAACCTTCAAAGCCCTTTTCATTAATTCGGTGCAGGAAGTCAATACTGTCCGCCGGCGGCAAATTCAGGTCGCACAGTAGCAGGTTAATGGTATCGCCGTGCCGCTCGATTTCTTGCAAGGCCGTTGTCGTGTTTTTCACCTCGACAATTTCTTTCACGCCCAAGGCTGTCAACATCACGGCGATTTGTTGCAGCCCCGTGGCTTCATTATCAACCAGCTGAATGCAGTGCGGCTGTGTTGTTTGCCGGTTTACCGGCTCTGCGAATTGAATGCGCCCGGACAGTGCGGTTTCGACATCGCTTATAGCGTGTTCCAGGTTAGTAAGGAGGACGGCAGCGTCTTCCAAATGACCTTGCCGTGCGCTGTTTTCGAGATTTTCCGCTTGCTCCGCGAAGTACAGCGCGCCTACCGCCTGCCCGGACGATTTGAGTTTGTGCATCGACAACGCCAGCGCACTTGCCTGTTTTTGCCGAAGGTGTTGGTGACAGATCGGCAGTTCGGCTCGCGCGGACGTAATGAACAATTCAATCAGGTTTCTGATCGGTTTTGAATCGCTGCTGCCAATGACGCGCGCTAATGCGCTGGTATCCAGTATTTTGTTGTTATAGTTGGCTTCTGCAACATAATCGGTGGCTGTTGATGGTCGGGAGGGTGTCGATTGTTGCGGCAAGGGCAACCATTTTTGTAAAGTCAGTCGCAAGTTGTCCAGCTCAACAGGCTTGGGCAGGATATCGTCCATGCCGGCTTTCAGGCAGTTGTTTAGCTCGGTCTGATAATGGACGGCCGTCAAGGCGATAATGGGGATGCGCCCGCCACGTAGCTGTTCCGTCGAGCGGATGACTTGAGTCAGCTTCAGTCCATCCATTCCCGGCATGTTGATATCGGCCAGGATCAGACCATAACCGCCTGTTTGCCATTGGATAAAAGCGGCATTGCCGTCGCCGGTTATATCGAATTCATAGCCCAGTGCATTTAACTGCATGCGCAGTACCGACTGATTGGCGGGATTGTCTTCCGCGATCAGGATACGGCGGTTGGTATTTTCAATATTTGCTTGCCGATTGCTCTGAGATAATGATTCCGGCTTGTCGGGCGGCATTGCGGATAAATGCTCGTTGATGCGCACAGAGAGCTTATTAATGGAGTCGGCAAGCCGTTCCCCTGCATTGTTGATTTCTTCGGCATGCGCCAGCGTATCCGCCTCCAGCTCATTTTTCATGAGCAGGAGTTGCGAATGTACGAGAATGACGTTGAGCTGGTCGGTCAGGTTATGGATGTCTTTAGTCAGTTCTTTCGGGTTTTCGGTCATGACGAAATTTTTCGGTAAAAACGCTGGAGCTTGCTTTCGATCAAGACTCGTAATGCGGCAAACGGAATCGGCTTGGAATAAATCGGAATTTCCGGCAGCAATTCACCGGCCGCCTCAATCTCGTCAGCATTCAAACCGGTAACCACGAGTATATCGCAAGGGGTTTCCGGGGTTTGCTCGGACAGTTGCCGGATTAACCGGAAGCCGTCCATGCCGGGCATGCGCAGATCGGTAATAATCAGGTTGGGAGTATGGCGTCCAACCATTATTAATCCTTCGAAACCGTCATTGGCGGTCAGCAACTTGATGGGCAGGTGCCAGTCGGTCAGTTTCTGTCGATACAGGCCGAGCTGAACCGGATCGTCTTCAACAACCAGTATTTTAAATTGTTCTACTTGTACAAGGGATGGCTGCAACATCGACTGTTGCTGGGACAGCATGTCGTCAACCGCTGCGCGGGGTATGCGTCGGTGACCGCCCGCCGTCTTCCAGGCCGGTAGTGTGCCTGCCTCCACCCATAATTGAACGGTCGAGAGCGCCACGCCGAGTAGGGCGGCAGCTTCACGGGTAGAGATGTATTCTAATCGATGACTGCTTTTCATTGGTTTCATAATTATTCTTCATTGATGTACGTTATTCATAATAAAAAAAGTTAATTTTACATGTGAGTGACCAATACGCATGTATTGAATTTTTAATCGGGGTCCTGTCCGGCATCGCCAGCTGCCCGGATTATCCCGGTAACATCATGTTTGCCGCCTTCGTTTCCATGCTCCGGCGTTTCTACTCTTGTTAAGTTGAAGCGATGTTGTCTTACTTTGACGGATAAATACAAAAGAGTCAATATATTCGTCATTATAAACAATATCAGTATTTTTTGTTTGTTATTCGGTATTTATGTCGTTCCAGATGTCATGCGATTTAAGCGAGCGAACTTTACCGGCAGTAAATGCGCTGCAAATGAACTGTCGAATTAACTGACAAACCCTACAATTCATCGTTCTTGGCTTGAAAAAACTGCCGGGCTGAAGACCTTCGGTTTGGCTTCTCTTCAACACTACAAGATGCTTATGTGCTGTCTGTTTGATAGTTTCTCGACACAAATTGTAATGGTCAGACAAGAGTTACGAAAAATAAATGATGAAAATATTGATTAAATCAGTATTTTTTGTGATAAACTGTGAACCAGTCGATGTATCTGGATCAAAATTGTCATTTTGGCGCAAAAGCCCCAGCGGCAAACAAGACGCTTTGTTATCCCGGCACACAATTTATCAAAATGAACATGAAGAAATTAACGTCGAATTTAAGCTTTGTTTACAGGAGGACATTCAATCATGCATTTAAATGCCGATAGTCAACAAAAACACGACATCATTGATCAGACTCCGCCGGTAAAAAAATCAGGCTTCGCTACGTCCAATGAAATAAAGCTGATTATTGTCGGCAATGTCGGCTCGGGAAAAACCACCAGCATTAATGCGGTTAGTGAAATACCGGTGATAGGCTCCGAAGCAAAGGCAACCGAACGTGACGCCTTGCATCGCAAAGAAACGACGACAGTCGGCATGGAATACGGCGTATTACAGATGCAACGAACCAAATTGCATATTTACGGCACGCCCGGGCAACGGCGCTTTGACTTTATGGCGCAGGTGTTGTGTAACGGCACTTCCGGCATGATTATCATGATCGATAACGGTTGTAATGATCCGATGGGAGAACTGGATTATTTTCTTAATTTCCATGGCGCCTACCTGAAGAAAAATCCGGGCATCATAGCCGTTACCCATTATGACGATTCCCGTACCCGTACCGGCTTGATTGATTATCACCGGTATGCGATGGAGCGCGGCTTTAATTGCGGCGTCATGCGGCTTGATGCACGGGAAAAAGAAGAGGTCAAAAAAGTGATCCTGAAATTACTGATCGAAATTATACGTCGTAGAGTGGCCTGAGCAAGTGGATGAGGGGTATTTCTGTATACAGAAGCAATTCACGCGCATGTTACGGCATCCTGCTAACCTTACCCTGTAACTTACCGAGCGGCTAACCGATTATGGACGAAAATATTATCCTCACCAATGACCATGATTATCAAAAAATTCAGTCCGAGCTTAACGCGGGTAAAAAACCGTCTAAAACTCTGCGCTACATGATGCAGGCGCTGGAAAATTACCGTCAATCCAAAAAGTTCGGTTGGTCCAGGCCCTGGAATAAATATGATGTGGTTAATTTCCAGAGTTTCAGGCTCAATGACAGCGATGTGCAATTACGTCGCTCGGCGCTTGACGTGATCGCCGCGCAATGGCCGGAAATGCCCGAACGGGCGCAACGGTTTATCGATGAATTATTAAACGGTGAAGCGGCGCCGCTGGGCTTTGTCTTCTTTCAGGAATTTAACGATGACGGAAATTTGTTCGAAGGTGCGGTGCTGAGTTATGGCCGTATCAACAAAGATAATCGCAGATACCGCGACCGGCTGGATTTGATACTTGAATCCCCGGTTGCTGACGGTTACAGCGTAGGTTTGTCCCGCATCAGGATTTATGTCGATCCGTTTAATGAACAAGACAAGAAACCCTTATGGCAAGGCGTTATCGACAATCCGGTCAATCCGCTTGCGCATCGGCTATTTAACCGGTTGGCCGATATAAGCTGGGCCTGGAAAGAAGATAGCAGCCGCATCTGGCGTCACTGGATAACGGAATATATCGACTACTTCGGTCCACGGCAATGGCCTGTTCAGGCGAGCTATTTTTATGTTCCCGGTAATCCCGGCGCCCGCATCGCCAGTGTCGCTGAGTGAAACGAGGCTATAACAGTTTATTCGGATTTGATAGGTGATTTTTATATAATATTATAATTTTAAAAGAGTTTTATGTTTTTATGTGAGATTCTAAGTCTATATAGTAAACCGGCACTGATAAGTGCGGAATTTTCAGTTCACGCAGATAAGGTAACAACAATGAACACATATAATCTGGTTCCAATTCTTATTGATTTTCACGCATTATCACCTTGTATAATAGGTTCGGGCATCCTGACCAAAGATGGGCTGGTTCTGGAGTCGGTTTTACCGGTAGAACAGGAAGAAGACATTATCGCCGGATGTGGCGCAGCCTTGTCTGCGGTTGCCCGTAATGCCGCCCGGCAAATCCTTCAGGGCAAGATGGGAGCCGTTTTGGTCAAGAGCGATAACGGTTTTGTTATCGTGTCCCCTTGTGAAGGGGAGCTGATCCTGGCGGTAATAGTGACCACGGATGCGGTGCTTAACGAGATCCTTCAGGCCGTTGAGCGCACTGTACGGGTGATCGGCCAGACGGTTTTTGATCTTGCTGCATAGCATCATGAAAGGGTGTTTATCGCTGCTGTGTTTTTAAACACCTTTATCACGTTAAACAGGTCAACATGAACTTTGTTATCTCAGTCATTCATGCCGTTGCCGACCCCATTTCAGCGGCAACCTTTTTGTGCAATGCACTGGGATTTAAAAACACCTGCCAGTCTACAGAAGCCGTAATCGTTGAAAACGGTGCAATAGCGCTGAGACTGGTGCCTGACAACACGGCGCGGCAGGGAGACGGGGGCTGTTTGAACCTCGAACTGCAAACCCGGAATATGGCGCAAGCCACAGCAGAGCTGCTGGTGTTGCCGGATGTCAGTCTGATTGCACAACCTGTCGCCGTCAACCCGGCGAGAGTTGAGAGCCGGTTGCAGGGCCCGCAGGGCATCCTGATAACACTGGTGCAGGAATTCAATGAAGATGAGTTGGGTATTATTCCGCCATTACCGACCTCGCTGATCTGGAATGAAGACGCGGAAGACTGTATAAGGCAGATGTTACGCCTGATTCCTGTTAGTTTTCGTGAATCTGCAAGAATTCGTATAACCGAACGCGCCGAAATGCTGACTGCGGAAGAAGCTGAAATTACTGTGACTATGAACTTTGCAGTGCAGGCTTTGGCGGATGTAACGCCTCTTTTCCAGCATCCTATGCTGATGTCGGCCTTGCGGCAACGGGGTATCGATCCGTCCGGCTATTTTGATAGAGGGACGGTCTCGTGATACCGCAACTTTTAAGCATCGTACCTAAAACCCTTCATTGGTGTCGTATCGGACTCGGTCTTCGCCGTTTAAAGCGGGCAAATCCCGAAGAGCGCGCCCATGCGCAACAGGCTTTAGCGACGCTATTGGCTGACTCGCGCGGCCTGGCGATGAAGATGGGCCAGGTTATGGCCGGTAGCGATGATAATAACGCTTTTCAGCCGCTGGTTTCCAGTATTGAACCTTTGCCGTTGAGCGCTGTTCAAGGGTGTCTGGAAAATCAGCTAATACAGTCCCTGCGTTCCATCGATGAATCCACAGCAGCCGCTTCCCTGGGACAGGTTCATCATGCCGTACTGCAAAACGGCGCCGATGTGGCTGTAAAAATCCGCTATCCGGGCATTGTTGAAGCGGTCAGGGCGGAATTAAAACTCACCGGCTGGCTGCCCGATGCCGGGCCTGTCAAGCGCTGGCGATTCAATTCCGCCGATTACAAAAACACCCTGCATCGCCAATTATTGCGCGAAACCGATTACCGCATTGAAATGCAAACCCAGCAACGCTTCAAGGAAAGGCTGAAGGTGCCCGGGCTGCATATACCCGCTATTTATTCCGACCTGTGTACGGATGCCGTGCTGGTCCAGTCTTGGGAAAGCGGTTGTCGATACAGTGAAGCCTGTAGCTGGCCGAAAAAAAGTCGCCTGGAAATAGGGCGAACCTTGCTGATGACCTTGTGGCAAAGCCTGTTTGTGCATGGTGAAGTGCATGGCGACCCGCATCCCGGCAATTATCTTTTTCGTATCGATCAGCAAGACAATGCTCAAACGGTATTGCTTGACTTTGGCTGTACCGTATTGATAGACCGACAACGCCGATTGGCGTTATTAAAACTATTGGATGCCTGTCATGCCGGTCGTGAAATCGACGCTTTGCGATGTTTTGTCGCGATGGGGTTTGATGCCGAAAAGCTGGCTTATCTAAATACCAAAATGCCTGAGCTTTGTAATATACTGTTTCGCCCCTTTTTAGTGCAACGGCCTTTTCATACCATGGAATGGCGGTTAAGCACATCGTTGCAGGCATCGCTTGGCGAGCAGCGCTGGTGGTTCCGGGCGGCAGGCCCTGCCGACCTGATGTTGTTATTGCGGGCGTTTCACGGCGTCGGTCAGCAATTGGAGCAGTTGGATATAGCATTGCCGTGGTGGCCGTTGCTGCGTCACGTTGTCGGCGATGCCTTGTTGGAAGAGGCGCGCGCGCTGGAACTACCGGCGCCGGCAAACAGCCGGGTCACAGGTATGACTTATGCCGGTGCGCGCAGATTGTCGGTACGGATAACGGAAAACGGCGTTTCCACTGTTTCTCTGGATTTGCCCGCAGAAGCCGCTACCGATTTGGCATCCATTATTCCGAAGCCGGTCATGGCGGAGATACAGACAGCGCTGGATATTGATCTTTCCGGATTAACCCGGCGTTTACAACAGGAAGGTATTTCGCCGCAAGAATTGTTTAGCCTTGATAACGGACATAAGCAATGCCGGGTGTGGCTCGAATAGTGAGCAAACTCACGTTTGCGAAATGTTGTTTAAGGTAAGGGCGCCAAAGATGCAACCTTGGGTTTTTTCTTTGAGCATTTCATGGTAAATGCGTTGCTATGAAAGTTCGCAACGCAGGGTGGGTTGAGTTTTTGCAAGCGGCGGATTGGCTGCCTGTCATTTTCAACCCATTTACTTTGCGAGACACGGGGGGTGGTAAAAATCAGGGGGCTACCCCTCGTTTCCATGCTGCACGGGGAGACGGGACAAGAATTTCACATCGGTGAAATAAGGCAGGCATGGGATTTTCCCTGTGTTTTTAAATATCTTTAACACAAAGTAGGAGTCAATAAAATGGCCAAATTAGATGATGTAACAAGAGATGTAGTTAATTCCGTTGACGGCGCCCTGGGTTGCGCTGTAGTTGACCTGTCCAGCGGTTTATTGTTAAGTGTTTCTCATAATGTACCCTATTTTACGCAAACCTATCTGGAAGCGGTAGGGGCCGCTGCCGTGGATATGCTGAGAGGCAAAAATGTTCAGGCGGTGGAGTCGCTGTTATCCGCACAACGCGGAAAAACCCTGGAGAAATCGATTCAGGAAATCCAAATGACTACCGAAAACACTCTGCATTTCATGATGGTCGCCAAGGAAAAACCTGACGCTTTGGTGATTTTGATCACCAATCGCAAAGCCAACCTGGGTATGGGATGGGCGGCGGTACGTAAAGCGATGCCTATGATAGTGCCGCTGGTTCCGTAACAAGACCGGTTAAAGGTAGCGTTACCGGATATGGGTGAATCCAGCCTAGTTGGGTTCGCTACCAGTAACGCGGCCTAATCCGGACGGCAATGTCGGATAACCGGTATAGCAGAGCCAGCGCCATGTTTGTAATCGGCGGCTTAAATTGTACAGGCATCCTTCCGGCATAATACCTGACTTATTCAGTCGGAAAATAGATCATAAATGTAGGTTGTTCCCTATATTTATTTAACAATGTAATAAGGTATTCGGTGATACAGGGATAAGGCCCGTATCACGCTGATAAAAGCACTGTTTATTGGTGTACAAGACCAACAAATGGGCAATACCGCGAAAAAAATATAATATCCAGGAGATATACCAATGAGCGTAGATACAATAGTAAATTCAGCGATCGCTAATGTGCCGAAGGCAGTTGCCGCCGGTGTTGTCGACATGGGCACCGGCTTGCTGCTGGGCGTTAAAACCGTCGATCAACATCCGCAAAGCGTACTGGATATGCTGGCTGCCGCGACACATGATTTATATGAAGGTGACTCGGTGATGGGCATCGAAAATTCATTTAAAGCGTCACGCGGCGACAAATCCGAAGAACATTATTTCAAGGAAATTATTGTTACTTCCACAAACCTGATCCATGTTTTTTCACGCCTGACCACCAATCCCAGCGTTGTTTTCACTGTGGTTTGTCATGATAGCGCCAACCTGGGTCTGGTCCTGATGAAAGTACGGGACATTGCCACGCACGACAGCATTTGAGATAGCACGGACGGAAGTGGTCACTGAGTGTTTCGGTTCGAACAATCGAAGCACTCAAAACTCGATTTAAGCTGTTATCGCAAGACCCTGCTTTCCGCTTTACCTTGTAATTCGGTTCAATTATCCCTGTTTAAACTACGATCTATTTCAAACTACTGATATGGCTATTTTAAATAAAGAAGACGCTTGTGTTATTGTCCGTATCGTCTATGCCGGCGCGCCGATGTCCGGGAAAACTGAAAGCATTCGTTCGCTTTCAGGGCTATTGTTTGGAGCCAACCGCGCGGAGGAGGAATTTTTTTCACCCGATGATACCAGCGGTCGAACCTTGTATTTCGATTGGTTGAATTATGTCGGTGGTTATTTCAGGGGCTATAAAATCAATTGCCAGTTAATCAGCGTACCCGGCCAGAAAACGCTCAAAGACCGTCGCCAATTGTTGCTGGAAATGGCCGATGTCGTGGTGTTTGTGCTGGATTCCCAAACATCCAAGCTGGATACGGCCCTGGACTACTATAAGGAAATGTTGCCCTGGTTGGAGAGAGCCGGCGAGCCGCCGGTGGGCGTTGTGATACAAGCCAATAAGCGCGATACCGAAGATGCCGCGTCGATAGAGCAAATACAGCAGATGTTTGATGATAACCCCAATCTGTTAATACTCGGCACTGTGGCGACCACCAGCTCGGGTATTCGTGAAGCCTTTGTCAGTGGTGTAAAAGTCGGATTGGAAAGGGCCTCGTGGTTGATAGAAAATAACAAAATGGAAGTCGGGTCGTCCAATCTGGCGAGTGGTCACGCATTACTGAATCTGATGCAGGAACGGGAAACGCTTGATCGCATGGCGATCGACAATAGTCATCATGACAGTGATGCACCGCAACAGCGAATCCGGCAAATTCCCGATCTTGATCTGAGTAAAAGTCAATTGTATCGGGTTATTTCCGATGAGCATCTTGAGCGAGCGGCTTCATTGGAAAAAGCCGAACAGAAAAACGCCGACAGCAACGAAGAAAAACCGGTTTTGGCGACAGAGCCGTTAGCAGACAACACAACAGAAACAGCGGAAAGCCTAAGCGCCGGAGCAGATCGCAAAGAAGTTATTACCGCAAATGAGGCGGTAGAAACAAGCGCTGAGGAGGTGAGTGATTCGCCCGGTAAAGACGCTGCAGAAATACCGGAAAAAGACAGCGCCGAACCGTCTTCCGTAGCGGCTGTTGCGCAGGACGAGATCGCGCAACACCACGATCAAGTCGTGGAAGGTCCCGAAGACCTTAACGCTGATGATTCTACAGATTACAGCACCTCCGTAGCTCAACAGGATAGCCCTCAACCGAGTTTGCCGCATAAGGATCTGGTCATCGCCGGTTGCGTATTTCCGCCGGTCAGCGGACGTATTATTTTGCACAGAATCAGCGATGAAGCCTCAATAGTCGAGCGGACAGCCTCCGGCGATTGGGAGGTTCGGATAGGCGAGCACTGGCGTTTGTTGAGCAGGGTAACCGATTGTTTTGATTCGGCTAACGAGGCTCGCGCGTATTTAATGGCTTATGCCAATTTGCATAAGGAACTCAGCGCCGTGTTGACGGAGCACCGGTGTATGGCGATTGTGGAATCGGTCGATCAGAACGATGGTTGGCGAGTCTGGCAAATTGTAAGACGTGAAACCACTCTGGCTGAATTACTGGAAGACGCTTTAGTGGACATTACCCCGCAACGGATTGCAAAAAAAGTACACATGCTCGCGGAAAAATTTCTGGCAGCGGATCAATTATTCGCCGCAGGTAAGATAGCTTTTCCGCTGAATATGGACAGCATTGCCCTGTCGCGTAACCAGCCTGTATTTACGGATTTTATCCCCGCTAATGCGGCTGCCGAGGGCTCGGGGTCCTCTTTGCCGGTCATGGAGCAACTGAAACAATCTTTTAAACCGGCAATCAGCAAGGCTTTGCATGAAAATTCAACGCTGGCCCTACGGGTTCCTTACATCCTGCATCACCTGGATGCATACGCCAAGGCCGATGAGGATAATAAAGCCATGATTGAAGTATTGCGGACGCTTTTTATCGGTGAGCATTAAGGTTTATTTCCGGTCCGGATAATGTTTGTGGGCAAGATTGCCCTGGTATTTAGAGTATGAAAATTGAAATTATCGATTCGGTTTCAGGCCGGCAGCATTATTCTCTCGAACAAATCGCCTTATTGCTGGAAGATGATCAGATCGAACTCAATTATGGCAGCCAATTTATGGGGCGCCCCGGAACCAAAATCTATTCCGGTCTGACTGACGTCGTCAAATTGCGTTCCGAGCTCGAATTAAACGACAAACGCGCTCGAATGTGGGTGACTCATGCCCTGGAGCTGGAAAAAAAATTAACGGTTTGTCATCCTAAAAAAACCTGGTTTATCGTAGAACGAGATGATAACGGTTGTGTTGTCGGCAATATCTGTCCTCGATTAACCCCTCTGCATACCTTGTTTGCCGACCCGGATGTCTGTGATAACGAGCAAAAGATCAAGCTTTTAGAGGCCTTGTATCGGGCTTATTTCTATGTGGCCGGCGTGTTCGACAAGCGTCTTGATGAAGGCTTGTCGAATTTTGCCGTTGACAGCGAAAATCGCTTGTATTACCTGGATGACGACATTTATTCGTGGGATGCTTTCGTTTCCTTTCCTCATATATTGGGGGTGCTCATTCGCAATAATAGCTGGCTGGATGAAAGTTGTGCGGAAAAGCTCGGCACGCTATTGCAGCAACTGGTTAACGAGTTTTTTAAAGACAGTCATACATCCACCATGATTGCTTCAAAATTGCGCGATATTTACATACCCGATAATCAAAAATATCAACTGTTCAAGATTATTATCGGCAAGTTTCAAAGCAACAAGGTTATCAGCAGAAAAACTCAGTTCAGTGACCGTTATCTGGCTGTTTTTTCAGATGTGCATGCCAATTTACCGGCGTTGACGGCGGTGTTGGCATTTTTAAAACAGGAAAACATTACTCAAGGCATTGTAATGGGGGACACGGTCGGTTACGGTCCGCATCCGGGGGCATGCGTTGAACGCTTGCAGAACAGCGGTTTCGAGGTTATCAAGGGCAATCATGATCATGCCGCTGTGACCGGTGATATTCGCCATGGCATGTCGACGACGGCGAAATGGTGTATTCAATGGACCATTCCGTATCTCAGGCAGGAACATCTGCATTGGCTGGAGGACTTACCGCTGGAGCTTTACGGCAGCACCGAGAACGAACAGCGCTGGCTTGCCATCCACGGCGCGCCGGTTGATCCCAATTACTTTTACGGCTATGTTTATGAAATGACTTATGAGAGCAATCTGGATGTGCTGGAAAAAAATAACATCGCGTTCTGTTTTCATGGTCATTCACATGTTCAGGGGATTTATGCCAGAAAAAAAACAGGTACTCAGGACAAGTTTTATAAAGAGAAGCAGCAAAAGTTACAAGGCTATCGACACAGCCTGATTTGTCCGGGTTCCGTCGGGCAACCCCGGGACGGTGTAGTGGGCGCGCAATGCGCTATTTTCGATCAACGGGAACAGTCCATCAGTTTCGTGACGCTGGATTATGATATGGATAAAACGATAAAGGATATGCAAGCCAACGGCTTTCCGGAATCTCTTATGGTCAGGTTGGCGAAAGGTTGTTAGATAATTCCCAAAAATACGGCCTGTAGGTTTAAGCTGTCAAAACCAAACCACCTTATAGACAGATAACACCTCGTTAACGGATGTTATCTGTGTCCCGGTTTTTCGGTCATTCTGAAAAGAGCGCTTGTTATTCCATTAGCGGCAAAACTACCATCTGTATGGGCGATAGAACCCTCCCCAATAAGGATAGCCATAGCCGTAATAAGGGTAGCCATAACCGTAGCCGAAACCGCCATAGCCTCCGTAGCCGTAATAATTGTTTCGATCATAGTCAGGCCACAGATGAATTACTGAGGCTGCAATCTGCGGAAGCCTCAGTATTTTTTTACCGACGGTGCGTTCGATATCGCCGACAAGCGTGCCTGCAACGGTGATTTCGGTATCTTTGGTATAAACGGCAGGGTCAAGAAATTCAGGGCTTTTGATGACAAAACGACCTTCATTGGCATTGTTTAATTGCGGGCGGCCATAATAATTCAGTGGATAGTACAGGACCTGCACCAACGAGTAGGATTGCTCATTTTCCACTTCAATAATAACGCCTCCCCAGCGTACCGGCGCATTTTTAAATCTGTCTATGGATTGCATTGCCTGACTATAGCTAATGTCAAACGGGGGAGCGTCTTCGATGGCGGGCGGCAAATTCGAGCAAGCGCTTAATAACAAACAAAATAATAGTAAATAAAGCTTCATAGAGATTCCTCCCGATAATTTGAAAGTCCATAGGTAAAAGTCCTGATGATTTTTGTTCCGGATTAGCAAGATGCTTCAACTAATAGACGATAGGTTGGAGTCCTGAGCTTGCTCTGGCTGTTGGAAAGTTCAAAGCAAGCTTTGAACTCCAGTATCTATGAGCCCAGCTGAAGCATCATACTAATCAGGTTTTTGCTTGGCTTTTCCGTCATCGCAATATGTGTAAATTAAGTCGGAACTTGCTCGCTAGGACACTTGGTTGAAGATAATAATTCAAGTTGGCTCGATTAAGTAGCGTGTGTTGCTTGTTTTTGTGTGTGCTATTCTTGAGTCTGTGAGAAAACGTTCCAGTCCGGATTGCTAAATTTAAGATGGCTCTCTATTGGATGATGCCGACAAGGGATATGTTTTTATGCTGAATAATCGACAGTTCGCGTGATTGCGATAGACGTGATGCCGGGATAGACTGGTATTCTCCAGGTTGAATTACCAAAATAACCATTCACCAGCCAAAATAAATAAAAATGAGGAATAGACCATGATACAAAGAATATTGCTTGCTGCGACTTTGATGCTTGCCACTTTTTCCGGGACTGCCGGTGTTATCAACAAGGGTGCCTGGGCTCCCCTAGACTGTGGTGTCGAACCGGAACCCCCCGTGGTTGACCAGACGACTTTTGAGACCTATAACCAAAGCATAACCTTGATTAATGAATGGCAACAAAAAGCCAATACCTATAATGCATGCCTGATTAATGAAGCCAATGTAGACAACGCGCTTATCGCCAAAACGGCGAACGACCAACAAAGCCGGTTCAGGGCGATTGTCGAAAAAATCAATAAGGATACCGCTGCAGCTAAAGCTGTTTTGGAAGGCACTAACACGACGACCGAATAATTCCTCAGGAAGCCCCTGATATTCAGGTTAACAGGGGTGAGACATGACAAAAGGCCGTGTGGGATAATGGGGATTTATCTCTATCAGTGATGTCATGAAATACCCTGTCCAACGCATACGAAATCGGGCCATTTGGCTCAAAGTGCATCTTTACCTGGCGCTGGGCGCCGGATTTTTCTTCGCGCTGCTGGGGCTGACCGGCAGCCTGAGCGTTTACCGCGAAGAGCTCGATGCCTTGTTAAATCCGCAACTGGTTATTGAGAATCCGCAAGGCGCCCAACAATCCCTGGATAAGGTCATGGCGTCGGTAAGGCAGGCGCATCCCGATCGCTATGGGTCCTGGACCCTGGAAATGCCCCGCTCGCCGCAAGGTATGATTACCGTCTGGTATGACAAACCGCGGGAGACTTTTTTCGAGCTGTACGCACCACTGATGGTGTCTGTCAATCCTTACACTGCCGAGGTGGTTGCGAGTCGTTTCTGGGGGCAGACAGTGACGACCTGGGTGCTGGACCTGCATACCCAGCTGAATTTGAGCAGGTTTGGCTGGAATGCAGTCGGCGCATTAGGCGTATTGCTGATGTTTTCTGTTTGCACCGGGCTGTATTTGTGGTGGCCGGGTAAAGACAAGTTGCTGTCGGCATTCAGGATTCGCCATAACGCCGGTATGATCAAGTTGGTCTTCGATTTACATCGACTGACCGGATTGTTGATTGCGCCGGTCTTGTTGTTACTGGCATTTACCGGTTTTCAACTGAGTTATCCGACAGTGCTGGAAAAGCTGGTCGGCTCAAGCGGCATGAGTCACGGCGAAACAGGACCCGCTATCATCAGTACGGCGACGCCCAATAATCACCCGACCAGCCTGGAAGCCGCAGAATTCGTGGCTCGCGGCCCGTTCCCCCGCGCCGAATTGCGCCGTGTGACTACACCGGCAGGCGATACCGGCATCTACCGTATCAATTTGCGCCAAAGCAGTGAAATCAACCAGCGGCATCCGTTTACCACGGTTTGGGTGGATCGCTGGAGCGGCCAGATCAAAGAAGTCCGTAATCCCTCCAAATTTTCCAACGGTGAAACTTTTACCACCTGGATGTGGCCTTTGCACACCGGCGAAGCGATGGGTGCTACCGGTCGATTTCTCTGGTTCCTAACCGGTCAAGGCCTGTTCTTCCTTTATGTCAGCGGCCTGATGCGCTGGTTACATCGACACGGCAAGATTCAGGATCGCGAAGTGAATCTTGCCGGCTTGAAAGCGCTTTTGTATCGCCTGAAAGTTGAGTTTTATCGGTTCGGTTCGGCGCTTTTCCGTCTGCTTGTTTTGCTGATAGAACAATTAATCCGCTATACACCGGGTATTATCGATAGCTGCGTAACGCTGGCGCGCCGCTTGTATCGGGTAGGGCTGGATAGAATTAACCGCCAAAAACGCATAGGAAAAAATGACTAAAATCCGGGTAGGTATACTAAATCGCAAGAAATGGAGTGCAATATCTAATCAACCAGCAAACTCTCATAAGGAATGTTCAAACCATCATGCAGGCGTTTGATCATCCTCAGGCTTAACGGACGTTTGCGGTTAAGAACTTCCGAAACCCTTCCGTTACTGCCGAGATAAATTTCCAGGTCACGCGGACTGAGATTTTGTTGCTCCATTCTGAATTTAATCGCTTCAATCGGATCGGGCGGCGTTATCGCGTAATGCTTGTTTTCGTAAGCCTCAATCAACGTAACCAACACGTCCATTTCGTCAGCCTCGGGCGTGTCGTCTTCGGCTTGAAAAATTGCTTCGAGGCGTTGGAACGCGGCTTTTAAATCTTCGTCGTTTCGGATCGGTTTAATAGTCATTGACTGTGCTCAATTGATTTAACCGATTTTAGTATGTTTATCTTTAATTCAATCCTTGATAATTCGCTCTATGTTAGACTAATTATGCAATCAGGCGCTGCCGCCGTGAAATAACGGTTCGGTTAAAGTTTTCGATGTACTGCCGCCTTTTGCATCATGCCCTAAAATTATAACTACAGGAGACCGTATGAAGATAGGTATACCGAAAGAAATTCACCAAGGTGAAAAACGCGTGGCCACTACGCCGGAGGCTGCCGAGCAAATTATCAAGCTGGGCTTTTCAGTCTGCATTGAAAGCGGTGCAGGCCTCAATGCCAATATTTCCGATGAAGCTTATAAAGAAGCGGGCGTTGAAGTTGTCGCGGACGCCAAAACGTTATGGCAAACAGCGGATATTGTGATGAAAGTTCGCGCTCCCGAGCGCCATCCCGAGCTGGCCATCGACGAAACCGAATTGTTATCCGAAAACGGCGCTTTAATCAGTTTTATCTGGCCTGCGCAAAATGAAGCGCTGATGCAGAAACTGGCGGCTAAAAACGTCACCGTATTGGCGATGGACAGCGTGCCGCGTATGTCCAGGGCGCAAAAACTGGATGCCTTGAGTTCGATGGCGAATATCGCCGGTTAT
>SXGU01306687.1_pt1 | contig 26187 bp, 22 predicted proteins | sample 3174531 | NCBI WGS metagenome assembly SXGU01 (sample SAMN11356863, study PRJNA531348) | freshwater metagenome | isolation source: freshwater sample F1-140 | place: China: Fuxian Lake, Yuxi | collected 2017-12-25
ATGGCTATCACCCATCATGCCTTCGATCTCGGCGCGTGGCGTGAGAGCGGCTACGGAGTCAATGACGATAACGTCGATGGCACCGGAGCGCACAAGTGTTTCTGTAATTTCGAGCGCCTCCTCACCGTCGTTTGGCTGTGAGACAAGAAGATTGTCGACATCCACACCGATTTTCTTTGCGTAGGTAATGTCGAGTGCGTGCTCCGCATCGATGAAGGCAGCGCGTCCACCCTTCTTCTGCGCTTCAGCAATCGCATGAAGGGCAAGAGTGGTTTTACCTGAAGATTCCGGCCCGTAGATTTCAATGATGCGACCCTTGGGTACGCCACCGCCGAGCGCAATATCCAGTGAAAGAGAGCCGCTGCTGAACTTCTCCACAGCAACAATCTGTTCATCTCCCATGCGCATCACAGCACCCTGCCCATACTGCTTCTCGATTTGTGCTAGTGCGAGAGAAATGGCATCGCCCTTTGCATCAGAGGGAACCTTTTCAGTGGATGACTGCTTTGCGGAGGTATTTTTGGTAGTAGAAGGAAGTGCTGGGGACTTGGCGGGGGTAGCCATTGGACGTGTGGGGGAAGACTTCGGCATGGTTGCTTCTGGGGAAGGATTTGTAAAGGTGTAAGAACGTACACCCATATTTCCTTAGTACGCATATAGAATCAAGAAAGTAGCCTTGCGGACACCATAAAAGCATTATGGTGTATGTTTGTACACCCTTCTAATCCATGCTTCTGCAGATGCCGACATTTTGATCGAGATCCGTGATCTCACAGTACTGCCCAGAAGGACAGAGAATACCGGCTACGCCACCGCACGGCGTACGATCACGTATGGGGGCATCCGATGGAGATGTACGAGAAGAAGAGAGAGATGCTGGAGCAATACCCTTCACTTTCAACGAACGCAAGAATGCCAGCCACTCTGCACGTGCAGCTGCAGGATCTGTCTCATGCTGCGGCGTAAAGCTGAGCTCGAGATAACCGGATGGTTGCTCTATGGCGATACGCTGCTCACCGGAGATGTCATCGAGAAAACGGATTGCACGTCCGCCACCAATGGAAAGTGCAATGCCACTTGGGTAATCGCGATCTGTAAAACGAGTAATTGCGGCAATGGGAGTAAGTGATCCTGCAGGGATGAAGAGCGTACGACCATCCTCGCCTAGAGAAACCCCCCAGCGCGTTGGGATCGTCGCTTCTATACCAAGGTCTTCGCTCTTCCAAGGGCGAACCGTTTGATCGGAGGATACGACACTTTCGACGACAAAAACGGGCAGATCACGCTCATCAATGTTGCGTTCGAAGTGCCCACGAAGCGCAGTTGTGCGGCCCTGAAACTCACGGAGAAGCACCGTGGAGCTTTCCAGATACGCCTCATCATTTCCGGATTGCCTGAGGATATGTGTACCACGTTTGGATGTGCTGATGGTCGTAGGCACAATCGTCCCGGTTAGTGTTTGTACGCCTTCTGGAAGGGGAGGGAGGGGAGTTTGCAATTGACATGCGCCGAGGAGGAAGCATCCCAAAAATAGTAGTCGCTTCATGGATGCATTGTGGGTTGATTGCTGCTCGACAGCAACCAATTTCCTTTCATGCTTACGAGAATGTTACAAAAAAAGACGCACCTGAAGTGCGTCTTCTCTAGGCAATGTTGAACGATTACTTCTTCGTCGCATCAAATGCATACACGGCGCGACCCACACGCTTGAAGTACGGCATCTTCTGAAGGTTGAGAGAAATCGTACCGACCTTTACCGTGCGCTGCTTTCCCACCTCGGCAATAATCTCTTTTTTACTGAGCGGACCCTTGTCTTTGAGAATGCGCTCAATGACATCAGCTACCGTTCCTGACTCATACCCCCACTCGCGAAGAGCGTAGAGCCCACGGCCAACCAACACGAACTGCGGATAGCGGATGAGTTCGTTGTGGACTGCCTGTACGGTGACGTTTTTGTGATCGAACTTTGCTTCGCGGATGCGGTTGGCGATCTCCATAAAGTGCAATGGCTGTCCGGACTTCTTGAGAATAATCTCTACTTTGTCGCGGATACTTCTTGGGCGAACGAAGCGCCACTCCGTAAGTCCCCATCCTTCGGGAATCGCGCGGAAGCGCTCGTCTACAGAAAGGCAACTCTCGATGAGCTCAGGACTAGGAACGCGGCCAGAGAAGAGATTGAGGGATTGAACGGTAGAAACCATCTCCGCAAGCGCCATACAGGACTTGCGCTTCTTTAGCGTCTTCACCATTGCGCTAACAACAGTGGAGATATCTTCCATGGAAAGGGACTCCAGTCTCCAAAACGGTACAAAGGTGTTGCTGCGGCTTCCCTCGTGAAGATCGGTATCGATGCTGAAGGAGAGACGGAGAACAGAACCATCAAGATCGGAACTATCTGCAATTTGCTGTAGTACCGAACTGATGAGGAGATCCTCACGCTGCAAACCTCCATGGGAACGAAGAAAGGAACGTGCAGCCTCATTCACTTCATCGAGGCGTGTGGTGCGTACGGTGCGGCGAAGCTTACCTAGAGCGATGCTCTCAATCTGACGGATGCGCTCCCGAGTGACATTGAACTGCTTGCCGATCTTTTCAAGAGTCTGCTTCTGGCTGCCCTGAAGAGCAAAGCGTCTGCGGATGACCTGCGCCTCTTTGTCGGTAAGCACAAGGAAGAGACTGCCGAGCAGCTCCTGAAGATTGATGCTGAGAGCAGCACCGGACTTGGTCGATGAGGAGGTGGCAGAATCTGCCATATGGGGAGGCTGGGAAAAGAACAACCCTCGTTTTACCAAAAATTTGACAGAAGCAAAAGATCAGATTCAGATTTGGCTAGACGCCAATCTTAAGTTATTGCGCTGTAACCATCAGTAAGACGAAGTTGTCCAATGAGCAGGTAAAGGATAATATATTATACAATTTTATGACTATGTCAAATTGTTTTTTCTCTCAATAAACATGGAGAGAATCTGGCAAGCGGACGCCGCATCGCCATCGTATTGAGCCTTTCTTTGGGTTGTATAGCGCTCGTCGATGAAAATAACCTCAAATCCCAGCTTCTCAAGATTTTTCCCAAGGTTGCGGACAATATCTACCTGTGGACCTTCATCTCCGGATGGTAGGAGGGGGAGACCCAGAACAATAGTCGTAACCTGATACTGGGCGCAGAGATTTTGGATGAGAAGCTCCAGCGACTGCATATCTGCGTGATGCAACGTGTCTTTAGCAATCGCCATCTCTGTACCACCGAAGGCGATGGCTACACCGGTACGCCTGAGTCCCACGTCAAATGCGAGAATGTTGGAGATGGTCAATACAGGAAGGGAACTGTGAACAGATCGTACCCCAACAATCACTTCATCGCCCCTACCATTTTTGCGATGCCGGACTTCTTGCGTGCAGCATTCTTCGGATGGATGAGGTGCTTTTTGGAAGCCATGTCGATGGCCTTGTACGCACCAGGTAACAGCTTGGAAGCTGCAGCCTTGTCTCCTGCCTTCGCAGCAATCGTAATCTTGCGGATCATGGTCTTCATCGTGGTCTTTACAGGCTGACGCCTCTCGCGGCGAACGCGGGACTGACGGGAGGCTTTAACGGCGGAGGAGGTGAGTGGCATGGGCGGCATCTTATCGAAAAGACAACCAGCGTCAAAGGAATAATAAAGGTATTGGGTTGATTGGGCTTTTTAGGTTTGTGAGGTTTATAGGGTACGGACAAGGATAATATAAGAACCCAATCAACTCAAAAAACCCAAGAAACCCCATAAACCCATACAGTATTACCATTGCCTAAAACGCAATTCTCCGTAAAATACCTCAGCTATGTGCGGCATCTTCGGATACACAGGCAAGCGCAGTGACGCCGGAAGCGTTGTTGTCGATGGACTGAAGAATTTGGAGTACCGCGGGTACGACAGCTGGGGAGTAGCATGCAATATGAATGAGGGAATCAAGGTGAGTAAGGACATCGGAAAAATCAGCTCCGTCGATACTGCGCACTTTTCGCATACCTGCTGCCTCGCTCTAGCTCATACCCGCTGGGCAACACATGGAGGAGTCACACCGGAGAATGCCCATCCGCATCTTTCCAGAGATGGCACCATCGCCGTCGTCCATAACGGCATCGTAGAAAACCACGAGGAGCTCCGCAGAGAGCTCAAGGCAAAGGGGTACGAATTTGTTTCCCAGACGGATACCGAAGTCATTCCCTATTGTATAGAAGAGGAGATGAAAGAGGGTCACGCTTTTCCGGAAGCCGTGCGCAAAGCCTGTCTTCGCTTTCATGGGCGCTATGCCGTTCTTGCCATGCATGAGTCCTCCGGGATGCTCGTAGCTACACGTACAGGGAGTCCGCTGATTGTCGGAGTAGGGGAGGATGGCTACTACATCGCTTCGGATATCCCCGCATTCATCGAACACACACGCACGGTGCAGTACATCGATGACGGGGAGATGGTAGAGACCGACGGCAATACGATTCAGTTCCGGGATATCGCAACAGGGCAGGAAAGGCAGAAACGAGAAGTGCGCATTACCTGGACTGTGGAGCAGGGACAAAAAGGCGATTTCCCGCACTTCATGCTCAAGGAAATCATGGAGCAAAAGGAAAGCATCGCACGGGCAGTGAATCAGGATGACGATGCCATTCGTGCCGTGGCTGAAGCAATCCGGAGTGCCAAGGGTACCTTTCTTGTCGGCTGCGGAACGGCGCACAAAGCCTGCATGGCTGCGGAATACTTCTTCTCGGTCGTTGCAGAGCACCACGTGAACGTCTGCTCGGCAGGGGAGTTTAAGCTCTACCATCACTTCCTGCAGCCGGAGAGTCTTCTCATCGTCGTAAGCCAGAGCGGGGAAACAGCCGACGTCCTCGAAGCCATCAGTGTTGCGAAGGCCAAGGGCGCAAAAGTTCTTGCGATCGTGAATGTCGAGGGATCGAGTATCAGTCGCGCCGCTGACTTCACACTGCTCATCAATGCCGGCCCTGAGCGCGCGGTTGCCAGCACGAAAGCTCTCACCGGACAGATGTCGGTGATGCTCCTGATCGCCTACGCGCTCAAGCACGCACTGCATGAAGGAAAGACACTGCTTCTGGAAACCAGCGCGCTCATCAACGACATGCTCAACCCCCGCTACGTCGAGCGCATTGCGACGATCGCCGGAAAGATCAAAACGCATGAAGACCTCTACATCATCGGTAAGAGCTGGCACTACCCGATGGCCCTCGAAAGCGCGATCAAGATTCAGGAAGTGAGCTACGTGCACGCTGAAGGATTTGCGGGAGGGGAGCTGAAGCACGGTCCCATCGCGCTCATTGAAACAGGGACACCGTGCATCGCCCTTCTGGGTAACGACGAAGTCACCGGCGACATGATCAATAACGCAACGGAGCTCAAGGCCCGTGGCGCGATGCTCATCGGCATCGCTCCCGTACGTAACCCGATCTTCGACGAGTGGCTGAAAACTCCGGATGCAGGAGCCGCCCAGCCGATCGTTACGGTGATCCCGATGCAGATTCTTGCCTATGAGCTGGCGGTACAGAGAGGGAAGGACCCGGATATGCCGAGGAATTTGGCGAAGAGCGTGACCGTGAAGTAGGGATTGTTCATGGAATACGGATCGAATCATTGACTCAATTTGGTTATATTCTATTATAACTAACTATGGTCAAAGCTGCAGAAGTGGAGCAACACCCTTCATCCAAGGAGGCTTCTGCTCTCTATCCACAGGTGATGTATCGGCTGATCGATGGCATCAGTAATGGATGGCTCTTTCAACGCTATCGCGATCATTCACAGTTCGATGAAACGGATACGCTTCCGAATGCCCTCATCGATACAAATCACAATCGCATCGTCGATACATTACTTGTGCAAAATACCGGCGCGAATGTTTTTGCCAATATTCTATATGCACATATCCAGCGAAAAGATTTCGTAAAAGTCCTTGAGACTCTCAGAAAGTATCCTGAAAACGAGTCTGCCTTGCACCATGATATCCTCATTACACAGTTGTTCGAGGCACATGCCGATGATGCAATACTCGAGGATTTTGCGCGGTGTTTTGCAAAACAAGAGGAGTTTCGTCTTGTTCGAAATATCATCGAGCAGGTCTGGATTCAGAAAAACTATACGCTTGCGGAGAAAATCATCACCGGTATTTTGCCGAAGCATCATCAATCGATGATGCTTGTGTGGCATCGTGCGACCCAGGGTCTTACGATCGTGAACACAGAAGTTCGCGATGCTATGACAACGCTTTGCAAGTTTGAAGTACCCGATGAAGATGCGATGCATGAGAAGAGAGAGGCATCAGATATTTCGGGATGTTTCATCCAGGCATTGGATAAACTGAACATCGATCTGGGCGTTGTGCGGACAGCAATTGAATCGCAGGATGCGCACGCTTTGGATGAAGTCTATTCTTTCGGCAATCGCTACGAGATTGATGCAAAGATTCGAAAAGCACTCCTCGATGCACATGATTTCAAAGGCGCAGAATCGTTCATCGAATCGACAGGAAATAGTTCCTACTATCAAGATGAACTGGCGGAAGCCAAGATTCTCTATGCAAGAGAAGCTGGAGACCAAGCCCTTTACTGGGAAGGACTCGAGACCTACACGAAGGTGCGTGATGAAAATATCGCAAAACTTGAAGAAAGACGGGATGGCAAAGACGAATACCGAGATCATCGTAACGATTTTCATGCACGCATTAAATTGCATAGCGAGCAGGCATGGAAGCACGCACACCTTGCGATCTACGATTTAACATTCAGGACTCCTTCGGATGCCCTGCCGCATATCAAGCAGATGATCGAAGCGACGGAGGCGTGTGGTATTCCGGGAAAACCGGATTGCCCAAAGGAGCACCAAAGTACACTGCGCAAGTTCCGTAAACGTTTAATGAAGGATCTGAAAAGGCACTTCCTAGTTGCAGGATATCTCGATGCACTACCAGAGAAGGGAGGATGGAATACTCTGGTAAAACATCCGGATGATTTGAGGAATGCTAGGGAGGAATTTCTGAAGACCAAGGAACAACGGTATCTCAGCGCCACTGATGTATGGCATGAGAATCAGGACAAAAGAAATGCGAACGCAATTGCGGCAACCACTTCTTCCATTGCAAAAGGGGAAATCGATCTTGCTGTATCTAGTCTTCTTTCAGGAATTTCGTATTATACGGATGGAGTCGATTTTGCGAGGGCAAATCTTCTCCTTAAGGCAAAGCCGGAGCTCTTTGCGCAGATGACACCGAAGCTGACCGAGAAGTACTTTGAACGCGATGAGTCCAGACGCCTGCCGCAAGAAGGCTGGAAAGGACTTGCTGCGTACTATGCGACTGCAAGTACGGCCGGTTTGCTTGGGGAAGACGAGTGGAAAGCGCTGTACGATGCCATCTGGCAGTCGCGGATGACCCATGAGGGTATGGAAGATATCCCGCCCGCGTTCGTGGTTACGTTCATCAAGGAATTAATTGCACAGGGCGATCTCCAAACGGCATGGAACGCGTACGAAAAAATGCGGACAATGGGAAACGGTGCTTTCAATGGAAGGAGAGAGTGCATCACGGCTCAGACGCATCAAATCTGTCTTTCGCATTTTGTGCGTGCGATGAAGCATGTCGAGGGTGGCGCTGCAGGAAGCATCCGGAATTGCTTAATAGGAGATGGGCTTTCGCATGAAGCGAATCTTTCTGACAGTCTTGCATTTCACAACACAGAAGCGGAAGTGCAGCGGATGCTGAAAGATACAGACAAGGCAAAGGGTGCAGAAAATCAGACGCTTTCGTTATGCACAACACCCCAGGCCGTACGAGAGTGGACAAGACTGATGGCAATGGGAGGCGTGCGCACACCACACGAAAAAAAGAATGCATTGATGACCGTGTACGGAGCAGAAGAAACGAACAAACACATACGCTATCGCATTGTCGATACGATGATCGCCCATAAAATTCCAGGTGCCGAAGCCATGGCGGAGATCAAGAAGACCGACACGCCAGACAGAATGACCAGGCATTTTTTTCGAAAACTTGTAAAGCAGGGAATTTTGCATCAACACACACTTGAGTATCTCACCGAGGATAATGAACATCTGCCGCATCTCCGAAGACTGCTTTCGGAATTTCAGAATGAATTCAATACCGTGATGGATACCATTGCAAAACTGTTTTCTAAGAAAAGGGATTTTCGTTTTCAAATGATGGATGAGGTTACACAGGACGGGGCTTCGGAGAAGGCTTTAAAGCCGCAGGACTGGGAAGGAGTGATGGTCACACTGCGCCACCTTGGCATCTTCACCCCTGAAATATATGCCGAAGCGAAAGCGGGAAACTTTCATGTGAAAGTCTTGAACGGCATCGAGGAGAAAATTCGAGCGCTGAAAAAACAGCTGTTTTTAAACCAGCCATTTACAAATGATGCATCTCCGGAGCTGCAGGCGGAAGTCATCTATGCTGCATACAGACCAGCAAACATGCAGCTCTCGACTGTTGAGCATCTATGCAGTCGCCTGCGAGATTGCTCGAGCCACTTAGACCGCTTCAAGATTCCGGAGAAAGGGTATCCGCTTGATTTACGTCAGCAAACGGCAATGAGACTTAAAGAGGGGAGCCCTGCGCTTGCCTCAGCGAATTTGGCGATGAGCCTACAGCAGTCACTCTATCCTCGTACGTATGGCGACCTCGAACGTATTCGCAACTCTGCAAAGTCTCTTTGTAGTATGGGCCGCTTGCGTTCTTTAGATGACACAACTCTTGAAGACATGTTCGTTGCATTTGGTCTAACCGATATGGAATTCCCCATACGCTGTCTCCGTGAGATTACGGTGGCCCGAACCGACAACGAGCTTTTCAAGGCACTCACAATCTTTCAGGAAGTTCTCGGCATTTGGTCTACCGACAACCTCGAATGTGCCATCACTTCATTCTTTACGAATCACCATGACAAGATCAGTAAGACGGTTACGGGTCTAGCAACCGACCTGAGAAAGCCGAAGCTGAAAAAGGCATTCGAGCAGCAGTGTCAGGTTTCTATCGACACATCTCTTGAGGACATCCCATTTGCAGCAAAAGCTGTCTCAACCGCGATCCTGAAGAAGCTAAAATCACTGAAACAGACACAGAAAATTCTTCGTGAAGATTTAACAAGGTTTGAAACGGACGAGGGTGTGGCTGCCGTATCAAAAGTGCCGAAGCTTCGCGCGGTCATCGCGAAGAACATTCCTTCATTTTTCGGCAAAGCCAGTGCAGGTATCTGTACCGATACCAATATGGACCTCTTCTATCGTGAGGATCACTTCAATATCAACATTATCGACGAGGAGCAGCAGGTCTGCGTCGGTAATGTGCAAGCGTATATCATGGCACGTAATGGAAAAGACCATCTTCTGCTGAGAGGTTTCAACCCGAGCACTGCACTCCTTAAGGACATCGATGCAGGGAGCTTCTGCGATGCCGTGATTGAAGTTGGTGAGCAGTTTGTGCGTGAGAACAGACTTGCAGGAGTCATTCTGTCGGAGCAGGGAGATTTCATCGCTCTCTCCAATCGACCGGAAGCAACGAAGCATCTCACCAGCAAGTATCAGAAGCAGCGAATCGAACTCGAACCTTTCAATATTGCAAATAGTGTACAGATTGCGTCTGGATATTTAGTCAGTACACATGAAGATGAGACTGAAAATACTTTTATGGATTCCCCTGAGTCCGAAGCTCATCATTTTCAGGGTAGTTTTGTATAAAATTCGACCAGTACTCAACGCTGTCAGCACTAAAAACGCTAAGCGTCTCTACCCCTCATTCGGCGGTATCCCATAATACTTCAGCAGGAATGCTGCGATATCACGGAAGACCGGACCTGCAGTTTGTGCTCCGTAGATATCACGCCTCGGGCGGTCGAACTTCACAAGGATGAGAAACTTGGGGTGGGGGACTGGAGCGTACCCTGCGAATGTGGTGATGGTGGAGCCTGTGCCTGTCTCGTATTTTCCTCCCGGACCGGCGATCTGCGATGTACCGGTTTTTCCCGCCATGCGGTAGCCCCTCACTTTGGCCACTTTGGCAAAACCAGTATTCATGGAACTGACGAGCATCGCAGTAATGGTATCGCTCGTCTCCGGAGTAATCACCTGATCGATGACGCGCGGTGCGACCTCTTCCGTGCTTCCGTCGCTACTGATAATGCTGTCGATGATCGTGGGACGCATGAGCTTGCCGCCGTTTGCAAGAGCCGTGTACGCCGTAATCATCTGCAGTGGAGTGGAGGACACTCCCTGCCCGTACGCAGCAGTCGCAAGGAGAGCATTGCTCCACTTTCTCCACGGAAGCATCTCACCGGGGAGCTCGTCTTCGAGTTCTATGCCTGTCACATGGCCGAAGCCAAAGCGCTCAAGATTGCGGTGAAAGAGTTTGCGCCCGAGCTTCGCCGAGACCGACGTCATGCAGGTGTTGATGGAAAACTCGAGGCATCCGGTCATGGTCATCTTTCCGTAGTAACGGTTGAGCGCGTTTTTGATGGTGTACTCATCAACCTTCACGGGCCCTTCGTCATTATATTCATCACTTGGCGTCACTTCCCCCTGATCAATCGCTATAGCCATCGTGACCGGCTTCATCACGGATCCCGGCTCGTAGATTTCCTGAATCGAGCGGTTGAGGTACGCACCGACACCGATGGTATTTTTGTACTTAAGCCAGATGTCCACTCGCTCCGTCGGGAAGATCTCTCGGCGATGGTGCTCACCGACAAGAACGTAGTAGCGAACAATGTCTTTGAGATCATAGAGTGCCTCGAGTGCGGCAATTTCTTTCTGTTTCTCCTCACTGAAACCGGTGCGCCCCTCCTCGGTGAAGATGTCATCAAGGTAGCAGCGCACAACAAACGACCGAGTATCGGGGTGGTAGAGCTCCACAATGATCTGCTTGCGCTTTCCCTCGTCGATAAGCATCGGCTCTTTTTCATACACGTCACCGTAGTTATTGCTGTCGAAGAGTGGCGCACTCGCCATCGCAATGATACGGCCGGAATACGGATCCATCACAATTGCCTGAGCGCTTTCCGCATCAAAACGTTCCACGGCTTCATCGAGAAGCTTTTCGACGTTCTCTTGTACAAAGCGATCGATCGTGAGCACAATCGTCGATCCATCTTTGGGATTCACGATGCGTTGGTCTGCAGTAAGAATTTGTCCTCCCTGCGGATCGCTCACGGTTGCGATAAGTCCTTCTTGCCCGCGAAGGTGTGGATTGAAGGTACGCTCGATGCCGTACTGGGCTTCACCGGTAGAGTTCAAAAATCCTACGACATGTGAACCCACAGTTCCATCCGGATAAAACCGCCAGTGCTCGGGGATGAGGGCAATGCTTCTGAGTGGATCCTCGATCTGCTGGGCGGCCTCACGAGATGGTGCTTCTTTGCGCCTTGCGCGTGTAAGCTCTAGAGATCGCAACATCACCTCACGGAGCTTTGCAGTAACCTCCGGCGAAAGTTTGTGCATCACCGAAACGTAGCGAAGCGGGCGACTACGGAGATACCCCCGGATCACCTCCTCATCGAGCTCGAGCGGACCAGAGAGTCTTCGCGCAATAGCAGGAACCTGTAGCTGCGGTACGGTTTCAGGATTTGCGTAAATAAGCTTCGCATCGAAGACGATGTCCACCCCGGGAATGCCAAGCGCCTGTACCTGCTGCATCTGGACTTTCGTTGCACCGTAGAGCAGAGGCACAAACGTAACCCGTTTTTCACTGATGCGCGTCTCGATCGCTCGCGCAAACTGACGACGCATCTCAGTGACATCTTCTGCAACGTGAGAGGGGGGAAGAACCAAATCTTCGGGAACAGGTTCGAGAAGAGCGCCTGTGAAGAGTGCGCGAATACGCAGAAGAGGATCAAATGCAGATCCGTAAAAAGTAAAGAGTTCTCGCGGGCAGGATTGTTCTCCTGCGCTACAGGAAGCATGGATATCGTCCGTAAGAAGAACATCGGCAAGTGTTTCTGCGACGAGCGTCGGCTGATCGGTGATGACCGGATCGACGTACACCATATCGAGTGTTGCATTTGTAGCGAGGATGCTCGTTTCTCCTGTTTTGGAATTTCTGGAGAGCACCTCGCCGCGCTTGGCAGGGAGACGTACACCACCGAAGTGCTGGGACTGGGCAAGATCCAGATAATCCGTTCCCTTCATCACCTGCAATTCAAGAAGCCTGGCAACAACAATAAGCACGAGTACGCCCAATACCAGATGCACAATCATCATCCTGCGTTCAAGTGAGCGCTTGCGATGAGCCTCAAAAACAGCCGCAGATCGGGCGGGGGTCACGGGGAGCAGTGTAGAGCAAAAATAGTGAGGGACGAAGGAGCCTGGAAAACTTGGGTTTATAGAGTTTATGAAGTTTGTAGAGTTTGTAAGGTGGATTGCACTGTAGAGAGGAAGCCCAACTGACCCGCTTCTTGCCATGCAAAGATTGCAGATTTGTGCTATACTATGGAGAAATGCCCACACCGAACTGGAATTCCCTCGACGGCACGGAACTACTGCATGCGCTTGAGCAGTGGTCAACGGAAATGGGTGTTTCAGACATCCATACCAGCCCCGAGAAGGGGAGTGTGCGCATCGAAGTGCGTCTCCATGGCATGCTGCAGAAAATTACCGATATCCCGCACGATACGTACGTGGACTTCGTTCGGCGCGTAAAGTTTTTCAGCAAACTCAAGCTCAATCTCACCAACGTTCCCCAGGATGGTCAGTACACCTTCGAAGCTCCCGGTCGGGTCGTGAACGTACGTGTCGCAAGTATTCCATCCCGCTTCGGGGAAACCTACACACTCCGCTTGCTGGATCCGAAGCGCGGCATCGTTTCGCTGAAGGAACTTGGCTTTCCCCAGGAAATTCACGAAAAGCTCTCAGAGCTCGTGAAGCTTCCCAATGGCCTCATTCTTGTCACGGGGCCAACGGGATCAGGGAAAACCACGACGCTTTATGCGCTTCTCAACTCTGTCGTGGGAACGCAGCGCAACATCATCACTCTGGAAGATCCCATCGAATACGAACTGCAGGGCATCGTGCAGAGCCAGGTGGACAGCGAACATGACTACACATTTTCCTCTGGACTCCGCTCCATCCTGCGCCACGACCCCAACATTATTCTCCTCGGGGAAATCCGCGATCTGGAAACAGCGCAAACCGCGGTGGATGCATCGCTCACGGGTCACTTGGTGCTCGCGACCCTCCACACGAACTCAGCCATCGAAGCCATTCCGCGTCTGCTTTCCATGGGTGTGAGCCCCTACACATTTGCACCATCGCTGCGGGCAATCCTCGCCCAGCGCCTGGTACGGACGCTTCGCGATGAATGTAAAGTGGATGGAGCACAGTGCGACCCTGCGTCGAACGATTCCTACAACGGACGTATGGCGCTTCCCGAGCTGATCATCGGCACTCCAGCCATCCAAAATCTCATCCTCTCAGGAGAGACATCGCAAAGCATCATCACACAGGCGAAAAAGGAAGGATTTAAAACTCTGAAAGAGTGGGGGGAGATCATTATTGCTGACCGTAGAACGACACGAACGGAAGTAGACCGTGTCACTACATAGGACGCTAAGAGCAAGCAAGGTCATAGAGCGCTGTATTGGCAAGTCCCTTTCCTCTTTCCACGGCATCCTATCGTCCTTTAGTATGGGAAACCCCATGCTTCGTAAAAGACACCGCACCGGCCCCTATGCTCTCGCGCAGACGAAGAATCCGCTGATCCCCTTTGTCTCGATTGCCGCCATCGCCTGTGTACTATTTCTTCTGGTGTGGGCACTACGATCCCTGCTTTCCGTCTTCGACTTTGGAAATGCCATCGAGCGCGAAGCGGTGATCCTCTCTATGAGTAACCGCGGTACCGTGAGCGTCTCACTCAGTGGTGAGGATCCGCGCATTGCCGATGCTGACTTGAAACTGTATCCGGAAGACGGGATAAAAACAGACAAGGGGACACCGGCTATACTGGCATTTTTTGATGGATCCGACATACGCTTGGATAAAGGCGGAAGTATCGTTATCAGCGAAAGCGCACGAGGTGTAAAGAAATCAAAGATCGCAGTATCCTTGGAAAAAGGGACACTTTGGATACGAACACCGGAGCACTCTACCTACTCAGGCACCATCGTCCGAACAATCGCTACCTCCTCCTACAGTGCTGCCGTCCCCTCAGGAGCTGAGGTACTGCTGCTACAGGATCGTATAGATGTATACGGCGCAGATGGTGTAGGGGTTCTCCTCACTATGGCAGGCATCCGTGATAGCGTCATCATCGGAGAAGGGCAAAGCTACGCAGTACCACAGGTCGATCAAAGAGCAGGGGACCCCTACCAGCACCGGTCAGCGATCACGGCAGTACCTGGAGACTTTGTCATGGAGAGCCGACTGAGGACTATTCCAGGATCGCAACCCCAGACCGTGAGTACCGAACCGGAAGCACTCCTCAGCATCACAGAACCGAAGGAGGGCTCAACAATTCGATCGGCGACACTGCAAATAAGCGGAACAGCCGGAGATAGCGTGGATATGGTTCGCGTCAACGGTTATAAAGCGCTACTCGATACGGAAGCACATACATTTCATATCGAGATTGCTCCGCCTGATGCAGAGGAAATCACACTGACCGTCGAAGGACTGGGCAAGGATGGTCTTGTGCTCATGAAGCTCACGCGCACCGTACGCAGAGACCTCACTCCGCCATCGTCACCAGCGATCCTCCTTCCCTCCGGCAATGGATCCATCTACAAAACCAACAGCGAGGAAGTAGAGATTCGCGGGACGGCACCAAAAGGAACCACCGGCATCATCGTGAATGATTACCGCCTGCAGCTCTTTACGGAAGGAGAAGAGGAATGGAGTTACCTCGCATCGACGAAGCTGCAGAACTTCTCACGAGGGGAAAATGTGTACAGAGTGGTCGCCGTGAATGCAGCCGGTTACCGCAGCGAGCCTGCCATCGTCACGATCATTCTCGCAGAAGGGGAGGAGGGTGTGGTCAGCACAGGAAGCAGTGCTTCGTCTGCATCAGCAGTTCCTGAGGCTACCCCTGCACAGCTTCCGAGTAACGACCCACTGAAACCAGGAGAGCTCATCATCAACACTCCTTCGCCTGGTACGTCGCACACTACCGTGCTCACCGGTACAGGACTCGAGCTCCTGATCGAGGGTACTGTTCCCGCAGGTACGCACTCTGTCTGGGTGAACGATTACCAGCTGAAGCTCTTCAAGCCCGGAAAGACGTTTTTCAACTACATTGCGAGCACCAGCCTCAATACCCTCAAGCGCGGGGAAAACCCCTATGCAATCATCACGCGCGACAGGGATGGCAAAATCCTCGATCGCTTGATCTACACGATCACCGTCACACGAGAATAGACACAATTTCCATACGCTGCAAAGCCGTCGAAAACTTCTTGGGAAGCGGAGATGTGATTTTATGATTCTTACCATCTGCCGGAGACATAAACTCCAGAGACCATGCGTGCAGCATGAGATCTTCGATGGAATATTTTTTGGAAATATCTTCACTGCTATGGGACGCGTATGTGACATCACCGAGGATGGGATAGCCGATACTTTTAAGATGTACACGCAGCTGGTGTGTGCGACCGGTGTGTAGCTCGCATTCCAGAAATGCTGCATCGCTCTGCTTCGATAGCTCAAGAGTACGGTACGTTGTCTGGGCCTCACGACGATTTTGTACAGCGTGAAGCACTGCCATTTTCTTGCGATCGCCACTGTGACGCCCGATCGGCGCATCGATCATGGCAGCGGGAGGGGAGGGGATCCCAGCGACAAGAGCGAGGTAGCGCTTATCGATCGTCCGGTCGGCAAACTGCTTTTGAAGCTGAGTGTGTACGTCTGCATTTTTCGCAAGCAGAAGGCATCCGGTTGTGTCTTTATCTAGCCGATGGGCAAGGACGGCACTTTGGGAGAAGGGGAGGCGGCGCTCCTGCAAAAGAAACGCTGCACCATGGAGAATCGTGGGTGCGGCCTTCGGTATCCCGGCTGCGGGATGCACGGAAATGCCCGCAGGTTTATTGATCACGATGCACGCAGCGTCCTCATAGAGAATCGGCAACTGAAGATCAGTGGGGGAGAGCAGCGTTTCGGATAGGGGAGTGCCCGAATCGGAAACAACGACGATATCCCCTGCCTCAAGCACCAAAGCACCCTTACGAGCAATACGGCCATTCACCGTCACAAGGCCACTTCGCACAGCCTCTGTTGCCTTTACGCGGCTCACAAAAGAGGCGTTTTTTGCGAGAAACGCATCGAGCCGCATGGAGGTTTCTACCGTAAACATGTCGACATAGTACTGGAAATACGAAATCTACCGAGTAATCTCTCTACGACTTCCTGCACTCTTGCTGTAGCGGTGTGGGGGTCACCCTCATTTCTTAGTCCTCACTACTTCTGGGGACGGCTAACCTGCTGAAATGAGGTGGGTCGGAGAGTTTCGCCTCTCCGACCCGTTTTTGGTATCCCCGATGAAGAGAACGTGGTTTAACAACCAAAGATTCGGTAGAATCACGACAATGAGTGCATCCGATCTCCTCACACGCGCCATAGAAGAAGTCGTCCCAAGGGAACTTGCAGAGCAGAAGCTGCAATCGGGAAAGAAGATGCGGATCTACCTGGGGATCGACCCAACCGGCAGTAAGCTTCATCTCGGTCACAGCGTGCCGCTCCGGAAACTTCAGGCATTTGCCGCTGCAGGGCATGAAGTCATTTTTCTCGTAGGAAGCTTTACGGCAATGATCGGAGATCCTTCTGGAAGAGATGTGCTCCGTGAGCCACTCACGAAAGAGCAGGTCATCAAGAACTTCGATACGTATAAGCAACAGGCGGGCAAAGTTCTGGATTTCACCAAGGTGAAGATTGTCTACAACCACGAGTGGCTGGAGAAGATGAATGGCGCGGAGATTCTGAAGCTTGCAAGTGTATTTACGGTACAGCAGATGGAGGAGCGCGATATGTTTCGCGAACGCAGAAAGAAAGGTCAGCCGATCGGCGTCCATGAATTTCTCTATCCTTTATTTGTCGGACGCGATTCCGTGGAACTCGATGTCGACTGTGAGCTTGGTGGCTCTGACCAGCTTTTCAATATGCTTGCCGGTCGCACGCTGCAAACCGCTCTCGGCAAGCGCGAGAAGTTCGTCCTCACGACAAAGCTCATCGAGGGAACAGATGGCCGTAAAATGAGCAAGTCCTACGACAACTGTATCTGGCTAGAGGACAGCGCAAAGGACATGTACGGCAAAATCATGAGCATAGAAGACAAACTGATTACCACCTACATGGAGTGCTGCACGGATATCCCGATGGACGAAATCATCATCATCGAAAAGAAGATGATCCAAGAGGAAAACCCGATGCAGTTTAAAAAGCAGCTCGCGGAAGAGATCGTCCGCCTCTACCACGGCGACAAGTCGGCAAGCGAAGCTGCTGATGGATTTTCCAATGTGTTTGCAAAAGGGGAGTTACCGGAGGACATTCCCGAAGTGAAAGCTAAAAAAGGAGAGTCGCTTCTTGATGTACTTTTACGCGCAGAAATGATTACCTCGAAGTCCGATGGTCGTAGACTCATCGAACAAGGGGGGATTCGACTGAACGACGAAGTTCTCAGCGACCAAAACTCCCCTGCCACGGCGGGGACGTACAAAGTGGGGAAAAGGAAGTTTATGAGGATTGTAGATTGAAAATTCGCATTTATTCGTAACACTGATTGCTATGTACACAAGGGGGATGCTTATAGGATTTGCTGATCAAATTGATGATCCTGAGGACGAATCAAATTTCCGCAGGCTCATTAGTAAGGTCCCATTTTTCAGAAGTGGAGGTGGCACTGCTGAAAAATGCGAGCATGGTTCCATCGAGCAGCTTGGCGTCTCATTAGGTATCACACATTTAACAACGGAATTCTTTCAACGATTTGTTGAATTTATCTCCGCTTGCGACTTCACCTTTACAAAAAGGCCAATGACAATGGAGGAATATATAGCATCCATCACACCGGAAATCAGTGACGAAGAACTGGAATCCAACTAATATCTTCCGTATGCGATCTGTCATTTTCCTCACAGTATTCCTAATGGGATGTAGTTCACTGCAGCCAGTAGCACTTGAAAAATCCTCTTCGTCTTTTTCGTCCTCTATATCAGATGCAGAAGTTATTATCTCTACATCATCATTTACTTCTTCTTTTAGTAAACCCTCCGACGCCGAACTGCGCACACAGCTTTCCCCTCTCCAGTATGACGTCACGCAACACGAGGGAACTGAGCCGCCGTTCCATAACGAGTACTGGGACAATCACGAGGATGGGATCTACGTCGACATCGTCTCCGGCGAAGTGCTGTTCAGCTCCAAGGACAAATACGAATCCGGTACGGGTTGGCCGAGCTTTACGAGACCGCTCGCTCCAGACAACATCGTTGAGCTCTCGGATTATCAGCTGCTCTACAAACGAACAGAAGTGCGAAGCCACCTTGGTGACAGTCACCTGGGTCATGTCTTTGATGATGGCCCCGAGCCTCTAGGGCTTCGCTACTGCATAAACTCGGCGGCACTGCGGTTTATTCCCAAAGACCAGCTGAAAGCAGAGGGATACGGACAATTCGTGAAGTATTTTTAGACTAGAGACCCACCCAATACGGCACACTCGCAGCCGCACTCACAAGGAGGACGGAAAGGATGAAGGCAAGGCCGGCGGAGCGAGTATCTTTGGACATGACAGTGATAAAGACGAAGAAAGGTTGGAACTCTTACACGGCTTCGTCCTTCGACAAGCTCAGGACTTCGCCGGTGTGCTACACGCACCCCTGACGCCGGAGCGTGACACTACATCCCATGGAAAGAAGCTCCCCCGTGACCCTGCGCATGGCAGGGGAGTGGTCGGAATTGTAGTGGGGGAGGCGGATAGCGACCGCGGCTCCCTTGGGAAATGTCCGAACCCACGCAATGAGTGGTTCGAGGCCATCGGACGATGCGCAATCGATCACCACATTCGCGTGCTGCCCGAGTGTGGTGACCGATTGCTGCATGAACAGAGTGTACGATCGTACACCCATAAAATCAAGAGGTTGATACGAGATCGCCTCGCCTCCCCTCCACCTTTCACGTCTGATATCATCCCGCTCCTTATCATCTATCCTGATACCACATAGGGCATGGAAGCACCGAACATCTACGTCGACATGCACAGGATCTACGAGCCGCTGCTCCTTATAGGGCAGGGGAAGGATGCAGTACTATCGTTTGACCTTTCCGCTGCACCGCATAATCAAGATAGACAGAGACCCTGCATCGATATCCCACCGGATAGCATCATCGATCAGTACATCAAAACAATGCGCAACGCCGCAGGTTTTCAATGCGGGTACGCTGTAGAGCTCGTAATGCAAGAGACTGAAAGGCATTCAACTATGTACAGCTTTGATGTACATATCGTCGGATGTACACGACCGCAGCAGACGAAGACTGCACTTTGAGGTTCACTTCCCATGAAACCTTTTATGCACATCTTTCAGCTGCGGGTTTGTGACATGGGTATAGATTTGCGTCGTCCCGAGATCTTTATGCCCGAGCATTTCCTGCACAGAGCGCAGATCAGCACCATTTCTAAGAAGATCGGTCGCAAACGAATGCCGGAGCGTGTGCGGAGATGGATTACTGACGATCCCCGCCTTAAGCGCGTACTTCTTGACGATGTTCCAGATGGAAACGCGTGACAATCTGTATTCCTCTCCTGGCGGCATGATATTACTGGCCTTCTCAAGGTTGCGGATAAACAGGGGAGTGAGATGATCGACGCGCGTGTCGAGGTAGGCCCGAAGTGCCTCGACTGCCCTTTCAGACAAAAAGACAACGCGGATCTTCCCCCGCTTTCCACGGACAGAGATCTCGCGGGTATCGAAGTTTAAGTCACGACAGTTGAGCGACCGCAGCTCCGCAAGACGCATGCCGGTAGAGAAGAAGGTCTGCAGAATCGCAAGATCGCGTTTCCCCTCACGCTTACTCGTGTCTGGAGCGCCCAGAAGCCGCTCCAGTTCCTCGTGAAACAGAACTTTGACCTTACGCTGCTCTTCCTTGAACCGTGTGACTCTGTCTGGCGGATACACATCCTGCTCCTCTTCCTGAATAAGATAGCGAAGGAAGGCGCGTAGAATGGTGAGATGATGATTCTTGCTCCGGATGGTGAATTCCCCGTTGCGAGCTGTGCGGTAGGCATGAAGAGCCGATTTATACACACGAACGGACTGTTTATCGATCTTTTGGGGGTCATCTACCCCTGAGAGGCGCTCCAGGTGAGCAAGAGACTGGCGGTAGGCATCCACGGTAAGCGGGGATTTGTTCTCCTCAGCTCGAAGGAACTGGAGATAGCGGTCGATCGCTTGGGAAAGTGGAGTTGTCTTTGGTGCTGCGGTGGTCTGCGGGTCTTTGGATACCATGTACAGATGTAATAGATGTAAGCAGGGAGCTTGAGAGATTGTGCGCTGGCAATCAGTCCTGATTTTTTGGCTTAGGAAGGAGGGAAGTCCTGTTTTCCACATTATCTACTACTTAACATAATGCATTTTATGCTAAGTATTCAATTGACACCGCAGCGGGGGTGATGAAATCGCATTTAATACTGCAAATCCTACACACCCGGCACTACGGTCATGTAATAGATCATTGCAGCAATCTCCCGAAGGACACTGCGCACAAGAAATTTCCCTGATGGCGGATGATCAGCAGGGAAGGTGCGGACGCTCCCCCACCCCTGCAGCTCCGCAAGGTAGCGGATGCGGGCGAGATGGTACCCATCGCTAATGGCAATAATGGAATCACACTCAGCGACGAGTGGCCGGCTGTACACCAGGTTCTCCCACGTCGATGTCGACTGCTCCTCGAGAACGATGACTTCGGGATCGATGCCAAGTCGCATGGCAACTGCGCGCATGACCTCGGCTTCGGAATCATTGGAAGCTTCTCCTTTGCCGCCTGTGAAGATCAAACGCCGTAGATTCCCCTCGTGTACAAGGCGTGCTGCCGTAGCAGTACGCCGCATGATGCCGGGCCCCGGATCATCCGACCTATGGACCGCTGCTCCAAAGACCAAACCACAGTTCGCAGGAAAAGCTGATGATCCAGCAGACTCATCCAATACGCGATAAGCCAATGCCAACGATACAACACATCCTGCTGCTGCAAGTATTCCTGCAATATGTACTGCAGTTCGTATCCTCATAGTGCAGCGGAAGATCGTTTCAGCGCATCAATGGAGATATGCGACGGTATATGAGGGAGCTTCTTGCTCCATGGAGGCCAAATGTGGATTTGGGCGTTATCGACTTCGGGAAGGTTGCGAAGGATACGCAGGGCATCTGCACTGTTTAAGCCCGTCACTAGTTCCCTGGCGCGCTTCGAAAAACGTGCGCCTGCCGGAGAGAGTGGATCGAGGACATACTGCTCAGTTCCCGAAAGATCGACTGTGAGCTTGATCCACGTAAGATCATCCGCGTAGTCGATGACGTGGGCAACGAGACGATCGAGGCCGATGGTTTCTGTAAGCAGACGCTTGCCATCGCTGACGTGACTGAGAAGCTCGCTACGAAGCATATCGAGAACCTTCTGCGCATCGTAGGCATACGCCGTATAGGTCAGTGCTTCCTCTAGAGGAACCGACGTCACCGGCTGACCAAGGAACTCCGTAGGAAGCGTCAGATCGTGGTACGCACTCGTCGTAAGCTCGTCGTAGTAGAGAATCTCCAAGCTGGAATCTTTGTGCTGAGAGTTATGGAGCAATTTCTCCTCCTCTACAAGCTGCTTGGCGGTAGCAAGAAGCTCCTGCTCCAATTGCTTTTGTGCAACATCAAGATCCTTCTGGTGCAGCACGGTACGAAAGGATGTTTGTCCTCCCTGCAGGGGTTGCCGGTTTTCCGCATACACCAAAAGCTGTTCCTCCGGTGTAAGGCCTGGGAAATCCCACCGCAGTCCTGCAGGGAGGTTACCGCGCTCACCGATGATCTCCCCGTACAAATCAATATCTGCCGACTCTGTGCGTACAGTGACTTCCTCCCCAGATTCGATATTCACTGGCTCCAGCAAGTGAAACACCATGCCGGCATTATTCACAACGCGCGTCTGGGCACGCAGTGAATAGAGCTCATCGGACTTGTTGAGAACAGTCATCTCTCCGTGTGCGCTCTTGCCTACGAAATCCTTACTCACCTGGTCGAATGTCAAGTTTCTACGAACTTCTACACGTATCGGTAGCAACTCCATTGTCCGCACTCTGGGTGGCACGTCTACAGCACTGCCCGACTGCACAAGCCACACATTTGCCGTCTGACTGACACTATCCTCACGAGGCCAGATGGTGATGGTTGCTGAGGGCAGAAGCCAAAAGAGTACGAAAAGAAAAAGAATGGAACTTAAGATTCCCAAAGCCCAGATACGAAGCTTCGGCACGGTAAGAAGCCCCATAGACTGAAGACGCGAACGTATGTGCTGCTGCCAGACACGCGGTGAATATGCGCGCAGGGCCTCAGGAAGCATCGGATGTGCTGCAAGAAGCACACGAAGATCCATGACACGATCGATAACCCGCAATCCACGCGACCGAAGAAGTTTGACGAGTGAGCGCTCGCGGACCGCAAAACGGGCGCGCGATCCGATGGAAGCACAGGCATCCAGAAACGGTGTGCGCTGCTCGGGGTAGGCATCGAAAACACCTGCATACTCCGTAACAATCAGAAGAAGCTCCGCATTGACTGCCTCTGCCCTGCGCATGTAGGCAGACCAAGACTCCCCTTCCTGCGGTATGAGTACAACCGGATCGGACATGGCGCTCATCATACCTGAGCTGAGGAAACGAACCTATTTCCGCAGTGCCTTCAGTGCCGGTAACTCCCCTCCTCCGATGAACTCGAGCATCGCCCCTCCGCCAGTACTGACATAGGTGTAGGCATCCAATGGATAACCGTAGCGCGTATGGAAATCGATCGTATCCCCTCCTCCGAGAACAGCAGTAGCTCCATTTCTGCACGCTAATGCAATCGCTTCCGCAACGCGTCTCGTCGCATGCGAAAAGCGCTCAATTTCATAGCATCCCAGAGGCCCATTCCAAATGATAGTCTTGGACTTCGCAATGCGATCCGCATACGCATCAGCGGTTAAAGGTCCGATGTCCAGCATGGCAAGTGCTTCAGGAATAGCATCTGTTGAAGCGTCTCCTGCAGCTTCAGGATGTGCAGGATCAGGTGCAACGACAGCGTCCGTAGGCACATGTATGCGTGCGGATCCATCCACTCCAGACTGCCCCAAAAGCTCCCTGCATGTTGGGATCGATTCTGTTTCGCACTTGCTCCTACCGATACCGCATCCTGATGCAGCAACAAAAGCATTCGCGATGCAGCCACCAAGAAGCACATCGTCACCCTTGCGCATGAAGTGCCGTATCACGGGAATCTTTGTCTCCATTTTCGCGCCACTGATGATAAGAGTAACCGGATGCTCCGGTGCCTCTGTAACAGCCGTGAGGTGCCGCACTTCCTTCTCAAGATTCAGTCCCATAAAGGAAGGCAGATGCTCTGTGACGCCCACCATACTTGCATGCTTGCGATGGCAATTGGTAAATGCATCGTTGACGTAGACATCCGCAAGGTCAGCAAGCTCTGAGGCAAATGCCGGATCGTTCTTCTTCTCGCGAGGATCGAAGCGGAGATTTTCCAAGAGAAGTACGTCGCCGGGCTGAAGGCCTTCGGCGAGCTTCCTCGTTTCCTCTCCCGAACAAGAATCTGCAAATGCGACCTTCCTCTCGAGATGTTTTTCCAGCACTGCAACAATCGGCCGCTGGGTGAAAGCAAGATCAGGTTTGTTATCCGGGCGCCCTTGGTGCGCCATGATGACAAGGGATGCACCTCCTTTAAGAATTGCCTGCATGGTTGGTACGAGGGCATCGATTCGCGATGTGTCCGATACATTCCCATCGGTAATCGGCACGTCAAACCCTGCGCGCAGCAATACACGCTTTCCGGAAAGATCCGCTTCACGGAGCAAAGGATACGGGAGTGTGGATGACTTCATGATCAGATTCTACCGCAGTTTAGAGTAGCCGCCAGATCTGCCTGCGAAGACTGTGGTCCCCCTCTACAAAGTACCCCGTAAGCACTCCACCATCGTTGAGGATGGTATCGACTTTTTGGCTGCTTACTGTGGATGGATCAAGGTTGTCCATAGCGTGAAGCATTGCGGATTGGAGTGAAGAAGCAACGATGTACCCCCGCCGGTCGAAGTGCACCATTTCCGAAAGTCTCTCGGGAATGGTCTGTTCACTGCAAGGATAACGATCCATGGAGCCATCGATACCGGCAGAACGCAAAAGGACATTCCATTCACGAAGAACCGCACTGGAATCGGGACATCTTCCCAAAATTCCAAGGAGAACACGATCGGTAGAAATGCGGGGTTTGGTCACGAAAGTATTATGTATGAAGTATTCAGTATTCGGTATGCCCTGCTCACCTTGAGTGGAACTGCGTATACTGCATACTACATACTGCATACATCATACTTTCATGATCATAGGAACTCCCCTGCTTGCATTCGGGATCACCGTACTCTTGCACCTCACAGCACTGCATTTGTTTCCAAAGATCGGTCTCCTCGATTTTCCCGAGCGCTATGGCCTCAAGCGTGGGAGACTCCCCTACCCTACAGGCATGCTGAGTGTGCTCGCATTTCTTGCTGCGTACATCACAATAGAGTCGCTACACATGGCATCCGTCGGCATCATGATTGCCGTCATTATTCTTTCCTGTGTGAACTTCACCGATGATCGCAGGACCCTCCCCTTCTCCGTCCGGCTTTTTGTACAACTGCTCTGTGCACTTTTGATATTCCTCACCGGTACGCGCATCTTCACCATCACCAATCCCTTCGGAGGGTTTCTCTCGCTCGATACATGGGTGATTGTTTCACCACTCTTTAAAAACCCATCGATGATTGGGGCAGCCTTCACCATGTTCTGGTTGGGGCTGACGATGAACGCTCTCAACTGGTTCGATGGCATCCGCGGGCAAGTAAGCGTGATTTCTTTAATCGGATTTCTCACGATTGGTGCACTTTCCATCAGTGACCGTGTCGGAGACGCGCATCTGGCGACATTGGCATTCACACTCTCGGGGATCGCTGCAGCAGGGCTACTCTTCGATTTTCCTCCGGCTAAAGTGGTCATGGGCGACACAGGATCGATGTTCTTTGGTCTCATGCTCGGTGTCCTTACCATCTACTCCGGCGGAAAAGTGGCAACGGGGTTTCTTGTACTTGGCGTACCACTCATCGACAGCATGATCGTCGTTGCGAGACGCTTGCTCAAAGGCACATCGCCGTTTCGGGGTAATGCAACGGATGAACACCTACATCATCGGTTACTGCGTGCAGGGTGGAGCGAACGCCAGATCATTGGTCTTACGGGAGTTCTTGGAACCAGCTTCGGCATCGCTGCGCTTTTCATGAGCACGATAGAAAAGTTTCTCGCAGCGCTCGCACTACTCGGAATTATGGTGCTGCTATCGGTGTACTCAGGAAGAACATTGCGTAAATAATTCTTCATTTTTATTTCCGTATGTCTCTCTACCACCTCCTCATCTACGTTCCCCTCTCCCACGCCGACGCGGTGCGCAAAGCACTTGCAGAAAGCGGTGCGGGGAACATCGGCAACTACGACAGCTGTTCATTTTCTGCCAAGGGCATTGGAAGATTTCGGCCTCTCAAGGGCGCAAATCCGCATATCGGTCTCGAGGGCAGGATTGAAGAAGTAGAAGAGGAGCGCATAGAGGTTGTTGTGGAAGAGGACAAGCTTTCGAATGTCATCGGCGCAATCAAAAAGGTACATCCATATGAGGAACCTGCGATGCATCTGTGGAAGATGGAGGATTGTAAGAATTGGTAATTCTCAATTCTCCCCAAACGCCATCGGCTTGCTCATAACCCCATACGGCTTCACTTCTATGATCACCGTCCGCTTTCCCCTTGGAAGCATCTGCACGGTTGCAGTCCCGTTATCGAAATCGAACCGCGTAAGCTGCGCTGGTTTGAACTCCGCATCACCGAATGCCGTGCGCAGGTAGATGTCTGAAGGAAGATCCGGCGAACGCACGGTCTCTCCGGTCGCA
>SXGU01212263.1_pt1 | contig 26163 bp, 24 predicted proteins | sample 3174531 | NCBI WGS metagenome assembly SXGU01 (sample SAMN11356863, study PRJNA531348) | freshwater metagenome | isolation source: freshwater sample F1-140 | place: China: Fuxian Lake, Yuxi | collected 2017-12-25
GGCGCTACTGGCAGCAGTGGCGCAACGGGTGCTACTGGCACGACCGGCGCAACCGGCGCAACGGGTGCTACTGGCACGACCGGCGCTACCGGCGCAACGGGTGCTACTGGCACGACCGGCGCTACCGGCAGCAGCGGCGCAACCGGCGCTACTGGCAGCAGCGGCGCTACTGGCACGACCGGCGCTACCGGCAGCAGCGGCGCAACGGGTGCTACTGGCACGACCGGCGCTACTGGCACGACCGGCGCTACTGGCACGACCGGCGCTACCGGCAGCAGCGGCGCAACGGGCGCTACTGGCGCTACTGGCGCTACTGGCACTACCGGCGCTACTGGCACTACCGGCGCTACCGGCAGCAACGGCGCAACGGGCGCTACTGGCACGACCGGCGCAACCGGCGCTACTGGCAGTGCAGGAACGACGGGAGCCACAGGCCCCAATAACATTTCGTCGGCAACCACCACCAGCTTCGCCAATGGCTCCATTCTGAAAAGCAACGGCAGCACCATCGTAGCCGCCACGGCGGGCTCGGACTATCTGACCAGCAGCAGCGGCTGGAGGCTCCTCGGCAACAGCGGCACCACGGCGGGCACGAATTTCATCGGCACTACAGACAACGTCGCCCTGGAATTCAAAACCAACAGCGCACGTACCCTGCGCCTAGAACCCAACGCCATTTCGCCCAACCTGATCGGCGGCTATTCCGGCAATAGTGTCACTTCCGGCGTTAAAGGCGCGGTGATCGGTGGCGGCGGGGAAGCTAGTTGGGAAAATACGGTCACCGATAATTATGGGGTAGTGTGCGGCGGCTATAACAATCGCGCCGGCGATGACGCGGGCGCACTCGATGATGCCTCGTGGGCCACCGTCGGCGGCGGCTATGGCAATAGCGCCGGTGGAATATCCGTCGTCGCGGGCGGCCAGCTGAATAACGCATCAGGTCAATATGCCACAATCGGCGGCGGGCTGACCAATACAGCATCGAACTTCTACGCCACCGTCGCTGGTGGCAAGACCAACACCGCTTCAGGCCAGCGCGCCACGGTGATCGGTGGAACCGACAATACCGCCTCCGGCGATTACAGCCTGGCCAGTGGACGACAGGCGAGGGCCACACATACCGGCGCGATGCTGTTCGCCGACAGCAATGCGCTTGACTTCAACTCCGCTGCTAACAACGAATTCGCCGTGCGGGCAACTGGCGGGGTACGGCTAGTGACGGCGGTGAATGGTTCCGGCACCCCCACAGCAGGCGTCACTGTGGCATCAGGCGGCGGTTCCTGGAGCAGTATCAGCGACCGCAACAAAAAGGAAAACTTCGCGCCGGTGGACAGCCAAGCCGTGCTGGAGAAAATCGCGGCCCTGCCCATTCAAACCTGGAACTACAAAACCCAAGATGACGCTATCCGTCACATCGGGCCGATGGCGCAGGACTTCCGCGCCGCATTCGGTTTGGGCGAGGACGACAAAACGATCAGCACCATTGATCCTGACGGTGTGGCTCTGGCCGCTGTGCAGGGACTGTATCGGTTGGCGCGGGAACAGCAGGCAGCGCTGGCAGCGCAGAAAGAAACCGATGCTGCACAACGGGCGGAAATCGCCGAGTTGAAACGCAAACTGGCCGAAGCCGAGAGCCTCAACAGCAAAGTGTTGGAACGTGTGCAACGCATCGAGGCACGCTTCTTTTCCGCCGAACGCTGAAGTTCCGTAGACGTTTACCTCGTCTTAAGCTTTCGCGTCGTTGCCATTAATAAAGGCCGTCATGCCCGCCGGGAAGCGGGTATCCAGCGCCAAGGACGGTCGCCTGACGGTTGTTGGGCGCTCGATTTCCGCTTGTTTCCAAGCTCTAGCTTCACTGCCATTAAGCTAAGGATTTATTGCTCATTTTCAAAAATATATAATGTATCTTGGGGGTTAGAAGCCAGTCCTTTCAAGATGGGTCAAAAATACTATTTACAATCAACAAGTTGAATCCGTCAGCAGCCGCGCCCATGCCTGCGCAGCCGGAGCGTCCTCCGGCAGCCACTCGGAAGCCGAGGCGCTTAGACGTTCTCGCGGCGACTTCCAGGCAGTGGACGGCGAATCGGTGCTAGCCAAACTTCGGGAAATACCGTTGACCAGTTGGAACTACATCGGCCACGACCCTTTGCAATTCCGCCACTACGGCCCGATGGCGCAGGATTTCTTCGCCGCGTTCGGCCATGATGGAATCGGCACGATAGGTTCCGACACCACGCTAAACTCCGGCGACCTGTCGGGTATTTTGATGGTCGCGGTTCAAGCCCTCGAGCAGCGCACCGCCGAATTGCAAGAGAAAGATGCGCAGATTGCGGCTCTGCAACGTGAAACAGCGGCGCTGAAGAAAAAAGAGGCGCACATCGAAGCGACGCTGTCGCGACTGGAAGAGTTGCTGCGCAAGCGACGTTAACCGCGATTGGCAGGATGGATGCTTAACCCATCCATCCTGCCTGTTGCCTGCCATTGAGGCTTTAACGCCGACCTGAAAAACGCTGTAAGCGGGAACAATACTGCCAATTGTCAGGATTTACCCAGCCGCGCATAATAAAAACCGTCCATTGCCGATTCGCCGGTGATGATCTGTCGGCCATGGCTTCCGGCCACACCCCAGGCGGCATCGACAGGCAATTCGAAAGCATCGGCATGGCCAGCCAAGAAAGCATCGATTTGCTGTTCATTTTCCTGCTTCAGGATGGAACAGGTCGCGTACAGCAGGATGCCGCCGGGCGCCAGCAGCGGCCAGACAGCCTGCAGGATATTACGCTGCAAGGCTTGCAAGGGTTCTATGTCCGCAGGTTTTCGCAATAATTTAATATCGGGATGGCGACGGATAACGCCTAATGCCGAACAGGGCGCATCCAATAATATACGGTCAAACAAACGCCCGTCCCACCAGTCCTCGGGATGGGCCGCATCGCCTACAACCAGCATGGCCGACAGCTTTAAGCGTTGCAGATTGTCGCTGACTCGACGCATGCGGGATTCATCAATATCAACCGCCACCAGTTCTTTCAATTGCACCTGTTGTTCGAGGATGTGCGCGGTTTTGCCGCCCGGTGCGGCGCAAACATCGAGCACCCGGTGACCGGCTTCCACCGCCAGTAATTCAGCCGCCAATTGCGCCGCCGTATCCTGTACGGAAACACGCCCTTCAGCAAAGCCGGGCAATAAATCAACCGGGACCGGTTTATCGAGAATAATGGCGGACGGACAGAATTCGACACTTGCTACGGCATCTTGTTCTATCAAACCTTGTGCTGTTAATTGCCGGAGATAGTTTTCGCGGCTGGTTTGCGAGAGATTGACCCGCAGAACCATCGGCGGTTGCCGGTTATTTTCCAGCAAAATCTGTTGCGCCTGCTGCGGCCAGTCCTGTTCGATCCGTTTAATCAACCAGGCAGGATGGCTGACGGCGGCAACCCGGAAACTGTCGGCTTTTTGTTCAAGTCTTTCCTGTTCACGCAGATAAGTCCTGAGTACGGCATTAATCAGGGACTTGGCCCAGGGCTTTTTACGCGTAGCCAGCACAGTTTCAGAGACGGCGGCATGAGCTTTCACCCGCATGTACTTGAGCTGGTACAAGCCGACCAGCGCCAGAGCTTTAACGCCGCTGTCCTTTAACGGCTTATCCAGCAATTCGCCCAGGATAAAATCCAGCCGATGGAATTGTCTGCAAACGCCGTAACAAAGCGCCTGGATGAAAGCCCGGTCTTTGCCGGATTCCACCGTTTGTAAGGCGGTATCGAGGGCGACGGTTAATGATTGACCGTCCTGCAAAACGCGCGACAACACTTGCGCCGCGATTGATCGGGTATTCAACCGAGTTTTACCCCGTTAACAGGATGCGCATTGATAAAGGCCTGAGCCGTCATGCGTTTACCTCCGGGAAGCTGGACTTCATGCAAGCGCAACAAGCCGTTTCCGGTAGCCACATCCATATTTTTATTCCGGCAAAGTACAGTACCCGGTTCAAGATCGGTCTCCGCCGCTATCGCTTCAGCCTGCCAGATGCGTAGTACATCGCCTTGATAGCGCGTTTCAGCCACCGGCCAGGCATTTAATCCCCTGACCTTTAAGGCTATGGCACTGGCCGCTTCCGTCCAGTCGATAACGGCCTCGGTTTTGCTCAGTTTTTCAGCATAGGTTACCAGGCTTTCATCCTGCGGCTCTGCGTGCAAAGTGCCGGCTTCCATCTGCTCCAGCACTTTAGCCAAGCCTGTCGCGCCCAGTTCGGCCAATTTGTCATGTAAATCACTGGCCGTATCGGTGGCCTGAATAACGTACTCTTCCTTGTGCAACATATCGCCTGCATCCAGTTTGCGCACAATCTGCATAATGGTGACGCCGGTCTTTTCATCGCCCGCCATCAGCGCACGCTGGATAGGCGCCGCTCCACGCCAACGCGGTAACAAGGAGCCGTGTACATTGATACAACCCAACTTCGGTAAATCCAGGACAGTCTGGGTTAAAATCATGCCATAGGCGACCACCACCATCAGATCGGCATTAAATGCAATTAATTGCTGTAAATCTTCATCCGTTTTCAGGGTCAGCGGCTGAAAAACCGGAATACCGGCTTGCAATGCCAGCTCTTTGACAGGGCTGAAGTGTAATTTGCGCCCCCTGCCTGAGGGACGATCAGGTTGTGTATACACAGCACAGACTTCATGCCTTGACTCCAGCAGCATCTGCAAACTGGGCACGGCAAATTCGGGGGTTCCGGCAAAAATAATCTTCATGATCAACCGGCGTTCAACTTGTGAATTTTTTCCAATTTTTTCTTAATCCTTTGGCGTTTCAGCGATGAAAGATAATCGACGAACAGTTTTCCATTCAAATGATCCATTTCATGCTGTACGCATACGCACAGCAAATCCCTGGCCTCAAATTCAAAAGGTTGACCGTCTCGATTGAGGGCCTTTACTTTGATATGTTCGGCGCGCGTTACTTTTTCATAAAAACCGGGCACAGAAAGACAGCCTTCTTCACATTCTTTAATGCCGTCTTTTTCAATCAGTTCCGGATTGATCAAACATAACGGGGCATTCTTTTCTTCACTGATGTCGATAACGATAACCCGCTGGTGTACGTTCACCTGGGTAGCGGCCAAGCCTACACCACGTGATTGATACATGGTTTCCAGCATGTCATCGACCAGCTTTTTGATTTTATCATCGACCACCTTGACAGAAGCTGCTGTTTTACGCAATCGCTCGTCAGGAAACTCGAGAATAGTTAGAATAGTCAACAAACTCTCCTTTATAATGAAGGTAACTATTCAGCGTGGGCAAAAGACGAAAAACACGCTGTAAACAGACCGATATTCGTCTTTTGCCCATGCTGATAGTGACTGATAATAATCGAATAGTGGAATTCTATATGAATTCATCTAAACTTTGAATTCATACAGACTAAAAAAGACCCGACAGGAATTATTATGGCTTTTCGAACAATCCTAGGATTTATAATCCCTTTTTTCTTCAGCATAAGCGCAGGGGCTGATGAAATACAATTAAACCCGTCTCACCCGGATCAATACACTGTCGTAGAAGGCGATACATTATGGGACATATCAGGTCAATTCCTGAATCATCCCTGGCAATGGCCGGAGTTATGGAGTTACAACACGCAAATTAAAAATCCTCATCTTATCTATCCGGGGGACACCGTTTATTTTTCCATGGTAAACGGCAGGCCGCAGCTTAGCCTATCCAGAACTGAGGAGGTGTATTATCAGCGTGACCCCAATGCTCCCTGTGTTATCCAGGAAGACGATTCTGTAAAGGGACGAAGAGATTTTGCCGAATCAGATGACGGCAAGGTAATACCTTGTATACGGGAAACCAGCCTGAAAGAGGCTGTAAAATTAATCCCTGCCGGCGCGATCTCGCAGTTTTTAAGTTCACCCAGGGTGGTCGGTAAAGATGAACTCAATAATGCGCCTTATGTCGTTGACATGGCCGGAGAACATCTTATTGCAGGCGCGGGCGACAGGCTTTATGTACGCGGCATAAGCCGGCCGGACAGCTTATCTTATACGGTTTACCGCACCGGAAATACGTTTATCAGCCCGGAAACCGGTGAAATTTTAGGTTATGAGGCAAAATATATTGCCGACGCCACCTTGCAACAGGAAGGCGATCCGGCCACATTTTCTATCATCAAGGCAAACAGCGACATTCGTATTGGCGACCGGGTAATGGACAATATGGCGGAACAGGAAATTTCCTTAAACTATTTTCCGAGACCGCCTAAAAACAGCATAAAAGGCAATATCATCAGTATACTGAGCGGTGTCACCCAAATCGGCAAAAACGATGTTGTTGTTATTGACAAAGGCATTAAGGACGGCCTTCTACCCGGCCACGAACTGGACATCTATCATAGAGGCCGAATTACTGCAGATGCATACAGCGGCATTAAAAACGCCACCGTTAAACTTCCCGACGACTTGGCCGGTGTGCTAATGGTTTTTCGCCCCTTTGAACGGGTCAGTTATGCCCTGGTCATGAAAGCCAATCAGGCTATTCGCGTTTTAGATAAAGTACAAACCCCCTGAGCATTATCAGCCAACAAGTTGATGAAGAGATGAAATACTGGCTTGCGCTATTGCGCACGCCGGGTTTCGGTTGCAGAACGTATCTTAAAATACTGAAAACCCACAGCCCATCACAGCTATTCGCAGAATCCAGGCAATCACTTATTGCGATGGGCTTAAGCAGTGACATTGCCCAGGCGATCAAAAATCCTGACTGGGCAATGATCGAGTATGACCTGGCATGGCTCGAACAAACAAACAATTACGCCATCACAATTAATGACACGGGCTATCCTGAACTGTTAAAGGAAATTGCCGACCCGCCCCCGCTTCTGTTTGTACGCGGTAATCCGGCGCTCTTGTCGCTACCGCAAATCGCCATGGTCGGCAGCCGCAATCCGTCTGCATCCGGTAAGGAAACCGCCTTTGACTTTGCCAAAAATCTGAGCCATGCCGGTTTTGTTATCACCAGCGGCTTGGCTTTGGGCATTGATGCGGCGAGTCACCGAGGCGCATTAAGCGCCTTGGGCTATACGATAGCGGTCGCCGGAACGGGGCTTGACCGCGTCTATCCCGCCACTAATAAAGAATTAGCCACTGAAATCGTCAAGACGGGCGCGATAATATCCGAATTCCCTCCCGGAACCACAGCCAAAGCCAACCATTTCCCCAGACGCAACCGTATTATCAGCGGCTTGTCCCAAGGCCTACTGGTCGTAGAAGCCGCCAAGCAAAGCGGTTCGTTAATCACCGCCCGGATGGCGCTGGAACAAAACCGTGAAGTGTTTGCCATACCCGGCTCCATCCATAACCCGCTGGCGCGTGGATGCAATGCGCTGATCCGCGAAGGTGCGAAGCTTGTCGAAACCACACAGGATATTCTTGAAGAATTAAATCAATATATTCAACAAGATGAACAATCACCGGCATTATCCATGCAATCAAAGCTTGACCTGGAGCAACAAACATTATTGAATCTTGTCATGTTCAGCCCAACTTCTATAGATAATCTGGTTGAAAATACCGGTTTATCGGTTGAAATTATTTCGTCAATGCTACTGATTTTGGAATTGCAAGGTTACATAGAAGCATCCGCCGGCGGTTGTTATACGAGGGTAAAGTAAATCGTAAACGGCATAATCCTAAAATGCACAATCATAAATAGCAAATACACTATGAAAGAAAATATTTTTGATGTCCTGATGTACCTGTTTGAAAATTATATGGAAGATGAGCTCGAAATCCTGCCTGAGAGTGATGTCATCAGAACAGAGCTTCTGGAAGCAGGCTTTGAACAAATCGAGGTTAACAAGGCGTTCGACTGGCTGGAATCATTGAGCATGCAACGAGCAATCAAACCTACCGTCTCTCCGGCGTTCCGCATTTTCTGTGCGGAGGAAAAAGCAAAACTGGATATTGAATGCCTGAATCTTATTATGTTCCTTGAACAAAATAATATTCTGAACTCAGCGAACCGGGAAATCGTTATCGACCGGGCAATGGCGCTGGAAAATGAAGAAATCTCCATGGAAAAACTGAAATGGATAGTGCTGATGGTCTTACTGAGCCAACCGGATGAGGAAATTGCTTTCTCCAGGATGGAAGATCTTGTATATGACCTTGTTCCGACTTATTTGCACTAAACAGGCAAAAGACGGAAGAGCAAAGGCTAAAGGTGCAAAATTAACAGCATCGCCCGCCATTGTATCTTTCGCCTTTCGCCCTTTAAATTCGCCTTTCGCCCATTACCTTTCGCCATATTAAATGAGCAAGCACCTTGTCATTGTAGAATCTCCTGCAAAAGCTAAAACCATAGAGAAATATTTAGGCAAAGACTTCCAGGTTTTAGCCTCTTACGGTCACGTCCGTGACCTGATTCCCAAAGAAGGCGCCGTCGACCCTGATAATGACTTCGCGATGAAATACGAAGTCATCGAACGTAATCAGCGCCATGTTCAAGCCATCAGCAAGGCCCTTAAAACCGCAGACACTTTATACCTCGCAACTGACCCGGATAGAGAAGGCGAAGCCATTTCCTGGCATTTGTATGAACTGCTGAAGGAAAAAAAACTGCTGAAAGACAAACCCGTGCATCGCGTGGTTTTTCATGAAATCACCAAAAAAGCCGTCACCGAAGCCATCGCCAACCCGGAACAACTCGCTGTCAATTTAATCAATGCCCAGCAGGCACGCCGCGCGCTGGATTATCTGGTAGGCTTTAACCTGTCGCCCTTGCTGTGGAAAAAAATTCGCCGAGGGCTATCGGCAGGACGCGTACAAAGTCCCGCCTTACGAATGATTGTCGAACGTGAACAGGAAATCGAAGCCTTTAAAACCAGAGAATACTGGACAATTGATGCCGTATTAACGGAACAGGAACAGGTTTTTAAAGCCAAGTTAACACATTTCGATGGCGAAAAACTGGCTCAATTCAGCATTGATAATGAAGAACTGGCGGAAAAGACCAAACAAACTTTATTAGATGCCGCCGACGGTCAACTACTGGTCAGCAAACAGGAAAAGAAACAGCAAAAGCGTAATCCCGCCCCGCCTTTTATTACCTCGACCCTGCAACAAGAGGCATCGCGTAAACTGGGATTCACCACCAAACGCACCATGATGGTCGCCCAGCAACTGTATGAAGGGATTGATATAGGCGGCGAAACCGCGGGCTTGATCACATACATGCGTACCGACTCCGTCAACCTGTCGGTGGAAGCGGTCCAGGAAATGCGTGAGTTGATTACAGAAATCTACGGCGCTGAAAACGTGCCTAAAGAACCTCGGCAATTTAAAACCAAGTCAAAAAATGCCCAGGAAGCGCATGAAGCGATACGCCCTACTTCGCTACGCTATTTGCCCGGCGAAATAAAAAGTCACCTGAGCGTTGAACAGTTCAAGCTCTACGAACTGATCTGGAAACGCACCATCGCCTGCCAGATGATCCATGCCACGCTGAATATGGTCGCTGTTGATTTAAGCTGTGGCGATGGCAAACACATTTTCAGGGCCACCGGCTCCACCATCGCCATTCCGGGATTTATGGCGGTTTATCTGGAAGGCAAGGATGACAGCAAGGAAAGTGATGACAAGGAAAGCTTTCTGCCGCCGATGCAGGAAGGTCGCCCGGTGCCACTCAACGACATTCTGACCGGACAGCATTTTACCGAGCCGCCGCCGCGCTATGGTGAAGCCAGTCTGGTTAAAGCGCTGGAAGAACACGGCATCGGTCGACCGTCGACCTACGCATCGATTATTTCAACGCTGCAAAACCGTGAATATGTCACGCTCGATAACAAGCGCTTCTACCCTACCGATGTAGGCCGTATTGTTAACAAATTTCTGACCGAGCACTTCACCAAATACGTTGATTATGATTTTACGGCGAATCTGGAAGATGATCTCGATGCCGTGTCGCGCGGTGAAAAAGACTGGATTCCGCTCATGCGTGCTTTTTGGACGCCCTTCACAACGCTGATTCACGAAAAAGAGGAAAGCGTCCAACGTAAAGATGTGACTCAGGAAGCCATTGATGAGCTTTGCCCCGAATGCAACAGCCCGCTGTCCATCCGTTTGGGCAGAAACGGCCGATTTATAGGCTGCACCAACTATCCTGAATGTTCCTACACCCGAAATTTGAATGAAGACGCCGGCGCTTCCGACGAACCTGAAACCGTAGAAGGCCGGGTCTGCCCTGTATGCGCATCACCGTTGGTACTCAAGACCGGTCGCTACGGCAAATTCATCGGCTGTAGCGCTTACCCCAAATGTCGTCATATTGAACCCCTGGAAAAACCGCTGGACACCGGTATTGAATGTCCGCAATGCAAGAAAGGCAACATACTGAAACGCAAATCGCGGAACAGCAAAATATTTTATTCCTGTTCGGAATATCCAAAATGCGATTATGCGCTGTGGAATGCGCCGATAAACGAAAGCTGCCCGGAATGCCACTGGCCTATCCTGACGGTAAAGGAAACCAAAAGACGCGGGGTGGAAAAAGTCTGTCCGCAAAATGACTGTAAATATGCAACGCCCTATGAAGGCGACCCGGCTGATACGCAAGGCCCTCAAGAAAGACCTGAATAAACGCTGTGAGTTTTGCCGTAACCTTTTTACATTGCTGCACTGGTACTCGCTATTGCAAGATCAGAAGGTTACAATGCTTCAATGAATACGCATCTCACACCTTTTTCAGACCTGACCCCCGATCTTATTTTAAATGCCCTGGATAGCATCGGTTTACAGTGCGATAGCAGGCTGCTTGCCCTCAATAGCTATGAAAATCGTGTCTATCAGGTCGGCATAGAAAATTCATCCTTTATTGTTACCAAGTTTTACCGACCCGAGCGCTGGTCGACGCCTGCCATCCTTGAAGAACATTCCTTTGTAAAGGAATTGTCGGACAGTGAAATACCGGTTGTACCGGCATTGCCTGATAGCGAAAACAAGACGCTGCATCTGATCAACGGCTTTCGCTTTTCCGTCTACCCCAGACAAGGCGGGCGCGTACCGGAACTTGATAACCGGGAGAAACTGGAATGGATGGGACGGCTTGTTGCCCGCATTCATGCCGTTGGCGCGCTAAAACCCTTTAAAGAACGCCCCACCCTGAATATCGCCGGTTTTGGTGATGAGCCCCGTGATTATCTGCTCAGCCGGGATTTCATACCCGCCGACCTGATCGAGGCTTACAGCACTGTTAGCAGCCACGCACTGAGCGCCGTCAGACGCTGCTTTGACCGTGCCGGCAAAGTGAATACCTTGCGACTACACGGCGACTGCTATCCCGGAAATATTTTATGGACCGATGACGGCCCCCATTTCGTTGATTTTGATGACAGCCGCATGGGTCCTGCGATACAGGACTTATGGATGCTATTGTCCGGCGGACGTGAGGAAATGACGGTCCAGCTGAAGCATCTGCTGACCGGTTACCGTACTTTTTACGATTTCGATACCCGCGAATTACATCTCGTCGAAGCGTTACGGACGTTACGCTTGATCCATTATTCCGCCTGGATTGCGCGGCGCTGGAATGATCCGGCATTTCCGATGGCGTTTCCGTGGTTCAATACGCCGCGCTATTGGCAGGATCGTATTATTGAGTTACGCGAGCAAATTGCGTTAATGGACGAAGAGCCGCTGGGGTCGTTTTAAACACCCTCCCCCGTTCCTTCTTTCAAAGTGAATTATTTTCTTAGCATGGCCTTTACCGGATTAAAGGTCAGTCTGTGAACCGGTAAAATACCGAATTGTTCAATCTCGGCTATATGTTGCTTGGTGCCGTAACCCTTATGCAGATGAAATGAAAAATCAGGGTATCGTTGCTGATAATCAAGCATCATTCGGTCACGCTCCACTTTAGCCAGTATAGAGGCTGCACTAATAGCCTGCACCTTACTATCCCCTTTAACAATGGCCTGGGCGGGCATAGCCAAAGCGGGAAGACGGTTGCCGTCTATTAAAACCTCATCGGGGTATATGGATAAGCCGTTAATGGCTCGCTGCATGGCGAGCAAGGTCGCCTGAAGGATATTAAGCGTATCAATTTCCTCGACGCTTGCCTCGGCTATCGACCAGCTTAATGCGGCCTCCCTGATCGTTTTAGCCAGCGACTCTCTCTTTGTTTCGGATAAGGTTTTCGAGTCAGCCAACCCGACAATCGGTCGCATCGGATCAAGGATGACAGCGGCAGCAACTACTGGCCCTGCAAGCGGCCCACGCCCGGCCTCATCAACACCGGCAATCAGTTTCGACTTGGTCACCTAACGCAGTATGCCCCGACTGACATTACGCAAAAAGCTGACCATATCGGACAATTCCTTGCTGTCGCCCGCCAAATCTTCCATCTGGTCTATGGCGTCCTCCAGCCGCAAATTCATCTTATAGATTATTTTATACGCCTTTCTAATCAAGCGAATGTCTTCGGCGGAGATACCGTTACGCTCCATACCGACAGAATTAATGCCGTGCGGCCTTGTCGGTTTGCCGCCCACCATAATAAATGGCGGAATATCCTGGGTAATCGCACTACCCATTGCGGCAAAACTGTACTGACCGATTTGAGTGAACTGGTGTACCAGGGTAAACCCGCCTAAAATGGCATGGCTGTTCAATCGCACATGACCGGCTAATGAAGCGCCGTTGGCCATAATGACATGATCACCGATGATGCAATCATGCGCCACATGCGTATACGCCATAAACAGATTGTCGTTACCTATCTGGGTAACGCTGTGATCCTGCTGCGTTCCCCTGTGCATAGAAGTGAATTCGCGTATCGTATTCCGGTCGCCGATTTCCAGCCGGGTTATTTCGGACGCGTATTTTTTGTCCTGCGGATCTTCGCCGATTGAAGTAAACTGGTAAATACGGTTCTGTTTACCTATCGAAGTCGGCCCCTTAATAACAACGTGAGAGCCTATAACCGTTCCCACACCGATTTTAACATCGGGACCTATAACTGAATAAGCCCCGACAGAAACGTCGTCAGCCAGTTCGGCACGGGGATCAATGATAGCGGTAGGGTTTATCAAAGTTAATCCACCACCGCTGCACATCGGATTTCCGCACTTGCGACAAATTCGCCATCCACTTCAGCCTGACATTCAAAAGCCCAGATATTACGCTTGCTTTTAACAAAGAGCGATTTCAACATCAATTGATCGCCGGGCACAACGGGCCTTTTAAATTTCGCCTTATCAATGCCGACCAAGTAATAAATCATACCCTCCAATTCATCCCCGGCCGTTTCTGAAGCTAATAATCCGGTAGTCTGGGCAAGCGCCTCCAAAATCAAGACACCCGGCATAACGGGCTTTTGCGGAAAATGGCCTTGAAAAAAGGGTTCATTATAAGTCACGTTTTTCACCCCTAATAAGCTAACCCCCGGCTCACAAGCAATCACCTTATCGACTAATAGAAAGGGATACCGGTGCGGCAAGATTTTTTGTATTTGTAAAAGATCCAAGGTAACAGACATAACTTATGATGTTTGATTAAAGGGTTAGTGTATATGGAAACGAAAAGTCGCTATTACTCAGGCATAGCCAACAATTTTTGCTGAACCTGAGCGGTCACATCAATCTTTTCACTGGCGTAAATAACACCGTCTGTAAGCAATAAATCAAAATTCTGATCTTTGGCTATTGAGCGAATCGCTTCAACGATACGACGTTGCAACTTACCCAGCTCTTCATTACGACGGGCATTAAAATCCTCGCTGAACTCTTGCTGTGATCTTTTCGCATCTCTTTTCTTATTCAAAATATCCTTTTCCAGATTGCTTCGTTCCGATTCACTCATGACAGCGGCATCCTTAGTCATTCTTTCTTCCTTGCTTTGAATTTCTTTTTGCTGGGCAACCAGCTGTTTATCCCGAGGCGAGAATTCCTGCTCAAGCCGTTTTTTAGCTTTTTCAGCTTGAGGCGCTTTTTCCAGCACGGCCGGAATATTAACAAAGCCGATTTTTAACTCGGCAAAACTCACATTTGCAGATAGCAACAATCCTAAAAATAAAGCAATTTTCGTTTTCATTGTTAAATCGATCTCCGATGACAGTTAAATAAATAGTGTTTGATATTGTTAAATTATAGAAGGCGAAAAATAGAGCGGATGCAGCTAATGAAACTGAAAGAGCATCTGCTAAAAATTTTGCCCGAAATTGAATTGGAACATCTGTTTTTGATCCCCGGGAACGGTAACGCCATTGACAGTCGATGCCGACTCGGCGTTCAAAGGCACCGCCGCACTGACCGATAACGCACCGAACGGTGACAGCCATTCACCTGAAAGACCGGCGGAATATTTCATATCGCTTAGCCCGAAGCTATTACCGATTCTGCCTACATCAAAGAAGGTCCCTAGCCTGACTGATTTTGTCTCCGACAAAAAAGGCACCGGGAAAAATAATTCCGCATTGCCGATAATTTTACTGGATCCACCTAACGGGAAGTTATTGGAATCCAACGGCCCGATAGTATTGTTTTTAAATCCACGCACAGAACCGGTACCGCCGCCAAAATAATTTTCAAAGAAAGGCAGATCATCGGTGTCTCCATAGCCATCGCCATAAGCGGCTTCACCATGTAATCTGAAGGTAAAATCCTTAGCCAGGGGAAAATAAAGTTGATGCTTATAACTGACTTTATAATAGGTCAGATCACTGATACCCGGCAATGTCGCCAGCGCGGAAAAGCGTTGCTGACCGCCCTTGTTCGGGAATATTGCCCGGTTAAGAGTATCGTGCGTCCAGTTCAGCGCCGGCGCCATGGTTAAAAAACTATCGCCTTGCGTGTTAACAAAGTCATTAATTTGAGTCGATGAAAAATCAGATGTCATTAAGTCGGTATGCTTTAAATCCATACCAAAATGTAACTGATCGAATTCATTTAATGGAATCCCGAAATCCAAGCCGGCATTGGCGACATTGGTAGAATAATTGGCGATATTGATTTGCCCCGCATTCCGCTTGGTATAGCCAAGGTTGTAACCCAAACTGACGCCATCCGGTGTGAAATAAGGATTGAAAAACCCAAATTGGTAACTGGTGGCATAACTACTGTTGTTAAAAGCGACATTGACGCGTTTTCCTGAACCGAACACGTTATCCTGAGAAATATTGGCGTTCAATACGATACCCTGCACCTGCGAGTATCCGATACCTGCCGACAAATTACCGGACGCCTTCTCAACGACCGAATAATTGACGTCAATCTGGTCTGACGTGCCGACAACCGGAGGTGTTTCAACGTTAACCGATTCAAAATACCCCAAACGCTCAAGACGTGTTTTTGACCGTTCGATTTTTGAACTGGAAGCCCAACTGGATTCCATTTGCCGCATTTCGCGGCGCAATACTTCATCGCGGGTTTTCGTATTGCCGCTCATGTTAATACGATGAACATAAGCGCGTTTACCCGGATCGACGAAAAAGGTCATAGCGACAGTTTTTTTCGCCTCATTGGTTTCCGGCACCATATTGACGTTAGCGAAAGCATAACCTTCATCGCCTAATCGATCGGAAATGGCCTTTGAGGTTTCGGTGGCGTTTTTCCTGGAAAAAATCTCGCCCGGACCAACGCTGACCAACTTAATCAATTCTTCAGGGGCAACAATCAAATTACCGGCCAGTTTGACCTTATCCAGCGTATATACATCACCTTCCTTGACATTGATAGTGACATAAATATCTTTTTTGTCCGGGGTAATCGCTACCTGAGTGGATTCAATTGAAAAATTGATATAACCGCGATCAAGATAATAAGAGCGTAAGGTTTCCAGATCGGCAGACAGTTTTTGCTTGGAATACTGGTCATCCTTACTATAAAAAGATAATAAATTGGTCGTACTTAGTTCAAGCTGATCCAGCAATGTCTTATCATCAAAAACCGTATTGCCGACTATATTGATCTGTTTAATCTTGGCAACCCTGCCTTCAGAAATAGTAATATGAATACCGACACGATTACGCGTCAATGTTGTCACATCGGTCTTGATTTTTAAGCCATATTTGCCGTGGCTGAGATATTGACGGTTTAGCTCCTGCTCAACCTTATCCAGCACTTGCCTGTCAAAGACCTTACCTTCAGACAAGCCGATTTTATCCAGGGCTTTTTTCAGATCATCCTTACTGAGATCTTTATTGCCTTCAAAAATGATTTTTGCTATTGATGGACGCTCCACGACATTAACGATCAATGTCGTGCCCTCCCTTTCCAGGGAAATATCCTTAAAAAAACCTGTTTTGAATAATGCCCTGATAGCCGGGGCCACATTATCCAAAGAAAATTTTTCACCGACATTAATGGGAAGATAGTTATAAACAGTACCCAGAGAGATACGTTGCAACCCTTTGACCTGAATATCCTCAACAACGAATTCTTCGTCACCTCTAGCCGCTTGGGAAATGAGCAGGCATAGCAATAACAAACGAAAAAAGGTATTTGATTTCATGTAAGCCGCTAAAAATAAATCGTCATGGTCTTGATGGGTAAAAAACTGGTGAAATTATAACACAGTAAATATTTAAACAGCTTAAGCCCTGTGTATAGCAAAGCTAAGGACATCGTCAATCAAGTCACGTTTGGACAACACCATCAGCAAACGATCCAGACCGATAGCTATCCCCGAACACTCCGGCAAACCGGCTTCCAGCGCGGCAATAAGGTGCTTGTCTTTAATGCTAACGGGCAGATTTCTTTGCTGCCTGATCGCTATTTCGTCGTCAAAGCGCCTGTTCTGCTCGATTGCGTCGCACAACTCATAAAAACCGTTACCTAATTCGATACCGTTAATAAAAATTTCGACACGGTCCGTGATTTGAGAATTGTACTCATTGATTCTGGCTAATGATGATTGACAGGCAGGATAGCCATAAACCATGCATAAAGCATTCTCACCCAGGAAAGGCTGAACTTTGTGACTAAAAATAAAATCCAGCCACAAGGGATGATCGTCTCCGCAGATACTGACTGCTTCCGGTATTTCATGAGCCAGCGCGTAAGCGCAGTATTCCTGATACGAAAACACCAAGGGATTCAAACCCGTATACTGATAAAACACGTCTTGGTAGCTGACTCTTTGCGTTGCCTGTAAAGGCATTCTCCCTGCAAACAGCACCGTTATCAAGTCATCGATTTCATCCATTAATTGGGACAGCGTAAAATCAACGCGGTACCATTCGAGCAAAGTAAACTCGGGATTATGAAAACGCCCCGACTCACCATTCCTGAATGCTTTACAAATCTGGTAAATGGAGCCACTACCCGCAGCCAGCAAACGTTTCATTGCGAATTCAGGCGATGTTTGCAAAAACAATGTTTGCTGCAATGGCGGGGAACAATAGTCAGTGCTAAAAAACGCCAACTGCGGATCGGTCCCGATGCAGTGACCCAGCAAGGGCGTTTCCACTTCAAGCACATCTCTTGCCAGAAAAAAACGCCGTATTTCATAGAGCATTTGTGCTCTTAAGCGCAAAAGCTCCAGACTGCAACCGGGTCGCCAGTCATTCTGCACTATTCTTTTACGCGCGAGATATATTCACCGGTGCGGGTATCAACCTTGATAACTTCGCCCTGTTGTACAAATAAAGGCACCCTGACCACGGCGCCGGTTTCCAGCGTAGCCGGTTTACCGCCGCCGCCTGAAGTATCGCCACGCACACCGGGATCGGTTTCAACAATGGCCAACTCGACAAAATTGGCCGGAGTAACAGCCAACGGAGAATCATTCCATAATGTGACGGTGCAGGAGTCCTGGTCTTTTAGCCACTTGCCGGCATCACCGACGACTTTTTCATCGGTCTGATACTGTTCAAACGTATCCGGCACCATAAAATGCCTGAACTGGCCGTCGTTATATAAATATTGCATCGCGACATCGACTACGTCAGCACCCTCAAGCGACTCACCGGATTTAAAGGTCCGCTCAATCACCCGGCCGGTTTTCAGGTTCCTGATTTTAACCCGATTGAAGGCTTGTCCCTTACCCGGCTTGACAAACTCATTTTCAATAATGGCGCAGGGATCATTATCCAACATGACCTTTAACCCGGCTTTAAACTCATTAGTACTATAAACAGCCATTTTATCCTCAAGATGACACAATAATTAAAAGTTGACCATTATAATGGAGGCTTTCCATCGATAGAAACTTTAAATAACCCATTTCATGCCGGAACAACGCCTCCCAGCCCCAGATAAGTCAGACCAAGGGCAGTCAGATCAACGCCTAATAGATCAACAAGCTGAAACAATACATTTTACAAAAAACTGGCAACAACAACTTGCCGACGCTTTTAATACGATAGAAGACTTATGCCGCTACTTGCAGTTGTCGCTCGAAGACCTGCCGGTTTCAGTTGCTGCGACCCGAAATTTTCCATTGCGCGTTCCACTGAGTTTTGCCGCCTGCATGGAAAAAGGCAACCCGCATGATTCTTTATTACGGCAAGTATTGCCGGTTAACGATGAATTATTGGCTTATCCGGGCTTCAATAACGACCCGGTAGGTGATCTCCCGGCTGCCGCGCAAACCGGTGTATTGCACAAATACTACGGACGGGCATTGTTTATCAATACCGGCAGTTGCGCGATTAATTGCCGCTATTGTTTCCGCCGGAACTTCCCCTATTCCGACTTGCAGCTAAGTAAACAAAAAGAAGACGCGGCCATTCAATATATACAGGAAAATCCCGACATCACGGAAGTCATTTTAAGCGGCGGCGACCCGTTGTTATTAAACGATGCCAGATTAACCCGACTACTGCAAAAACTGGACTCTATCGACCACTTAAAACGCATCAGGATACACAGCCGCTTGCCTATCGTCCTGCCCGCCCGGATAACTGATGAGTTAATGGCCGCTCTGGCGCAAAGCACCAAACAAATCGTCATCGTCGTACACTGCAATCATGCCAATGAAATCAACGAGCGGGTCATTGCCGCCTTCGCGGCTTTAAACAATCACAGGATTACCTTGCTCAACCAGTCCGTGCTGTTAAAAGGCGTTAATGATGATGCAGAAGTGCTATGTCAATTAAGCGAACGATTATTCACGCACGGCATCCTCCCTTATTACCTGCACCTGTTGGACAAAGCCACCGGCACCGGCCATTTTGAAGTACCTGAAGCCCAAGCATTGCTGATCATGAAACAGGTTCAAGCCACTCTACCCGGCTATCTGGTACCCAAACTGGTTAAGGAGCAGGCCGGAGCGGCGTCTAAAACATACGTATCCTCATAAGATACGCCCTGCATACCTTACGAAGGCCTCCTATCAAGTTACGCAGCTCGTACCATGTACATCAAAGGGCGCACAATCAACTTGCGTCCTGCATTTTTTGCTCTTCCCCCGCCCTGACGTCAAATTCAATCTTCCAGCGCCCGCTGTCTTTTTGAGAAACGGCTTGCAATTCCAATGTGCCGACTTCGGTTACCGCAGCGCATAAATGCACGGGCACTACCTCACCGGGCCGGCGGTTTTCTTCCGGCAGCGTGATTTCAATTTCAGCCAGTTCGGCAAGCTCTTCATCGGTCCAGTAATCCAGGCGCGTACCGACTTTATCTTCGCGGCGAATGGTGGAGGCAAAGAAACGGAAGCGCACCGGCTCGCCGATAACCAGTCCGAATTCATCATCAGGCAGCTCTTCCTGAGTGCCCTCTTCCATGCCGAACGGCGCGATACACAAAGCCTGGATTTCCGGCGCCATGCCGGGTACCGCAGGCATCGCGCTTTCGATGCCGACATAATAAGACGCCGCCGTACCGCCTTTAATCCGAACGCCTTTGCCTTTACGGACGATGCTGTAGTAAGCCGCGCCCCTGGCAACGGCCAGATCGAGATCGGCACCCGTCAACAATCGGGCTTCGGGCGCCTGTTCGGCAGTCAGCCAAGTGTTTAAAACCGTCATTAAGCGCTCAGCCAGGGCATCGGCTTTTAACACGCCGCCATTAAACAGAACCGCCGTAGGATGCAGGAAGGTTGCATGTTCAGGCAGATTAACATCTTTCAGATCGGCGGTAGCGTTCTGTTGTTTGCCAAGAAAAGCCGCCAAATGGCGGGTAATGCCTGCATCCTGCGCATACGGCAAACCGGCGGTTCTTAAGCCTGTACGGGTACGACTAACCGGCCTGTCGCTGACAGCGACTTGAGGCAGGAAGCCCTCAACCAATACCTTATTGACTTCTTCACGGGTCAACTCGGTACGCAAAGTGCCGGCGATGAGCGATGAACCGCGATTGGCGACAACCAGAGGCATGGTGTCGACATCGGCGTTGCTAAAGATTTTTTCCTTGGCATCCCGGCAACTGTGAGTCAGCGCCTGTATTTGCCAGGGTTCCAAACGTTTACCGTCTTTTTCCAGCTTGGCTTTGACCGTATAGGCCAAGGCCAAATCCATATTGTCGCCGCCCAGCAAAATATGGTCACCGACGGCAACGCGCGTCAGTTCGAGATTGCCGTCTTTTTCGGTGACGGCGATCAGTGACAAGTCAGTGGTTCCACCGCCTACGTCGACAACCAGGATAATATCGCCGCAAGTGGCCTGTTTGCGCCAGTCGCCATGGCTTTTTTCAATCCAGCTGTATAACGCGGCCTGCGGTTCTTCCAGAAGAATAGCCTGATCAAGACCGACAGCACGCGCGGATTCGACCGTTAACTCGCGGGCAGCGGGATCAAACGATGCAGGCACGGTAATAACGACATCCTGCTGTTCCAGCGGCGCATCGGGATGGAGATTCCGCCAGGCGTCGCGGATATGTTGCAAATAAGCGGTGCTCGCCTGGAAAGGGGAAACCCGCTCGACTTCTTCAGGCGCTTCTGCGGGCAGAATCGGTGATTTACAATCGACACCGGCATGGCATAACCAGCTTTTAGCGCTGGAAACCAGGCGAATCGGGGTTTTGCTGCCCAAATTGCGGGCAATTTCACCAACCAGGTAATCCGGCTTGGCCGTCCAGGGCAATGAGACAGATCCTTCGGCCAGTTCCGCCGCATGGGCTTGATACAGGAATGACGGCAACTGGAATTTGTCTTCGACGACGCCGGGTGAAGTCAATTGCGGTATCGCCATAACGTGCAGCGGAAACTCGTCGGCATCGCTGTGAGTCACATCGGCGTAAGCCAGAACGCAGTGCGTTGTACCCAGGTCGATGCCTACGGAAAAACGCTTCTGACCTGGAGCCGGTGCTTCCGGCTTGGCTTCTTCCTTTACCGATTCTACAGGTTTTGCAGCTTGTTCAAGCTCAGGCGCGGCTTCAACCGTATTTTCAGCCATACTGGCCTCGAATTGTTGATTTTCGAGTTCTACTGCACTAATCGCTTCGATCTCTGTAGTTTCGTTGCCGGATACAACAGGCTCGACACGGGCAGGCTCAGTCACCGCAGCAACTTCTGCCGCCTTTTCTTCCTGTTTGGGTTCCTGCGGCTTGGGTTCTTGCCTTTTTTTGATATGGTCGAACAAACTCATAATTCAACCTCAGCGGCAGCAATAATGTTGGCATTATACCCTTGCGTCAGTTTCGGCAGATGAATCTCAGTAACCTGCCAACCCTTATGAATCAAGGTCCCTGTGAAAGGTGCAGTGCCAACGATATTGCCTGTCAAGCGAACCAGCGAGGCATCAAAGCCCTCCTTCAAGGTGACTTCGTCGCCTTCCTCTTCTTTACGTATGGGCGCCAGACTGAAGTGCTCATTGATGGCCTTATTACAGCCTTCATGAACCACGCGCGCGGCAACGCCGATATCGGCATCGTTGTAAGTTGCAATGTCTTCTTTAATAAAGTCGATAAAACGCGCTTCTTTTTGCAGCAAGCCCAGTAACTGCAATGCCGCATCGGGCGTGGACTCCTTTAATACGACAGGCTCTGCGGCAGGTGCATGAACGAGTTTTTCGACTTCAACGATCTTTTCAACTTCGACAATCTTTTCGACGACTTGAACCACGGGCTCAGGCGTCGGGGCGGGTTGCTGAATGACCGGCTGAACCGCTTTGTTTTTACTGCGGGCCAGACTGATCACCATCCCCAGCAACAGCACAATCAGGATCAGCGACAACAAAACCACGGCTGCCGCAAGATACACATGCCATAAATCGAACGTGGTGGGGATTATTGATAAATCAATTGCATAAGTAGTATTCATTAGATAGTGGCTCTTTATAATTATTGTTGTTGACCCGATTTACGCGCCGCTTCGGAAAACATCATCCCCTGCAAGGCGCTGCGCGTCGTTTGCAGTCGCATCTGTTTTAAATGGCGGTCTGCAATGACTTCCGGCACCTTTTCAGCGAGATAAACATCGCGCATTTTAGCCAGGACCGGCTCGCATTGTTTAATAATAGCATCCGTTGCCTGACGGCTGTCCATTTGCTGATTGGCCGGTTTCTGCATTTCCTCGGCGACACACTTTTTATACTGGTATTTGGCATCCTGGATTTTCTTGATCGTGGCATCGGACAGCGTTGTATTATGCCATTCATTTTTTGCATCATCAGCGAATGCGGTCATTGTCGACAACAGGATGGCTAGGAAAAAAATCTTTTTCATGGTGTTCCTTAGGATCATTAATAAAACTGTTGGTTTTAATTTTACGCTAAGTGGTTAAAAATGAATAATATGGCTTGCTTATTCAAGACAGGGAATCAGTAAAAACACAGGAGGCGCATTGCACCGGAAATGCCGGACGGCAATCCGCCCGGCATCCTGGTCAGAAAATTAACGACTGTTTTGCAGAGCCGCTATCCGCTCTTCCAACGGAGGGTGACTCATGAACAAGCGACTCATACCGCCGCCGTTAATACCGAACGCGGCCAATTGTCCGGGCAAGTCCTGCGCTTCATGACCGCGTTGCAAGGCGCGCAAAGCGGCTATCATTTTTTCACGACCGGCCAGACTCGCACCGCCCGCATCGGCCCTGAATTCTCTTCGACGTGAGAACCACATGACCAGCATGGAAGCCAGAATCCCTAACGCAATTTGCGCCACCATCTGCGTAATGTAGTACGCCGGTCCATAACCGCGCTCGGTTTTGAAAACAGCGCGATCGACAATATGACCGATAACGGTGGCAAAAAAGTACACAAAAGTGTTTACCACGCCCTGCATTAACGCCATCGTCACCATATCGCCGTTGGCGACGTGGGTCATCTCATGACCGATAACGGCCTCCACTTCATCGGCATTCATGTTTTGCAACAGGCCGGAGCTGACCGCCACCAGCGCACTGTTCCTGCTCATGCCGGTAGCAAAGGCATTGGATTCGGGCGTCTCGAAAATTCCGACTTCAGGCATACCGATTCCGGCTTGTTGCGCCTGTCTTGCGACCACATCCAGCAGCCATTGCTCGGTCCGGTTTTGCGGTTGTTCAATGACATAGACTCCCATGGCATTTTTCGCCGACCATTTGGACATCGCCAAGGAAATAAACGAACCGGTCATGCCGATGATGGCCGACATGACTAATAACGAGTTAAGGTCAAGACCTATGCCCCGTGCATCCAGGACGCTCCTTAGACCTAACAGGTTAAAAAGAATAGTGATGACCACCATAACTGCGATATTGGTGGCCAGAAAAAGGAAAATACGCTTCATGATGATAGTCCTTATTGAGTTAACGTTTGATCAGGTTGAGATTTGATCGATATGGGGATTGAATAAATTAATTCAATCGTTTTTCAGAGTGGTAATATGAGATAAAGTTTATTGATGGAGATCATGCCCATGACGAAGATAAGAACAATACTCTTGGCATTACTGTTATTTGACGCCTGTCCCTCTTACTCACAAGGCAGCCATCAGGACATCATTAAGCAGCTGCATGTACCGACAGGATTCACTTTATCGATTTATGCCGACAACTTACCGAATGCGCGCAGCCTGGCCTTAGGCGATAACGGCATTGTCTTTGTCGGAACCGGACGCGGCAAGGTTTATGCGGTCCGGGACAGCAATAATGACGGCATCGCCGATCAACATTTTATTATCGCCAGCCACCTGTTTATGCCCAACGGTGTCGCCTACAAGGACGATTCGCTGTATGTCGCCGAAGTAAACCGGATTACCCGCTTTGATCATATCGCTAAAAACCTGGCGAGCCCGCCCGACCCTGTCGTCATCTACGACCAATTCCCGTCCGACCAACATCACGGCTGGAAATACCTGCGTTTCGGCCCCGATAACAAGCTTTACACGGCCGTCGGCGCGCCCTGTAATATTTGTAATCCCGAACCGGCCATTTATACCTCGCTGGTCAGGTTAAACCCGGACGGCAGCCGGTTTGAAATACTGGCCCGCGGTATCCGAAACAGCGTCGGTTTTGACTGGCAACCCGAAAGCCATGCCTTGTTTTTTACCGACAACGGCCGCGATTACCTGGGCGACGACCAACCGCCCGATGAGCTGAATCAATGGTCTGCAACAGGCGAACATTTCGGCTATCCCTATTGCCACGGCGGCGACATTCCCGATCCCGACTTGGCCGGCGATAAAAAATGCGCGCAATTCAAGGCACCCGCCTGGAAATTCAAGGCGCATATCGCGCCCTTAGGTATACGCTTTTATCAGGGCGCGCAATTTCCCAATGACTACAAAAACAGGCTGTTTGTCGCCCAGCACGGTTCATGGAACCGCACCGAACCGCAAGGCTACCGGGTTGTGTCGCTCAAATTCAATCAGGATGAAGTCGTTTCCGAACAGGATTTTATCAGCGGCTGGTTGACCAAGGACGGCAATGTGCTGGGGCGACCTGTTGATATACTAACTATGCCGGACGGCAGTTTGTTGATCAGCGATGATAAGCTGGGGGTGATTTATAAGGTTGAATACCGGGGAAAGCCCTGACTACAAATGAGTGATTTCCAAAATTTCCTGCCCGACAAGGACGCACTCTGACTTTACGCCTTAGCTTGATGCGTATGGGTTTTAAACCCCGCCGCCTATTCAAGCAAACGTTTTTCCTGAATAAATTCATTCACATCGGCATTGTTGACGCGGTCATAAATTTCTTCAACCGATAACGTGCAGCCTATCGACTCAAAAGTGACCGAATCACCCAGGAAATAATATTCAGGCAACCACTGCTTACTTCTGCGCAACACCTGGACCGACACAAACTCCGGTTCTATCAAAACATATTCCTGTAAAGACGGCAGATTAATGTAGCGTATCAACTTGGTTGTGGTATCGGATTTGCGGGTTGACTTTGACAGCACCTCAACAATAATCACGGGAGTTGTTGAAAAGTAATCATCACCCGCCATTTTGCCGCAATCCACCAACACATCAGGATAAACGTAGTTTTTGCCCAAACGCACTTTCATATCGGCCATGAAAGTCGCGCAGGGCGAGCCTTCAAGATGATTGCCGAATTTACGGACAATATTAACGGCTATGCAATTATGGTTATAGCTCGCCCCTGCCATGGCATAAACCCGACCATCAATATATTCACGCTTTACCTCCGAAGACAGTTCTGTTTTCAGGTAGTCTTCTTCGCTCAGGTAAATACCGTCATAGTCATCGTATAAAGCCATCATTCGCTCCCATTTCGTTGCTATGCTGATTACTATTTCAGCGCCAACCTACAAATTGGTAATTTCCAAAATCTCCTGTCCGACCAGAACGCATTCACCCGGTATCTGACCGTAAATAAAATGCATACGGTAAGTGCCTTTATAGATATAGCCCATGACTTCCAGCACATCCAGTTTACCTTTGCCTGCCGGATTCTTAAGCGACGGCAGTACTTTAACCGTCTCGTCTATCGTCATCCGCTCATCGGGCCCGAAGTGAAATTCAAGCAGTTTTTTTGCCTGAACAACAGCCTCTGCCGCACAAGGATGAACCGGCTCGGCCTGCACCAATGCTCCGGTGAAAGATAACAAAATCAGTATAGCGGTTTTAAACATGAGCCCTCCGGGGCATGTGAACGACGAGTGCCTGCCTATTTTGCCGGTCAATGCACGGCCAACATATTATCCAACGCCTTTTTCGCCAGGATGGCGTCATCGGCAGGCACGGAAATCCGGTTGATCACATTGCCCGCTGCGAGGTTTTCCATGACCCAGGCCAAATGCTGCGGGTCGGTCCTGAACATGGTCGAGCACA
>SXGU01030570.1_pt1 | contig 26135 bp, 23 predicted proteins | sample 3174531 | NCBI WGS metagenome assembly SXGU01 (sample SAMN11356863, study PRJNA531348) | freshwater metagenome | isolation source: freshwater sample F1-140 | place: China: Fuxian Lake, Yuxi | collected 2017-12-25
ACAAGTCCATGACTCGTCATCTTTGTGAGAGGGATGGAAATTGCGCCGCTTCGATTTGATGCGTGGCGAACCGGGCGGCTGCCTCGACATCGCCGCGGTGGACGCGTCGGAATTTTCGGCGGTTTGGGCTTACAACCCCAGCAGGGCCAAAACAAAAATAGCGCACTTCATGAAACCCCCTTATATTGCAAGAAATTATATACTACAAATATACAGTTTATATAAAAGTGTTGTTATCTATCTCTCTATGTCGTCGCGGCCAGATTCTTTTTTTTGCTCTGCTTGTTGATCGCTTCCTTTTACTTGGGCTTCAACGCGCCGCAAGAATTCCTGCTTACCGGCTTCGTTGTTGCCAAAAACCTGCTCGGCATGCTTGCGCGCCTTATCCATCGTTGCGCTAGGGCCGCGCGCCTCTACCTGATTTGCCTCTAGCGTGGGCTTCACCCCGCGCTCTTTCTGCGCCGACTCCAATGCATACGCCTGCGCTACCTGCGCCGGTTCGATGCCATATGCTTTCGCTTGGGCTTCCATTGTTTTTGCGCTGCCAAACACTACGGAATTGCGAACGTCGCCTTCCTTGTAATCGAGGGCAAACCCTTGTGTTTGAGGATCGACGTAGATGCCAGTCAAGGTTTGCCGCTCTAACCGTGCCGGCTGCGTCGCAACCTTTGGCGAGGCAACCCGCGCCTCGATTGCCTGTTCCATCAATGACGCTGACAAGCCCTGCTCTTCGACGAATTTTGAAAAAGCCGCCACGCCCTTGAACAACACAACCTGCTTTAATTCTCCTGCCTTGTCCGAAATCTGAACAGCCAGATCCTGCGTTTTAGCGTCCACATACGGAGCGCCGACAGACAAGTTCCTATCGTTCTCGAACACCTGGCCGCTGCCCCTGTAATACGTTACCGTTACGTCCTTGCCCACTTCCGGCAACTGCGACAGCCTGCGGTTTTCGTGCGTGACCATCTCGCCACTCGCCATAGACTGCAACGTAAATTCCGCGTTCTGCGAAACGATGTGCCCTCGCGTAACCTCATCAGGTACACGCGCCGTAATCGCCTTGCCGTGTTGCGGCTCGACCTCTTGCAGCCATTGCCCAAGATTGCGCGACAGCCCTTGTTGATCTAGAAGCTGATCCTGCAACCATGGATGATCCATTCCATTCAGCAATTGCCCGTAATCCTCGTTAATGTTTTCCCGGTCTTTTTCAGAGAGGGCGTAACGCTGCGTGTCCTGCATCGCTTCAACTGTGCCTTGCATCCATGCCTGCCGCACGGCGACCAACTCGCCCACCCGCAATACATCACGGAAGGATTCGGCTTTGAGTCCGAGTTTTTCCGTCAAGGCTTCCAGCGTCACATCTCGGAATTCCTGCTCCCGTACCGATGCCGGCAGTTTCTCCGCCATCGCGCCGTCCAAATAAACCGAGTACGACTTCATATCCCCACTGAAGCCGGCATGTACCCGATTGACCGCCCCGGAAACTTTGACGTTTTCGGCAAACTCTGAAAAACTTGGCCAGCTCGCCTTATCCTTGTTGCTCATCGCCCAATCCTTTCTGTTCCAGTCTTATCGAGTCGCTTCAGCATCCTTGTCCGCTGACTTGGTGCGTGTTCTTCGGCCTTTTCCTTGACCCTCGATCGCGACATCCTTGTCTTGCTCCTTTTCCTTGTCGCGCACTTTCACCCCTTGCACCGGCTCGCCCCCTTCAATACGCCTGGCAACGGTTTCCTTCGTCTTTTCAACGAAACGCTTTGCCGTCGCCGCCGATACAGGCTTGCCCTGCGCATCGACAATCTTTCCTTCGCGAGCTGCCGCTTCAGCCGCCGCGAGCGCTCCGGCAGATGCAGCCAGATCAGGATGTTGCTTTACGACGTCGACAAGATCCTGAGTCCTAAAGGCTTCAGCGCGCTTGACATGCCATGCGTTGCGGTTCACCGTCTCTTCATGCGTACTAATGACATTGCCGTCCTTGTCCTTGTCCTCGATAAGCACCGTGACCGGCTTTTTACCGACGAACTCTAACTGGATTTTTTCACCGGCCTGCGCCTTGGATTCTTCCATCGCTCGCGGCAAATCCACACCCCACACGGTTTCAACCCCGTGCGCGGTTTCGATCTTCGCAAAATAGCTTTCCTTTTGCGTAGGATCGAATTTGTAATTAGCCTCACCGTGTTCCAACAAAATCCCTTCGTAGCGGCGTGCCTTCCTGTCTTCCTTCGCTTGGTCGATCGCCGGCACAGAATGATCGACCGACTGACCACGATCTACACCTTTATGAACCTCGTTGTGCTCACCCGTTGCAACGGTTTTAGCCTGGACGCGGTGCTCTTGCTTCTTCGCTAATTGCGCCAGATCCAATTCCGATGGTTTATACCCGGCTACTTCGAGATCCCGCGTCTTGGCTTCTAACCACACTGCTTTTTTAAATTCATTCGTGCCCTTGACCGTCATGCCATCCCAACCACGCGCAACGGCAATGTCAACCAATGCCGTAATAACTTCATGGTGCATTGCTTGCGCGCGCAAGCTCGTTTCCATGTCCATGAATGCTGGCGTCTCGTCACGGAAATAGAAGCGGTTTTCTACACTCAGGAACTTGTCTTGCACACGCGAGGGAACGACCTTCGCGATATCGACGGTTTCTTCGGCTTCTTTTTTTTCCTTGTTGTCCTGGACATGATCACGACCGGAACCGAGTTCTTCTGACTTGGCCAGCTCCGCATTAACTTGCCGCTGCTGCATTAATGTCGCGCGATCACGGGTCTTGATCTTTTCATTGGTTTGCACCGCTTGCGGCGTCAACCCGGCAATGACCACATTGCCTTGCTCGAATTCAGTCGTGTACCCCTTACCCTGCGTGAGTTCTTCACCTTTTAAACTGCCTTTAAAGTCGCCGTCCCCCGCCACCTTTTCATCCTTGCCTTGCTGCTCGATGGTCGCCACATTCGCTTCCCCGAGAATCGCAAGTGCTTCGTCCCTGGTTGCGTCCTTGACCGACACCACCTGCTTGCGTGAATTCATGAATTTCAGCGACACACGGTCCACGGCATCGCCTTCGGCATTCATGTGCGCCTCGAACTGGACGTTCGTCGACCATTGATCGTTGATATTGAATACGCCCTTATCCTGGAAAAACGCCTTGTCGCTGGCCTCGTCCGGCACTGCTGCTTTTTCTTCTGCCATTGTTCTCTCCCTATATGCCAATGAATGAATCAATCACCATTACTTCAACCGCTGCATACCGATGCAAGGAACCCATCAACAACGCCTTGCAATTCGTCTTCCGAAATGGGTTCTTTTTCCAAAATCACCGTGCTAGGCGCACCAGAAAAATCGCTTAATTTCATTTCAGCCTTGGCTTCTTCAGTGAAGTCCTCTGCCTTCAGCTCGCGCTTCTCGTTCATGACGGCCGCGATACTCTTGCCTTCTTCCTTCGGCTTCCACGGCGCACCGCTTAACACCGTTGGCAACTCCGCCTTGATGCGCTCTACGCGCACCGCTGGCAGCAGTCGCCACATGAACTTCTTGTCCTTCCAGTAGCGCACCTTGTTGCAAAGGATCGGCTTGACGTTTTCAATCAACACGATTTGCTTTTCCTTACCGATATCGCGCACTTCTTGCGGCAACAGCAAAGCCCTGCCTTGCGGGCTTGTGTTTTCATTGCCCCGCACGAGAACGCCTTGTCCCATGCCTGTCGGCCGCGAGTGCGATTTCGACTTCACCGTGTCATATCCCAGGATTTCGGAAATTTCTTTCGCGTGCTTGGCTTCCTTTGGCGCAAAAATTACCTGCGCCCCCATACATTCGATAATCGTCTCGGCACCCTCGATCCCATAGGTGCCGCGCAACTGGCTCGGACTCTGAATCACAATCATCGTGCGCAAGCCAAAACCGCCCAAATAGCTAATCGCTTTCAAGATGATGTTCATGCGCCCAAGCGCCGTGAATTCATCAAACACCAATAGCACTTCATATTTCAATGCCGGGTTATCCGCCGGCATCTCGCGTGTGTTCACATCCACAAGCTGCTGCATGAAAAGATTACAGATCAGAGAAACCCGCTCTAGGTCACTTGGCGCAATGCCGACATAAATGCTGATGCGTTTCTTGCGCAATTCACGGAAGTCGAACGAATTGTCGCTGGTCGCTGCATCCACCAAAGGATTGAGCCAAAGTTCCAGCTTCGAGGTGAAGGTTTTGCGGATCGACGACTGCGTGTTCGCCGATGTGAAAATGAAATCGAATAAGGCGCGTTGACAAATGTCCGACAACGGATTGCCAGACTTTTGCCTTTCATCGATGACTTTTTTCCAGTGCTCGCCGGAGGATTCTCCTTCACCAAACATCACCTGGCGCACGATTTCCCCAAACGTGCGAGGCAAACCCGGCGTCTCGAACACATACAACGCGATCCCCAGGAACAGCAAACGACACGATGCCGGCCAGAACGGATCAGAGTTCCCTTCCGGATCTGGCGACAGCATATTTGCAATTTTTTGAATGTCATTGATTCGCAAGATTGGATCGTCACTCACATACGAAAGCGGATTCCATTGACACGTCTTGCCATCTTCTGCCAACGGGTTAAAGAGATAGCATTCCTGTCCGTGCCTCTTGCGGAACCCCGATGTCGCGTTCCAGCTTTCTTGACGAATGTCCAGCTCAACCATGCTATCCGGCCAGCTCAACGCATTCGGCTGGACGATACCAGCGCCTTTACCACTCCGCGGAGGCGCCGCCAGGATCACGCCGAGTTGGCCGGGCAATACGAGGTATTTTTTAACCAGCCCGAACCACTCGTGAATGACTCCCAGGATAATGCCCTTCTCGCCTAACAAGCCCTCCTCCTGAATCTCCTTCATCGTCGCAAAGCGGGCGTCGCCGTGCTGGCCACGTTTTTTCGGCATCATGATTAGACCGGCCATCCCGAATACCAATGCTGCCGCAATGCCCAAGCACCATTTCAATTGCGTCATGACGCGCGCATCGTCACCGTAGTACATCCAGTAGCGCACGATCGTCAACGGTCCAGCATCACCCACCGGCTGCTTGATGTGCCAAAGATAAAAGTAGCCGGCAAGGTAGAACGTCACCAGTGCCGCCAGCACCAGGGCGAGCACGCTGCCCACCACCCATTTAGCCCATTTGTTTGATTGCATAAGCCGGATCGAAATAGAATTCACTGGCGATACGCTCTTTCATACCCGTATCGCCCCCGTATCGGATGTTCATTTGAATGACGACTTCGATTAAGGAATAGAGCATGGCTGTGATGCTTTCCAACTTCAGGCCGGCGCCTTCCTCGGAACTCTGGATCATCAATCCCAAACGCTGATAGGCTAATTTGCTGTTGTTGGCGTGAATCGTCGTGATCGTGCCGCTATGGCCAGAATTCAAAACATTGTTGATGAAGAAGTACGCTTCATCGCCGCGCAACTCTGCCGGTAGCACGCGCGACGGATACATGCGCAAGGTGTCCTCAAACACTCCGCGCACGCTTCCCTTCACGTTCTTGTTATAAAAAAGTTGCACATGCTGCTTAAGATGCGGCAGCCGGATTTCTGGCGTGTCTTCGGCTGTAATAATCCGTTCGTCATCAGGGATGCAAGCCAGCGCCGCATTCGTCAATGTCGTTTTCCCTGAACCAGTCGAACCCGACAGGACAACATTTTTTTTTCGTTGCACCGCCGTTCGAATGAATTCGATGAATTTTTTTTCCCGTAGCAGGTCCAGCAACAGGGCATCATCGTCAGAGAGCATCTTTTCAAAGCTTTTGCGCTCGTCATCGGTGAGTAAGGCCGATTGCACATGCCGCGCATAGTTGAACGTGCCGCGCTCGGCCATTTCTTCAAGCGTCCATAAATCTTCGGACGGCTGGCGAATCGTCACGCAGATTTTGCCCTGCCCGATTCGCGGCACGCGCACAATATGCACGCGCTGCCCGGTCGGCAAGGTCGCCGCAAGACTCGGCTCCTGACCAGCAGTGCCGCCAATGAAGTTCGCCACCAGGTTCGTTAACTCTCTCGCCCACTTCTCGGTAATGCCGTCTACCTCATGTCGCTCCCATCCTTCCTTGCTGTCGGTATAGACTTCCAGCGGCTTGTTAATACAGATTTCCGTCCATATCCTGTTGCTCAACAAATGATTGATTGGTTTTAAATGCTCCATCGTCGAGCGAGCATTTTCATAACCTTTGATTGCATCGCGTTCCGTCAATATTTCCATTGCCTCACCTGCTCACACGCATTTCATACACCGACCGGAAGTCCAGCAAACGGCTGACATAGATGCCAACATGCTCGCCTTGGTTCTTCGCGATCGAATTGGAAATTTGCAAACCTGGCTTCACTAGCTCGGTGACAACCCCTTGCATATCGCCGCCGCCAGTTCCGCCTTGGGATGGATAGGCGTTGTTGCTGCCGCCTGCTGCCTTGTTTCGCAAAACATCACCACCTGTCTGAATGGCTGTGAAAAGAAAAGCCGCACCAAACTTGTCCCAAAAGTGCGTGTCGAGATACCCACTTACACCCGCCCTTCCGAGATTATCGGTTGCCGGCGACGCCAGTTCTATCGTCACACCTAACGGCGTTTTCGCTTCGGACCACAAAATGAAAAGACTCGCCTGGCCGCTTTGTATCGTGGCGCGGTATTCCCCGGTATAGCGCGTTCCTTTGTCTAGTAGGACCATGCGTCCCGAATCACTGCGCACATCTTTTGTTCCTATGCACGTCACCATCCCGGCCAACGACGATTCAATTGCCCCTTCCAGGGTGCAGTCAATGAAGATTCCCTTGGTAATGATGTAATCCCGATCCGGCAACACGAACGCCCTAACCGCCGGCGTTGCTGTTGACGACAACATGCCGCTCAACGCGCCTGATGCGCCTTGCATTGCATTAGTCGGTGCTGGAAACCCTTGTGCGAGCGTATTTGTTATTGCGCCGACGCCTTCGTGCTTGTAGAGCACCGGCGATTTCAACCGATGTTGAATCGCCTGCTCTGCCGGCGTCAATACCGGTTTGCCGTCTGGCCCGATCTCTCGCACCGGCTGCATTGGTGGTGCGGAAGATCCGCTAGCATTTCCGCCAGATTTGCTATGAGATGAACTAACCGGCGCGGCACCAGACGGACCTCCAGTCGCAGGCGGCGGCGCCGCCGGCGGATCGAGCGCCTTAAAAACCGGAATCGCCGTTTCGGACTCCTTGTCCTTCTTTTTCGCTGGACCGGCTGCCTGTTGTGCTTCCTTACGCCGTTCGTACCACTGCGAGTAATATCGATACAGGCCATAAAACGCTACCAGCCCGACGAGCGAAATAATGATATACCGCTTCATTCGACCTTCGGCCGAGCTTCCTTTGTGAACACTCGGCATGCCGCGGTCGCCGTCAATCTCCTCTTTGGACGCTTCCGCGTCAGCCTGCTCGACGCGGTTGTCCTCTTCGTCCTTATTGCCCCAACGGCGCGGTTTTAATTTGTCAAAGACGCTCACCGTGCCCCCTTTGGTTGCAAGCGGTCATTGCCGCCTTTCGACGAATCGGAGATCGGATACGTCTGTTCATCTTCCTTCCCATTCTTGACAATCCGCCGAACGCTTGTCGAAATCGTCTTTGTCGGATTCTCTACACCGAAACTGTCATACGCTTCATTGAAAATAGCTGCCGCCTTCCCATCGCGTCGAATGATAATTTTCTTGGATACTTCGTGTACCACTAGCGTGTCATCCTCGATGTGGCTTTGGGCTATATATTCCTTGTCGCTCGCATCCACGCCGTACACCGCCGGCATGCCCGTATTCGGCCCGAATTTCAAGTACGTGAACTCGCCGTTGTCCCATGCTGCAATTGGCTGTAAAGTCTCTGGCCCCTGAATCCAGTATTCCTCGTTCCTTCGCTTGCCGCGATTTGCCGTTGCCAGGCTTGTTGCAAGTCGCGACTGTTCCTTGCCTTCGTCGTGCTTCTTCGCCATTTCAACGGGGTAGCGGAACTTAATGAAATAGAAGTGCTTGCCCGACGACCCATTGCCGGCGTCGCCCTTTTGTCTTTTCTTGTCTTTGTTCTCTTTGGCGGGTTCTAAAAATAAGTCGAATGAATACATTCGCTTGTTCGTCACAACTACCAGGTTAGTATTCGGGTCTTGATCTGCTGGTTTGATAACAAAGCCGTTTTCTTCTTTTAGCGGCCCTATCTCCCACCCTGGAGGAAACCCTGCGCCGAGGTCTTGAATGACTTCGTCTTTGGCAAAAAAAACCGTTGTCTGATACCCGATCTTCCCCGTCACCTGGATTACCTCGTCCGGGTCATAGTCGATATACCCGACGCGGCTATCGCCTCCGGACGGAACAGGAATCTGTACCGCGTTCGCTGACGCATACAGCGTCAGCGAAAAAATCAAGAACGGAATTCTCATTGCGCCGGCCTCGCTTGTTGCGGCGTAACCGTCACCAGGTCGGTGCGATAATCACAAATTTGAAACCCTGCGGGATTGACAAGCTGCTCTTTCCCCTTCTTGGAGATGTCAGCGTAATAGAAACTAAAACTTGCGACGCGATACACTGGTTCTGACACAGTTGAGGTCGTCGTGACCGTTCTTTTATAGTTCACTGTTACCCGCGTTGTTTTGCCCGCATCGTTCGTGTATGGCTGGATGGACTCAATGTCGACCTTCACCTTGCCGTCTTTGCCGTATATGTTCTGCGGGTTCTTGGGGTTTGCCGGCTCCCACAACTTGCCCCATTCTTCTTGAAGCTGCGGACACATCAACGCCGCGGCGTCGTAATAGTTCTTTTCGGAGCTGTCATAGGTGTACCCTTCGCGCGCTGCGATGAACAGCGAGACGAAGTGTTTCATGAACGCTTCATCGAGATCGATTCGCGCTTCTTCGATCGTCATCGGGCGCGAAATTTCCCCTGTCGCCCGTTCGACGATTAAGACTTCATGTATGACCTGTTTTAATGGAAAAAGCCGCATGCCGGCAATGATGGCCAACGCCACCAAGCCAAGTGATGCGGCTGTTACGCGCCACGCAATTTTCGCGTTTTTTTCTGCGCTTTCTGCCCGACCGAGGGCGAATTGATCTACTTCTTCGATGTACTGGTCAAACTCGCTTGCCTTCATAACCATCCCTGTAATTTCCGCAACTGTGGCCAAAAGCAGGATGCCACAGAGTAACGAAAACTACAAGGGTGTATTACTACACTTTTGCCATAAGTGTTGAAACGCTACCGAGTTGTTATCTTGCCGCTGCGGCCAGTTTATGCGGCTCGTGGTGTTTGTCTTTGTGATTGTTGTTTCGGTTGTGTCCTTTGAACCGATCCTTCCGTATTATTGCGTGCACTCCGCTTCATTGCGGCTTCGCGCAACTCCTTATTGCGCGCAGCATCCCCGGCTAACTTGTCTGCGTTCTTCGCCTTGTAACGCTCTTCGTGGCGTCCTGTCTCGACGCGATCGCGCGCTGCTGCGCGCTGCTGAATGCGCTTCATCGGGTTAAGCCTATCCAGACCTGTGGTTTTGGCGGCCGTATCCATCGCCTTGCTCGCCCCACTCGTTAAATTGCGCAACGCCATGCGGCCTAAACCCATCGATGACAGCGAAATGCCTCCTGCCAGGCCCGATGCTATTCCTGTAATTTGTCCCATAATGAGAACGCACACGATCGACATTACGATGATTGGGACCGTCATCATGATCTCGACCTCACCGCTCGCGATATTGGTCAAATAGCTCGAATATGCCTCTGAGACAAACGAATTAACGGCTACCGTCAAAACCCCCACCAAGCCGTAATTCGTCAATTGCGCGATCCAACTTTCAAAAAACCGTTGCGTCGCGTTAAACAACATACTGATGATAAAAACTGGCCCCAAGGCCAGCAGAATTCCCGTTACTAATTTCGACAGAACAATGAGGAAAAGCGTGTAGGCGATCATGGCACCACCTACCAAAACGAGCATGCCGGCCATGATGGCCGGTCCCGGATCTGTTAAACCTGCACTGTCATAGAGTTTCCAGACCACATCGCATAGCTGATTGAACATTGTGTTCAGCTGCGCGGCCATGTCTCCGCCTGAACCCGTAAAGGCCGTTGCTAGGGCTTGCGGACTGTTTTGAAAGGTTTCAACGACCAGCGCGTTGTATTGCCCCATCTGCAAAGCCGCTGTTCCAACAATGGCCATCTTCGCCACCCGCTTGGTGAATTCCATTAGCGGTTCTTCTACTTTCCCTGTCATGTAGAGAAAGCCCATCATCACCACGTACAAGCCCATGCACATTACAAATGTCGGCTCGATCGTTGTCATGACCGCTTGGGCTTTGGTCGAAACAAAGTTGACCAAACGGCCATCGACAAAGCCGACAAACTGCGTAATGATATTGTTGGTGAATGCCATAGTGACCTCCGGCCGGATTGGCCGTTACCTATCAGAAATATTGTAACAGAGTGTTACTGTTTGGCCCCCTCCTTTTGGGGCGTGCCCCGGCCTATCGGCCGGGTCGGTGTCCTGCAGGTTTCGCTATTCGCTCATCCCTTCGGGACTGGCCTGGCGGCCAGCCATTCCGGCCACCTCACGCACGCGCCGGCGACGCCGGCGCAATCCAACCTATTAACCCATGATATGCAGGCCGTACCGGCCTGATCGAACGTTACTGCGCCGAGATGCTAGGGAATCGTGTCGATGCCGAGCCAAGTAGTTTTTTTCGAACTTCCTCGCGCTGTAGTTCCATCGCGCGACGATCCGCTTCCATGCCTTGCTGCGCTTGTTGTAGCTTGATCGTGTCGTTTTGCAGCATCGCTTGTTCAGCCTGAATGCGCGCCTGTAAATCGGCAATTGCCTTTGCATCCGATGCGATGTCGATCGTATTCATCATCATCTGCAAACGCGCTATGTTGCTGTTAGCATTGCTGTAGGCCATGTCGGCTGTCGCCTTTTGCGTGGCAACCTGCTGACGATAGCGCAAAATTCTGTCGCGCTCTTCCGGCGACAGTTTATTTAACTGGTCGTTCGTCAACACTGCATTGTTGCCCATGATCGACTGAATATTCGACGCCATTTGCTGCGACGATTGACCAATGTTATTCAGGCTGTCCCCAAGGTAATTACGTTGCACGCCTCCCGTTGCCAACGTTCCCATGCCGCGGCTGCCGGAAATCGCGGCAAGCTGCTTCTGCATGTTCGTAAGCTGGCTGTTCAGCGTTGTGATTTGCGTTACCGCATGCGAAATAGCTACCAGTTGGTTCGAAATGGCTGCGCCATCGATGACCGGAATGCCCTGTGCATGCGCGGGATTCACTGCTACGGAAAAAAGAACTGTGATCGTTGCGGCCAGCTTGGCGGCGATGCCGGCACCGGCAGAAACTTGATTACGGACTTGGCGAATAAAATTAAAAAGATCGATTGTCATACAGCTCTCCTTTGTTCCATAAAATGCGGTAACCATTTGGCTGGCTCGTCGCCAAACTCTTCGATTAACGTGCGCGCCAATTCGGCTGTTTTTTCTTTGGTCGAAAGAATCGCTAAGTCGTCATCAAAGCCTTTTAGATCCAGCTTGGCTACCACCGTATTACCGCTCTGCTTAATCAGAAAGCGGCGCGAACCCTCGCCCAACTCTTCCTTAATTAATCGGAACTCCCGCTCACTCAAGGACAGACCATCGATATACGTTTCGCGCTTGGCGTCCGGATACGGGAACAAAATCTTGGTGGCAGTCTGACCAATCAAAGTCGATGCTATCGGATGTTTCAACGCATCTTCCGGCTCTTGCGAATCCAGCACCACAAAACCATCCTTCTTTCGGATCGTCTTCAACTGGTCCTTGGCGAACGATGAAAAAACCGGATCGCCCAAAGCTTTCCAAAATTCCGCAATCCAGATCGCGATGCGTCGACCATCCACCAGGTATTCGAGCAGATGGAATAAGTACATATTCGTCGGCGTGCGTACTGTCGGTTCGTCTAGAAACTGCGTCACGTCAAAGCCAACACGCACCACGCTCTGCTTACTGTTCAACAGCTCGGCAATCTCATCTTCCGGATTGTCCAGCACCCACGCATACAAACCATCCTCTTCACCCGGCGCGCGTGCGTAGCACCATTTGCGCAGGTAGTAATACACGCTGTCTTGCGTACCTTTGTCGAGGTAGTCCAGCAACTTGCCCAGGCGGCGGTCCTTGCAATCCAGGCCGGCCAGCCAGTGAATGGACTCTTCGATTTCGCGCTCATCCTTCAACAACAAGGGGCGCGTCACCAAGGACTTCACCAACTTATTCCAGAACAGGATATTTTTTTTCGTGGGGTCCAATTGAAATGGATTAAAGCCTGTCGGAGAGCCCATCTTTAACGGGCGAAATTTGCCGCCCAAGGCGCGAATAACTAGCTCCTGGTCGTTATCCTTGGTGAAACACACATAGGAAGCGCGGAACTTGTCCAACAGGGTTTGCATTGCCGTCACGAACACTGTCTTGCCCGCACCTGTCGGGCCAAGAACCAGGGTATGCCCGACATCCTTTTTCGTGCCGCCGTCCGGGTCTTCAGGGTCAGAGGCGTGGAAACTGAAGTGATACGGCGTATTCGCATCCGACAACAACATCGTGATCGCGTCGCCCCAATGATTGCCCGTCTTGCGGCCAGCCGGATAATTGTGAAATGGCGATAGCGCCGCAAAATTGCGCGTCGTGATGGGAGACAAACGCGGGCGAAATTTAAAATTGCCTGGCAACATGGCCCAAAACGCCGACTCGCAAGCAAGATCCTCGCGCGCCACCACGCAGCCGTTGTCGCCCATGATCGCCAGCGCATCGGCAATGTTTTTCTCCAACACTTCGGCGCTATAGGCTTTGACGAAAAGATTAATGTGGTGACGGCCAAACGCTACTTTGTTCGATTCCAGCAATTCCAGTAGGTCATCGAGCGCTTTAATCTGGCTCTTGGCATCGTCATCGGTATTATTCATCTGCCGGCGGCCGTTCTTCACCACGAACTTAGCTGATGCTTTCGTCATGTACGAAAACGATTGCGTCAACGTGAACTCGAACGGCGCCGACAATAGCGCATTCAGACAGCCAACCGCTGATTCGTCCGGATAAGTCTGGTAGCCCAACATCGCGCCGCGATGCGTTCCCACCGGATGACGAACCTCAATGGTTTCAGTGCCGAACGACGGGCGCACCATCGCCATGTAATCGCCGGCACGCTGGCGGCGCACCGGCATTCTCGCGTGCTCGCCGTTGACCAGGTACGCGAAAAATTCCAGCACTTCCGAAAACACATGGCCGTTGTGTTCATACGTACTAAGGCGCTCGGGATCGTAACGGCGAAAACTCGCCTCAATCTCGATGGCCCGCTGCTCCATGAATTCCAACGCGGCCTTCTTGTCGGCATGGCGTTGTTTATCGTCGTCGATCTTTTTGAAAAGCGAACGCCCCACCGTGGAGACGATCGGACGAAACACTAACGAAATATAGAGCTCGTTGACCATCAAAAGCTCGCCGACGACGCGCTCGCGGTAATGCTCGTTGAAGTCGCGCGAAAATCCTTCTGGATACTCGCCTTCGGGATATTCGTTATCGGTGCGGCGCACGACGTGCGACCAGAGGGTAACGCGAGGATCGTAGAAACCAGTGCCGCGCAAAGTATTGCACAGGGAGTTATGCCAGGTATTCCATTGCGCGTCGTCTGCCGAATCAAAACTGACGCCGCCCAATTTGAATACCATCACGTAGTCGCCGTCCGTGGTTATTACCACGTTTCTGTTGACATGCCCCACGTAAGGAATTTCGCTGAAACCTATCTCGGCTTCCTTCCGAAGGTGCTTGATCCTTAGTGGTGCATTCACACAACTACCCCTTCAGCAATTTTTTGAAATATTTCTTCGGACGGAACAAATGAAGAGAGAGCGGGCTTCGACTGCTCGATTGCCAGTATATAAAACTGGTGAGCGAGTTGTTTCCTTTGGTTTTGACCCACAAATTCAAGAGCTCGAAAATGCGCGGCTCTTTCAGGCAGATGAGAAAAAGGACTCCGTGTATCGGAAAAACGAGTGCAAGTGTTTGGAGTGATTTTGTCCAGACAAACGCCTCTGTCACAACACCAAACTCAAGGAGAAATGCATACAGGGGAACCCCGAGATACATGCTTGGCCGGGTACACGCTACGAATAGCGGTTCGACAATCACGCCCTCGTTTTTCCCCTGTTCACTCATGACGATTTAGACGCTGAACCAGCCGCGAATCATCTGAACGATCGAATCGTTACCGAAGACCAAGATTGCGCCGACGATCAAACCGACAAACCAATACCACGAAATTTTGCCGAACCAGGCTGCAATGCCGGCGCCGATGATGCCAATTCCGAAAATCGGTGTCAGAATGGAAATCAGGTCACTCTTCATTTGATTTCCGCCGCTGGCGAATTTCGCAGCCTGCGCCAGTGCCGCATCGCCCACGATCATCAGCGACACAAAAAGTATCGCGCCTGCGACTACCTGTTTTTTCATTTTATTCTCCCTTGTTTAATCATTAACTTCGCGCCGGTTCTTCGCCCGGCCAATTCAGTTTCACCACGACCTCAGCCGACGGCACATTCAGCTTGCGAATCCAGCCGATGGTGTTGTTCAAGTCGCCCCAGCGACGCGCACTCTTGCGCGCACTGGTCAAAATCAACGAATCCTTCGGCTTGCCGCGCTTGCCGCCGACAATGATGACCTTCAAATACCACCAACCCAAACCGTCTTCGGTTTCCATAATTTCAAAACGGCTGATTGGCGAAGGGGATTCCACCGCCAGCTTTTTCAATTCAGCTTCGGAAATCGGACTCATTTTTATGCCCCGGAACAAAACTAGGTATTGTACCGAAGTGTCAACAGTATGAGAATCCATGATTTATTCCGAATGTTTGCAATGTGCATTTTTCGCATAATAACATATTCTATAAAAGTGTGATATTGTGAAGTTGCTGTTTTGGAGGCATTTTTAGTTGCCGGATGTTGCGCGCAAAACCACCGGCGCATCCATGTCTCTACGGATCGGCAATTGCGCCTGACTTTTCGTCGCCGCACTACGCCCCCACGTATCCCATGCGCCGGCTGGCCTATCCACGCCTTGCGTGCGCGTTAGGCGCGACACATTCGATAAACCGCTTTCCCTATTTTTAATCTCCGCAAGGCTTGAGTTTTTTTCCGTAACAGAGCCGCCGCCGGCCAGCTCGCGCTTTAGCGTCGCGACATTCTGTTCATGCCGATGCAGCGCTGCTTCGGCGTCGGAAATGGCCGCGGCCGGTAGCCGGCGCGTCTTCGCATCAGTCAACGCTTTGCTCGCCGCATCTGCCTTGGCCTGCTCTTCTTTCAGTTCATTTTGCAAAATCACCTGCCGCTCCGCATCGCGCCCAACCTGCGTCTTAGCGTCGATCACCGGAAAATTCCGGCTTGTCACTTGCGCAATAGAAGACGCCGTTGCGAAAATTAATGCGGTTGCTATTGCGATTTTTAAAACTTTCATCGTTCGTGTTCTTTCCCGGCCATATCGGCCGCTTGTTGTTGCGCCTTGTCTTGCGTCTGCGCGCGTTCGCGTTCGATTGCGTTATGCCCTTTCAAGGCGTCGTTCCAGTCTTTCCCTTTTTTCCCCGTGACTGTCTCGTACTTCGCCAAATACTCCGAGTTTATCTCCTGCCGCTTCATCGACTCCCCGACGACCTCTTTCAAACTGTTCGTCAACTGGTTGCCGGTCTTGTCCAAGTCAAAGCCAGAACGCACTTCAAAGCCTTGCTTGACCAGGTTTTGTGCGACCAACTGCATCGTCTCGCGCCTGGCGCCGACCGTCGCAACTGCCATCACATCGGGATGCAAAGCGACGAGCGACAATGCATCAACGCCGGCTTCGACAAAGACGGCCACCTTGCTTTTCGTGCTGCCAGCGAAATAAAAGCCTTTCTCTTCACCGCGTACCCCATGAAATGGCTTGTCCGGTAACGTGCCGCGCAGCTCGACGCTTATCATCTTGCCCGTTAAATTCGGATCGGTTAGACGAAACACTGCATTGCCGAAATTGTCGGCGTACAGGCGGCCGCCATTGATTTCTTTTTCGACGACAGGTGGCGGGATCTCACGATGCTCGGTCAAGTATCGCACCACGCGCGGCAACTTCGTCGCGCTCGGCGGCGGTATCTCTGCTTCCAGCTTTACCTTTGGCGTGTTATCGATGATGGCTTTTGCGTGCTTCCTGCCCTCAATGACGTATTGGTTGATCGCACCTTCCAGGTCGATGCCGCTCAAGTGCTTGACCGCCTTCATAAATCCCGTGCGATCATTGCGCGAGTAGCCAAGCAAATGCGCGGCGAGGTCGATCGCGCCGCCACCGCCTTCTTGCTGGTCATGATTGAAGAACTGGTTGCCTGTGACGGTTACGCGGTCCCGGTTTTGCGTGCGCCAATTGCGCTTGGGGTCCGCTGGATCTCGTTCAGCACCAAACGACTCCAATACGAATTCCAGGCTCATTGCGCGTAAAGGCTTCAAGTCAATATCTTCTCGTTCTGCCACGGTTTTGCACCCCGCAAAAAGACAACACTACAAATCAACACTTATTACCATATTGTAATTTGGCATGTTACCATTCGTCATGGGAAGGTGGCAACCAAAAGCCCCATCCATAGCGGTTTTAATCGACAGAAACAGGTATCATGGAAAAATACAACGCCCCGCACTGACGTCAATCAGTCGGGGCGTTTAACCAAACGACAAGGTAAGGATTATCGTATGGCTAAGGACGATTCTAGCAACAAAAACACCAAAGCCCCATCGCAAAAGGAAGTCGTTCTTGACTACCGTTCGTCGATAGAAACGCCGGCTTGGGTGCGCGAAGCCATTGAAACGCAGCTGGCCATCGAAGCCGAAGACGCTAAGAGCGCGGGCCAGCTTGGCTACATGGCCCGCGCCCTGGTGCTAGCCTCGATGCCCTACAAAGACCCGAAGGCTGATGCCTTTACCCGTGTTAATGGCGATTTTCGCCTGCGTATTGTCGCCGGCTACGAGGGAGGCATCCCCTACGGGATCTACCCACGGTTTTTAATGTCGTGGATCGCCACCGAAGCTGTGCGTACGCAGTCACCTATTATCGAGCTGGGCGATACGCTTTCCGCTTACCTGCGCGATGTGCTCCAAGTGCGCGGCACCGGTGGCGCTAACGGGACCATCACGCGCGTCCATGAGCAGATTAAGCGGCTCTTCGGCGCAATGATTACCGCGCAATACAGCGGAACGCAAGAACATCGCGGCTTCCGTCTTCGCAATGTGATGATCGCCGAAGAACTTGACTATCATCCCGACTCTTTAAATCTTGGGCAAGATGTCGCGCCGGCCCCCAACGAAAGTGCTTTGTGGGTTCCACAGACTGGCGAAGACGCCGGCCGCTGGCGTTCCAAGGTCAAGCTCACCGAGAATTTTTTCAACGAGTGCAGAACCAACCCCGTTCCCATCGATCGCCGCGCCTACATGGCTTTGCGGAGCTCACCTCTCGCGATGGACACCTATACCTGGATGACCTACCGCTACAGCTCGATCAGCCGCAAGACGCGCCCGATTCCTTGGGTGGCTTTGATGGGACAACTCGGGTCTAATTACACCTCCACCAACGTCGACCAAGCTATCCGCGACTTCAAGCGGAGTATGCTTTCCGCGCTAAAGCGGGTCGAAATCGTGTATCCCGAAGCGAATTTCGAGGTCGAACCCAATGGGCTCGTCCTGCTGCCTTCGCGAACCCACGTCTCATCCCTCCCCTCGCCAAAAAAACAACCGAGCCTATTCTAATTCTTTAGAACAACGCATAAGAACTCTTGCGGGGATTCGGTTTAGGGTAATCAGCAACGAATAAGAACTCTTGCGCCACTCACAAAACGCACCACCATGGTGCGTTTTTGCTTTTACTTATCCACAAAATATCTGTTGATAACTGTTTTTATTCACGCATAAGAACTCTTGCCTAAAAATGCAAAGATTGTCCATTAAATTCAATGACTTACCTGTTTTATGCCAAGTTGTCCACGCATAAGAACTCTTGACGTGTCACGCATAAGAACTCTTGCGCTTTTTCGCCAAAAATGCCCTGAAACCCGCTCTGCGCTTGGCTTTTGGCAAAAACCATCGAGTACCCCCTGTATTTACTTGTTTACCTATATGTATTACCTATAGTTAACCCCGGCGCACTTGTGGAAAACGTCGCGTGCTAGAACCCTCCTCCGCCTCTTGGGGGCTCCGCCCCCGGCGGCTCCTACGCGCTTCGCGCTCCGCCCGCGCCTACGGCGCTCCCACCCGCCATACGCGCGCTTTGCGCGCTCCCCCAGGGGCTTTGCCCCTCAGCCTACGGCCTCACCCCAATTCCAGTCCCCCGAAGGGGACTAGCTGGCCCCCTCTTCTAAACAGCACTGCTTTGCGAAAGTCAATAAAACATCAACCAAATTTCACTATTACGGAAAAAATTGACTTGCTTTCTTGTTACAAAGTCCTGTTGGACATACATACTTCAGCATTTTATAATATGCACAAGTGCGTAAATATACTAACTTCTATGAACAATCGTGAACGCTTTCAAGACCTGGTGAACCGTGGCAATATCACCTTGAAACGCAGTGCTGAACTTATTTCCGAACAGACGATGCGCCCATGCGCCCTGCGAACCGTTCAATCGTGGATCGCGTCGCCGGAATCGAAATCTGCTCGTCCTTGTCCGGATTGGGCTGTGGTTGCACTGCGTGCCAGACTGGAACTCTTGCACCTGATTAAGTTGGATTAAAATTGCCTTGCAATACGCACTTGTGCGTATATAATGAATATACAAATATACAGTTTTATATATTTTGTATTTACTAGGGAGAATCCCCATGACCGTAATGGACAAGATGTTTTGGGCTGCATTTCACAGCCTGCGCGTGTTGGTGCTGGCTGTGTTGTCGGCCTTTTATCCGCTCGCCTTTATCGTGTTGATCCTGATCGCGACCGTAGCGGCGTTCAACACTTTATTTATGTCATGGGCGACGGGTTCGTGGACCTCACTTCCAGTTCTTCTGTCGCTTGGCACGGCAACCATCAGCGCATTTCTGCTGATGTGCTACGGCTGGCTTTTGTCTCTATTTGCCGCCGATTGAAGGATGCACCATGAACCGTTTTGCTGATTTTTATGACCGTCTGGACGAGGCAAGCGATGGTTTGCTCGTCCAGATCCTGCACCTGATCGGCTTCGTTATGGCGTACCTGGTGCTATGCGTGATCTGTTATTACGTATTTCCTTTACGCAACATATTCGAGGTCGCTTTTGTTGGCCTATTCACCTTCATTGCCTTGGGCTTTGCCGCCGGCATCGTGTCGCTGATCCTGCAATGTACTCGCTTCATCGCGTCGCTCAAGCGTAAGCCGAACACCATCGAAGGCGATCTTGCCGATTTATGCATCGTGCCGCTGCCGAATGTTCGTTCGGTTCCCGTTGCCGTTCAGAAAAATACCAACGTCATCGCTTTTCCCGGCCGCGCTGGCCACCAACAGACTATCGAGGAAGACTGACCGAAATGAAAACCGTGGTCTTTGCCAATCAGAAAGGCGGCTCTGCGAAGTCCGTCACGTCCTATAACTTTGGCTACTACCTTGCCAAGAAGTGCGGTCATCGTGTCCTATTCATTGATGCCGACCCGCAAGGCAACAGTTCCAGTAGCTTGCGGTCGTGCATGACAGCATTGACGGCAACGCAATTTTACGACGATAAACCCATCAGCTTTCCGTTGTCGCAAAACCCAATTGTGCTCGCCCGCGGGGATGATTCCCTGCGCCTGGTCGAGAGCTGGCCGGACGAGCGCATTGTTTCGCAGCTATCCGCTCGTTTGAAGGAGGCGGCCAAGTATTTCGATTACTGCGTCGTCGACACGCCGGGTTCGAACTCCAAGAGCGTCGGCGGTTTTCTTATTAACGCCAGCCACGTCATCATCCCGACAGAAATTGAAAGCTACAGTCTGAACGTAAGCATCAAGATGCTGCAGCGGGTTCTCGGTGTGCAGCAGCACTTTAATAAATCCTTGGTCAACCTCGGGCTGTTGCCAACGAGGCTCAAGGCATCGGTCAACCAGAGGCGCGACCTGGAAGGCTTGATGCGCGACTACAGCAAATACGTTATTCGCGCTGGCCTTGCCGATCGTATGCCCTATCGCGAAGCTGCCGATGAGGGCGTGCCGGTATGGGATTACACCAAAAGGCAAAAGCGCGACGATTTCGGCAAGCCCGTTGTCGATGCCAAGGGAAAGCCCGTCATGGAGCGTGTTTCTAATGAATCTGCCGCAACCGAAATGCTCGCGGCCTTCGATTTGATCTACAAAAAGGTGAACGAATAATGAAATCTTTCGACTTGACCAGCCTCGACAAACTCGACCTATCTGCTGCGGCCGGCGAGCCTGCCGAACCTACCGGCAAGCCGCAGATGTTGAAGCTGACCGACATCATCGAAGATCCTGGCCAACCGCGCAAAATTTTCGACCAACAGGAAATGGACGAGCTCACCGCCAATATCAAAAGGCGCAAAGTGAAAAGTCCGATTTCCGTCAAACCGAAGAATGCCGACGGCAAGTACATCATCAACTTCGGGCACCGCCGCTATCGCGCCTCGATCGCCGCCGGTTTGCTCGACATTCCGGCCTTCATCGACGAGGATTTTAAATCGCGTGACCAGATTGCCGAAAACCTTAACCGCGCCGACCTGAAACCCTTTGAGTTGGCCGATGCGATCGTTAGAGAAATTGCCAATGGTACGTCGCCGGCGGAACTGGCCGCCGAGTACGGCAAAAGCAAGGCGTGGATCTCTCAATTCGTTTCCATTGCCGAAGCCCCGGCTTTTCTGCGTGAAGCTGCGCACAAGTTCTCGGATTCGACCGTGGTTTATCAAATCATCGGCGCACACAAGAAAACCCCCGCAGCAATCGAGGAATTCGTCGCCAGCGCCGAATTCGTCTCGCGCGGTACGTTTACGGCATTCCTGAAACCACCAGAACCCGCATCGACACCGGCGCCGGCTGAATCGACGTCCGACACATCGACGCCAGCCGCAGCTGCCGGCGCTGGCCAGCAACAACACCATGACGGCTCATTATCGGCACCACCCGTTTTAACCGGAGCGGCCGCCGGACCTGCCAAGACCAACGCTGGCCCGGTTAGAAAGCCTGAGAGCGCGGGTTCTTCGACCGGCGCGGCCAAGAGTGCCGGAACAATGGAAACCGCCTCGGATCTTCTGGAAAACCTGTATACCAAGCACGCGGCCGGCGACGCCATCGAAACAATCCTCGCCGGTTACGAGTCAGCCGAGCTCGATGCCATCGGCAAGCCGCTAGTGAAGCTCGCCAAGCAGGGCAATTCGACAACCGACAACGATTTTTATTCCGTATTGGTCGAGCATTTGAAGAACGGCACTTTCGCCAGCGAAGGCGTCGGCCTGTATCGAATGAGCGCCTTCGTCCACGGCAAAATTGTTAATAAGGTGGCGGCTCCAGCGCAGATCGTCGAAGGTGTCATGCGTACCGCTGGCCGCTTTGTTCGGCAATAACGCGAGAAGCCCATGAAAACGCTCTATACGCTTCCAGACATCGAGGAGTCTATCGCCTACTGGTCAGCCAAGGAGCGTGCATCTGGCATCGTTTTAGGCCCCAAGGTGCGGATTTTGGCGGACGTGTTGGGGAGCATGGTTTGCAAAAAACAAACGGGCGTGTCGGCGCCGTCATTAAGCCAGGCACAGATCGACGCGCTCGATACCGCTCTGGCCGGCGACTTGTCGGCATAATCCCGTTCCTCCCCTCCAATGACGACGCTTTTTAAAAGGCTAACGCGCGTCGCTCAATGGACTTTCCTTCTGCCGGTCATTATGTCCTTTACCGTGTTGCCTGCCGGCCCGATCTTCCCATATTAATTCGACTTCCTAAAATCCCACGGCGGCGTAGGATGAGGATCTGCCCAAAGGCCAATGTTTTTTACCTTCGCGTTTGCTTCGGCCTGGCTATAACTAGCATCGCTGCTATAGCGTCGATACATCCACGCCATACCACGTACAACCTGTTCGCGATTTACGTCAACACCATTGGCGCTAATCCGGCAGATGGAACGACCATATCGATCCTGGTCCACAATTTGCACGTCAACTTCTCGACGGTAGATCAAATTAGAAAGAGATTGGCTATTTGTGCCCATCCCCTCGAAAAGGTAAAGTCTCGGATTTCAGGTCAAGGCGTCCTCGTCGCCTTCATCGAGCGCTTGGTTCCAATACCCTGGATCGGCATAGCGGGCCGCCAGCGCATCGAGGTCGATACCGGTCGCCTCCGACGTGAACTCGAACTTGCCAATCAGATTGACATGCCGCCATGCGACCGGCGACACGCCTGCCAATACCTTGATCGCTTCATCGTCTTCCGATGCCCGCTTTTGCTCGTAGACTTTTGACAGCAACGCCGTGTTGTAATGGATGATCGCATTGGCGATCAAGCGCGAGCATTCGTTCCAGAGCTGTTGCTCGGCTTCCGTCTTGACACGGAACTTGCCATTATTGACGTAGGCTACCGACTTGCGGAACCGGTTGTAGGCTTCGCCGCGATTCAACGCCTTCTGCACGCTTTGACGCAGCGTCACGTCGTCGATGAAGTCCAGGATGTAAAGGGTCCGGCGGATGTTGTCCAATTCCCACAGCGCCTTCTTGGTCTGGTTCTGGCGCGCATAGCTCGACAGCTTGCGGACGATGGTTGCCTGCGTGACCTCCTTTTCCGCTAGCGAGGCCATGATGCGCTGGATATTCGGCCATTCGGCCACGATCAATTCTTCATAGATCCGGCGCGACGGCTTGATCAGCAGATCGCCGTAATCGCCTGGATTCTGAAAGCCGACCAGCTTTTCCATCTTCTTGTGCAAGTCGCGATAGCGCGGCGCGAACTGGAAGCCGAAGGCGAACAAGCTCCAGAAATTGACCTGGTTGGTGCCATGCGTATCGGTCGAATGCCGCTCCGGCTTGATGTCCGAGGTGTTGTTGTACAGGATGTCGAAGACGTAGTGGCTTTCGTGCTCGTGCGTGCCGATGATCTTGGCATTGATCGGCACATGGTTGGCTACCAACGTATAGGCGGTCACGCCCTTCTGCAGGCCGAAGTATTTCGGCGAATGCCGGGCATTGATCGTGTTGATCTGCGTCTCGACGCGCTGGCCGTCACTGCTCGAATGGACTTCGTCGCGGATGTCGTAGAGGTGGAATGCCGGCAGCGCGGCAGTCGCGTTGCTGATCGCATCGTTGGCCGCATGCAGGGTCTCCTGCCGCAGGAAATTCCGCCCCGTGGCGAGCAGCGACGCAAAGCTCAGACCGGAAACCTCGGCCATCTTCCCGAGTCCCATGTTCGTGCCCATGCCGACGAGGCAGGCTAGAAGTTCGCGCGGGTCCAGATCATGTTTGACGTAACGATCGAGGACATGGCTGAACGCCTTGAGAAAACCGGTTCGCTGATGCACGAACCAGAGCAAATCGGCGATACCGATGCTGGGAAGCTTGCCGTAGAACGGGCTGTTCATCGGTTCTTCCTCGCTCGGATACTGCAACGCCCATTTCCGCTTGTCGCCGCGGCCGGTGACCTTGATATGCTCGTTGACGGCATCCTCGATCCGCTGGTTGACGGCCGCGAACTTCGTCTCCAGTTCTTCGCGCCAGTTCGCCAGCGTCTCCTCGATTGGCACCAGCAACACCGGCGCGCCGATCTCCTTCAGCACCGCGTCCTTGTGCTGCCAGCGTGCGTCGCTGATCAGGTCGTCCTCGAAGCGACGAAACTCGACGCTGTCCCGGACGTACAAATCGCCGGCTTCCAGGGCATTGCGCAGCAGACGGTAGATCAGGAATTCGTAGCGATCGACATCGAGCACTGTCTCAGGCTCGGCATCGTCGTCCGCATTCTCCGCCTCTTTAGCGATGAAAAGGTGGCGCTGCAGACTCTTGGGGATGACGTCGGTCGGAAACAATTCCGGCTTGGTTTGGCGCGGCGACTTCCCATCCCGCAGCAGCGTCTGCAGGAACACGACCGCATCGAGCAGCGGAGCATCTTCCACCCGTCCGGCGAAATCCAGCGCGCAGAACAGGTGCCGCAGGTTCCGCTTGAACTGGTGCGACAGCGTCGTGTAGTGTGCCCATTCGAAGGCTGCCTTGTCGAAGGCGACATTGCGCAGATAGTTCGAGACGACCGGAAACTGCTCCGGCTCCAGCAGCGTGAACGCTTTATCCTTGACGTCGGTGAATGGCACATCGTCCGGAATCGAGGTATCGGTGAACAGGTTCAGCACATGGCCGGCGGCCTGCAGATGTTCGGCGGCATCCTCCATGGCCTTTTGCAACGCTTCCTCGGCCGCCCGCCGGGCCTGCTTCTCGTACTGGTCGACCAGGTGGATGAATGCCTCGATCAGGTTGTCGTTGATCTGGCGAAAACGGTGGTAGGCGAAGCACAGGAGATACAGCCGCGTCGCCTCGGGTACCATGCGGCGCAGCTTGTAGACGGTGTAAAACTTCACGAGGGAGGCGTAGTATTTGCCGCTCTCGACCGACAGGCCGGCTGTCGCCAGAAAGGTCTTCGCGAATGCATGGAGCGGTGCGAAGACATTGCGCCGCTCCACCTCCTGCCGCAACTCCTTGTAGCTGAAGTCGCGCGCTTCGCGTTTCAGTGCGCTGATGCGATAGACCTGTTCATCGGATTGCAGCAAGGCATCGATCTGCTCTCGCGCCTCATCATCGGCCAATGCCGCTTCCAGCAATGCGGTGATGCGGTTGCGCTCGTGCGTGACGACGCGACCGACCAGGTCCTGCAGAAACGTGTAGCCCGGGGTGACGATGCGCTGGCCTTCCAGGTATTGCAGCGCTTCGCGCAAGATGTACGCCGGCTGGGTCGAGCGCATCGCGAAGCGCCGGGCTTTCTGCTCGAGTTCGGTCTTGGCCGCTTGGTCGGCGATCCGGTAAGTGAACAATGCCAGGATGATGCGTTGCTGCTCCAGCCGCGTCGGCTTGGAAAGCGCCTTGAGTTTGCCGAAATCCTTGCCGGGAAAGAGATGGCGGGTAAGATAGGCGATATCGTCGGCGACTTGATCCGGCCCATACGTAAAGAACCGCTTTTTCGCTTTGAAGTAGCCAAGCTGAAGCGCCAGGTGCATGGCCGCGGCGCTGGTATGCACGCGTCCCACCGCCGCGCGCTCGGCCAGACTGAAGTCGAAATACAGGCGCCGATCGTCATCAGTGAATCGGGGCAAGTCGTAAAGGGCAGCGATTTCCTCGGCAGAGAGGATCGCCATACGGCGTGTTTCGGAAGGCATGCGTTATTGTCAAGAAGCTGCTGTGTTTTCTCTGCACGGTAAAATCGAGCGTGCGCACGGTGACACGCCAGCGTTGAGCGGCGATGGAGAGAGATGAAGTTGCGGAGCACGCAAGATATGCATGAGAACGCTCCCAGTATTACAGGGAGCACTTCTACGGTTGCCGACTACAGAGAACCACCGAATTCCCGCCCGGCTCACACATTGCAAACGACGAAACTCACACTGTGTTCGTCCAGCCTTTCTGTTCCCAAGCCTTGTTGCGAAGGGGCCGGATACTCGGCTAGGGATAACGGCTGTTAAGCCGCCATCGTTGCCGGAGACTTCGCCGTGTTTCAGGTGAAGGCCACCAGCCACTTTGGCATAAACGTTGTTGACGTTTATGAGTGTTGCACTATTAACGTCAGACGCCTGACGTGCTGTATTTCCGGTTACTCGCGCCGCCTGTCGAAACCTGTTCACCCCCATCATCTGCCGACGGCAACCCCGTGTCATTGGCAGGCGGAGTGGGGGGGGATCGCCCCGTCCAAGCCGCCTTTGACCTTCAAGTCTCACGAGGCAGGCGCCCCGCATACAACAATTCTTTCCTGCATCAATGGCGTAAGTGACAGCAGACGCAAAAAAGTTCAATCTCGGAAAAATCTGGGATTCCGGCTTACACCTCCAGGAAGGTGCGCGCCTGGTCGCCGAGCTGACGCACGCCCGGCACGCATGGCAGGACGAGCAGAAAAGCAGCCGGCAGTTGGCGCAAAGGATCGAGGCGCTGCAAGCGGCCGAACGCCGCGCCGACGTATTGCAAGCCCA
>SXGU01131055.1_pt1 | contig 26134 bp, 21 predicted proteins | sample 3174531 | NCBI WGS metagenome assembly SXGU01 (sample SAMN11356863, study PRJNA531348) | freshwater metagenome | isolation source: freshwater sample F1-140 | place: China: Fuxian Lake, Yuxi | collected 2017-12-25
CACGGGCCCGCCCGGGCCGCCGCCGGCAATCCCGCCGCCGCCGCCAGGCCACGCACCAGTGGCCCACGCGCATCCCCATGCGCCGAGCGGCGCCATCCCACCGCCGCCCAGCGGTCCTGCGCCCAATATGATGGGGCTGCGCGGTGCCACGCTGCGGCGTCCGCTGGGACCTCCGCCCCCGCCGCCGCCGCACCACGACGACAAGCAGTAAGCAGCCTGTCTACTATTACTCGATCGCTGTGGATACACGGGAGCGGCGAGTCGGCTTGCAAAGACGCGAGCTTGCGACCCACCCAGCCAGCAAACGGGCACCGAAAAGAACGAGTAGTTCTTGGCGGGGCCCTAACAGCTCAGGCCAGCGCCACCACCGCCGACACCGCCTTGCGGATGCCTTCAAACACCTCGTGTAAGGGCGCGTCGTCGTACATGTAGGCCGGCGTCGTCACCACCTTGTGCGCGCGGTCCACCAACGCTTGGTCAGGCCGCGTCACTGTGTGGCGGTGTCCCAGTGCCACCAAGGCGTCTGCCGCGCCGCCCTCAGCGCCGACCGTCAAGTCAAAGCCCCGGCCCTTGAACGCCAGCGCCACCAGGGCCGGCGCGATGCACACTGCGCCAATCGGCTTGTCCTGGTCGCGAAAGGCGGCAAGCGCGGCCTGCAGATCCGCACGCACGCTGCCATTGGCGCCGTTACTCGCGAAATCACACATGTTTTTTGCCGCGCCGAACCCGCCAGGCAGGACCACGGCATCGAAGTCGTCGGCCTTGAGCTGGTCGAGCGACTTGACCTGACCGCGGGCGATGCGGGCGGCCTCGACCAGCATGTTGCGTTTTTCTTTGGTAGCCACCTTGCCGGTCAGGCAGTTGACCACGTCGGTCTGCGCCGCGTCGGGCGCAAAGCACTGCACTTGCGCACCTTGCATGCTCAGGGCCCACAGCACGGCGACGGACTCGCGAATCTCGCTGCCGTCTTTGTAGCCGCTGCCGCACAGCACCACGGCGACGCGTTTGGGGGTCGTTGCTTGGGTTGTCATGGGTACCTCTGCCGCCCTAGCGATGGGCGGGGCGGCCAGTGTAGCGCGGTTGCCGCGGCCAGGCATCCCTGGCTCCTGCCGACCGCATGAATCCAAGCACACCGCGTCCGCACGTTGACACCTCAACCTGCCCCGCCCAGCATGCGCCCGGCGGCGCCGCCACGTCGCCCGGAGGTGGCCATGCGTGCACCACAATTGCGCAACCGGCGACCTGCCTACCCTGCGTTCGCAAGGCTTGCGTTCTCGCTTGTCCTGACGGCATGCGCCGACGGCAAACCGGCCGGTCGCGATCCGGGGCTACCTGACGGTGCGGCCCCCGACGTCGTCGCCAAGGCGGACACCACGGCAGACCTGGTTGCGACGGACTCCGCCCCGATCATCGACGCCGCGGCTGCTCCTGAGGTGGCCGTCGACGCGCCACCCACCGACAGCGGACCTGCCAATACGCCGCCTGAGTGGCAACCGCTGGCCAGTCTCGCCCTGGACCAGGGCACGACGGCGCAACTGGACCTCAATCCTGCGCTTTTCGACGTGCAAGACGATGACGCAGCCGTGACGGTGACGTGGAGCGCCCAGCACGTCGGCCTGCAGGACAAGGACAAGAGCCACCAGTTGTTCGTCGCTGCGCCGACGACCTGGTCCGGCTCCGAGACCGTGACCTTGGTTGCGACAGACAGCGGCGGTCTCACCGCCAAGGCGACGCTGGCGATTACGGTCAACCCGGTCGACGCACCGCCGCTCAAGCCTAACTCGGCGTGTGCGCCGCTCGTGTTTGCCATTGACGCCGGCAAGTCGGCCAAAAGCGTGCTGTTGAGCGGGACCTTCAACAACTGGGGCAATACCGCTGGCAACGCCGACCCAATGCTCGACGGCGACGGCGACGGCACCTGGACCACCGACAAGAAGCTGGCCGCCGGCGTGTACCAGTACAAATTCGTCGTCGACGGCAAGTGGATGGCCGACAAGACCAATCCCAACCAGGTGCCCGACGGCTTTGGCGGCAGCAACAGTGTCATCGAGGTGGCGCCATGCACGCCCTGAAACTCGCGGTCCTGGCCTGCGCGGTCTTTGCGTGTAGCGATCCCCAAAGCGGCCAAGCAGTTGCCGCGGCCGACGCCACGACCGAGGTCGATGCCTTCGGTGCGACGCCGCTTGACGCCAAAGCGCCGGACAGCCTCGCAACGGGCGACGCAGCAACCGACGCGGCGCTGGATCTGGGTCAAGCCGACGCGGAGCAAGACACTGCCGTCGACGACGCCACAGCTACTCAGTCCGACGCCAAGGGCGGCTTCAACTACGCCTGCAAGCCCCTGTCGGTCGAGGCGTGCGTCACCGCCTGCGGGTCGGCCGGCAAGCGCACCTGCCTAAAAGACTGGGGACCGTGCGTGCCGCCGCTCGAGTGGTGCGGCAACTGCGCAGACGACGACTGCAATGGCCTGGTCAATGAGGGCTGCCCCGCCAATCCCAAGTGCGCACCGCCCGGCAAGACCTGCCCCACCGCGCTCATCACTATCGCCGAAGGCGGCAAGGTGGGGACGGGGACCGTGCTGCACCTGTCGGCTGACGGCTCGTTCGCGCCCGACGGCAAGAAGGTGGAGAAGTGGGCCTGGACCGTCGCGGCGCCGGCAGGTTCGACCGCTAAGCTGCAGCCCGACAGCAGCGCCAAAGCGCCGACGCTGACCGTAGACGTCGCCGGCACCTGGCAGTTGACCCTGCTAGTCTGGGATGACAAAGGCGTGCAGAGTTGCGCCACGGCGATTGCCACGGTGCAGGTGGAGCCCTTTCCGCCGGTCGTCGCCGGCAACGGCTGCGCCGATGGCAACCGCGAAGGCTTCTTGGATACAGCGCAGTGGCCGCAAATCGCCGCGTGTTCTGGCGCCTGGGACCAGCCCGGCCTCACCCCCGACAGCGTCAAGCCAACTTGCGGCAATCAGGGCGGCGACGACGGCGCCAAGGCGGACGGCAAGGGGTGCAGCTCCGCCGACTTGTGCGCGACCGGCTGGCACGTCTGCAAAGGCTGGCAAGAGGTCGCCCAGAAATCGCCGACTGGCTGCGCCGGAGCGACGCCTGGCGACGCCAAGCCCAAGTCGCTGCTGTTCGCCATCCGCCAGCCGAGCGCCAATGGCAGCGTGTGCGGTGCCTGGGGCGACGGCTTCAACGACGTGTTCGGCTGCGGCAACCTCGGCACTGCGCTCGGACCGGACAAGAACTGCGGGCCGCTGGACCGCGTCATCGCCAGCACCAAGGCCAATTCGTGCGGCTTCAACGAGGCCGAGCCCAACCTGGGGCCATGGCAGTGCCTGGGCAGCGGCAAAAGCGACTTGAACGAAGGTGCCAACGTCACCAAGATGGCCTGCCAGGGTCAGTCGTGCAGCTATGACGGCGTCGCGTTGGGGCCGAGCGACAAGGGTGGGGTGCTTTGTTGTGCGGGGCTGTGATTCCGACAGTCCAAGGGTCCGCTACTGCCGTCGCGCAGGTGCCCAGCCGCTCAGATCTGCGAATACCTTCCACCCTCGCCTAAATACGCGTCGAACTGCATCGCCACCGCCCGGACCAGCAGCTTGCCCAACTCGGTCAGGTACAACGTCTCGCCTTGCCAGAAGAACAGGCCGTCCTGGCGCGCCGGCTCCAGCTTTTGCAGCGACTCGGCGAGCGCAACGCGCCACTGCACACCATGCACCATCGCCACCTGCGCGAAGTCGACCTTGCCCTGGCACATCATGCGGCTGATGACGTCGGCCCTCAGCTTGTCGTCGTCGGACAGCGCATGCGCGTGCGAAACCGGTAGCCGGCCGGCGTCGAGCATGGCCCGCCAGCTTTTGAGCTTCTTTTCGTTTTGCACGAAACGACCGCCAACTAGCCCAATCGACGACAGGCCGACCCCGACGAGTTCCGTGCCGCCGCGCGTGGTATAGCCCATGAAATTGCGCTGCAGTGTGCCGTTGGCGCGCGCCACGGTCAGCGCATCGGTGGGCTTGGCAAAGTGGTCCAGGCCGATGTCGGCGTAGCCGGCCGTCCCAAACCGCCGTAGCGCCTGATGGAACAGCGCAAACCGCAGGTCCTTGTCCGGAATGATCGCCTGGTCGATGCGCGTCTGGCTTGGCTTGAGCCACGGCACGTGCGCGTAGCCGTAGAGCGCCACGCGGTCGGGACCCAGACCCACGACCGCGTCGAGCGTCTCGCCGAACGACCGCTCATTTTGCACGGGCAGGCCGTAGATGAGGTCCATGTTCAGGCTGTCAAAGCCCTTGCTGCGCGCGAGCGCGACGAAGTCTGCCGTCAGTTCGAGCGACTGCTTGCGGTGGATCGCGACCTGCACGCCCTTGTCGAAATCCTGCACACCCATCGACAGCCGGTTGAAACCCAGGTCACGCAAGGTGTCGAGGTGGGCCTCGGTGGTGATGCGCGGGTCGACCTCGAGCGCGATTTCGGCGTCGGCGTCGAGCGCAAAGGTGTTGCGCAGCATCGCCATCAGCCGGCGCATCTGCGCGGGCGTCAAGTAGCTCGGCGAGCCGCCGCCCCAGTGCAGCTGCACGGTCTTGGCGGTCGGCAGGTGCGGGCGCAGCAGATCCAGTTCTTTGTGCAGGCCATCCAGGTACGGGTCCTGCAAGTCGGTCCGCGGCGTAATCAGCACATTGCAGGCGCAAAACCAGCACTGACTCGGGCAGAACGGCAAGTGCACGTACACCGACAGCTCTGGCGGCGCCGGCCGCGCGCACAATTCGGCGAGGCCCTCGCGCAAGTGCGCGTCCGAGGTCTGCTCGGTCCACACATTGGCCGGCGGGTACGACGTGTAGCGCGGGCCGCGGCCAGCGTGCCGCCGCAAGATGTCGAGTTGTCCTTGGGTCAGCCCGTCCGGCTGCGCCTCGCTGCCGAAGGTGCTGGTCGCGCTGCTGTGCGCCGATTCCATGATGTCCGCCCCTGCGGCCCCCGCCGCCAAGCCAAGTGTACGTGCAAAATCGTCGCACGGACGGTGGGTTTGTCGCGGGGTTGTCATGCGCGGTCCGGGCAGTTTCGCACCGCCTGCGGTTGACGCTGCCGACAGCGATGGGCTAGCTTCCGCGCCCTTCCGCCTGCCGGCCCGTCGACCTCGCTAGCGCATGTCAGCCTCCCAAAACAGCGATCCGTCGCCCGTCGCGCCGCGCCCCGCCTGGTGGCGCTGGCTGCTGCAGCTGCGGTTTGCTGAGTACATTGCGCTCGGCACGCTCGCCGTAGGCTTCTGGGCCGAGTCCAAGGGCCTGGTCAAGCTGGTATGGACCACCTCGTTCTTGCGCCGCGGCATGACGCTGTTCGCCATCTGTGTCGGCCTGACGCTGGTGGTACGGGCCGTCCAGCACGGTCGCCGCGACGGGGCCGCGAAGGCCTGGCAGGCGCTACCCGACATGGTCAAGTTCGTGCGCGACTGGGCCCCGATGGTGGTGCTGCTCGCCGCCTTCGAGAATGCGCTGATGAAGGTCCAAGCCTTCAACCCGCGGCTGCTCGACATGGACCTGCACCGCTTAGACGAGGTGCTGTTCTTTGGCCACGCAGAGGCGGCAATCCAGGCCATCGTCCGCGATTGGGCGACGCCGTGGGTCATTTGGTGCTACGACGCGCTGTACGTCTACCCGGTGGTGCTCGGCGTGTGGCTGTTCTGGGTCGGCAAGCGCTGGCAGGCGCGCGATTTTCTGGTCGCGTTCGTGGTCGCCGGCTTTGTCGGTTACGCAGGCTACGTGTTGGTGCCGGCGATAGGTCCCGCGTATTACTTTGGCCGGCCATTGCCGACGGTGCCGCGCGGCGGCTACGTGTACGACTACGCTGCGCGCTTCCAGGTGCTGGCGAGCCAGCCGATGCTGCCGCGCAACTGCTTTCCGTCGCTGCACACGGGCTGGGCGGTGGTGGTGATGCTGTTCAGTTGGCGGCAGGCGCGCTGGCTGTTCTGGGTGTTCCTGGCGCCGCTGGTCGTGCTCATCGCGGCGACGCTGTACATGCGCTACCACTACCTGACCGACCTGGTTTCGGGTACCGCCTTGGCCGTGCTGGTGTCGGCGCTGGTGCCGCGCCTGCATGTCGCCTGGGAGCGTGCGCGCTCTGGTATTGCCCCGCCAGAAGCCGTCGAACTGGCGCCGATGCGCGGTCGGCGCTTGATGTGGGAACTGGTGGTGCCGACGTTCTTGCTGGTCGCTCCCGCAATCTACCTGGCCGGCTTTAGCGGGCTGCACGCCCAAGAGCCGGCGAAAAAGCAAGCGTTGCTGAGTTCGAGCATCACCGACAAGCCGCAATCGCCCAAAAAAGCTGTGGGCGCGCAGTTCTCCAGCGGCGGCGCCGCCGAGATTGAGCTGGTCGGTGTCGATGTCGAACCGGAGTCCGCGCCCATTGGCGGGTCATTTCGGCTGACCCTGCACTGGCGGTCGCTTAAGCCCCTGTCCGGCGCCTGGGAAGTGTTCGTGCACGTCAACGGCCCCGGCGGCGTGCGCGCCAACTGGGACCACAAGCCCCTGAGCGGCCTCTACCCCATCTCCAGTTGGAAGGCCGGCGAGTGCGTGCGCGATTCCGGCGTCATCGAGCTGCGCACGGCCATAGCGGCAGGCCCAGGCGAAGTCTGGTTGGGGCTGTGGGATCCGCAGAGCGGCAAGCGCATGGCCGTCGTCGCTCCGGGCAGCGGCAAGGTCGACAAAGACGGCCGCTTGCTGGCGGCGACGCCGACGTTCCGCTAGCCGTTCCCCTGCAAAATCAAAGGCGTGAACAATGGGGGGCTACGTTCAGGCCCTGAAATTGTCGCTGCAAGTCCGCGGAATACGGCCCGCCAAGAATGGAGCCGCGAGTCGGCCGTCGAGGCCGCGAGCTGGCGACCCACTGAGCAAATAGCGAGGAACCTACCGAGGGCGGCCCGCCAAGAATGGAGCCGCGAGTCGGCCACCGAGGCCGCGAGCTGGCGACCCACTGAGCAAATAGCGAGGAACCTACCGAGGGCGGCCCGCCAAAAACGGAGCCGCGAGTCGGCCACCGAGGCCGCGAGCTGGAGACCCACTGAGCAAGCAAGCGGCCGATGTAGAAAATCGAGTCGATTTTCTACGGGGCCTTATCGGCGTCGACCCACTTCTGCTTGATGAGCGCATACGCGTCCGGGTCGCTGAGCGCGGTGTAGATAGCGCCGCCCCACGGGTAGTAGTTCACCAGCTTGCCGGTCTTGCTGTAGATCATCATGTCGTCTTTGCCGCCGGCATGCAGATTCCAGGCCTTGACCGCGTCGGTGTCTTGCAAAATCGGGTAGTCGCCGAGGGCGATGAGGTTGGCGACGGAGTCTTGGGTACCGATGAGGTTGACGACCACAAGGTTGACCTTGAGGCCAGCTTTTTCGATTTCAGCCTTGATTTCTTGAAGTTTCCCACCCTGGGAAACGCAGAAGCCTCAACTTGCGCTCAGTAACGCGACCATGGTCGGTTTGCCCAAGAAGGCGTCGAGGCCATAGGTCTTCTTGAAGCCGGGGCTCTTGGTGTTCAGGTCTTCCAGTGCGTATTGCGGGTACTTGGCGCCGACGCAGGTCGGGCTGGCACACAAGGCGGTGTCGGCCCCTGCGCCGGCATCTGCCACCTGGGTCTCGCTGACTGCGGCGTCTGGCACCGCCGTGGTCTCGGCGACGGCATCGGCGACAGGTGTGGTTTCGGCAACTGCGGTGTCGGCCGCGCCAGTGTCTGCTGGTGCCACATCTGCGACGGCAACTTCGGCAACCGCATCTGCCGGCGCGTCTGCGACGGTCGCGTCGGCAAGCGTCACTTCGGCGGTGGCAGCGACATCGGCAGTGCTGGTCTCTGCGCTGGCGTCCGTCAGATCGGCGTCGGCAACGGCAACGTCGGCGACGACTTCCGGCGCGGCCGACGTGTCCACAGAGGCGACTTCGGCAGTCGTCGTCTCGGCGCGTGCGGCAGTGTCAGCCTGGCCCGCGCTTGCGGTGTCGACAGTAGCGGTGCCGGTGTCGGCTGCGGACACCGTTTCGCCGGACTGGGCATCGACAACGGCCGCCGGTGGCGCCGTGGCGGCGTTGCAGCCGAGCAAGGCCAGCCCACCCAGGGCCAACGCTGCCAGCTTGCAAGCCGGAAAAGACAACGGGAAACGGGACACGAAAGCCTCCTGGCCGGGGGGACGGCGGGCGCACAGGATGGCCGCGCCGCCGTTGAAAATCAAGCCGCTGGCGCGGTTTGCAGCGTGCGAATCGCCGTCTCGGCCAGTGCCCGCGCCTCGGCGACTTGCCGCGAGAAGTCGCCGAGCGAAAAAAACGACGCACCCGACCGCGGCGTCTGCACCACCGACACCCCGGTGAGATCCGCGCGAACATCGACGCCCGCCGTGCGCGCAACCTCATGGGCCAGCGCCTGACGGTCGGGCCGCCACGCCCGCCAGGCATCCAGGCCCATGCGGTCGGCCGCGCCGCCATCCTGATAGCGGGTCGTGCCGATTTGCACTGGCGCGAACACGTACGGCATTGCGCACGAGGCTGTCACTGCCTCGACCAGGGGACCAGACCTCAGGAGCTGGTGCTGACCGCGATGCGCGACCACACCGACGGCCAGCGGCCGCGGCAGTTGTGCGAAGGTCTCGGGCAGCAGCGGCCGCAGAAACGCAACCAGCGCCTGCATCGACATCGCGCCTTGCCACGGGCGGGTGTGCGGGCGCAAAAGTTGCCAGGGCTGGCGCGATTGCAGCAGCACTTCCAAGTGCGCGCCCGAATGGCCTGCGGCCCATAGTGCGCCGACTAGCGCGCCCGACGAGGTGCCGACGACGGCGTCGATGGGCATGTCAGCGGCTTCAATGGCTTGGACCACGCCGACGTGGCGCGCGAAGGCGAGAAAGCCGCTGGAGAGGAGCAGGTCGTGGGGCATGGGCATTGGGTGGCGTCGCTACTCGGCCTGCCCGAGCGTCGGCACGTGCGCGCGCAGGTCATCGAGCCACTTGTAGCCACCCGCCCGCCGCACTTCGTCGTAGGCCCGGTTGAGCGCTGCCCACAGCAGGTCGCGGTCTTTGCCGAACGTCGCCGCGTCGCCCGCTTGTGGGTTGTGGATGGCGGCAATCAGCGCCGTGGCCCGCACCTGCGCGGCCTCCAGGTCGGCGGGCTCGACCGCGGTCTTGCCGGCCAAGGCGCCGTCGTACTTGCCAAACAACGCCACCAGCGCCAGGCAATCTTGCGCGGCATCGACGGTGCCCGAGCCCTGCCGAATCTTGCCGACATCGGCGGCCGGCACCAAGCCCTTTTCGACGGGGCCCTTCAGGCTCTCCAGCAGCAAGCGGCGCAACGCCGTCACTTCGCGGTATAGCCGGCCGACATCGCTGGATCCTGCGCTGCCGCGTTGGGCCAAGGCGCTCGCCGCTACTATCGCCAAGGCCAGGCTCGGCGCCGATTCAAGCAGCGGCCAGTTGGTTGTGGGCAGTTTCTCGCTGAGTTCGGCCTTGTGGGCGAGCACCGCCTTGGTGCCGCGGGTGGCATTGCGCCAGGCGCGGTTGGCGTCGGTTCGCGGCGGCTGCGGTACCAGCGTCGTGTCGGTGCGCACGATTGGGGACCAATGGTCGTAGGCGGCAAGCGCGAGGTTCTCGTCGGGTAGCGGCAGTGGGGCCGCCGCGGCAGGGCTGGCATCAGGCGCGGGCGCGTCAGGCGCAGCGGGGTGGACAGCGTTTTCTTCATCCATTGGAGTGCCTCAAGGCGGCGCGGCCGCGGTTTGGGTGCGCGGCGGAGCATAACGCCGGGGTTGGGGCGCGGCAAGGGTGCTTTTGGGTGATTTTGCGCGGAAACGCGGCTGTCCAGGCCAAAGCGGCAGGGTTCAGGGTGGCCGGACCCGGTCGGCAGTGCCCTGGCGAAGCAAAAAACTGCGGTGAGGGTGGTCGGCAGTGGCTCGGCGGCAAGAAAAAGCTGCGGGACGGGCGGTCGGCGGTGGGTTCGGGCCGGGTTCAGGGTGGCCACGGGGCGGTGGTGGGCGGGGTGGCGGTGGATAATGCCGTCGCGTGGGGCGACACGCGGCACCGAACCAGACCGGCAGCATGGGCGCGGCTCGCTTGTCAGCGCCAGCAGTCGCTGAATTGTGAAAAGTTGTGAATCGCTCCTGCGGCCGTGGCATGGCCCTTGCAGAGAGAGAGACAACATGGCGACCACTTGGGCATCAATTCTCGCCCAGGAGGTCAACCATGGGAATGAAGCGCGTTTGGCTCGAATGGACCAACATCAACGTCGTCGCTGGCGGGCGCTGGGAGTTGACGCTTGACCAGGTTCTGGATTGCGAGAGCTACGGCTCCGCCTACGCCATCGTCACCTTGCAAGGCGGCGTTACTGGCGCTGGTGGCGTTGGCGCCGCCCTATACACGGTCCCCACTCAATTGACCGACGCGGTCGGCAGCGCGCGTGGCCTGTGGAACCTGTGTGGCGTTTCCGCTGCCGTGGGTGCGGGCGGTGCCACCGTCAATCAGTCTGTCGTCGTCCAGGCGTCCAAGTACGCTCAACTTCTGGCAGGGCCTCCCGCATTGTCCCCACCCATGGGTGTGCTGTCCTTGGCCATCGAATCTCTGCCGTTAGGGGCTGGCACAGGCACATTCGCGGGCAACATCCGCGTGCTCGTCTGCTTGAAGGACCCGGCATGAGCCGCACTGCCGCGTCGCTGAAGGAAGCCGGGCGCGCTGGTGTCGTAGCGGCTGGCGCGGTCGAGGGCGCAGAGGCAAGCGAGGAGTCAGTCCGCGCCCTGCGCGTCGAACCGATATCGACGGGTAGCGTTCGTGCGCCGCGCGTGGGCCACGAAGCCAGTGAGGCCACGACGGCATGGACCGCTGACACCTTGACACGGCTTGCCCAAGAAGTTTCGCAGGCCGCCCAACGCGGCGACTCAGCGCTGTCGGACGCGCTCGTCAACCGGCTGATTGACGCGGTTCAACGCGGCATACCGCTGACTGAAGCCGATTTTCCTTTGCCGTTGCCGCCGCGTGGGCGCGTGGGCGGTTGACGTGGACTGGGGGAAGCCCAGCGCACATGCCGGCATTTTGCTGGCACTTGCCGTGGTGCCAACGTTGGTGATGTGCGCCAAGGGCGAGCCCGCTCAAGGGCTACCTGTGGACGCCGAGCCTGCGGATGGGAAGCCTTTTGCCGGTGAAACTGACACTGCGACTGCGGAAGTCCGGCCGCCATACTTCGCCGCGATTTGTGATGATGGTTTTCCCTGTACCACTGAACATTTGGATGTGGCCACGGGTAGGTGCGTGTACGAACCAGCCGTACTGCCATGTGCGCCGACGCCGTGCTCAGACGACGGGGATTGCGTAGCGGGGCAGTGTGACCTGGAGTCGGGCACTTGCCGTCCTTGCGAGCCGTATTCGCCGGGGGGCGACTGGATTGGGCACCCGATGGCATCATCGGCGTGCAAGAAAGACGCAACCAATCAAACTTGTTTAGGTCATGTGTGTCGGTTGGGCGAATCGCTCAAATGCAAGAACGATGGTGGCACGAACCAATGCCCTCCTGGCTTGCACTGCCGGGTTGGCATGAGCGGGTATTTTTGCGCTGAGTGCACGGACGACGTCCAGTGTCCGGCCGGTGCCACATGCTCCGGCGGCCTTTGCCTTCCCAATGTCGACGATCAGTGCTCCACGCTATGCATTCAGGGTGGTCTGCCGTCGGGCTGCTCACAAGGCAAAGTCTGCCTGAAGTTCTGGCACCAAGGTGGCTGCAACTGCGCTCCGGCAATCTGCTTAGGCAAGGCTTGCAGTGGTGGCCACGTATGGGACTGCAAGGGCGATGGTTCTGGATTCGTGTTGAACTCCAAGCGGCCGTGCAGTGCATCGGATTCCGACGTGTGCATCGATGTCAAGTGCAAACCGGCGGTCGCCAAATAGCCAAGCGGAACGACTGGGACGCGAAGGGTCAAGCGATGTTGAATCTCGTCGAAATCGCGCGGCTGATATTTGCAAACGGGGCCCAATTCCCGGTGTCTGTCCCGCCCGGCTTGCCTGCGCCGGCCCAGAAGTACGCCGACTTGCGTGCCTTTGAGAAGTTCGCCAAGGCTGGGCCGAATGGCGAGCCAGCTGTGCTAGCCCATTGCAATGTACTGACTGAAGACTCGCCCACATCGTGGCAGCAGGAGGCACTGTCTGCACTGATTTTTGGGCTCGCTGACCTGCAATCGTATGCAAATCCATCAAACCTGGCCATGAGCATTGCGCCAGGAAGTTGGGGATTCATTGGCTGCAAGTGGAACGACTTGAATGTCGGGGCCGGCAAGGTCGGCCTGCTCAGTGAGCTTGAGACAGTGCAATTGTTGATGCGGCGGGTTGCACTTGCGCTCTTCACGGACGGCTACTGGGGTCCTTGGTCGCTCGCCGCCTTGCCGCAAGACGAATTGCACGCGCTCTTATCGTTCAATCCAGGCAGCTACGCTAACGTCGATTCTGCTGAGGTGTTTAACAACGGGGGCGCGCTGGTTCGGCCGCCCCCGTGCGCGCCCTGGAGCCCAGTGCCGAAGAAGCGCAACGGCCAGTGCTTGTTTTGGCACAGCGGCTCTATGTTCAATACTGGCCTGTTGTGGGATCCAAATCCGATATTCAACTTTTGGGAAGCAAATCAGGTGTTGCTGACGCAAGCGCGACTCGGTTTTGCCGGGCCTTGGACAAAAGCACAAGCCTGCGCTGGGGTTTCGGACTACATGCGGCTGCGTGGCTGGATCCACGGCCGGCAAATGAACGTGAACCAATGGTACAATGCTCTGCCTGGTCTGCCGAAAACGCCTGCTTCGCCATCTGGCGGCTACGGTATCAACGCTCGCTTCGAGCACATGCTTTATCGCAAAGTCGGGGGATGCAACTTCAATGCCTCTTACCTTCAGGCGGTGTTGCGAACGATGAACTTGGCGACAGTGGTGTATTCGGCACCAATCCTGGGTACCACGGGTGAATCGCCTCCCCCGGTTCAGGGCGCGCCTCGCGTATTCAACTTTGGCCCGCAATTTAACGCTGGCGTACATCGCGGTGTGGCTTGCCTCTCTGCCGGACTTGCGCTCATCCATGGGGATGATGCCATGGCCGAGTTCGGGCGCCTTTCCAGCCCAAGTGTTCGCATGTGGGTGCCGATGGATGCCGCCGGCCTGTTTTGGTCAGCCGCACTCGCTTTCGGCCAGAAAAAAGGCCAGGCGCTGGCTTCGCATACTGCTGGGCTGGCCTCCATCGCACTCAATACTGCAAATAGCGTTAGCGCCGACATCAAGGCGGACGCGATTATCGCGTGGTGGTGCGCTGTGTTTGGTCTCAATGGCGCCTTGAATGTCATGCCAAAGGTTCCGCCCTTTTCCTCGGACTTTTCGCCTTCAGTCAATGTCGACCTCGGCTATACCGCCTGGGCAATGGCGCTACTGTATGGCATCAACAACCCGGGTAGCGCCTTGGGCTTCGGTTCAGTCCTTGCCAGTGAAGCCGGGTCTGCCGCCGCCGTGGCGAGCGATTGGTCGATGGTTCCGTTGATGCAGCGCCGAAAGGCAGCCTTGACGCGCGCGTTTGCTTGCGCAGTTTGTCCAGCAGCCCCAGGGGCGACCTTTCAGCCGGGCAAGGTGGCACCGGACTGTTGGGCAGTACAGACTTTGGCCGCTGCACTATGGGCGAAGGCTACAAAGGACCAAAAGGTTTTAGACTTGTCGATCAAGACCTTCTACCGCATGTTCGCGAACAACCCCAGTTGGGCGCAACAAGTGTGGCCGTATGCGCAGTTCAACATTCTGGGTATCAGCATCGCTGACCTAGGTGGAATCGGCGGCAATTTCAACCCGGGGATGTGCCAGCCGCCGGATTGGCCAGAGTTCTTGCCAAGCTGCCAAAGCTACCGGCTCTACCCGAATTCAAACGAACAAGTGACACCGACGGGCGCCTTGACCATCCAAAACCACGCCTATCAGTGGGATCGCCAGGATGTGCGCGATGCAATCGTCCAATTCGCCACGCAAGCTGTCATTTGGGCGCAGAAATTTGCCTAGACCCGCACCACCACGACCCCCCGCCCCGCCGGCGTCTGCGCCTCGCTGAACTCGCCACGGGTCTCCCACGCTTCGCCCGTCGGCGCCGTCGACCGCGCATCGAACACCATCAGCGTCCCCGTCTCCAAACCCAGCCGCCCCAAATAGCCATCAAGTTGCCTGAGCCCCTCAGTGAGCGGGTCTTTCTGCCCGTCGCGCCAGACCTTGACCTCCAGGGCGTGGCGGTCTTCGCGCACGGTCGCGCCGTACTTGTCCGTCTCTACTGCCCACCGCACCAGCAGGTCCAGGCGCTTGCGACCCAGCCCATACTCGCGATCGATGACGCCGCCGCCGTTGACCACTCGCTGCAAAAAGGCCATCAGCACAATCTGGTGGGCAAACTCCGGCCACGACTGCCCGCGCACCATCCAGTCGCCGTGCTGCCGCCAGAAATCCACGAACGCATCCAGCAACCCGCGCCAGTCTAGCCGCCCGTCGTCCAACGCCCAGCGGCGGTCGTCCAAGCGGATGCGCGTCTGGCAGGGCACGGTCAACTCGCGCGGCAACACTTCGCGGTAAATCGGGTTGGCGATGTGGGTGCCTTGGCGGTCGGCCACAATCAGCCCCAGGTCGATGCAGTATTCGATGTCACGCTGCGGCAGATCGATGGGCAGTTCGCCGCCGGTCAGCATCGGCTCCACCACTGCCCGCACCCGCGGCTCGTTGAGCTTGTCGGCAAGGCTGTCGAGGTGGGTGGCGCGGCTGAGCACCAGCAGCTCTTTGGCGCGGTCGACGTGGCTGCGTTCGATGGGGCCGTCCACCTTCATGGTCATCTGCAACTTGTACCCGAGCGCGTTGACCAACCACGGCTGGCCTTGGGTGTACTCGAAAATCGCCTCCAGGGCGTCGGCGCTGACTTGCTGGCCTGTTTCGGCAGTATGCTGGCCATAGAGTTCGGCAATGTCGGCGCGGTCGAAGCAGCCCAGCGTCAATGACTCCACGCTGATGTTGAACGGCGACGCGGTGCCGAGATGCGGGCTGCCACCGCCGGCCACCTTGTAGTCCCGCACGTCGCGCAGGCCAATCAGCGCCAGCGAAGCCGGTCCGCCGGTCGGCCGCGCCGGGTACATCGACCGCAGTTGCCGCAGCACGCCGATGAGCGCCTCGTCTTGCAGCGCGTCGATTTCGTCGAGCAACAGCACCACCGGTCGTGGGCTTTTCGCGCACCAGGCTTGCAGAAAGCCAGTCAGGATGGTGCCCTGCGCAGCTTCGCGGTCGCGTGGCGGCGGCCGCAGTTCTTCGGGCAAGTACAGAGCGGCATTGCGGAAGATGTCTTCGCACACGATCCGCTCTGCCGCAGCGGGGTCATGGCGGTAGGGCTCGCCGGCTTCGCAGGTCGCCCACAGCGCCGTGTATTGGCCGCTGGCGGTCAGTTCTTTGGCGAGTGCCAGCATGGCGGTGGTCTTGCCCGACTGCCGCGGGGCATGCAACACGAACCACTGCTCGCCCCCGACGAGCGCCCTGATGTTTGGCAGGCGCCGCAAGGCGGGCAACGTGTAGTTCTTTTCTAGGCGATTGGGACCGGCGGTGTTGAAGAAGCGGGGCATGGCGGCACCTCGGGGAGGCGTAGAATAGCATGGGTGTCCCAAATCGGCCCCTCGACGCCCCAAGCGATTTCCGGCAAGCTCGCCGCCCGGCCGCAACGCCCGCTCTGTCCAGCGGTTGTGCGCGCCGAAACAGCGGGGGCGCGATGCTGCAATTATGGGCAACTTGGGTACTGCTCGCGCTTTGCTTCTGCGCACCCGCGCAATCCTTTGGACAACCGGCACCGCGGCCCATCCCCGACCGCCGCTTGGTGGTCAACAACCTCTCGATTTTCCGGTGGAACCCCATTGGCCTCGAAACCCGGTTGAACGCCGGCTTCGCCCAAAAACTCTACGACCACGAGCACAAAGCGCTGCGCGACAACTTCGCGTGGTTCGGCACCTATATTCGCCTCAACCCAGCCGGCACGCGCGCGGCCGCGATGGTCGAGGTGCAACCAGCGAGCATCCTGAACCTGCGGTTTTCGGCCGAGTACCTGCACTTCTTTGGCAACTTCACCTTTATCCAGTCGCGTGCAGATGCGACCGGCGACTTGTCCGACACCACCATGAAGGCCAACAAAACCGGCGCGCTCGGCAATTACTCGGGCGGCGGCCTGCACTACACCTTTGAGCCGATGCTGCAAGCCAAGGTTGGCCAGGTTGCCATTCGCAACCGCGCGTTTTTCGGCTGGTTCGACCTCGACCTGCAACGTGGCGACCGGGTGTTCTACGAAGCGACGCTCGACGTTGCCGTGCCGGCCAAGGGCATGGTGTTCGCCAACGATTTCGACGTCATCTACCAACGTCCGATGGACGAGGCGCTGCTGAGCCTGGGCGTCCGCGTGTCGTCGGTGATGCCACAGTACTCCGGCGAACTGCAAGCCAGCGGCGAAAAAGTCGACAACAGCCACCACCGCGCCGGGCTATTGGCGGCCTATACGTTCTACGATGACGGCTACACCCGCTTCAACAAGCCGTCCGTGCTTCTGATTACCAGTTGGTACCTGCAGCACAGCTTTCGCACGGGGCAAGACGTGTCGCGGGCGGTGCCCTACTTCGTGCTCGGCTTCGCGTGGCAGTCGGACCTATTGTAGGTCCGCGATATCGTATGAGCGGCCTCTGGCAGGCCGGACAGGCGTGGAAGCCTGTCCGCACCCAAACTCCCTGAGCTACCGCGGCTTGGCCACCCGCGCCAAGACTTTGCGCGTCGCCTCCGCTGTCTGCACCCAGCTGCTCTGACTCGCCCGCGCCATGCCTCGGGTCCGCAAGTCGTCGCGCAGCGCCGCATCGCCCAGCAGCCGCGCGAGGCCATCGGCAATCGCCGCCACGTCGAGCGGATCGACCGCCAGCACCGCGTCGCCGCCGACTTCGTCCAGGCTCGACCCGCGCGACGTCAGCACCGGCGCGCCGCAGGCCATCGCCTCTGCCACCGGCAGCCCATAGCCCTCGTAAAGCGACGGGTAGGCCATCACCAGCGCCTGGTGATAGAGCACCTGCAACTGCTCGGGCGTCACGTAGCCGACCGACACGATGCGCGACCGCAACTCCGGGCGCCGCAGCACCCGCACGATGTCGTCGTCGCGCCAGCCCTTACCGCCCGCGACGACCAGTTGGACGTCGGGGAACTGCACCGCGACGCGCTCAAACGCTTCAATCAGGCGCACCACGTTCTTGCGCGGCTCCAGCGTCCCGACGCTCAGCACATACTGGCTCGGCAAGCCCAGCTGTGCGCGCACGCGGGCCACGCTTTCTGCGTCTGGTGTGCGATCCAGCCCCGGCGCGGCGGCAAGTGGCGTCACCACCACTTTGCCGGGGTCCGTAGGCATCAGCCGCAGCAGGTCCCGCCGCGAGTTCTCGGACGGCGTCACCACCGCCGCGGCGTGGCGCACCAGCCAGGGCAGGGCGGCGCGCTGCAGCACCCGCTTCTTGAAAGTGAACGTCTCGGGGAACAGAAACACGGCCAGGTCGTGGACAGTCAGCACGTACGGCACCCCGGGAACCGGTACCAGCGGCGCCAGGTAGTTGGGAAACAGCGCGACATCGGGTGCAAATCGCGCCAGTTGCGCGGGCAGCGCCGTCTGCAGCCACAGCGCCCGAATCGGCATGCGCGGACCGTGCACCGGCAGGCCGCTCTGCGCCGGCGCATCGGCAAAGCGATTGGTCAGCAAGATCAGCTCGTCGCCGTAGGGCAGCTGCTGCCAGGCCCGGATCAGTCGCTCGGTATACAGGCCAACGCCGGTACGGCCGGGCGCCCAAGTCGTGGCGTCAATCGCGATGCGCAGTGGACGTTCCATGTCGGGCAATTCTCAGCGCAGGAACTGCACGATGGGCGAAAACACTTCTTGCGCGGCGTTGCGACCGATCATCAAGTCGGTGTGGCCATAGTCGTCGCTTTGCCCGTGCGCTCGGCCCACGACCAGCATCCGCTTGGGCGTGTGCGGCTTGTTGCAGCCCCAGCGGTCGAACGCGACTTGAAGGTGCCCCACCGGACACAGCTTGTCGGCTGTCCCGGCCACCATCAGCACCGGCACATCGACGTTGCCCAGGCCCGCCAGGATGTCGCGGCCGTCGTCCAGGCGCGGCACCCGGTCGGTATATGCCCAGCGAATGAGGTCGTGCAACAGCGGCCCGGGCACGTCTTGCACGCCCTCCATGGACACGTGCCGCACGTAGCCCGGCGTGCAATTGCGCAGGTTCATGGTCAGGCGGTGGATCCAGGTCTCGAACCACTCCGCGCCGAACGCAACCAACTGCGCGCCCAAGCGCAGCGGCAAACCAACCATCGACGTCGGCCGCAGCCCCTTGAAAATGCCAGCGAATGGCAAGATTCGACCCACCCGGCCTGGCGAACCGATGATGACCGTCCGGCGCACCTGCAGCTGTGGCACGGTGTGGTCGAGCGTGCCGTACCACAGCATGCCGCCCATCGAGAAGCCGATGTAGTCAATCTGCGCGCTGCCCGTGCGCTGCCGCACCTCTTGCACGGCTTGCGGGACATCGTGGCGGACCATCGCGGCGAAGCTGCACAGCAACCGTTCCGCGCGCGACAGGTCAGCCCGGCCAGAGCGCAAGGTCAGCAGCCACACGTCCTTGCCGGCGTCGCGCAGCGTCCGCGCCAGCGAAAGCTGCTCATCCGGGTCGACATTGCGGTGGTTGATGGCGACGCCGTGGCACATCAGCACCGGCGGGCCGCCGTCCGACGCTTGGGGTCGCAGCCTGCGCAGCTCAAACGCGCAGCCATCGGGCGTGCCAATGCGGTGGGTCTCGTCGTAGCGCGCCGGCCGCGCCAGGCGCTTGCGCCAGTGCACCAGGTGCGCCCAAGTCAGCGCCCACAGCGCCGCCAGGCCGCCGAGCGTCCACCAAAGACCGCAGGTGCAGGTCACCGGCTAGCCGATCCGGCCGAAGATGCCGCTCTGGCGGACCTTGCGCCGCGACAGCACCTGGTCGTACAGGTCCTCGTAGCGCGCCGCCACCTGGACGACATCGTGGTGCTGTTGCACGTACGCGCGCGCTGCGTCGCCCCACTGCCGCGCCTTGTATGAGTGGCGCAGCAGGTCCACCACCGGCGTCGACAGGCTGAGCGGATTGCTAGGCGGGATGCCGATGGCCGCATTGGCGTGCACCATGTCGAGCAGCGGCGGCTTGCTGGCGACGACCGTCGCCACGCCTTCGGCCATGCCCTCGAGCAGCACCAGTGGCGACTCCATCTTTTCGTGATGGCGGTCGGCCGGGAACACCTGCACCGCGGCAATGGACAGCAGGTCGCGCAGGCTGCTGACTTCGTTGAGGAACGTTGCGTGGTCGCCGGCGCCGTCGGCCGCCACGGCTTCTTGGATCAACTGCTCTTCGCGGGCATCTTCGCCAGACCGGATGCGGCACGCCCACACGAAGTGGCACGGCACCTCGCGCACCACCCGCGGCATGGCGGCGGCGACGGTGCGGGCGGCGTTGGTGTGGCCGTAGTCCCCAGCGTACACGACCACCGGGACATTGAGCGGAATCCTATACTTGCGCCGGATCGCCGCCTTGTCGCCGGCCGGCACCGGCTCGCCGACCGCGATGCCCGGCGGAATGGCCACCGGGTCGCGCACGCCGTTTTCGCGCAGGCGCGAGCAGGTGTGCTCGCTCAGGCAGACCACCGGGTCGCCGGCCAGCGCGCTGCCAATGCCCAGCGACACCCGTGGCGCGCGCACCAGGGTATGCACGACTGGGATATTGCGTAGCTTGCAGGCCGTGCGCACCACGCTTGCCACCAGCCGGTCGCCCGGCCAGAACAGGTGCACAAGGGCGCAGTCGCTGGTCTCGATGAGCCGGGCAAACAGGCCAATGCGACGGCCAAGCGGCGTATCCGCCGCCATCCGCGGGCCCCAGGTCGGCTCGGCCTCGACGCCCGGATCCGGGGCGCCAACCCCCTCGTGGGTCATCACCCGCGCGCGGTAACGACGCAGATTGGCCGCAATGCCGCGCACCAGCACCTTGTCGCTGCGGGTCCACGGCGGCTCGACCGGCCCCGACAAGTACAGCACGCGGTGGCCATAGCTGCTCACGGTGACCCCACGGGCGCAAAGGTCGCCACCGTGGCTTGCGCGACCTGCAGAATGCGCGCGAGCTCGTCGGCCACCAGTGCGCGGTCCGCAGCGCGGCAAAGCAGGCGCCACGTCACGGAGCGCGAACCGTCGGCTTGCGCGGCTTCGTACAGGTAGCCGGCCTGCTCCAGCGGCAGGCCAGCTGCTGCAATGGCGCGGGTCATCGCAGCGACGACATCCGCTTGGCGCGTGCTGGCCGCGATACGTCCAGTGATATCGAGCGCGCTGCCCACCTGGCGCGGCGGCGCGTGACCCATCGGAACGGCGTCGGCCAGCGCCAGCACCGCGTCGATGTCGAGCTCGGCGACAGCCAATTCGGCCGGCGCCTGCATGCGGTTGCGCACATCGGGGTGCAGCAGCGTCACCAATCCGACGACCTGGCCGGCGGTCGTCACCAGCGCAACGCACCGCCGCGGATGGCGCCAGCTGGTCGTCCAATCGGGCGCGGCAATCGGCATCGACCCCGCGGCCGGCACATCGGCGTGCGGCACCACCTGCAGCGGCGGCTTGCCCAACGCCCGGACCGCCGCGTGGACTGCCGACAGCGCCTGACCGAACACCCGCTGCGACGCCGCGCGCTCGGGAACAACCCGCTTACTGCCTTCTGCCCCGCCACCCAGCCGCTCGCCGCAGACCACGCCCAATCGCAGCGGCTGCCACGGCAGCGGGCGGTCCGCGTCTAGCGTCCCCTGGACGGCGTCGCGCATGTCCGCGTCCATCAAGGTGAACCAGCCTTGGCGCTCGCCAACGCGGTCCAAGTCTAACGCGAGCGGCGGCGCACCGAGGTCCAGGGCCGCCCGTTCGCGGTCGTTGGCGTCGGCCCGGGGCGGCGACGGCACGAACACCCGGCCCCACTCGAAGGTCTGCACGGTCAAGCCTTCGCGCGGCGGCTCCTTGCCTTCGCCGGTGGTCAGCACCTGCTCTGCGGCGGCCAGCAGGTTGGGCGCGAGGTTGCGGCGCAAACGCACCAGGTCCTTGGCGATTTCGTTGCGCACGCCCAGTCGCGGCGCGTCGTGCTCGTGCAAGGCCAGCCGCGCGCGGTGCCCCTCGTGGTCAAAACCGTACAGCACCTGCTCGGTCATGCCCTCTTGCAACACCAGCGCGGCGCGCACCGCTCGCTCGGCGACACGCGATGGCGAAGTAAATGGCGGCCGTGCGGCAATCAGCGGCGCGGCGCTGGCGATGCGGCCGTAGCCGTAGTGGCGGCCGAGCTCCTCGACGATGTCTTCGGCAATCCGCACGTCTTTGGTGGCGCGAAAGCCCGGCACGCCGATCGTCAGCGCACCGTCGTCGGTGTGCTCAACCGCAAACGCGAGGCGCTGCAGGCACGCAACGATCCAGGCATCCGGCAACTCATCGGCCGTGACGCCCAGCCGCGTCCGCAAGTAGGCCGTGGTCGTGCGAATCAGCACGCGGGTGGGCGGATTTTCGCGGCACGGCCCCGCGTCCAACAAGTCCGACGTCACCACCGCGCCCGGCGACCACGCCAGCACCGTCTGCAAGAAGCGGCGGGCGGCGACCAGCGGCAGCTCCGGGTCCAGTGCCTTCTCGAACCGCGCAGAGCTCTCGGTGCGCATACCCAGCCGCATCGCCGTCTTGCGAATGGTGGCTGCGTCAAACGCTGCGGCCTCCAGCACCATTTCGTGGGTGTCGGGCTGGATTTCACTGTTCTGGCCGCCCATGACCCCGGCCAGCGCCACCGCGCCTTCGGCGTCGGCTATCACCAGATCACGCGGGGTCAACGTGCGCGCCTGGCCGTCGAGCGTGGTCAGGGTCTCGCCAGCCGCCGCCCGTCGCACCACAATGCGGTTGCCGCGAACCTGCCGCGCGTCGAACGCATGCAGCGGGTTGCCGGTCTCCAACATCACCAGGTTGGTGGCGTCGACCAGGTTGTTGATCGGCCGCACGCCCAGCCGGCGCAGCAGCAAGCGCGCATCGACCGGCGCCGGCGCCACCTTGGCCTGGGCGATGCGAGCGCACACGTACCGCGGGCACGCGTCGGGCGCCGCCACCTCGACCTGCACCGGTGCGCCCTGGCCCAGCGGTACGGTGACGTCTAACGGCAACAGCGGCCGACCCAGCATCGCCGCCACTTCGCGCGCCATGCCGTACTGGCCCCACAGGTCGGGTCGGTGTGTTATCGACTTGTTGTCGACCTCGTAGAGCACGTCGCCGAGCTCAATCGCCCGCGGCAACGGTGTCCCAGCCGGCGCGACGACGCCCTCCAACGACAGCAGCCCATCATGGTTGTCCGACAGGCCGAGATCGGCCTCAGATGCCAACATCCCGGGCGACCGCACGCCGCGGACCTCACCGTCTTTGACGACGATACCCGACGGCAGCGTCACACCCACCGGCACGAACGGGACCCGCATGCCCAGGCGCAGATCCGGCGCGCCGCACACGACCGTGGTCTGACGGTCGCCCAGATCCACCGTAGCCAGGCGCAGCTTGTCGGCGTTCGGGTGCGGGGCCACGCCGACTACATCGCCGACCACCACCGCGTCCAGCTCAAAGCCCCAGCGCTTGAGCCTGTCGATCTCGGCGACCGTGCAGGTAAAGCGCTGCGCGAACCCGACCGGATCCACGCCCTCGGTGTCGACCCACCGCGACAACCAACGCCAACTGACCCACATGGCTACGCCCTAGAATTGCGAGAGAAAACGCAGGTCGCCGCCCAGCAGCAAGCGCACATCGCCGATGGCGTAGCGCATCATCGCCAGCCGCGACAGGCCCAGGCCAAAGGCCCAGCCCTGCCACTGCGCCGGGTCCAGACCGCCCGCGCGCAGCACCTGCGGGTGCACCAGCCCACAGGGCAAAAGCTCCAGCCAGCCCGAGTGCTTGCACGCAGAGCAACCGGCACCGCCACACAGCTGGCACTGGATGTCGAGCTCGAAGCCAGGCTCGACGAACGGAAAGTAGCCGGGCCGCAGCCGCACCTCGACCTGGCGGCGCAAGATGGCCGACAGCAGCGTGCGCATCGAGTCGAGCAGGTGCCCGACAGAGACCACGCGGTCGACCAGCAGGCCTTCCAGCTGGTGAAAGGTGTGCTCGTGGCTGGCGTCGGTCGATTCGTAGCGAAACACCTTACCGGCGAACACCGCGCGAAACGGCGGCTTGAACGTGTGCAGCGCCCGCACCTGGCCCGACGAGGTGTGCGTCCGCAACAGCAGCCCGTTGTCGAGCCAGAAGGTGTCCTGCATCTCGCGCGCCGGGTGCCAGCTGGGGATGTTCAGCGCCTCAAAGTTGTTGAACTCGCTCTCGACTTCGGGATAGTCGAGCACGGCGAAGCCCATCGACGAGAACACCGCCTCGACCTCATGCTGCACGCGGCATAGCGGGTGCAAGTGGCCAGTAGGCCGCGGCCGACCCGACAGCGCTGCCTGGGGCGGTATCGTGCAGTCGAAGGTGTCGTCGTCCAGTTCCGCTTGGACTTCAGCGGCTTCCAGTTCTGCATGCCGGGCGGCAACAGCGGCCTCGCACGCGGCCTTGAGCGCGGCCGTTGCCTGACCGTAGGCCCGCTTGTCGGCCGGCGGCACCTCGGCGATGCGGCGCACCAACGCCGTGACCGCGCCATTCTTGCCCAGGCACTCGACCTGGACCGATCGCAAGGCTGTCAGCTGCGCACAGCCGGCCGTCGCCGCCAACCAGTGCTGGCGCGCCGCCTCGATGTCTGCTTGCCAGGGCGCGCTGTCCATCGTGGCTTACTTGTTGCGGCGCATCACGTGGTAGCCAAAGTCCGACTCGACCACATCGACCTGGCCAACCCCAAGCGCAAACGCCAACGCCTTGAACGGCGCCACCATGCCGGCGTTCGGCGTGACAGGGTAGGTGCCCGGGCCGGGGTCGTCGCTTTTCGCGGCGTCTTTGATCTTGTTGAAGTCGGCGCCTTTCTTGCGCGCTTCGTGGCAGAGCTTGATGGCCAACGCCTTGGCCTCTTCCTTGCTGCGCGTGGCCGACGACCGCATCGCGTCCTTGTAGGCGAGCAGAATGTGCGTCACCTCGACCTCTGCGGGCTTGTCAGCCTGCTTACTCGGGCACGCTTTGGGATCCTCGCCGGGACCCGGGCACTTGTCCGTCACCACTGGATCCAAAGGCTTTTCAGGCTTGACGTAGTCAGCCGCGAACCGCTTCATCAGCATGTAGCCGAAGTCCGTTTCCACCGCATCGACCTGGCCGACGCCGAGCGAGAACGCCAGCGACTTCATCGGCGGCGGCAGCGGCATGTCCTTCTTGACGTCCAGCATCGGCTCACCGGCGGCATCGGCCTTGACCTCTTCGCCCACGGCCCAGTAGTCGGCACCGGTCTTGCGGGCCGCGTGCACCAGCTTGATGGCCAGCGCCTTGGCCTCTTCCTGGCTGCGCGTGGCACGCGAGCGCATCGCACCCTGGAAACCGACGAGCGTAATGCCAACCTTGACCTCGGCCGGGGTCGGGCTCTCGGCCAGCGGGCAGGCGGCCTTGTCTTCGCCTTCCATCGGGCAAGGATCGGTGACCAGCTTGGCCACCGGCTTATCCGGCGCCACGAAGTCCCACGGCACCCGCTTCATCACGTGATAGCCGTAGCTCGTCGCCACCACGTCGACCTGGCCGACGCCGAGCTTGAGCGCCATCGCCGTGAATTCCGGCATCATCCGGCCGCGCTGGTCGGGGGTCATCTCGTACACGCCGGGGCCGCCGTCGCCGGTGTACTTCCACATCAGTTGCACAAAGTCCGTGCCGGGCTTGCGCGCCTCGTGGCAGATTTCGCGAGCCAGCTTGAGCGCGCCGTCCTTGTCGCGGTTGAGCTTCTTGCCGGGCAATGAGCCATCCCACCCCACCAGCACGTGCGCAACCTTGATCTGATCCTCGACCTTTTCGGGCTTCTTCGGGCACGCCGATGCTTCCTCGCCGGGCAGCGGGCAATCGCCTTCCATCTCGCTTTTGGCTTCGACCGGGGGCGGCATCGCTGGGCCACCGGTGGGCGACGCCGCAGCCGGGGTCTCGACGGCCTTGGTCGGCTCAGCGCTGGCGAGGTCCACCCCGGCCTTGGCGGGCTCGGCCTGCTTGGCGGGCTCTTTTTTGCAGGCGAGGCCGAGCAGGCCCACGGCGGTCAAGGCGGTCACGAGGCGAAGGGAGGCGGAACGGGACATGGCGCTATCCGCGGGCGGGGGCCCGCAAAGGGCGCGCATTGTGAGGCAAGTGCGATTTTTGGGCAAGGTGGGGGGGCGGCCTCCACAGGGCTATCGCAAAGTCCGCTTTCCCTGTGTTGGGTGCGGACAGGGTTCCATCCCTGTCCCTTTCAGTCGCGCGATTACACGTTGCCCGGACAGACACAGAGGCCTGTCCGCACCCGAAAACCTGGATCTTGCGATTGCCCTGGCGGCCTCCAGAGGGGATCGGCCGGGGGAGCGCGTTCCCCGTCCGGTCCGCGCCGAGGGGAACTGCCGGCGGAGTGCGTTCCCCGGCCGGTGCGCGCCGAGGGGATCTGCCGGCGGAGCGCGTTCCTCGTCCGGTCCGAGGCTGTTGCAAATGGGTGCGGACAGGCTTCCACGCCTGTCCGACAGGCCTGGACTTATTGGCATTACGCCACTGGCTTGGGCCTGTTTGGTGGCTTTTTCAACAGCCTCGTCCGCGCCGAGGGGATCTGCCGGCGGAGGGCGTTCCCCGTCCGGTCCGCGCCGAGGGGATCTGCCGGCGGCTGAAGCCGCGGCCTGCCAGTACGAAGCCCCGCCTGCGCGGGGCTGAAGTGCCGATGATTGCTGAGGTGTTGGTTCGACATAGAGAGGGCGCTGCGACGGGTGCCTTCGAACTCGCCGACGCAGTCGCCGACCGTGCTACGCAGCTTGGCGAAAATTCCACCGGCTGGTGTCGGCTGCATACCGCAAGACCGGCGGGTGATGCCAAGGCGCTGGCATGTCCGGGTATGCGGTCAAGCGCCAACCGGCATCCACGGCGCGCCGCAGGTAGCGCTCGGCGCGTGGGTCGAAGGCGCCAGTCTCATC
>SXGU01400675.1_pt1 | contig 26133 bp, 24 predicted proteins | sample 3174531 | NCBI WGS metagenome assembly SXGU01 (sample SAMN11356863, study PRJNA531348) | freshwater metagenome | isolation source: freshwater sample F1-140 | place: China: Fuxian Lake, Yuxi | collected 2017-12-25
CCTTCCCCCTCCCCCCGGCCCTCTCCCCCACGGAGAGGGAGAATCGTTCGCCGCGAGTCGGCGAGTCTGAAGGCACTCGAAGTCCGGCAGCGTCAGGACTTGGCGAGAAGCGGAATGCCTCACTCCCTCTCCCCAAGGGAGATGGCCGGGGTGAGGGGGAACGCATCGTTCAAACTCCCGGTGCGTCCGCTTTGCCCAACGCCTCAATCGGCAATCGCCAATCGCCAATCGGCAATCCCAAGTATCCGCTCCGCTTCATGGACATCGCCGACCAGAAGGGCCTTGGCCAGATCGCGCTGCCCTACGTCGGCTGGGGCACGGAGTTCGTGGACTTCGACGGCGACGGCTGGCTCGACCTCGTCGTGGCCAACGGCAACACGCTTGAGGAGGACGGTCCGGCGCCGAAGAAGCTCAAGCCGCAGGACACGATGCTCTTCTGGAACCGGCGGGCGGAGTACTTTCACAACATCGCCCCGCTCCACGCCGGCCTCAGCGAGAAACACGTCAGCCGCGGCCTGGCCGTCGCCGACTTCGACCACGACGGCGACATGGACTTCATCATCGCCGACCTCGGCGAAGGGGTGCGGCTTTTCCGCAACGACATGCAGACCGGCCACTGGTTGAAGATCCGCCTGCGCAGCCGGAATCATCTGGGCAAGCCGCTCGGCTTCGGCGACGGCACGAAGGTCATCGCGCATGCCGGCGACGTGGCGCTGCGCCGCAGCGTGTCGAGCGTCAGCTACCTTTCGCAGAGCAGCCGCACCTTGCACTTCGGGTTGGGCACGGCGACGAAGGTGGACCGACTCGAAGTGCGCTGGCACGCCGGCGGCACGAACTTATTCGAGAATGTTGACGTCGATGCGAGCTACGAAATCACAGAAGGAGACGAGGTGCCACGGAAGTTGAGCCAGAATGGAACGACGCCATCGAGTCCGAGCGTTACCTTCCCCCTCACCCCTGACCTCTCCCCCGGGGAGAGGGAGAAACGCACTCAGTCTCTTGGCGAGTCGAGACGTCCCGACAGTTCGGAGCGCTCCGATCTTGCACAAACGCGGCGAACGCGCCTCCCTCACCCCGAGGGAGAGGGCAGGGGTGAGGGGGAACGAACCATCCCTTCTGCTAAGATCGTCACTGCTTCTGATCGCGAGCGCCTCCTGCAGTTCTGGTCCAAACAACGCGCCGCGATGAATGCGATGAAGGTCGAGAAAGACAACGCCAAGGCCATCCCGCTCTTCCGCGCGGCCCTCGCCTTGAATCCCGCGCACGAAGACTCGCTTTATTACCTCGCCGCCTGCCTGGCCGGCCAGGGCGACGCCGACAGCGCGCTCGCGCAACTCGCCGAGCTCAAGCGCATCAGCCCGCAAAGCCAGCGCGCCTTCGCCCAGTGGGGCACGCTGCGCGCTCTCTCCGCCAGATCGCCGGCCGACCTTCAAGCCGCCGAGGAATCACTCGCCCGCGCCCACGCCATTAACCCCGAGGAAACGGGCGCGCTGCTCGTGCTCGGCGAGGTCGCGCTCCTCCGCGGCGACGCCCAACTGGCCGAGGAACGTCTCGCCGCTGCCTGTCGCACGAACCCCAAAGCGGTCGGCGGCTTCTTCCTGCGCGGCTACCTCGCCTGGAAACGCGGCGACGATCCGGGTGCGAAGAAGCTGCTGGAAGACACCCGCGCCGCGCTAGGCCCAGACTGGCAGCCCAAGGGCGCGACGAGCGAAGGCGACGTGAAACAGAAACAGCACGTCGAAAAGACCCCGCTCACCCAGTTTTGGGAAGGCTGGGGCGGTGAGATCGAACCCGTGCGCTCGTTTGCGAACCTTGACACCTTCGTGAACGCTCCACGCCCGTGAAATGTCACACGGGGCCACGGGAAGTTGCTATCTACAATACTGAGGAGACCGTGGGATAGGCTACAAATCTTGACGGCGGCACAGACGCATCTGCTTCGTTGCTCGCTTGGTCAGAGGCCGCTGCGGGCATCCTCCCGCGTTCGCGCCTCGCAGCTGCATCTGTGGCGCTCGCCATCATTCGTAGCCTATCCCACGGTCTCCTCAGTAAATGCTCTGCCTTCCGTCAACCCCGCGCCCGAGTGGGGTCGGCTTCGGTGGGTGAAGGTGTCTCGGCTGAAAAATCATGGCGGATGCGGACGAGGCGGAACTGGTCGCCCATGAGCATGAGCGTGTCCCACCAGTCGGCGTCCTCGTGGCGGTAACGAAGCTGGAGGCCGCGCACCGCGCGGACGGCGAGAAGCCGGCGGGCCTCGGCCATCGTGACCGTCGCCGAGTCCGGGACGTGGCCGCGCGCGGCGAGCTTGGGAATGATCTCGGTGATCTCCGTGCATTGCTCGATGTCGCAAAGCAGTTGTTCGACCTGTGCGGCGTCGAGCAGCGTGGTGTTGAGGTCGGGCAGTTTCAGCGGGGCCTCGTTCGGTGGCGGCGGGGGAATGGGCGTTTCCGGATTCATGCGGCGGGGGAGGGCGGGGGAGGCGGAGTGAAGCGCGGGCTCCGCCGGCGCGGGAGCACGAGCACGGCGTTGGTCGGCGCGGGGCAGACTTCGTGGCAGACACCGCAGCCGGTGCAGGTGTCGGTCACGACCATCGGGATTCCGTTCTCCACCTTCATCGCGTCCGGCACGGGACAACGCTCGGCGCAGACGGTGCAAAACGAAGTATAGGCCAGGCAGAACCGCCCTTGGATGACGGCGACGCGGTCTTGTGGTTCGGCGAGCGGAGCAGGTGTGCCTGGCTTGCTCACGACCGTGGTAACAACCGACTTGGCCGTTTCGGCGGGGCCGTGGAGCGAGCGCCCAAAGATCGAAAACAGTCCGCGTCTGGAAATACCCGAACTCATTTTGTCGCCGAGGAGAAGACGCGTTGATCCAGGCCCGCGTCGGCCGCGTGGCACTGGACGCACGACTGCCGGTCCGGATGTGGGGTGCGCAAACCGAAGAGCCCGCGCGGGCCGTGGCAGCTCAGGCAATCACTGCGCATGAGCGTGCCGTGGGGAATCGATGGCGGCGCGAGCGGCCAGGCGCGCGCGCCCTGGAGCGGCGGCGGCACGCTGACAAACTGGTTGGCGGCGAGGGGCGCGAGCAGTGAGGATTCGCGGGTCGGCAGTTCCGTGCCGCCGGAGGGCACATGGCATTGGGTGCAGTTCAGATAATGGGCATGGCTGATCTTCGAGGCGATCTTGTCCTTCACCGTCAGGCCCGGTCCGTGGCAGGCGAGGCAGGCGGAGGAGGAATCCTGTGCGATGGGATGCGGCACCACCGGCGGCGCGCCGTCGAAAGCGCGGCGCGCTGCTCGTTCGTCCAAGGCGAGAGCGCGCGCTGCTTCGGTGACGTTGGTTAACGCGGCGAGATCCGGCGCCGGTTGCGCCAGGTTGGCCATGCGATTCTGCCAACGCCCGTTGGCCCCGTGCCGCAGCCAGTCCTGTTTGGCGTAGGCGACCGCGACCGGCACGGTGTTTGTCTCCAAAAATGCGCGCTGTTCGGGATCCCGTCTCACGAGCGACACAGGCCGTGTCATGCTGATCTGAGAACCGGTCTGGCGCAGGCCCATGAAGTAGCCGCTGATCGATGCGGTGAACAGGATGGCCCCGGCAATCCAGGCGCCTTTCTGATACGACTTGGGATCGGGAAAGTTCACAGGCTTTTTTCCACGGACGATGTGCGGAAGGTTTCCGCCGCGCTCACCTTGCCCACCGTGGCGGCGCACTTCTTGTAATCCGGCTCCTTCGAGATGGGATCGACTTCGCCGAGCGTGAGGTCATTGACCAGCAGGCGCTGATCGAAGAACGGGATGAAGAGCGACCCGCGTGGCACCTTGGCCCGGCCATTGATCCAGACGGGCAGCTTCAATTCGCCGCGTCGCGTGCGGACGGCGATGGTCTCGCCGTTGGCGATGCCGCGTTCGGCGGCGTCCTCGGGATGCATCTCGACGAAGGCGTGCGGCATCGCGCCGCTCAGTTGCGGAATGCGCATGGTCATCGTGCCGGTATGCCAGTGCTCCAGCACGCGGCCGGTGCTAAGCCAGAACGGATACTCGGCGTCCGGTTCCTCGGCGGCCTTCTCGTAGGGCGCGAACCAGATCTGCGCTTTGTCGTCCTTGGTCGTCGAGTGATAGAACTGAATCTCCGCGCCCTTCTTCACGTAGGAGTCATCGAACTCGGAGAAGCGGAATTTCGTCTCGCGCCACGAACCATTCGCCTGTTGCACGACGGGCCAGCGGAGTCCGCGCGCCTTCACGTATTCGTCGTAGGGCGCGAGGTCCTTGTGCTTGTAGCGGCTGAACGGGCGGTATTCCTCGAAGAGCGCCTTGTCCACGTTCACGTCGTAATAATGTTTCCAATCCCACGCGGGCACCTCGGCGCCGGCGTCGTTCTTGATCGTGAAGAGGAACTTGCCGTCCTTGTCCTTCAAGCCGGGGTGGCCCAGCTCGAACAGCTTTCGCGCCACGGCAATCGTCTGCCAGCAATCGTCGCGCGCTTCGCCGGGCGGCTTCACCATCTTGAACCACTGCTGCGTGCGGCGTTCGGAGTTGCCATACATGCCGTTCTTCTCGACCCACATCGCCGAGGGCAGGACGAGGTCGGCGAGTTCTGTCGTCGCGGTGTGATACACCTCCGAGACGATGAGGAACTTGTCTTCCAAGCCCTTCTTCGCCTTGAAGAGCTTGTGCAGATTCGGCAGCGACTGGCCGGGGTTCGTCACCTGCACCCAGAGCGTGCCGATGTCGCCGCCCTTCGCGGTGGGCGTGCAGAACTTCTCAAACATCAGCACGGTGTGATGGCCCATCTTCGGATTGATGCGACCCTCGGGCAGGTTCCAGAACTTCTCGGATTCCTTGCGATGCTCGGGATTCGCGACGAGCCGTCCACCGGGCAGGAAATGGCAGAGCGTGCCGACCTCGCGCGCTGTGCCGCAGGCGCTGGGCTGGCCGGTGAGCGACGTCGGCGCGTCCCCGGGTTTGCCGAAATGGCCGCTGAGCATGTGGATGCCGTGGCAGAGGCGGTTCGCATTCGTGCCGCGCGTGTGCTGATTGAAACCCATGCACCAAACGCTGGTGATGCGAATGTCATTTCGCCCGAACAAGTCGCCAAGCAAACGAATCTTCGCTGCCGGCACGCCCGAGATCTTCTCTACGTGTTCCGGAGTGTAAGGCTCGAGCGCGGCCTTGTATTCGTCGAACGTCATCGCGTCACCGATGAGCGGCGCGGTTGGCGTGGCGGTCGGGTCTTTCGGAGCTTTGCGGAAGTTGCAGAAGCGCTCGACGAACTTCGCGTCGTAGGTGCCGTTCTTGATCAGCAGATGCGCGATGCCGTTCATGATGGCGAGGTCACTCTGCGGCTTGAACTCCAGGTAATGATCCGAGAACTCCGTCGTGCGCGTGCGGCGCGTGCCGATGTCGATGATCGTCACCTTCTCGCCGCGCGACCGGCGGTCAATCACGCGGCTGAAGAGCACCGGATGCATCTCCGCCATGTTGTTGCCCCACATGATGAGCACGTCGCACTTGTCGAGGTCGTCATAGCAACCGGCCGGTTCATCCACGCCGAAGGTCGAGAGATAACCCGTGACCGCGCTGGCCATGCAGAGGCGGGCGTTGGGGTCGATGTGATTGTTCGAGAGGCCGCCCTTCATCAGCTTGTTGGCGGCGTAGCCTTCGGGAATCGTCCACTGTCCTGAGCCGTAGATGGCGAACTTCTCCGGCGCAGCCATCACGCGTTTGGCGATCGTCTCGATGGCTTCGTCCCACGAAATGGGTTCGAGCTTCCCGTTCTTGCGCAGGAGGGGCTGCGTGAGGCGGTCTTTGCCGTAGAGCGCGAGTCCAACGTGATAGCCCTTCACGCAGAGCAGGCCCTTGTTTACGTCGGCAAGCTGGTCGCCTTGAATCGCGACGACCTTGCCGTCCTTCACGCCGACGCGGACGTGACAGCCGGTGCCGCAGAAGCGACACGGCGCCTTGTCCCACGCAATGCCGTCGTTGCCGGTGGCGGTGGTTGCCGGAGTCGCCGCCCCGGCGCGGGTGGCCGCGACCGTGCTGGCGGCGGTGAGGGCGGAAAGTTTGAGGAATTCGCGTCGTTGCATAGGCGTCAATCGTTGAGGGCTGGGATGCGGACAGAATGGAGCGCGGCTGTGTCGTCCTCGACCAGCCGCAGCATCTTGCTTGATTCAACAGCCTGCGGCTGGTCTGCGACACAGCCGCTCTCCGAATCTTCAAAATGCACCGACACCACGTCCACGAACTCCACGCCGGGCAGGGCGTGCAGCCAGTCGTGCAATTCGCGGCTCTCGGCGTCGTCGCGCGCTTCCATCGCGACGGGCAGCCAGCGGTCGTTGCGCTCGCCCGGCGTGAACTCGTGACGTGTGCTGAGCGTTGGGATGACTTGGGCCGCGAGGGCGGCGTCCAAACTGAGAGTGATGACGAGTCCGCTGGTGATCATGTCAGGATGCGAGTAGTTGTTCCTCGGTCGTGCCGCCTTGCGCCTTCGCGGCGAGGGGGGAACGACGGAAGACGTTGATCGCGATTTTGATGGCCAGCGTGTAGAGCATCAACCCCAGAGCCCAGATGCCGGCCATGATTTTCCATTCGAGCAGGCTGGGCGTGTATTCGACCACCTCGTGCAGGACCGAGGGCACAAAGCCCGGGATGACCATTCCCATGCCCTTCTCAATCCAGATGCCGATGAAGGCGAGCACACACGCGACGTTCATCATCCAAGGGCGTCCGAAGACCTTCGGATTGAGCAACAGGATCGCGGCGGTGACGGTCATGGCGACGGAGGACCAGATCCACGGCACGAGCGCGTTGTGTCCGTGGATGCCGAAGTAGAGGTAATGTGCCGCCGAGGTGTGCGTGCCGCCGGTATAAAATTCCACGAACACTTCCGAGACGACCATGAGCAGGTTGATGAGGATGGTGACGCGCATGATGTTCACGAGCGTGCGAATGGGGCCGTCGCCGAACGTTCGCCCGATGGAATGCCGAATGACCTGGATGGCGATGATGATGAACGCCGGTCCCGAGACGAAGGCCGAGGCGAGAAAGCGCGGGGCGAGGAGCGCGGTGTTCCAGAAAGGCCGGCTGCCCAATCCGCAGTAAAGAAACGCCGTCACGGTGTGAATCGAGATCGCCCAGATGATGGCGAGAAAGACGAACGGCACATACCACTTGCGGTTCGGCTTTCGTCCGAGGAAACGTGAGTAGAGCAGGTAGCCGCAGATGTGGAGGTTGATGAGCAGGTAGCCGTTCAACACGATCACATCCCAGGTGAGCATTGAAACGGGGAAGTTGAAACGGCCCAGGCCCGGGATGAGATGCCAGAAGCGGTCGGGCCGTCCGAGATCGCAGACCACGAACATCAGCGCCATGATGATGGCTGCAATGGTGAGCAGTTCGCCGATGATGACGATGTCGTGCATCTCCTCGTCGTGATAAAGGTAAGCCGGGATGACCATCATCACGCCGCCCGCGGCAAGGCCGACGAGAAAGGTGAAGTTCGCGATGTAGAGAGCCCACGAGACGTGGTCGCTCATGTTTGTCAGATGCATCCCGTCACGCACCTGCACCGCCCAGGCATTCGCGCCCACCAGGAAGACGGCCGTGAGCAACGTCATCCAGACGTAGAAAACCCAGTTACCCTCGACCGAATCGAGCAGGGCGTTCCACAGAAATCGAGGGTAGTTGCGCCAGTGGGGAACGGCGGGCGTCGCGGAACTAGTGTTGGTCGTGGCAGGGTTCATCTCGGGTTATACATCGAAGAAATAAAAGAACTGCGGTTTGAGCCCGAGCTCCTCCTTCAGTACGAACACCCGCTTGTGCGCGAGCACCTGACGGACCTCGGAATTCGGATCGAGCAGGTTGCCGAAAACGCGCGCGCCGGTGGGACATGCCTCAAGGCAGGCCGGCAGCCTCCCGTTCCGCGTGCGGTGCAGGCAGAAATGGCACTTCTCCATCACACCCTGCGGACGGATGCGATTGCTCAGGTAGGACTGGTTCGGGTTGATCTCGCTGGCCGGAATGACCGGCTTGGTCCAGTTGAAGCGCCGCGCATGGTACGGGCAGGCGGCCTCACAATAGCGGCAGCCGATGCACCAGTTGTAATCCACCACCACGATGCCGTCCGGCTCCTTCCATGTCGCCTCGACCGGGCAGACATCGACGCACGGCGGATGCTCGCACTGCTGGCATTGCACCGGCATGTAAAACTTGTCCGGCTGCGGCACGGGATGGTTGTAATGAGCATTGCCCTTCTCCATGTCCATCGAGCCTTTGCTCATCTCGAAGACGCGGATGTAGGACTGGTGCGAAGGCCGGTCGTGGTTGTTCTCGATGTGGCAGGCCTCGGCACATTTGCGGCAGCCGTTGCAGACGCTCAGGTTGAGTGCGTAACCGAACTTCACGCCTTCCTGCGGCTTGTAATCCTTGATGGTCACGTCCGCGCCGTATTGATCTTTCGTCTCCTTCTCAAGCCGGTGGAGAATGATTTCGAGGTCAACCGGTGTAAGTTCCTTGTAGTGCTTCTGCAGAAAGTCATCGACGGGGATGTTCCGCGCCCACTCGGTCAGCGGCGCGATGGCCCGGGCGAAGGCAGCGGCGCCGAGCATCGCGCCCACACCCTTGAGCGCGGTGCGGCGCGAGATTCCCGTGGATTCCTGTGTGTCCTCGTTGGTGTCCATGCGTGGTGCGAAAGGTCAGTGTTTGGGCGGCCTGGCGTTGGGTTTCACCGGCACCGAAATCCGGTCGCGCGGCGACAGCACCGGCATGACCAGCGGAAACGCCGGCGCGTGCGGGTCATGGCAGTTGATGCAGGTGTTGCGCGTGCGCCCGCCTTTGGTCAGATCCCAGTGGCCGTTCATGCCGCCGTGCAGGCCCATGTCGTAATCGCGCCGCTGCGGCCCGTGGCATTGGGAGCACAATGTCATCACGTTCGTGAACTCCACCGGGCGCGAGTCCGCCATCCGCAACGTGTCGTAGTTCTTTGCGTTGTGACAACTCAGGCAGGTGAGATTCCCATGAACATACTTCAGTCCCTGATGAAACTGGTCGAGGTCCATCGTCGCACGCGTCTCGATGTTCGGCTTGGTCGTGGCATGACAGGAACTGCACGACGCCATGACCGGCTGCCCATGATAGTTTGTCAACCCGGTCGCAACCTTCGGCGTGCCCGCGGGACGTCTGATGACAACGGAGTGAAGAGCGGCAGTGGTCGTGGCGGCAGTGGTGGCTGGCGACGCGGAGGATTCAGCTCCCGTGGCACCCATCATGGCGCAAGCCAGCATCAGGCAGCCAAGAGCCCGGCACACATTCCCTGTGGAGATTGCCGTTGAAATGCACGAGGTCATGCCATTTCCGTCGGGCGAGCCGAACGACATGAGTGCGGTGGCCACCCGTTGCCGACCAAGTTTGACTGCTTTGATTTCAACATTGCGGAATGAGGCTGTGCAATCGTGCGTTGCTGATCACACCCTTTCTTGTCAGGGAGTTCGCAAAAATTGCGATGTGTGAGCTGGCCGGCCATGAGTGCCGCAGCCGCTGGTAAACACTCTGACGTTCTGTGCTGAACCGTGGTGCAAGGATGTGCGTCGATGTCGCCCGCCTGCGTTCGAGCGAAAGTGCGCGTGAACGTATTGACCATCTTACATTCGGCCGGTGCGAAAGTGCTTTCGTTGCCGGGCGAAGCCACGCCGAGCTTGAGCCGGGTCAAAGCGGTTGCGCCGGCTGTGAAGCAGGGTGGCGACGATGAACACGAATGAGACTCCGGCGATTTTGGATGCGCGCGGATTGGAGCCGCCGCAACCGTTGATCGTGATCCTTGAAGCCTTGGAGAGCCTGCCTGAGAGTGCGGAATTGCGCGCCTGCACGGATCGCCGGCCTCTGCATCTCTACGCGCTGTTGGAGCAACGTGGCTTTACTGCTGAAACTGAGCAACAGAATGATGGAAGTTTCACCACCACCATCCGCCGTGTCTGATGCATCCCGGGTGGGAAGCCCCAGTCCCATGCCGCCGAAGGCTGGTGCCGGGCAGGGTGTGCATGCTCCGTCAGTGGCCCTGCCGCTTCGGTTCATTTTCACGGGCATAGGCGCGCTTCTGACCGGGTGCGCCTGGCTGGCCCTGCGTCCAGACCTGCTGGCCACCTACCACTACAACCAATACCTCATTGCCGCCACGCACCTGTTCGTGCTCGGCTGGATTTGTTCCGCCATCATGGGGGCGATGTACCAGCTTGTGCCCGTCGCACTGGAGGCACGCCTCCATAGCGAGAAGCTGGCGCGCTGGCATTTTGTGCTGCACGTCACCGGCTTCGTCGGGATTGTCGTGATGTTTCAGAATTGGAATCTGAAATACGTGGGAATTTTTGGTTCCATCCTGGCGATCGGCGGAGGGTTGTTCATCTACAACCTGGTCCGCACACTGGCGCGAATCCCGCGCTGGAATGTCGTGGCATTCGGGATCGCGTCATCACTTGCCTGGCTGGCAATGGCGATATTCGCGGGACTTTATCTTGCCGCTGCGAAATTCTGGAGCATCAGCTTCTTCGAGCCGCTGGCACAAATGCACGCGCACGCGCACCTCGGCGGGTTGGGTTTCTTTGTGATGCTGATCGTGGCGGTGGGATACAAACTCGTGCCGATGTTCGCGCTTGGCGAAGTGCAAAGCGCGAGGCGGGCCGGATGGTCGATCGTGCTGCTCGATGCGGGCCTTGCTGGAGTGTTCGTCACCATCCTGTTTTCCAGCCGATGGAAGATGCTCTTTTCATGCGTCGCTGTCGTCGGGTTGGTCTTGTACGGCATTGAAATCCTCGCAATCCTGCGGGTCCGCAAGCGTCGCAACCTCGATTGGGGATTGAAGTATTTCCTCACGGCCATCGCATTGCTTGTTCCCGTCTCAGCGCTGGGAGTCGTGCTCGCCTGGCAACACCTGCCTACGACCCCGCTGATCGCGCAGATGGAAAATGTTTACGGTTTTCTCGCGTTCATTGGCGTCGTCACCTTTGCCATCCTTGGAATGCTCTATAAAGTGGTGCCGTTCCTCGTTTGGTATGCCAGCTACAGCAAGGCCATTGGGCGCGGCAAAGTGCCATCCCTGGCCGGTCTTTATTCAACCGCGCTTCAGACCATCGGGTACTGGCTGTTCATTTCGAGCCTTCTGTTGACAAGCGTGGCGACGGCGCTGGCTCATGAGTCCTGTGTGCGGGCTGGCTGCGTTCTTCTGCTGGCGAGTGTCACCGTCTTTGCTGTGAACATGGGCAAAGTGCTCACGCATCTCGTCCGACCGCGCATTGAGCCGCATACTCTCCAACCCGCCTTGCAAGGAATCAGATGACCACCACCATGATTGACGAAAATATCGTCCTCGAAACGCTGCGCCAGGTTGTGGACCCCGAGCTTGACTGCAACATCGTGGATCTCGGCCTCGTTTATGGCATCGCCATTGAAGGCTCCAAAATCACTGTAACCATGACACTCACGACGCCCGGCTGCCCGATGCACGACAGCATCGCCTGGGGTGTTCGATCGGCACTTCTCAACCTCGATGGCGTGGAAGATGTCGCAGTGGACATCGTGTGGAGCCCAGCTTGGACGCCCGCCCGCATGACCAACTACGGGCGAGAACACACGGGGGTCCGCTGACATGGCAGATGAGGTCGGCGCATTCCAAGAAAGGCAACGGAATGTGGGTGCGCTCGGAGGCAGGTTTTCGCGATGACCGATCAGCAGCCGTGCATTCACAAGTTGGCGGTGAACTTAGCTGTTGGCCAGGAGCGCCGTTGTGTGCGCAGCACCAGCCGCAGCAGGTTTGGCGTGAGGGCGAGCCAGCGATACTGCTGCGACTGGCTTTCAGCAGAGTCGCGCTTCACCGAACGGCTTGTGGACGCACCGGATCAGCAGCTGGGGGCAGTTGGAACGTTTACTTCCTCTACAAGAATGATTATGAGTCTGGTCCGAATGACCACCACACTGGCTGAACTCAAGCTCATCGGGATAGTCAACGCGCTCCGAAGCTGCCAACTCTTCGCCGGGATTCCATCGCCGGAACTGAACGCCATTGCTGAGATCACCGTTGTGAAATCAATCAGCAAGGGCAGCTACCTTTTCCATGAGGGCGATCCGTCGCTCGGGTTTTACATCGTGCAGAGCGGCGCGATTAATGTGCATCGCGTGAATGGCGCCGGGAAGGAGCAGGTCATCCATGTGTTCCGCGCGGGCGAATCCTTCGCCGAAGGCACGCTCGCCACAGACAGGGGTTACCCCGCTGACGCCCGGGCGGTGGACACCTCGCAGGTTCTGCTCGTGCAAAAGTCTGGCATTCTCGGACTGCTGCGCAGGCAGCCGGAGCTGGCGCTGCGGATGCTCGGCTCGATGAGCGCGCATTTGCGCATCCTCGTCGGACAACTCGAAGACCTGACGCTCAAGGATGTCGAGACACGCCTGGCAAACTGGCTGGTCAAACGCTGCCCCAATCCCTTGACCGACAGGCCAGCCAAGGTGGAGCTGCTTATGACCAAGCGTGTGCTCGCGGCGGAACTGGGCACGGTGAGCGAAACTTTTTCCCGGACACTCGCAAAATTTCGCGAGCAAAAGCTGGTCGCCGTCAAAGGCAAAACCATCCTCGTCCTGAATCCACTCATGCTCGCCGACCTGTTGCGCCGTCATCTGGGCGAGTAGCAGTCCTTTAGCCCGGATATTTCATACCCTTTCTGCTGCGACTTGCTGCAAGCCCGCCTGGCTGCGTTCACTGGGATCGGCGAGGTTGATGAAGAGCGCGTCGGAAGGAAGCAGGGATCGGATCAGTGTGGACTTGCCGGTCTGCCGGGCACCAAAGACCAGATGGACGAAGGGCCGGGTGAACCGTTCACGCAGTTTGGAAGTGATCCAGCGGGCAAAGATGGTGCGATCATACGTCTAAAAATAAATTACATCTTAAATTTTAGCGGAGAATATAAAACACACTTCGCGGTTTGGTGATTCGGCTCCACGCCATTCGAAGGCCCATCACGGCGGGGTTCAGTCCACCCGTGACTGGCCGGCTTCATTCATGCACAACATCCGCAGCGGTTCCGGGAAGTCCGGGTAAGAGCGGTATGGCTTCCATGAAGTCGGATTGCGGATGCAGGTGGCGTAGATCTCCCGATTCTCGATGCTCTTCTTCAGACTGGCGATGACGTCGTTGGTTTGTTTCAGCCGGTCATAAATCTGGGCGCGACCGTGCCAGCGATAATACTTGTCTGGAATGCGGTCGGAGACTTCGAGCCACTTCTTCCAGTAGGCAGTCCAGCCGCCCTGCGTGTGAGTCTCACGCAAATCATTCACGCCTTCCGCACTGACGCCTATGCCCAGCACATAATGGACGTAGGCAGGCAGCGCGTCCGTATCTCGGTCGAGTTGTCGATATACGTCCGCCAGACATCGGCTCCTCTCGGGGTATGGTGCCGCCTCAATCGCCTTCAAACAATGTGTCAGCGTCTTCTCGTGCTGGCCTTCGCCCGCCAACTGGTGTCCGCTGTTCATGTCGCAATTTCGATTTGCGTCCGCCGAGGCACTGGGCCGACACTCCTGCGCATGCCAGGCAAGCCATCCAATGAAAGCATCGCCGCGCAACTGTTGCTTGTGATGATGCTGTGGGGCGGGAACAACGTTGCGGTTAAGTACCAGGTGCGCCATTGGCCTCCGGTGTTCATTGCCTCCCTGCGGTTTCTTTGCGCCGGAATCCTTGTCCTCGCGTTGATGCGCTGGAGCAATTGGCTGGGTAAACCAGCCAAACTCACATCCGGCGAAAAGAGGCGTTTGTGGACTCACGGCGCGGTGAGTCAGGCCGTCTATATTGTCCTCTTTGTCTGGTCGGTCAGCCTCACGTCTCCAGCCATTGTAGCGTTGTGCATGAGCACCTCGCCCGTGTGGGCTTTGGTGTGGGAGGAACGATTGAGCAAACACAGCGCTCATCGCTATTTCGCGGCGATACTGGCACTGGCGGGAGTGTTTGTGTTGTTTTTACCCGGCTTGAAATCAGGGGCAACCGCCTGGACCGGAAACCTGCTGGGTCTGGCGGCAAGCATCGCATGGACGGCGTTCAGCCGACAGTGCCGGAGTTTTGGTTCGTCGATGTCGGGGCTGGAACTGACCGGGCAGACTTTCTGGCGCGCGGGAGTGATTCTGATTCCCATCGCCGCGTTGGAACTCGTGGTGCGCGGCGCGCGATGGGATACCGGCACGATGGTTCTCCAGGTTTACGGAATCCTTTTCAGTGGGCTGCTGGCGTTTGGCCTTTGGAATCATGCCCTGCAGGTCTGGCCCACGAGCCGCGCGTTTCTCTTCGGCAATCTGATTCCGGTCACCACGATGGTCTTCTCGCATTTCTGCATGGGAGAACCGATCACGGCGAACTTCTGGGTGTCGCTCGTGCTTGTTGTCGCCGCCGTCCTGCTTGGGCAGGCGGATTGGCGGAAAATTATCAGCGCACGGTGGTCTCCCGGCGAGTGAACTGGCGATGCGGGTGGAAATGTGGAAGCAATTATGAGTTACCTTTGGATCTTCCTGGGAGGCGGGCTTGGCAGCATCGCCCGGTTTGCTGGGGCAAACTTCGTGTCTCGGCACCTTGGAGATCATTTTCCATGGGGCACGTTGCTCGTGAACGTCACAGGATCGTTCGTCATCGGCTGTTTTGCCACGCTGACCGGACCGGACGGGAGGTGGATGGTCGCGCATTCGGGAAGGCAGTTCGTCATGATCGGAATCTGTGGAGGTTACACGACATTTTCGGCGTTCAGCCTGCAAACACTCCTCCTCGCGCGAGATGGCGAATGGTTCAAAGCCGGCGCGAATGCCGCGCTCTCCTTCGTTTTGTGCATGATCGCGGTCTGGCTGGGGCATCTGCTCGCGGCCGGTTTCAATTCCGCCAGGGGACTTTGATTTCGAACGAGCATTTAATCGCTCCTCTCCCAGCGAGGATCGCACCATGTGTGATCCTGCGTTGAATGGGAGTCAGCTCAGATGCCGGGCGAGAAACTGTTGGTATAAACCGCATCTCAAGCGCACCTGGTCCGAAGTATTCCCCGCAATCACACCCGCGCTTCGCAATCGATAAAAAATATCAGCCGGCACCTGTGTGCCATTACGAGCCAGGGGCCGTATCGCCTTCATCATCTTTTCATCCTGGTTCAGCACGGCCAGCAATCGAAGGAGATGGTCGGAGAAAATTGTCTCTTCGAGGTGAGCCTGATCTTCGAGCCATTGGATTCCGGCGTTGCGTGCCGCCAGTTCCCGCAGCCCGAGCTGTGTGAGGTAAGGCTGCCCGCCGAGCAGATGATGAAAGCGATCGAGTTCGCCGTCGTTCTTGAGCGGCGAACGGTAAAGCCCGTTCAGTTCCGATGTTTCGCCGCGGCTGAAATCATTCAACGTCACACGAGTGCCGACATTGAACGGTGACTGATTCAGGTCATTGATGAACAGGTGGGCTTCCGTCGCGTAGGCGATGGCAATTGTGAGAAACCGCCAGGGACCGGATGAATCGAGTGCGCGCTCGTTATGCCAGGAACGCAGCAGCCCGCAAACCTCCGTGCCAAAGGAAGTGGTGAAAAGCCGGTCGAATTCATCGCAAACCCAGAGCACGGGCCGGTCCTTCCCGCCGAAAACTTCGTGACGCCAGAACTCTTCGAAGATCCTGTTCACGTTTTGTGATTTTTCCCATCGTTCCGGCGCGGGCGATTCAATGCGCAATTGACCTCCGATCAGGTCGCACAGCCCAATGTAGAAATCCTTGATGGACTCGAAATGCCGGGCCTGGAGTTTTTGGAAATCCGTCAACACCACATTCACCCCAGCCTCGCGCGCTTGTTGGACCGCTCGACCGAGCAGCGACGTTTTTCCCATCTGGCGGGCACCCTTCACCAGCACCAGGCTGTCGCCCCGGTGAATCGCGCTGTGAAATTCCGGATCAGTCGGGCGCACGATGTAATACTTGGATTCGACCGACATGGCACCGCCCACGGGATCGAGCGGAATGGATTGCGACCGTGCGCTCGCATCGAATTGCGCGGGGGAATTGCCACCCTTCCGCTCCGACTTGATCGCAGAGATGCGTTTGCAGATGAGGTCTATGAGCGCAACGTCGTCCGCCGGACTGTTCCAGAGAACCCGGTGAGATCTGTAACGATCTGTCTCGTCATCCCACGCGAACTCGGAGGGCTGGAGAAGATTGCCAAGCTGATCCGGCAGGGGCCCGCTGAAGCAGAGTCGCACAGGCATCAACTCAGGCGAGCCGCCCTGCTCGTGCGCGGCCTGGATCACCAGCTCCACTTCGTATGCGAGCATCTCGCTTTCCGCCGACCGGACTGAGACAAGTGGGATGACCAGATCCGCCTTTTGAATCCGAGCCGCGAGCTGTTCAGCCCAGGCCAGGCCTGCGGTCGTGCGTTCGTCGAGCGAAACATGGTGTCCGCGAGTCCGCAGCTCACGAGCCAGAATCCGGGCGAGATCCTCGTCAGGCTGCGTGCGCGGTTTGAACAGGATGCAGACGCTGGCGGAATCTTGAGATGGAATCATCGAATTTTTGCTGAGTTCAATCGGAAATCGACGTGGAAGCAACTGCGGGATTTGATCCGAGCAGTGATGCCGTGCATTCACAGGTTGACGGTGAGCTTGGCTGTCGGCCAGGAGCGCGGTTGTGTGCGCAGCACCAGCCGCAGCAGGTTTGGCGCGAGGGCGAGCCCGCGATACTGCTGCGACTGGCTTTCAGCACAGTCGCGCTCCACCGACAACTGGGACAGCCGCTCGCATTCCTAATTTATCGGATTCCTTCCGAGACACATCACCAACTCCTCCCATCGTATCCGGTATCGCGCCACCTCGTTTCCATCAACGGTCACAACCGGGATCAAATGTTTGTAACGTTCGTAGAGTTCAGGGTCGGCAAGGATGTTGATTTCCGAAAAATCGAACCTGGCACGGGTTCTCGCGATCTCAATTTGTTCGAGCGCTTCATCGCAGAGCGGACAATTCGGCTTGGAATAGAGAACAACGCGAGGCATGGCACACGGCGGGTTTACAGGAGCGGATGGCAACGCACTCACCAGACTTCTATGGAATCCGCGCTGAAGATTTCCTGGAGCAGCGCACGATAGTCCGCCTCGGGGACCGTCAGATCCGCGACACGCACCTGGTGATCGGGCTGCTGTCGCTGGGCGGCGATGGTCTGCGCGGCCAGCGGATCATTGGTCTGGGTCAGGATGTGGAGGATCTGGCGCATGGAGGTTCGAGAGTGTTTGGGTGACGGCGTGTTCAAAAACGGGCCACATGATTATGACGGGCTGCAAGCGCGGCGAGTTCCACATCGGAGATCTCCTCGTAACGCATGGGTGATTCCCCGATTTCAGCGAGCAATGGCGCTCCCTGTTCAACATAGATGGGCCTGCCGAATTCTCCGATGATGGGGAAATAGCGGGTGTAGTTGTCCTCGTCGATGAATTCGTCCGCGAATTCGCTCAACGCCAGCACGGCCGGGCCTCGGAGATACACGCTCACATCCGCCCGTTTCCACGTGCCGACGCCTGCGGCGATCCGGATGGCTTCCGCAGGCCTCGGGCTGGTGCGCGGATCGCTTGTGATGATCAAGAGCCAGCTTGGTTTCATGCTGAACAAGAAATGGACTTCGCTTCTTAGTTGAAACTCACAAACCGGTCCGTGCTGGCAACAAGGTCGTTCACCACGGTGAGCCCGGCATAGACGGCCTTGTCGCTGAGGGCGAAGTTGCGTTTGTGAGCGCCATAGGCGCAGGCGTAGAGCTTGAGGCCGCGTTCTTTGAGCAATTGGAGCTGGGTGGATTCAACTCCAGGCACGGCATCATCGATGCAGTAAAGATACACATCCACCCCTTCATCGAGCGCTGTTTCGGCGAGTTTCAGGCCGCGATGAAAATTCGGATGATCCGGACGGCTCGAGATGAGAAGGCCAAGCTTCTTTCCACGCAGAGACATGGCTGGACGTTAGGAATGATCCATGGACGTGTCAAATCACGGCGCTTCACGAAACGGCCTTTCTAAGCGGACGCTGATCTGGCAACCACCAGTTCTTTGAGCTTCTCGAATTGGCATTGCCCCATGGACCGACCGAAGCGGGTCACGAAAAAAATAAGAACCCTGAAGAACCACGGAATGCCTGCTGCCGCGAGGTCCGTTGTCTGCAAAAACCGGATGCCTGTGGGGCGTGTTTGCAGTTCAAACGTGAGAGTGACGGAACGCATCCGTCTGCCGAATTCGTAATGCTGGCGGAACGTGACCCGGTGTGGCGGTTCGTTCAGGAGGACTTCCACATCCGTGTTGCTTTCACGGCCGCTCAATACGAAGACCGCTTTGAAATGTTCCCCTGCGATCATCGGTCCGACCTGCCGCCGATCGATGCTCTTCACCTTGGGGTTCCACAACGGCCACAGGGACGGGTCGGCAATGGCCTCCCAAATATCCGCTGGCCGCACCGGAATGAGAATATCTTCGCGGATCTTCATGGTTTTGTAGCGTTGAAGAATGCAATCTTCATATCAGCCTGCGATCAATCCCGGATTCAAATCATTGTGCGGGTGAAATTGCACTCAGATGGCATCGGCAAGTTCGCCAGACTCTTGAATGGTTACCTTGAAAAATTCTCCAGCCATGAAAGGGCAGGATGGATTCCAGCAGCCCTTGTTAAAGGCTTCACGTACAAACTGTGAGGCGCAGTGGTCAGGATGTGGGGTTTTTCGTTCGTGGTTTGCCGGCGCGTAGCACGCGGAGGCTGAACCCGCGACCGTTCTCGAACGGCTCGACGCGCGCTTCGATTTCAAGCACGGGATAGCGTACCGTCGCGAGGCCATAGCTCTTGTAGGTCTGCGCGAACAACTCGGTCTCCACGATGCCGGTCCAGTCGGCAAGGCTCAGGAACTTCATGGGCTCGCCCGTGATCTGATGGTGAGTGCGCTGCTCGATGACGAGCCCACAGGTGGTGATGGTCTGCCCAATGAATTCAGCGAGACGATTCACGGAGCAGTAGGTGTCCCAGGCCACGTCGGGAAACAGCTCGAGCGGATGGCCGCTCACGGCGAAGCCGAACAGTTCCGTCTCGCATTGGAGACATTCGAGGCGGGTCGGCTCATTGAGCGGGATGCCGGGCAGTTGCTCCAGGCCCGGCGGCGGGATGAGCCAGCCCTGATTCGGTTCCGTCGAGGCGCCGAAGGTTCGCAGGAGATGCTGCGCCTGCCAGAACTGCCGCGTGCGCGTCTCGCCGAACTCGTCGAACGCACCGGCGCGAATCATCGCCTCCAGTTCCTCGCCGGCCGGCGCCACGCGGCGGAAGAAGTCAGCCAGCGAAGCGAACGAGCCTTTCGTGTGCGCGGCGAGCAATCGGTCGATGGCGCGCTGAGTGAGTCCCTTCACGCACGTCAGCGGCACGCGGATGTTCCGGCCGTGCGGCGCAAACGCCGGCCCCGGCTCGTTCACGGAAGGCGGCAGGAACTTCAGGCCGAGCCGGTGACATTCGAGCACATAGACGAGCGGATGGTAGAAGCCCTTGCCGTTCGTCAGCACGCCGGCCATGAACTCGGCGGGATGATAACGCTTCAACCACGCGGCCTGGTAGGCCTCCACGCCATACGCGGTGCTGTGCGCCTTGTTGAAGGCGTAGCCGCTGAAGCCGGTGACCAGTTGCCAGACCTCGGCGATCTTCGCGTCGTTGTGTCCGCGCGCCCGCGCGCTGGCGGCGAACTCCCGGCCAATCTCCGCGACGACCGCGCGCTTCTGCTTCACCAGCGCGCGGCGCAACACGTCGGCGCGGCCCGGCGGCAGTCCGGCGAACGCTTCGCAGATTTGCAGGATGTGCTCCTCATACACCACCAGCCCGAACGTGCTGCGCAGGCACGGCTCCAGCGACGGATGCGGATACGTCACCGGCTCCATCCCCTGGTAACGGCGCGTGAAGGAAAGTTTCTTCGACTCGTTCGCCGCGCCCGGCCGGATGACGCTCACGATGGCCACCAGTCCATCAATCTCCCGCACGTTCGTCATGCGGCAGAGCGAAATCATCGCGGGCGACTCGATGTGGTGAACCGCCCGCGCGCCGCCGCCGGCAATCATCTCCCACACCGCCGGGTCTTCCCACGGCTCCAGTCCGGCCAGGTCCACGGTGATGCCGCGCCGGGCGAGCGACTCGCGCGCGTCGCGCATCACGGCCAGGCCGCCTTGCGCCAGGATGTCCATCTTTACCACACCGATCTCCTCGACGGCATCCATGTCGTAATGCGTCGTCGCCAGCCCCTTGTTCGAGATGAAGGTCGGCGCGAGCTCGTGCATGGGCTGGCACGAGAGCACCACGCCGCACGGGTGCATCTTCGGGTAACGCGGCACGCCATCGAGGAACGCGGCCATCTCCACCGCCGTCTTGTAAGGCTCCTCGTCGAGCGGCAGGTCGCGCGTTTCGGGACTGGCGCGCAAGAGTTCGATCAGTTCAGCGCCGCCCTTGGGCGCGGGCTCGTCCGGCACCCAGCCGCCGCCGAAGCCCCACGGGAAATGTTCGGTGAACCTGCGCACGTCGCGTTCGGCGACGCCGAGCACCTTGGCCACTTCCGCGAACGCGCTGCGCGCCTGGAAGGTTGAGAACCCGCCGACCACGGCGCAATGCTCGCGGCCATACTTGGCGAAGATGAGCTGCACCACGTCGTCCTTGCGGTCGTGGGGAAAGTCCACATCGATGTCCGGCAGTTTGTGGAGCGCCATCCGCTCCGGGTTGAGGAAGCGTTTGAAGTAAAGGTCGAACCGGATCGGGCATACGTCGGAGATGCCGAGGCAGTAGCACACGAGCGAATCGGCCGCCGAGCCGCGCGTGATCCACTCGATGCCGCGCGCGCGGCACTCCTGCAAGAGATCCCACACGACCAGGAAGTAGGCCTCGTAACCGACGGCGGCGATGATGTTCAGCTCCTCCTCGACCTGGGGCGCGAACGACGCGGCGCATTCGCCGTAGCGCCGGCGCAACCCCTCGAGGACGAGCCGGCGTAGGAACGCCCGCGCCGTTGAGCCGTCCGGCGGATGGAAGTCGGGGAACTGCGGCTTGCCAAACGGGAACTGGAAGTCGCAACGCTCGGCAATCTCGAGCGTGCGCCGCAGCCAGCCGGAGTGTTCCTGGCAGGCGGCCGCCATCCGGGCCGGCGGACGGAAGTGCAGCCGCCCGCCGCTCCGCTTCTCTGGGTGTTGTTCGCGCAGGAGCGTCAGCGTGCGGATGCTTTGCACGATGTCGAGCTTCTGCCGGTCGCCGGGCGTGGCGTAGTGAATGGCCGGACACGCCACGGCGGGAAAGTCCTCCGGCGTGTCACGTGACGTGACCAGCCGGTAGAAGGAACGCGGGAACAATTCGGCGAGCGTGGCGTCCCCGCTCACGGCAATCAGCCCGTCGGTGAAGCCATCCAGTTGCTCGCGGCGCAGTGGACGCCGTTGCTGGTTGGCGACGGACGCCTCATCGCCGCTGGTTGCCGTGCGCTCGGCGTGGCGCGAGAGCAGGCGGCAAAGATTGTGATAGCCGCGCGGCGATTCGACGTAGAGCAGGAGCGGTTGTTCCCCCACGCACAGCTCCGCGCCGAGAATCGGCTTGATGCCCGCGGCCTGCGCCGCCTTCGCGAACTCGGCGGCGCCGTGCAGGTTGCCGGTGTCCGTCAGCGCCACGGCGGACATGCCGTGCTGTTTGGCCAGCCCAACGATGGCAGCGGGCGAGAGCGTCGAGTCGAGAAACGAATAGTGGCTGTGCGCCCGCAGCGGGACGTAGCCATCGACAAGGGATCTTCCCGGACTCTGGGCACGCTTTGCACCCATGAACCTGGAAGAGCGAGTCCCAGTGGAGGTAGGGCGAGACTCCGTCGAGCCGTGATCAAACCTGGTGTCGTTCGTCCATCCCGAAGAAATACTCTGGGGAACCGATCTTGTTCGGGGCATCGAAGCGCGGCCGCTGTACCCGGCTGGAAGTTCGATGGTTTCCAGGGGAAGAATGGGCTCGACGGAGTCTCGCCCTACCGGAGGTTCGCGGGCCGGGCCAATTTCGGGATACGCCTCCTCTTCCTGAACCTTGCTCCGGTAGGGCGGTGCTGCCGCGCCGCCCTGATCGAAGAAAATGGGGCGTTGCGGCATCAACGCCCTACCGGGTTCGGAGGCCCCACCCCACTGTGCCTTGCGCCGGTAATTGACCGGGCGGGCTATTCGAACCGGCTCGTCCGCCAGTGCCTCACGGGGCGCGTCGCGGAGCCGCAGGTCGTGCCCGCGCAGAATCACCGACGGCCCGCGCGCCCGGCGCAATTCATCAATCACCAGCGCCAGGCGCGATTGCGCGTCCTGCCGCTGCGCCGGGACTTCGAGCGGCAGCTCGCTGCGAAAGCGCCCATCATACACGTTCGACAGCTTGAGCGACACGAGGCGCAGGCTCACGCGCCGCTTCCACGCCGCGCGCAGCATCGCGTGCAGCCGGCCATACACGTCGGTTTCAAGATCGGTCGGCTCGGCCAGGCTCTCGCTCACCTGGTCCTCGCCCATGTCGTTGTAGCGGACGCGCACGTGGAGGGTGCGGATGCTGCGGCCTTCCTCGCGCACCTTGGCGAAGAGATGGTCGGCCATGCGGCGCAACGTGGCCTCGATGTATTCCTCGTCGGTCACGTCGCCGGCGAACGTCTCCTGCTGGCTGAAGGATTTCTGCGGTTCGCGGGCGGGGATCAGCAGGCGCTCGTCGATGCCGTGCGCGAACTGCCGGATGCTCAGGGCCTGGTTGCCCAGCACGAGCTCCAGCATCTCCAGCGGCGTCGCCGCGATGTGCGCGATGCGCGCCAGGCCGGCGGCGTTCAGCCGCGCGCTCGTCTTCGGCCCGATGCCCGGCAGCCATTTGTTCAACAGCGGATGGAGGAAAGCCGCCTCACCCCCGGCCGGCACTTCGTTGAACGCGGCGGGTTTCGTGAGCTTCGAGGCCACGGCGCTGACGAGTTTGTTCGAGCCGATGCCTTCGCTCACCGTGATCTTGAGCCGCTGCCCGATGGCCTTGCGAATGGCCAGGGCGATTTCCACCGCGGACTTCTTCCGGTTGGCGGTGAGGTCGAAGTAGCCTTCGTCAATCGAGGTTTGCTCGACGTCCGGGGTGAAGTCGTAGCAGTAGCCGAACATCCAGTTCGAGAACTGCTCGTAACGCTCGAAGTCGCCGGGCAGGACGATCAGTTTCGGGCAGAGCTTGCGCGCCCGCGCGGTGGGCATCGGGGTGAAGACGCCGAACTGCCGCGCCTCATACGAGGCGGACGCGATGATGCCGCGCTTCTCGCCGCCGACGGCCACGGGCTTGCCGCGCAGCTTCGTGTCCGAAGCCTGCTCCACCGCCGCGAAGAAGGCGTCGGCGTCGAGATGAACGATGGTGCGTGGCGGCGTCACAACAAATCGCGCCCGAGGATGCGCTCATGGATGGGTCAAAGACGGTCCTACCTCTCATTCTTTTGCGCGGCGGATCAGCGCCTTGAAAACGCCCTGGATGACCAGTTCCTCGGACGGGATGAGGTCGGGATACTTTGGGTTCTCCGCCTTGAGGAACGGCTTCCCGTTCTTCACGACGAACGTTTTGAGCGTGTTCTTGCGGTCGATCAGCGCCGCCACGATTTGCCCGGAGCGCGGCTCCGGCCCGTGCTCGAACACCGCGATGTCGCCATCGCAGATATGCTTCCCGATCATCGAATCGCCCGCGACCCGGAGCGCGAAGGTGTTCCGCGTCGGCTTGAAGCCGATGGACTCGATGGTCACGGGAACGCACTCGTCGGCTTCCTGCTCGCGGTCGCGGCCAAAGCCAGCCGGGATGGAGCCGAACAACGGGATTTCAACCACAATCTGGCGAACCGCTTTGATGGAGTCCACGAGCCGCAGGGATCGAGCCTTGCCAGGGGCCGAAGCCAGCCAGCCTTTCCGGACAATGGCCTCGATGTGGCAGGCCGCCGCGCGTTTGCTGCTCCAGCCAAACCTGGCGGCCACTTCCCGGAGTGTCGGTGCCGGGTGCCCTCCGACGAGTTTATCGCGGATGAAATCGAAAACCTGGCGCTGGATGTCGGTGAGTTCTGGCATAACTACCCATCTGGGTAGTATGGCCTTCCCTTCCTGTCAATGGCCTGATGTTCCTGGATCAGCCAGGGCAAGCATCCCGGCGATTGTTTCCAGCGCGTTTCCCTCCAGCCGATTGTTCACGAAGATGAACGTCCTTGGCTTTCCGTCTCCAGCCCTGCCCTCCTTGACCAGCGCGGCTCCGGCTTTGCGCGCCTCGTCGTTCACTTCCCTGGTCCTGTCGTAGGGTTGGAACGCTTTCACGGCCTCCTCGTATTTGCGGCCCGGCTTGAGCAGAAAGCGCGCGGCGATGAGTTTGGGATTTGTCCGGCTGCCGGGAATCGCCATTTGCCCGGATACCGGCGGCATCGCATCCCAAGAATTGAAGACGTGCGAAATGCCATGACTGGAGAGGCAGGCGAAGTATTCCGGCGCGAGCCATTGTTTGTTCCGCATCTCGATCGCGTAGGGCCAGCCTTTCGGCAGCCTGGCGAAAAACGCGTCAAGATCCGCCACAAAATCGCGGCCATGCTCGTAGTCGCTTGGATAGAAGCGGGAGAACTCAAACATCACAACGCCGACGTTGTCGCGAATGGATTCACAGGATTTGAGAAAGGCGCGGGTGAACAACTCCGCGTTGAGATAATTTTCATTTTGCCTGCCAGCCCGGACACCGAAGCGTGGAAGGTTGGGGAATTTCCTCACCGTGATCTCATCGGTGACTTTGAACCCGAACTGGAAATCAGCCGGCACCTGTGAAACCAGCCCTTGAAGATGCTTCTCGCTCGGAAATGTGTAATACGCCGCATCCACGCAGACCGTCTTGAAAACCTCGGCATATTCCGACAGGCAATCCCGTTCGAATCGCGACTCCGCAAACCTGCCGCGATAGATGTATCGTTGCTGGTCGTAAAGCATCCCGCACCAGCCGGAGTATTTCCATGAGGACGTGCCGAGGAACACGCCCTGGGTCGCCAGACTGGCGAGTGATGCCTTCAGTTTGTTACGGTCAAACATGCGGGTATTGCGCTGCTGTCGTTCACAAATGCCGCGCGTTTCTCCGCCAGCTTCGCCATCGCCAGGGCGAACAGGGGCGCTTCAGGTGATGAGTTCATGCGCTACACAACGTGTTTCTTTCGGACTTTGCCGGACGATCAAAAAGCTTCTTTCACGAGACCATCCTGGCCAGGTGTCGCACCAGATTTTCGAACGCGGGGATTCTGGCCAGAAAAACCGTCATCACACCCCACGCAATGACGCACGGGAAGCCGATCAACGTGACCCGATGGATGGATTTTCGGCTCAGGTAGTCATAAACGAACATGGCAATCATGGGCGCGAACGTGAGCATGGGCGGTCCCCAGGCGGGAACGAATCCCGCATAATTCCAGCGCGCCGCGGACGGTCCCAGGAAGGGGACCAGCGCCAGGACCATGAACCGCTTGTGATAGTCAGGGCGGTTCTTGCTTCGAATCCCGAGAACGACGAAGAGCAACAGGTACAGGACATTGTTCAGCGACAGGCAGACGTGCCAGATCGGGTTGCCTTGATGCTCAAGGGATCGCAAGGCCACCACCGCGCCCGTCGCGGCCACGGCCAGACACAGGGGAATGCTGAGCAGTCCAAGGGTGGCGTGAAGTTTCCGTTGTTGGGCGGAGATGAGGCCGGCCTGTAGCAGAAAGAACAGCACCCAGAGGCTCGCCAGCACGCCGTGCAGGACGATGTACAGCGGCAAGGCATCCTTCGCAGCCGGGCGCAGATAGAACGTCGGCGAGAAGCCGATGAAAGTCAGAAGGAAAGCCCAGATGCCCAGGCCGGTGAAAAAATAGCGATCGGATTTTTGCGTGCTCATCATGTGGCACCAAGCTGCTGGAGTATAGACGGAGTTGCAGTCAGAGTCGAGCAGCGCCGCGCGTTGCGGCACGGGCTGCAGGGGCATTTCATCTGAAGCGCCCGCATAACTCCAGCAGCGCTTGGACGCTGTGAGTTGAGAGCCTTTGACCCGAAGCGGCGTGCCGGAGCAATTAACCTCACGGCGCCGGGGTTTAGGTCATCGGCCGCCCAGCCGTA
>SXGU01495007.1_pt1 | contig 26098 bp, 29 predicted proteins | sample 3174531 | NCBI WGS metagenome assembly SXGU01 (sample SAMN11356863, study PRJNA531348) | freshwater metagenome | isolation source: freshwater sample F1-140 | place: China: Fuxian Lake, Yuxi | collected 2017-12-25
CTTGGCTACGCCCCAATAAAACACTAAAAAACCCAATGCGGAGGCGCATAAAAAAGCAATCTTGGCAGTTTGTCAATTACTGTCTGCATAAAAAACAAATATTTTTAGTTGATTAACCTTTTATAAACCATTATACTGTAGGTTATAGAGTTGCGGAGGAGTAGGTTCTGCCCAGAAATTCGCTATAGCGCAAGCGAAAATGGTAGTTTTCCGAGAACCGTAGCGGAGTGTATGTTTTATACATGAGCAACGGAAGCGCAGGAAAACGACATTTGCAGCAAGCTATAGTAGAATTTATGGGCAAAACCTATTTTTCGCGGCTAGTCGCAGCAGGAAGCGGCGTGCGGTTTCGCTATTGTGTCAGGAGGATGCTATGAATGTTTCGTCATTATCAGGATTGACTGCTTTACAGCAGCAACAGAATATACAAAAAACCAGCTCTAAACTTAGTGCGGCGATTGCTGCGCTTGTGAGCGGTGAGAAGTTGAATTCCGCTAGCGGCGACATTGCCTCACTTTCCGTTGCTGGTCAATTAAAATCTGCGGTAAGCGGTCTAAAACAAGCGGCGGGAAATCTCGCGCAAGCTAGCAGCTTGGCACAGGTGGCGGACGGCGGCATAGCTCAGCTACAGGACATAGCGGGGCAAATTCAAAATCTCGCACAGCAGGCAAATTCTCCTACCTTAAGCAATGAAAATCGCAGTCAGATAGATTCTACATTCAAAGAATTGATGTCGCAATTCGAACAAGTAATTTCCAGCACCAGCTTTGGCGGAAAAAAACTTCTAAATGGTGATTTGGGTGGCAATGACGCGCTGTCTTTGGAGAGCTTACTTGCCGCTTCCGATGGTGAAAATTCGGGCAGCCTTGCCATTGAAAATCTTTCCACAGCCAGCTTGCTGCAAGGCGCATCCCTCAGCACCAGCGAAGGTGCAAATAATGTTTTGTCAGTAATCGCAGATGTTCTCGACAAGCTTACGGGTGTGCGGGCAAATGTTGGTTCGTTCTTGCAATCGGTTGATTATGCGGCGGCGAGCATTGATTCCGCTATTGCCAACCAAGAAGCGGCGCGTTCCACTTTGCAAGACACGGATTTTGCTGATGCCGCAACAGCAAGTTCACAAGCGACATTGCAGAATAATGTGGCTCTCGCCATAGCCGCGCAAGGCAATCGCCTGCCGCCAGCGTTATTGCAGCTAGTTGGGTAATAATTGCCAATAATTCCGCTTGCGAAATAGCTCAGAAAATCTAGTCTATCTGCCTAAGTAACTTATTTATGAGCAGAATATGACCTATCAAATCACCACCTTACCAAATGGTATGCGCGTTGCCAGCGAGTTCTTGGCAGGCGTGGAGAGTGTCGCAGTAGCGGTTAGCGTTGGCGCGGGTGCGCGTTATGAAAGCGCGACGGAAAACGGCATTTCGCATTTGCTGGAACATATGGCGTTTAAGGGTACGAAAACCCGCAGCGCAAGGGAAATAGCCGAGGTTTTTGATGCTATCGGCGGGCAACTGAACGCCTATACCTCCATGGAAATGACGGTGTATTACGCGAAAGTGCTAAAGGGCGATGCGCCGCTAGCGGTGGAAATCCTCGCGGATATTATGCAAAATTCCACCTTCGCCGAGGACGAGCTAGCGCGGGAAAAAGAGGTGATTATCCAAGAAATCGCCATGCACCACGATTCGCCTGATGATTTAATCGTTGATTATTTTGACGATACGGCGTTTTCAGGACAACCGCTTGGTCGCTCAATTTTAAGCACGCCCGAAAAAGTAGCGAGCTACAGCCGCGATGATTTATTTACCTATATGGCGACGCATTACCGCCCACAGCGCATGGTGCTGACCGCCGCTGGGAATATTAAACATGAGGATTTCGTTGCACTAGTGGAACGATTTTTCACTATGCCCAAGGTGGAAGATGGCGCGAAATTTGAAATCGCGCAGTATAAAGGCGGTGATGCCCGCGTGACGGGGGATTTTGAGCAATTGCATTTGTTGTTTGGTTTGCCGACCATCAATATGCACTCGCCTGATTATTACGCGCTGCAAGTCTACACCACCATCCTTGGCGGCGGGATGTCCTCGCGCCTGTTCCAAGAAGTGCGCGAAAGGCGCGGGCTTGCCTACACAGTTTATGCGATGGCATCGGCTTATGAGGATGTCGGCGTAATGAGCGTCTACGCCGCCGCCGCTCCTGAAAAAGCCGCGGAACTTTCTGGCGTGTTGTGCGAGCAAATTGCAGCAATGGCAGCGGATATTTCCGATGCGGAAATTAACCGCGCCAAAAACCAACAAAAAGCCGAGCTGCTGATGGCGCGGGAAACGCCGCAGACCGTGGCAACATGGATTGGGCGGCACATAATTATGTTCGGGCAGTATCGCCACGCCGAAGCCATAACCAAGAAAATTGACGCAGTGAGCAAACAGCAACTACTAGCACTAGCGCGGCAAATTGCGGGTGGAAAACTGACTGTGGCGGCTCTTGGCGATGTTTCTGGCGTGTTGCCATACGCGCAGTTGAGCGATAAACTTCGGGCGTAAAACGCTACAAAAAGCCCTTGCCGTATAATTCCACATGGAAATCAGGCATATTCAAGAATTCTTTCTTCGTGTGCGACATTTCCATTCGCAAATAAATCATTTTTTATTTGGCTAGCAATGTGAAAAGCTAGATTAACAGGCACTGCATTCCCAACCATTTTATAACCATCTGATAAATCATTGTATTTATAAATAAAATTATCAGGGAAAGTTTGTATCCGCGCACATTCGCGCACTGAAAGCCTGCGATATAGATGTTCCTGTCCGCGCACAAATTCGCGCTTGTTTTGTTCTATAAAGGTCATTTTCGGTGCGTCGGGATGAATTGGTGCGTGCCTACCACCTGCTTGGATGGTAAATGACGGCTCATCCCAAGCACGAACGCGATTGCGCGACATGTAAATTGAGGAAAATCCGCCTGTGGTATATTCATGGTTAGGAATTATCAGATTTTTTCCGTTGGTTTTATTTTTTTCCATCGCTGGCGTTGGCGTTTCGCGCAAATCATAAATCGCATCACACAGCGTTGGTTTTTTATGAGTCGGCGGTTTTATATTAAATAACTTATTTGTTCTACGAGCATCATAACCAATAAAAAACACCCTTTTCCTATCTTGCGGAACGCCAAAATCATTGGCATTTAGCAACTGAAAATTCACGGTATAGCCAAGCGCGGAAAAACTATTTATCAGATTGTTGACAGTATCCTGATGCTTTGGGTGCAGCATTCCAGAGACATTTTCAGCAACAAAAAATAGCGGTTTTTTATCTTTTATAACTCGTAAATACTCAAAAAATAATTGCCCGCGTTGGTCAGCAACGCCAAGCCCTTTGCCAGCTTCGCTGAAACTTTGGCATGGTGGCCCGCCAATTACGCCAACTATATCGCTTGGCATTTCTAATGATTGAATATCGCGGATACTGCGCTTATCAAGATATGATTTTTTATGGTTTATTTCGTAAGTTTCCCAAATTGATTTGTCATATTCATTCGCCCACGCAACATCAAACCCAGCGCGTTCAAAGCCTAAATCCATTCCACCACAGCCAGAAAAAAGCGAGAGTATTTTCATTTTCCCCTCGCTATGCTGATGTGAATGGCAGGAATAGTTTGCGCGGGATTATTGGGGTTTTTCACAGAAATTTTACTTACTGAAACATTTTTTTCTTTTTCCAAATTTTCCCTGTCAGCCTTCGGGAAAGAAAGATATTTTTCCTCTGTAACAACAGCATTTAGCAGGTTTGCTTCAGCATCTGAGATTTGCGTAAAAATCTTGGCAGGGTGTTCAATTCCCCACATTCCGCGAACGCGTAAATAGGTAATACCTAGTGGGTCAACTTTATTTACCCTACCAAGCTCATTGGTCGGCGAAAACTCTACGCCTTCGGCTGATTTTAGGCTATCTGATATTCTGTTGCTAATGCGTTCATAAACTTCTTTTTCTGCCGCATAAACACTTCCATATACCAGCCATAATGAACGCAAAACTTTCTCTTTTACTGTTCCGATTGCGTAAATAATATCCTTTTCTTCCCATGCTTCACAATTTTTGCAAGCCTTGGTAATCATGCTGCTACCAGCAAATAACTTGTCCTTTGGATATGAGCTATTCAGGGCAATGTTCGAATGCTCCCCTTCAATCTTTTTTACCTCAATAGCATCGCCATTTTTTATTATAATGTCTGGTGGATTATTGGCATTGCCGATATAGGAAAATTCACTTGCATATCGCGCTTCTTTTTCCGCCAAGTTATCAATCGCAAAAGCCCCACAAAAAGCATCCTTTATAAAATATTCCAGCGCATCTCCAACTTGCTGAATACGGATAGAATTTTTATAAATTTCAGCAATTGCAAACGATCGCAACTGTGAAATATTATAGATTGCTTTCAGTATATTGGTCATTCTACAAAAAGCCCTTCACCTGCTTACCAGCCACTATCTTGCCACTGGTCATGAATGCTTCGTGGTTTTCGTCAATTTCAGGTAGCTTATAGTTGTAATTCACCATCATGCCCGCCGATTGCTTCATGCCCTTTGGCGAAGTATCCGCCAGCCAATTGAGCCGTTCCAACCTTGCGCCATTGGACAGGTGAAAATTAGAAACGGGGTCAAATGGTTTTCCTGCCTTTTTTCCGCCGACTTTTTCATTCAGCAAATAATGAGCGCAAAGGCGGGTTAGGACTGGTTGCAATGCACTTGCCGTTTTATCATCCTTGTGCCAATCAGTATCCAATTTTTTGAGCAGTGCCAGCTCGCTCGCGCTAAAAAATTCGCTTTTGCCGCTGGCAATTTGCGGATCAAGCCACGCTCGAAAATTAGGAATGGGTGAGAGTGTCGCAAAATTTTTGATGTTTTTCATCTCGCTAGTTAGAATTTCCACCACCCGCTTAATCAGGAAATTGCCAAAGCTAATGCCCGCCAGCCCTTTTTGCGCGTTGGAAATCGAGTAAAAAATCGCACTGTCCGCTTTTTCCCTGTCAATCACGGGGCTTTTTTCATCCAACAAAACCTGTATATTATCGCTCATGCCAGAAACCAGCGCGACATGAACAAAAATAAGTGGCTCAAGCGGCATTTTATTATGGAAAAAAGCAAAAACTCGCCGATCGGCATCCAGCCGATTTTTTAGATCCGTCCATGATGCAACGCGGTGAACCGCCTCATATTCTATCAGTTTTTCGAGCAACGCAGCTGGCGAATTCCAAGTGATTTCCTGCAAATCCAGTAGTGCAATGTCAAACCATGCGGAAAGAATATTTTTCAAATCCTGCTCCACACCGCGCAAATTAAGCCCTTTGCCCACCATCGGCAATAAATCCGCCCGCAGATTGATTAGGAATTTGAAGCCATCGGGAAGCGCGGTGAATTGCCGAAGAATGGTGCTGCGCGGAGAAACCAATGCTTGCCGCAATTCATTTTGCAGGTTAAATTTTTCCGTGGCATCCGCCGCCGCGCTATATTTTTTTGTGATGGCAGTCAGTTTTTTATCATCCAGCGAAAATTCATCCGCCAGCAGATTCAAAAACTTCACCCGCCCCTCTTCATTCAGCCCTAAATAAGTGCGCCCAAGATCGGCGGTATGCGCCCGCGCTGTCACCTCTCCGCCCTTACTATCAAGGCACTGCGCCATTTGCCGACGCAAATTTTCCAAATCCTCCTTGGGAACATTTGGGCGAATATCCGCACAAACCGCCTGCCGCGCCAACCCGCCAACGCCGCGCCACGCCCGCAAAACTCCAACCACAGTACGCCTGCGTAGATTAGTAAGCCCAACAATCGGCAGAATATCGTTCATATTTTTAGCCCATAGAGAACCAGAGGTAATAAGGAGAATAAACAAATAACTACTTGATTGTAAAGATAATTGTTCGGCGTGGCGGGGATTATAGAAGCTGCGTATTTTGCCGCCCCCATTAACCAATTATTAAATATATTAATCTATTATTACAGATAATAAGGTTAATAGTTAATTTGATTATTGGGGAGTAAAATGTCACACGACGCCATAAATTCTTGGGTTAATAAGGCGAAAAACGCGCCTGTTGCCGCATCTATGGCTGTGCCACAAAATTCTGGCATACAAGTTATACGCCGAGAAGAACCACAAAGCCGCGGCAATAAAATAATGGAAATCGCCGAAAAACTTCGCCCGTGGTTTATCAAAATGTTTGAAGGTGTGCGCGATGATGAAGGAATGCTGTTACAGCCCGCACATATCCGTGGAATGGCTCTAAATGTGGCGCAAACCATAGTAAAAGACCAAGAAAAAAAGGCAAGCTAATTGGGGGGCTTTATGGATATTACAGACAAGCAATTAAATGGATATATGGAAAAACAAATTGAAGGCAACTGGTTAGCCCAAGCGCAGAGTAACGAAAGTTTTCCAGAACTATTGAAGGGCGCAGCTAATTCTATCAGCAATAACGAGCGATCTCAAAATATCGGCAACTCAAGATAAGAGCCTAAAAATCCCACTTACAGGACAAATACCTTCGTGCCATGTTTGATGAATAACAATCATCAACAGCGCGGGAATTATGCAAATATCACCAATTGGCGTCGCCCTACTCAAGGAATATGAGGGGTTTTCTGCTAAAATTTATCTCTGCCCTGCTGGCAAAGCAACCATTGGCTATGGACATGTTATATTGGCAAATGAAAAATTCCCACCAAATGGCATATCACCATCAGAAGCAGAAAAGCTGCTAATGCAAGACGCAAAAATTGCCACTGATGCGATAAATAGCTTGGTGGTTTGCGAGTTGGCGCAAAACCAATTTGATGCTCTGGCATCGCTCACCTATAATATCGGCGCGAAAGCCTTCGCAAAATCAAAATTACTGCGCCTGCTGAACGAAAATAATTACACAGACGCCGCCGCTGAATTCCCCAAATGGATATTTTCTGGTGGCGTAAAACTCGCTGGTCTAGTGCGTCGCCGCAGAGCCGAACAACAGCTTTTTATGGCTTGATCAAAGCGATATTACCCTTAGTGTCGCCGTCCACGCTCTTCGGATTCAACTTGAGCTAACTCTTTTTGATATTTAATTATTGCCTCTCTGATTGTTGGAAAGCTCTTAGCATCTATACTGACGCCTTCTATTTTCTTACTATTAGGATAAACTACCTTCATCACATTTTCTGCACCCAAACCATTAAAAGCACTGACATATCGGTAAGCTGTATCATCCAAAGCATGGTTAGCTCTTTCACTATATATAATTGGTATAAAGAAACTATCTCCATCTTTACGCGCACCACTCATATCAAATGCACTAGCCAACAAAGCGCAGTCTGCCGTTTCCACCATCTCTCGACTTGTTAACTGTTTCCGTACATACTTACCCGCCATATCAATCATAAAAAATTCTCCATCATAAAATTGTACAAAAATTAACTACCAAGCAGTACTATCAAAACAAAATTAATAAATCCACTATAGTTTTGTTAAGCTTTTGTGACAATTGCTGCAAACAGCACCTCAAACCCCGCGCAGCCCCATTTTTTCAAAGCTTTGCCTGCGTATCCACTCCAGATATTGGGTGAGTGCGTCCACTTGGTCGTCATGCGCGGCGGTGGGGAAACCCAGCAACTCCGCCTCAAAATCGGCGAGCCACGGAGCGTTTTTTGGCAAAACCAACCTGCCCGCCTCAATCATCGCGCTTACGCCCGCAAAACGCGTCAGCTTGTCATTTTTCGGGCGGACGGCGATGATCGGCAGGTGGGTTTCGCGCTTGGCGTCCTGCAATAATTGCTGCCCGCTGGCTTTGTCTTCCAGCAAAATCGCTTGCGGCTGATAATCGTTGGTGTGGCTGTAAAAAAAGCGTTTTAGGTCGGGATATTCAAGGCGCATCACCCGCGCATCGCGCAGATAGCTGCGCCCATCGTATTCGGCGAAGGTGAGGCAAACGCTAGCGTCATGCTGCGCCCCTGATTTTATCGCCGTGTCACAGCTTTGCACCACGCGCTCTACAACGCTTGGAAGCTGGCTATAGCGGGCAAGCCATGAGCGTTTTAGCATCGCGCCATCCTCCACCAGCGGAGCTTGCTGATATTGTGCGGCGAACGCTTGCGCTCCCAAATCAATTTTTGCCCGCTCAATCAGCCGCAGATTCTCGCGCTCTGGCTGTAATAATTCGCCAGCCTCCATGGTTTTTTCTATTTTTCCGAAGGCGTATTGTTGAGAATGATTCGCAATTGCAGGCAAAAAAAGATGTTCCCAACCGCCCTTGGCAAGCAGATAACCGCTTAAATCATCGGCGTGTAACCGCTGCATCACCAGCACAATCACCCCTTTTTTCTTGTTATTAAGACGAGTAGAAAATGTGTGGTCAAACCAATTATTTACATGCTCCCGCCATTTGGCGTTCATCGCCTGCGCGGGGCTAATCGGGTCGTCAATTATCAGAAAATTCCCCCCCTCGCCTATCACGCTCGCACCCACCGAGCTGGCAAGGCGAAAACCGCGCTTGGTGGTGGTGAATTTTTGCTTTTGGTTTTGCTCCCGCGTTAGCTGCACCTCGGGAAAAATCCGCTGATACCACGGCGAGGAAATCACCAACCGCGTATCCATTGAGTGTTTCAGGCTAAGCGAAGCGGCGTAGCTGGCGGCGATGATCCGCGCACTAGGATTATGCCCCAGCAACCAAGCTGGCCAAGCGACGCTCACACACACCGATTTCAAACTGCGCGGCGGCATGTTGATAATCAGACGAGTAATCTCCGCCCTCTGCGCCGCCTCCAGATATTCCGCGATTAAATCAATATGCCAATTCGACAAAAAATCCGCTTCTGGGTCAACGGTAGTAAAAGCTTTTGCAATAAATTGAGAAAAATCTGTGGTAAGCAATTCCTCAAGCTCATCTATCTCTGACATTGCTCTGTTCCTATCACTTCATCATCCGCAGCACGCCTGATATGAGCTGGAAGTTTGGAGACGCGCACAGTCCCCTGCTCTATTCGCTTATTTCTAATCGATTCCGCAAGCTTTCTATCTGCCTCGGTAAATTCATAATGATTTTTTGCTCTTGGCTCACTTCTAATAGCGCTTTGATTGATTTTATCGATTTTTATCAACAGCTCAGCTAGCATAGTCAGACGACTGACTAAACAGCTCTTCTTGCTAAAATAATTATCCAAAGGCGAGCCGTTTTCCAAATCCAGCAACATCTCGCCAGCCTTTAGCTCAATATATTTGGCGGCTTTATCCAGTGATAGTTTTTTTATTTGTAAATTATCTGCTTCCATAAGGAAAAGATAAATCATGATAAACTGCACTGGAAGTCAGAAAATTTGAAAAAAATTTGCCAAAAAATTGACTTTGCAAATAAAAAAAGAATGTGCCATAAGCTATGGTCAATTAAATACGGAAACAACCACCAAATATAAGGATTATTTCATTATGAAAAATACATTGCGTTCTTGCCTGCTTGTTGCCGCTTCACTCCTTGCTTTTCCTGCATTTGCGGAGGATGCAAAGCCCGCAGCAACAGAAGCAGCGAAGCCAGCCGCTGAGCCTGCGAAATCTGCCGTGCCAGCAACTCCTGCCACTCCAGCAAAGGATTACACCATAATCAATCTTGGTGGCGAAGAAATCAAACTATCCGAGGTTTTGGAAATCTGGAAGGGCTTGTTCAAAAGCGACACCGCGCCTGACTTTGCAACTTTTGATGAGACCGTCCGCCAGAATGTTCTGCGTGGTTTAGTTTCTGAAAAACTGATTTATAAAGAAGCCATCAAAGCAGGTTTTGACAAAAAAGATGAGGTAAAAAAACGCCTTGAAAACATACAAAAACAGCTAGTTACACAGACATTTATTGAAGATAAAGCGAAGAATTTAGTAACTGACGAGCAGATAAAATCGGCTTATGACGCGAAAATCGCAGCCAGCAAAGGCGAGGAAGAAGTTAAAGCTCGCCATATCTTAGTTGCCAGTGAAGATGAAGCAAAAAAAATCGCTGCTGAGCTTAAAAAAGGTGGTGATTTTGAGAAATTGGCAAAAGAAAAATCATCCGATAAAGGGTCAGGCGCAAATGGCGGCGACCTTGGTTGGTTCAGCAAAGACAAGATGGTGGCAGAATTTGCCGATGCAGCGTTTAAGCTGAAAAAAGGCGAGGTTTCCGCGCCTGTTAAGTCGTCTTTCGGCTGGCATATCATCAAGCTGGAAGACCGCCGCCCGCTTAAACCAGCCAGCTTTGAAGAAAGCAAAGAAGCCATCAAAGCCGAGCTGACTGGCAAAGCTGTGCAAGGCTATATTGAAGGTTTGCTAAAAGCTGCAAATATCAAATATCTGGATGAAAATGGCAAAGAAAAAGACTTTTCCCGCTCGTTAATTCAGCCAAAAGCGGAAGAAAAGAAATAGATTTTCTAATGCAAATTTCGCCTCTCGCTCCCTCAACATATCCTTCCCTGCTGCCAATTGCTGGCGTTCGCATTGCAACAGCAGCGGCTGGGGTGCGCTATCAAAACCGCGTTGATGTTTTGCTGGTTGAATTATGCGAGGGAACAAGCGTTGCTGGTGTATTCACCAAATCGCTCACCGCTTCCGCCCCTGTGCTTGCTTGCCGCGAGGCTTTGAAAGGCGGCGTTGCCCGCGCACTGGTGGTTAATTCTGGCAATGCCAATGCGTTTACTGGTAAGGCGGGCAAAGATGGTGCGGAGCTAATTGCCAACATTGCTGGTAAAACTATTGCTTGCCGCACAGACCAAATATTCATGGCATCAACAGGGGTAATCGGCGAAAAGCTCCCTGCAGAAAAAATAGCGGATATTTTGTCGTCAATGGCAAACAACCTCTGCGAAACAGCATGGAGCGACGCGGCGAAAGCCATCATGACCACCGATACCTACCCGAAAATGGCAACGCGCAGCGCGGATATTGGCGGCGTTAAAGTTACCATAAACGGCATCGCCAAAGGCTCGGGGATGATTGCACCCGACATGGCGACCATGCTGGCTTTTGTGTTCACCGATGCTAAAATTCCCGCCAATATTTTGCAGGAATTATTGGCAGAAACCAACGAAACCACCTTTAACAGCATAACCGTGGACGGCGATACTTCTACGAGTGATACTCTCCTTGTATTTGCAACTGGAAGTGCGAATAATCCCGCCGCGGATTACGGCGATTTCCGCCGCGCACTGCACGAAGTTCTGCACGAGCTGGCAATGCTAGTGGTGAAGGACGGTGAAGGCGCGGAAAAGCTGGTTAAAATCACCGTCAGCGGCGCGGAAACCAAGCCCGCCGCCAAGCGCATCGCCATGAGCATCGCCAATTCGCCACTGGTTAAAACCGCACTCGCCGCCTCGGACGCCAATTGGGGGCGTATCGTGATGGCTGTCGGCAAGGCGGGTGAAAAAGCCGACCGCGACAAGCTCACCATCAAAATTGGCGGCGTAATCGTGGCGCAAAACGGCGCAGCAGACGAAAACTACCGCGAAGAGCAAATCACGCCACACATGCAAGGGCGCGAAATAGATATTGAAGTTGGCGTTGGCGTGGGAAATGCCGCCGCCACAGTCTATACCTGCGACCTAACCCACAGATATATAGACATAAACGGCAGCTACCGCACTTAGCAACAATTACCTTTACTTTTTGTTTTATAGCTGGTAAAAGCCTCTTGAAAATCCGAGGAATGGGCAATCGCCGCATAAGGGCTTCATTTGGTGTGCGTTATATATGGCATGGCAGATGAAGGGTTTTTTGCGTCTATAGCCATCTTTTTTTAAGGCATAAATTATGAAATTAATATCGTGCAACAGCAACCCAGAACTCGCGCAAGGTGTGGCGGATTATTTGGGGATGAAACTCACCAGCGCGAGCGTAAAACGCTTTGCTGACCAAGAAGTTTTCGTGGAAATTCATGAAAATGTCCGTGGTGAGGATGTGTTCGTTATTCAGTCCACCTGCTATCCTGCGAATGACCATATCATGGAGCTGCTGGTGTGCTTGGACGCGCTGAAACGCGCCTCTGCCCGCCGCGTAACCGCGGTTATCCCTTATTTTGGCTATGCCCGCCAAGACCGCAAAGTTGGGCCGCGCACGCCGATTTCCGCGAAGTTGGTGGCGAATGTTATCGCTGCTTCTGGCGCAAACCGCGTGCTGACCATTGACCTGCACGCCGCACAAATCCAAGGGTTTTTTGATATTCCGCTGGATCATCTATATGCCGCGCCTGTTATCGTGAAAGACATTAAGGCGAATTTCCCTGACCTGAAAAATGTGATGATTGTATCGCCCGATGTTGGCGGCGTTGTTCGCGCCCGCGGACTTGCTAACCGCATTGGCGCAGACCTCGCCATCGTGGATAAACGCCGCGAAAAGGCGGGCGTTTCCGAGGTTATGAACATTATTGGTGATGTTTCTGGGCGCGATTGCATCTTGTTTGACGATATTGTCGATTCGGCTGGTACTCTGTGCAACGCCGCTGCGGCTTTGAAGGACGCTGGTGCAAACAGCGTCGCGGCTTATGTGTCGCACGGCGTTCTTTCGGGCAAAGCCGTTGAGCGCGTGACGAGTTCAGTTTTAACCTCGCTGGTGGTGACCAACACCATCGCGCCGACTGAAGCCGTGAAAGCCGCAAAAAATATTCGCTTTGTTTCCGTCGCCCCGCTACTTGCCGAAGCAATTAAGCGCATTAGCGAGGAAACGAGCGTTTCGAGTTTGTTTGATTAGTGGAAGTCGTGCCTGTGTCAGTGGTCAGTGTCAGAAGAAAAATAACCGACACCGTCAACAGACACCGACACTTTAAGTAATAACAACAACAAGGAGTATAACAAATGACTACAACCAAACAAACCGCTGTTTTACCAGCAGAAGCCCGCGAAGTAAGCGGCAAAGGGATTTCGCGCAGCCTGCGCCGCGAGGGCAAAATTCCTGCGGTTTTATACGCTAAGGGTCAGGAAGCCGTTCGCATCGCTTTGCCACTTAAAGAAGTTGCGATGGAATATGCCAAAGGTCGCTTCCGCAACCGCTTGGTGGAGCTTAAATTTGCCGATAAAACCGTGCAAGCTTTGCCAAAAGATTTACAGTTCAACCCAGTCACCGATATGATTGAACATGTTGATTTTATCAAAGTTGAAAAAGGCGTGAATTTGCGCGTTAAAATTCCTGTTAAAGTTAGCGGTCAAGAGCGTTCTATCGGTATCAAAAAGGGCGGCGTTCTGAACATTGTTCGCCATGAGATTGAGTTCTGGTGCGATCCTGCTCATATCCCTGCTCATATTGACCTGAATGTTCAGGCCGTTGATATTGGGCGCAGCGTTCATATTGCGGATGTTGAGCTTCCAAAAGGCGTAACCCCTGTGATTAAACGCAACTTCACCGTGGCGACCATCGCTGGTCGCGGTAAGGCGGAGGAAGAAACTCCAGCAGCGGCAGCAGCAGCTCCTGCGGCAGCACCAGCAGCAGCGGCGAAAAAAGAAGCACCTAAGAAGAAGTAGGGATTGTGTCAGTGTTGGTGTCGGTTGTCGGTAAGTTTTAGTTTTCCGACACTGATAACCTACACCGACACTATAATCTATGGCATCCCTCCTCATCGGTCTTGGCAATCCTGAAGCTCGCTACGCTGGCAACCGCCATAATATTGGATTTATGGCTGTTGACCGCGTAGCGGAGGATTATGCTTTTGCCAAATGGTCGCTGAAATTCGGCGGCGCAGTTGCCGAGGGGAATATTGGGGCTGAAAAAGTTTTTGCTTTCAAACCGCTTAAATATATGAATTTATCAGGCACTCCCGCCGCTGAAATTGCCAATTTCTATAAAATACCACTAGAAAAAATCATCGTAATTCATGACGAGTTGGACTTGCCACTCGGCAAGTTGCGGGTGAAGCGCGGCGGCGGCAGTGGCGGGCATAATGGGCTTAAAAGTCTGGACGCGCATCTGGGCGCGGATTATTTGCGCGTGCGCCTAGGCATTGACCGCCCAGCGGATAAAGACGATGTTTCCAACTTCGTGCTGTCCGATTTTGCCAAAGCCGAAATGCCGAAAGTTGAAACTATACTCGCCGAAACCTCGCGCCATATAGGATTATTGTTGGCAAGTGACGAGGCAGGGTTCATGAACAAAGTTAGCTTGGCAGTGCAGTAACCCTGCGAGCCACAAGCAAAGTTATAATTCCGATTAAAATCCCTGCAAAAGTATCGATCAGATAATGCCCGCCCTCAACAGTGGTGGAAAGAAACAGTAGCAAATTAAGCGGAAAAACAAGCAATCTTAGCCAGAAAAAATTCCAAAATGCGTAAATAAACATCACGCCAAGCGTGGAGTGGAAAGAAGGGAATGTAATTATCCCTTGATACATAATTGGTAATTCACTCATACCACCACTACGCAATAAAAATAAATCCGATATTTGGCTACCCAGCGCGACATAATCAAATTGCACCCCAGAATATGCGTAATGCAAATAGGCACTAACCGATGGCAACGAGGCTGAGATTATAATCGAGACGATAGCCCCCAGAGCAGAGGCAAGCATCACCTCCTGCAAACGCAGGGTGTTTTTTACGACAAAAAGCCACATCATCATTATTACAAACTGCGCACCAATCGATATATAAGCCATCGTCAAAAGCCACGAAAGCCAAGGGATGGAATGAATAAACTGGGCATAACCAAGGTAATCAAACCCAATAAAAATATCAGCTTTGCTGAATAAATCATCATAAAGCGGCAGGGAAGTGCTAGCTGATAAATAGCTAAATGCGGCGGCTAAATTGCTGAATAAAACGGCTTGCAGTAAAATTTCTATTACACTGCATATTCCAGCATCTTGGCGTTTATGCTTGTAAAACAGATAAATACTACCAAGAAAAAGGCTGATACCAGCAAGAAAAAGCAAAACATTTTTATTAAACTTAATGCCGCTGGTTATCGAAAAAACGATGTCCAGCACCGCCACCAACGCTGTCAACAACCAAATGAATTTTGCCGCTCGCCTGCAAACAGCAAGATTACAGTGTTCTTGGGTAGCATTTAATAAAGTTTTTGCTTGCATTACCTAATGTTAGCGAGCATTTTTGCAGCCGTCAATATTTGTAATAATTAAGGAATAAAAAAATGGGTTTCAAATGCGGTATTGTTGGGCTTCCAAATGTTGGAAAATCAACGCTGTTCAATGCTTTGCTTTCGTCAATCGCAGCCGAGGCGGCAAACTATCCATTCTGCACCATTGAGCCAAATGTCGGGCGCGTAAATGTGCCTGACCCACGGCTGGAAAAACTCGCAGCAATTGCGGGCAGCGCACAGATTATCCCAACCCAGCTTGAGTTTGTGGATATTGCGGGCTTGGTGCGCGGCGCGAGCAAAGGCGAAGGGCTAGGCAACCAATTCCTCGCCCATATCCGCGAGGTGGACGCGATTATTTATATGCTGCGCTGCTTTGAAGACGGCAACATCACCCATGTGGAAGGTGCGATTGACCCGATGCGCGACGCGGATATTGTGGAGTTGGAGCTAATTCTCGCCGATATGGAAAGCCTTGAAAAACGCCTGCCCGCGCTGCAAAAAAAGGCTAAAACCGATAAAGAAATCGCCGAGCAAGTGGCAGTGATTGAGAAGGTTCTCAAAGTCGTTGCGGATGGTCGCCCAGCGCGGGAAACTGTGCTTTCAGGCGATGATGAAAAGCGGATTATGAAGCTTTTGCAACTACTCACCAGCAAACCAGTTTTATATGTGTGCAATGTGGACGAGGAAAGCGCAGCAAATGGCAACGCGCTATCGGCAAAGGTTATGGAAATGGCAAAGGGCAAAAAAGCCCCAGCAGTTGTGGTTTCGGCGCGGATTGAGGCGGAGATTTCCATGCTAACCAGCGAGGAAGATAAAAAAGAATTTTTGGAATCCCTAAACCTGACCGAAACGGGATTATCGCGCATCATCCGTGCTGGTTATGAGCTGCTTGACCTCTCCACCTATTTCACCATCGGGCCGAAGGAAGCCCGCGCATGGACGATTACCGTTGGCACAACCGCGCCAGCCGCCGCAGGCGTTATCCACACAGACTTTGAAAAAGGCTTCATCCGCGCCGAAACCATAGCTTACGATGACTATATAGCATTGGGCGGCGAAGCAGGCGCGAAAGAAGCAGGAAAATTCCGCCTAGAAGGCAAGGAATATAAAGTAAAAGACGGCGATGTGCTGCATTTTAGGTTTAATAATTAGATGTTCCCCTTCCCTAGAAAAAAGCGTGATAGAAAACCACCCGAAGCATGGATGAAGTGGCTGATGCTCGGTTTTGTGGTTTATGCTTTGGTTGTTAATAATTTCGGCGATAAGAGCAAAAAAATCATCCCAGAAAATATTGTAAATACCGAAGCTCTGGAAAATAAAATATTGCCGCAGGATGTAAGAAAACTGTCATGGGAAGAAGTGCGTTCTGGCGGTGGAGCGGGCGCAATTTGCGGGCAAAAAGTAACGCTGAACAACAATATTAGCTTTACCATTGGGGATGCCAGCCACGCCGATATTGAGCCAGCAATCTTCGCCATGAAAAAAGGCGCGAAACGAGTATTAACAACGCCAAGCGACGAAAAAATCGAGGTAGAATTGCTTGATATTTCCCCTGCCCTGCCTGATTTTTCTGGATTTCAGATTATTGGCGATACGGCGGAGGGAGCGGACGGCTATAAATGCGGCGATACGGCGAAACTTGGCGTAAGAATTTTTGATGTTAATGGAAAAAATATCTACACACAAAACATTGCCTTCACCATCGGAAAATCGGAAGTGCCGCTGGCAATTGAACAAGGCGCGATGGGTATGAAATCTGGCGAAAAGCGCGTATTAATCGTCGCCCCTGCCCTGCAAAAACCACTAGGCAGAGCAAAAACCACAATCGACATGCCGCTACCCAAAAAACAAGCAGTTATAATTGAGGTTATCACTGATTGAGCATACAATTGTTTGTCATCCCCGCCTTGCGCGGGGATCTTTGGCAACAAGTTTGGCGGTGGTTCTCTCCCTAGATGCCCGCATAAAGCGGGCATGACGGTCATTGGGTGGTGTGTTACATCTATCACGGCAGATGGTGTTCATAATCTCGCTGTAGCGTTACAAAAAAGCGAAGTTTTTACAAAATTTTACCGCAGTGTACACGAAGTACATGAGGACAAAATTTTGTAAAAACAAAGCGTTTTGTAGCTACAGTAGAGATTATGAACACCATCTAAGGATATAAATTAGTAACCACCCACTTGCCATCAACAAGCGTGAACAGCTCGCGCTCGTGCAGCCTGAAATCCCCCTGCTGCCAGAACTCGATTTTATGGGGAACAACCCGCCAGCCCGACCAATGCGGAGGACGAGGAACTTCCCTACCCTCAAACCGTGCCATATTGTTGGAAATCGCTTGCAGTAAATCCACCCGCTGCGGCAATATCCGCGATTGTTGCGACGACCACGCGCCAATCTGGCTATCACGGGCGCGAGTGGCAAAATAAGCGTCCGCCTGTGCGTCACTCACGCGCTCCACCACGCCCTCAACGCGCACCTGCCTTTCCATCGGCATCCAATAAAACCCAAGCGCGGCTTTCGGATTTTCCAGCAACTCATCACTTTTTCGGCTTTCCATATTGGTGTAAAAAACAAACCCACGGTTATCAACTTCTTTGAGCAAAAGAATCCGCACAGACGGCACACCAGCAAGCGTCGCCGTCGCCACCGACATCGCCGTTGGCTCAGTAAGTGTTGGCTCTTTTTTGGCTTCTGCAAGCCACTGTGAAAATTTTGCAATCGGATTTGTCATGCTCTAGCCCTATTATTTTTTCTCAGTAAAACAATTGATCCAAGTCAATAATTCAATATGCTTTTTATACTAGAATGTGGTAATGTACATTTAAGTGATAACATGTAACGGAGTAATTTATGTATAAAAAAATCAAATTACTTTTAGCCGATGAAAGCGCGGTGGCGGCAGTTGAATACGCACTGACCGTGTCGCTTATCGCCCTTGCCATGGTACCAGGGCTAACCGCGGCTGGAATCGCTGTTCGCACCACCTTTGAAAAAATTGATGAGACTTTGCAAAGCGCATTGGCGCAGTAACAATAATCTATTTCGTAGAGACTTGTGTCCCTGTTTGTTTGGCTGCGACTGAATTAAACAGACCTACGCTCAACTCCCCTAGCTTTGCGTAGTCTGCTTCCTTTGATATTTCAAATTTTTGCAGGTCTTGTGATAGTAGTGAGAATTCTTCCATACCTTCGGATGTGGATAGATTAATGTTATGCTCTACCTTCGTGTGCCATGCAGAAAGATAATTTATCTCATTGGCAAAATCTGGGAAGTTGTTAGAAAATTCTTTTTTAATATGACCATCCGTATTATTTCCTTCTACAGTTAGCTTAGTAACTTCGCCATCTGTGTTCGTATACAATGATACAATAACATCATCTTCCTTTGTGTCCTTATTGCCGTCACGATCAACCGTAATTGTTTTATTTGCACTGCCATCTGGCAAAAGAGTATAATCGATAGAAAGCTTTTCATTAAGATGATAGTCTTTTTCTGCCATAACAACCTCCATCAATTATACATTTTGCACTTCCATAATTTATAATTATGAAGTGCATTTCGCCGACTTCGTGGCGGAAAATCGCTGCTTTCGGCAGACGATTTTCATATACCTATTTCAACTCTTCAGTTGAAATAGGTATATAACCAACTAAACTTCTGTAATTGTACTATAAAATTGTTACAGTATTATGACAGTTTCTAATATTTTTGAAAAACCTTGTAAAATCAAAGAATAATGCTATCAAAACGATGAATAATCGCAGGAAATAAGATGAAAGCAGAAATTGAAACTATCGCTCGTGCAATAAAGCAATCACAGGAATTGCTAAGGAGGTATCTTTGACTGGGATAACGCCCTGCGCCGCCTTGAGGAATTAACCGCGCTATCGGAAGATCCCGCCCTGTGGAACAAGCCAGAAGCCGCGCAGACCCTGATGCGCGAGAAAAATAATCTGGAAAGCCTAATTGGCGGATACGAGCGGCTAGACCGCGAATTCAAAGATAATATTGAACTTGCCGAAATGGCAGAAGCTGAAAAAGACGACGCTATGCTCGCCGAGGCGGAAGCTGCGCTTGCCAGCGTTGCCGCCGAGCTAAGCCGTTTAGAGATTGAAAGCTTGCTGTCGGGTGAGGCAGACGCTTATGACTGCTTCCTTGAAATAAATTCAGGCGCGGGCGGCACAGAAAGCCAAGACTGGGCGGAGATGCTGCTACGAATGTACACTCGCTGGGCGGTGCGGCGCGGCTATAAATTTGAGCTGGTGGATGAAAATCGCGGCGAAGAAGCGGGCATCAAATCCGCCACCATAAAAATCAGCGGACACAACGCTTACGGCTGGGCAAAGACGGAATCAGGCGTTCACCGCCTTGTGCGCATATCGCCGTTCGATAGCAATGCCCGCCGCCACACTAGCTTTGCTGGCGTTTGGGTGTCGCCTGTGATTGATGATAAAATCGACATAAAAATTGACGAAAAAGACTTAAAAATTGACACTATGCGCTCTGGTGGTGCGGGAGGGCAGCATGTTAACAAAACCGAAAGTGCCGTGCGCTTCACCCATATTCCAACGGGCATCGCCGTAAAATGCCAAACTTCGCGCAGCCAACACGCCAATCGCGCCGAGGCGATGCAAATGCTACGCGCGCGGCTATATGACCGCGAGCTGCGCCTGCGCGAAGAAAAGGCGGACGCGCTGAACGCACAAAAAACCGATAACGCATGGGGACATCAAATCCGTTCCTATGTTCTGCATCCCTATCAGCTGGTAAAAGACCTGCGAACAGAATATGAAACCAGCGATACACAAGGGGTTTTAGACGGAAATCTGGACGCATTTATGAGCGCGGCACTGGCAGACAGGGTAAAAGGTAAATCGGAGAATTAAAACCTAAACTGAGTACGGGTGAGGAGGACAGTCTCATCCTCGCGGTCTGCGCCGCCACTTGCCCCGCCGTCAAATTGAGTATTTGATAAATCCACATTGAATTTCAGCGATGAATTAAAATACCAATTCGCGCCAACCGCCATTTCCCGCGCCCTTCGCGCAGAAACCGCACTATCGGCAAAACCACCAGCGGCAAAAGCGGAATTATCAACCCGCAGCTCACCAGCCCGCGCCACCAATTCAAACGCGCCGTAATCGCCATTTTTCCAGTTAAAATTCTGCCGTGGTTTTACGCCGTCAAAGCTAGCATTTTCGCCAGTCAGCACATAGCCAACCATTGCCATCCACGCGCTATTTGTCAGCGTATCATGCGCGGCGGCTTTATTAATTTCCTGCGAGTTCAATATATATTCGCCCATTGCGCCAAACGCACCGTTATAATAATAGGCTTGCGGGTTAAGCCGCCACTGCGTGCCGTCGGCATACGCGCCGCTGCTATAACTAAAAAATCTTGACTGCGCGATGGTAACATAACCCGCCGTAAGATTTGCCGCGCCGCTCGTGCCGTTATGTTCGCCGTAACTTCCCGCAACGCCAACGCCCAGCCCTTTTACCGCCTCTGGCTTGACAAAAATCCGCCCACTAACATCCTTATTATCACCCGCCGCACCATTATTATCACCAAGATCCACCGCGCCGTTGCTAACGCCGATATTATATTCCAACTGCCCACCCGCCAGCTCGCCATACGCCGTCGCACCGACATCACGAAACGGCACAAGGTTAGTAGCCAGACCGCGCTCTACAAACTCAATTTCCTGCTCCGACTGCCAGCGTTCCAGCCCAACTGGCGTTTTCTGCTTGCCAAGGCGAAGGGTGAGTAATTTGCTGGTTGGGTCTGGTTTTATATCGGCATAAGCGTCAATCAAACGCGTTTGATTATTGCCAAAATCCATCATCAGGCGACCATTCACAAAATCGGTCATCTTCGCGTCTATAATCGGACGCGCACTGCGGATTAGGAAATTATCAACATTGCTAGCGTTGCTATTATTTTGGAATGTCCTCGTGTCCATCTGCGCGTATGCCCGCAAACGAAGGGAATATTGCTGGTCTGGCGAGGTTACGGAAAGACCTTTCGCGCCGACTTCTATGGTCGGTTGCTTGTGATTTTCAGCAACTGGTACTCGGTACTCGGTACTCGGTATCTTTTGTTTTTTCTCAAGCTCATCCAGCCGCGCTTCCAAGACTTTTATCTGGGCGCGAAGTGCGTCCGTTTCACTATCCGCAATGGCGGGTGAAGCAATAGCCACGAGCATAATAGCCAATATTGTCACCCCGTTTTTATAACGGGGTCTGGAGGCAAAAAAAATGTCAGTAGTTTTATCACCAGATCCCGCAACAAGTGCGGGATGACACTTCCAGATAAAGTCAATAAATTTCATAAAAAACTACTCAACCTTGATTGCGCTGGTGGCTTCTTCCATTTGAGCAAAAGTTGGCTGCATGTGGCTCGGAACTTGGCTGCGCCCGATTTCCACCGAAACCTGCGGTGCCATACCCTTTAGATGCGCCACGAGAACATCGCGGATTATAAAGAAAAACTGCTGTTCCTCGTTGTGAATTGCCATGTTTTTGGCGGCAAGCGGCCCCACAAAACAATATGCCATAAATACGCCAAGAAATGTCCCCACCAACGCACCACCGATCATCGCGCCGAGAACCGCTGGCGGCTCGGTGATACTCGCCATGGTTTTTACCACGCCAAGAACCGCCGCCACGATACCAATCGCGGGCAAACCATCCGCCATCCCTTGCAGAGCGTGTCCCGGCCCGCAAGCTTCGTGGTGATGTTTTTCAATTTGTTTTTCAATTAAATCTTCAATCTGATGAGGGTTTTCCAGCCCCATAGTCAGCGAGCGCAGAGTATCGCAAATTAAATCGGTAGCGAAATGATCTTTCTCAATTTTTGGATATTGGCTAAAAATGCTGCTTTCATGCGGGTTTTCAATATGCGCTTCCACGGCAATTAACCCCTTGGATTTCATCAGCTTGCACAGCGCGAACAATAAACACAACAAATCCTGATAATCCTGCTTTTTCCACTTCGCGCCTTTGAACGAAACCATCAATTGCTTGAATGTTCCTTTAAGAACAACGCCCGTATTGGAAATCATATACGCGCCAATCGCCGCGCCAAGAATCGTCCCCATCTCATGCGGAAGGGCGTGAAGAATAATGTCCATCTTGCCGCCAGAGGAGATGTAAATACCAAACACGCAACCAAGAATAAGGACAATAGCAATTGCAGGAATCATAAGAAACTTCGCGTAAAAATTATAAACACTGCCTAGTTTCTAGCAGCTAATTACCAAAAAAGTGTTAAAACCAGCATCTTTTTTTGATTATTTTTGGCAGTTTTGGCAATAAAATGTGCTGCGCCCCGCTTGGCGGATGGCGGTTATTGGCGTGCCGCATTTGCTGCATGGTTCGCCAGCGCGGTCATAAACCAGAAAATTATGCTGAAAATATCCAGATTCGCCCGACACATGCGCGAAATCGCGCAGCGTAGAACCGCCCGAAATAATGGAAGCATTAAGCACCTCGCGGATTTTTTGAATCAGCAGCGCGATTGATTTTTTGGAAACGGAATTAGCGGGCGTAAGCGGCGAAATCCCCGCCATAAAAAGGGCTTCGCTGGCGTAAATATTCCCCACACCAACCACCACTTGCTGATCCATAATCACAGGTTTTATCGGGGCTTTTTTGTTTTTCAGTGCCGCCAGCAAATATTCAGCGGTAAAACCATCCTCCAACGGCTCTGGTGCTAGGTGCGCCAGCAGTTTGTGGCTTGCGACCTCATCGCGCCCGCATAAATCCATCACGCCAAACCGCCGCGCATCATTATAAATAACGCATCTTCCGTCCGCCAGATACATCACCACATGGTCATGAGCCGAAAATTCTTTGGGTGCTTTTTCCACCACCGAAAACCGCCCCGTCATCCCCAAATGCGCGATGAGAACAAGGTCGTTATCAAAGGAAAACAGCAAATATTTAGCGCGGCGGGCAACGCCCATAATCCGCCGTCCAGCAAGGGCTTTCGCAAAATTTTCTGGAAACGGCGAGCGCAAATTCCCCCGCCGCAAAACCACTCTTTCAATCACCGCCCCCGTAAGTGCCGCCGCCAGCCCGCGCTTTACCGTTTCCACCTCGGGTAATTCTGGCATTACGCAATTTCCAATGTTTTTTCGCTATCATATTTCCGCGCTGGTGCGACACGAATTGCCGCTCGTGGTAAAATAATGGCTATTGCTGTTCCCTGTTTCGCGCTGCTGGTGATTTCCACTGTGCCGCCATGCAGATGCACGAATTCTTTGGTGAGTGCCAGACCGATGCCGATATACTGGCTGTTTTTTGCCGTCCAACAGCTTTCTTGCTGCAAGGCTTCGCGGATGTCGCGGCATTTTGGCTCGTCAATGCCCACGCCATTATCCCGCACCATAATCTGAATTCCGTTATTCTCGGCGCGGGCAATTTCAACGCGAACCTCGCCGCCAGACTTGCTGAATTTAATCGCGTTAGAGAGCAAATGCCCGATGATATGCTTGAGTTTGACGCGGTCAACAAACAGCAAAACATTGCCGCGCGGAACATATTTTAATTTAACGCCCGCCGCCTGTGCGATCCGCGCCTGTGTTTGCAGCGCGTCATGCACCAAATCGGCGACAAAAACCTCGCTGCGCGACAGCGAAACCCGCCCAGCATCAATATTGGCAATCTCAAGCAAATCCTCAATTTTACCGAGCAAATCCTGCCCGCTATCGTGAATGAGGTCTATATAATTCTGGTAATGTTCATTTTCTATTTTGCCGAAAATTCCGCTTGCCATAATCTGCGAAAAGCCAATCACTGCGTTAAGCGGCGTGCGTAGCTCATGGCTCATATTAGCGAGGAATTCCGAGCGCGAGCGAAAGGCAAGCTCCGCCTCCAGCCTTGCTTTATGCAATGTATTTTGCGCCTGCATATTCTCATGAATATTTTCAATTATGCACACATATTGCAGCGAACCATTATTTTCTACATGGATGGTGAACTGATACCAGTAATATTTTTCATCATCATGGCGCAGCTTGCAGCGCAAAACTTGCGGGCTATGGGCTAGCTGTTCTGGCATTAGTGCCGCCCGCAGCCGCCCTTCAAAATCTGGGTGCAGCAGGAAGAAAAACTCGTCGCCATATTGCGCGCTCGCGGAAAGCCCTGTCAGCTTTTCAAAATTGGGCGAAAGATATTTACAGCCCGAAAACGGCGTAAAAATACATAAAATCTGCGTGCCATAATCGGTTAAATAACCATATTTAGCTTGCGAATTATTCGGCAAATTAGCGGATACATCAGAAATTTGCGGGAAAAAATCATCAAGGATATACGCAGCTTTTTCTAGGAGGCAAGAATCCGCTTTGGAAAATTCATCCAAAGTGTCAACTCCGCCCGCAAGCGTCTTTTGTGACCACTCATCAGCAGCTTTTGACCAAAATTGTAAATATAGCACCCTATTTTTGCCTCGTTTTGTCGCCTTTAACCCCGTTTTTATGAAAAAGGCGCGTATGAAACAATTTTGTTATATTTATTTTTTTGTAGAGTTTTTTGTAACTAGATAAAATTTTATCTATCATTTACAAATTATTTATATTTCGGCTACCACTATATGTAGTATATCGCCAAAAAAAGCACATTAAACTTTGTGCTGTGATATTACGGCAACAGAGCATGAAGATTTGGTTAATTGGCAAGCAAAGATTCAAGCCCACCAGAAGCATCAAGCGCGTATAAATCATCACACCCGCCGACATGTTTTTCGCCGATAAAAATTTGCGGAACGCTGCGCCGTCCACCCGATTTTTCGATCATTTCCGCTTGCAAATCCTCATCACTGGTAATGTCAATTTCGACAATGCTAGAAACCCCCTTGCGTTTCAGCAAAGCCTTCGCCTTCACGCAAAACGGGCAGTAATCCTTGGTGTAGATGGTGACTTTACTCATCATGAAAAATCATTGTCCCCGCGCCATATTTAGTGAAGGTTTCTAGCAGCAACACATGCGGCAGGCGACCATCAAGGATATGCGCCGCTTCCACATCATTTTCCAGCGCGTGCAAACAGGTTTCCACCTTGGGAATCATGCCGCCTGTCACCACTTTATCCTTAATTAATTTACGAACTTCCGAGAATGACAGCTCGCTGATTAGCTCTTTATTCGTATTGAGAACGCCCGCCACATCGGTGAGAATCATAAGCTTCGCCGCACCAATCGCCGCCGCAATCGCCCCCGCCGCCGTGTCCGCGTTGATGTTGAAAGTTTCGCCCGCCGCCCCCATACCAATCGGCGCGATTACAGGAATGATATTTGATTCGGAAAATTCTTGCAATAACATCGGGTTAATGCGCGTTGGCTCACCCACAAAACCGAGATCCAGAATTTTTTCAATATTGGAATCAGGGTCGCGGGTGGTGCGCCGCAGTTTTCGCGCTTCAATAAGCCCGCCGTCCTTGCCCGAAAGCCCAACCGCCATGCCGCCCGCCGCATTAATTTCGGCGACAATTTGCTTGTTGATTGAGCCAGAAAGCACCATCTCCACAATTTCCACAGTGGCGGAATCAGTCACCCGCAGCCCATCAACAAATTCACTATGAATTTTCAAGCGTTCCAGCATTTTTCCGATTTGCGGCCCACCACCATGCACCACCACAGGGTTAATCCCCACCTGCTTCATCAGCACAATATCTTCCGCAAATTGGCGCGATAGCGTCGCATCCCCCATCGCATGCCCGCCATATTTGATGACAAAAGTTTCGCCCGCGAACTCGCGCATATAGGGCAACGCTTCCGAAAGCGTGGAAACCGTTTTCAAAAATTCCGTTGGATCTTGCACTAAGCGAGTTTTCATTTTTTGTCCCTGTTTTTTGCATTAAGAAAATTGAATAATTCTCAAGTTTAGACAGTAATCAATCAAAAAATCAATGAAAAATGTTAATAGTAGTAATTTGATTACATATTTACCCATCCACTCGTCATTGCGAGCGACTGAAAGGAGCGCGGCAATCCAGCTTGTTGATGGTTTCTGGATTGCTTTGTCGCTACGCTC
>SXGU01313832.1_pt1 | contig 26082 bp, 19 predicted proteins | sample 3174531 | NCBI WGS metagenome assembly SXGU01 (sample SAMN11356863, study PRJNA531348) | freshwater metagenome | isolation source: freshwater sample F1-140 | place: China: Fuxian Lake, Yuxi | collected 2017-12-25
CGACGACTTGCAGACACCCAATTCGGCTCCGGATCGCAGTGGCCATCACCTCTTTCGATGCATCGGAAGCAAGGGACACGGCAGGGTTGACGCGAGCCCAGCACCGACGGCACGCAAAAGTCGGGTAGTTTACCTATAACACCTCGGACCTCACCGCGGCTCCGTCCAATCACGGACTAAAGCGGGCGGTCACACCCCTCCCCATTCTCAAAATCCGTCCTCGCCCGATCTATTCCGCTTCGGGATTATGCGAGGAGTCGTTTCCAGTTCATTGAGCGGAAAAATGGTCTCAGAGCAGGATCGTATGCAATCACATGAACGGGCCGAAACGATTGCAGATCAGCGGATTCGAATATTTTGACCCTACGGGTTCTCAAGCTCTGGGACGCCGCCAAGTTGGATGGCGGAGCCAAGGGAGCGGACTCAAAGGAATTCGTGCCACGGCGCAATGGCCGACTGCAGTTTCTATCGGACCACCACACGCTCGTCGGCGGTCTGGATTCGACCATGTCCTCCGGCGTCTTGTGCTTCTGGGACACAGAAGCGGGCCGGCCTCGGCGGGCCTTCTCGAACTTGGCCCCATGGGTCATGGCTCGCGTCTCACCCGATGAACAATCGTTCGCCATCGCCCATCCCGATGGCGTGGTCGAGATTCTCAGTGTCACCAACCAGACCGTGTTGGCCACGCTGCTCGGCGCGACCAATGAGGTCCGTAACATCTTCTTTACGCCGGATGGTCGGCGGGTGCTGACGGGGACGCATGGTGGGTTGAAAGACCGTGGCGGTGTCTATTGGGGTGATTCAGTGGTGCGGCTTTGGGATGCGAAATCCGGCCGACAGCTGCAAGCGACGAATTTATCCGCCAAGGTTCGTGGGATGACGATGGCGCCGCCCGGCGCGACATTTGCGGTCTTGTTGGATGATGGGAGCCTCGAAGTGCGGCGGACGTTGGATTTTGCACTGGTCTTTCGGACCCATTTCAACGTGAAAAGTGCGGCGATGGCTTTTTCACCGGACGGTCGTGTTCTCGCGGCGGGCGCCAACTTTGAAAATGAGGTCGGCGTCTGGGATTTGAGCACGCACCAAAGGCGGTTCACCTTGCGCTGTACCGCGGCTGTCAATGCGCTCGCGTTTACGCCGGACGGGTTGACGTTGGCCAGCGGCGGTGAGGACCGCAAGGTGAAGCTGTGGAGCGCCGAAACCGGGCAAGAGATGGTTACTTTGCCCCAAGCCGGGCCCGTGAATCAGATCGCGATCTCCGGCGATGGCCGCATTCTGGCGGCCGGCACATCGGGCAGTACGCAGTACAGGATCAACCTCATCCGCCCCCCGTCATTCGATGAAATTGCCGCCGTCGAGGCCAGAGAGAGAACGGAGGTCATGCAGCCATGAACACGAGCCGCCGTGGCGCAGACCGCCCTGTCTGCCGTATCGCCGACTGCCAGTCGGCACGTGAGGCAACCACCCGGCGCAAGTCTTCCTCAAAACGTTCGCTCCTGCCACCGACCTGCCCGTGCAGGTCGGCCGCCTGCGAAACAGCCGGCCAGGCAGCCTGCGCTGCATCGCGACGCGCGGAACCACGGAAACCGCCAGACGAACAACGATTCTCCCGCAGCCGCAGAGGGTAAGTAAGCAAGCCCCTGCCAGCATTCAAATCCTGATGGAAAGAGGCCCGAAACCTCAACGCATGAAGTGTCGCTTGAAACCGTGAATTATCGCCTTCCGCAACGGCAGGCAAAAGTACGAAACGAAACGCTTTTCCGCGGATTGGCCGACTAAATCCCGTCAATTCGCGGGAGTCCACAAAACCGCAGTAAACAGAACAAACCACGAAAGCAACAACGCCATTCAAATAGGACATACCATTATGATAACCCTTGATCAAAGAACAACATCCCCGCGCGCTCCAATGCCAATCCGCCGGGGCTTATCCCTCATGGGAGCCACGCTCTGCTCCATAAGCCTCCTTCTGGGAGCGACCCTCACAACAATCAGCGCCAGCGCCCAGTCGTCCGCATCCACAGCCATCTCAGACAGATCCTCCTCCGTTTCCATCAAGAGCACGACCATCAGCGGCACCACTCTGAATATCGGGGTGCAGAACTTCGGAAACTGGCCGCTCACGGTGAAACTCGACGGCGTCAGCGCATCGACCGTTAACTACAACCCGGGGGCGCAAACAATCGCCGCCACCTTCGGCAGCTTGCCGCCAACAGGCACATACCAGCTGATTGTATCCAAATCAAACGGCAGCCCTGCGGCCTACGCGGACGTGGCCCTCGGTGTCGGATCCGCCGGACCCCAGGGACCCAAAGGTGATAAGGGTGATAATGGCCTGCCCGGAACCGGCGCAACGGTCACGTCTGAACCTGCCGGAGCAAACTGTCCCGCAGGCGGCTTCAAACTCACCGATGGGGGCGGAAACATCAGTTACATCTGCAATCCGCCGGTGGTGGACGGTGATTTAGGCAACGGCAACACTGCGGAAGGGAAAGATGCACTGAAATCCCTGACCACAGGCGAAAACAACACGGCCAATGGCCATGGGGCGCTCAGCAACAACGCCACTGGCCACAACAACACGGCCTCAGGTTACAATTCGCTCTTTTGGAACACCACTGGCGAGTATAACACGGCCACCGGTTTCCAGGCGCTCTTCAGCAACATCACTGGTAGCGGCAACACGGCCAACGGACTCTTCGCGCTCAGCAGCAACACCACGGGCAACGACAACACGGCCAACGGTCTCGCGCTTAACAGCAACACCACGGGCAGCCGCAACACGGCCAACGGTAACTACGCGCTCAGCGGCAACACCACGGGCAACGATAACACCGCCAACGGTTTTGGAGCGCTCGCATTCAACACTACTGCCACCGGCAACACGGCTAACGGTGCGTATGCTCTCTATTTCAACACCGGCGACAACAACACTGCTAATGGCCATGGGGCGCTCAGCAACAACACCACTGGCAACTCCAACACCGCCGATGGTATGGGCGCGCTCAGAAACAATACCACTGGCGCCCACAACACGGCCAATGGTGTGGGCGCGCTCGCCAGCAATACCACGGGCACCAGAAACATCGCGCTGGGTCCATTCGCGGGGCTCTTCCTTACAACTGGCAGCGACAACATCGATATCGGCAACTATGGTGTGCCTGACGAATCGGCTACCATCCGCATCGGAAGCGCCGGGTTACAGGCGGCGACGTTTATCGCCGGGATTTCCGGCGCCACGGTCGATTCTGGATCGGGCACGCCAGTGGTAGTTGATGCCAACGGGAAACTCGGCACCGTGCTTTCTTCGCGTCGTTTCAAGGAGGACATCAAGCCCATGGACAAAGCAAGTGAGGCGATTCTGGCGCTGAACCCGGTGACTTTCCGCTACAAGCGAGAGTTTGATCCAAAAGGCCGGGCGCAGTTCGGGCTGATTGCGGAGGAAGTGGAGAAGGTGAGCCCGGATTTGGTGGTTTATGATGGGAGTGGGAAGGTCTTGACGGTTCGGTATGAAGCTGTGAATGCGATGCTGCTGGAGGAGTTCCTCAAAGAACACAATAAAGTGGAGGAACAGGGGCGGGCGATTGCCGAGCTGAAAGCGATCGCGGCAGAACAGCGCAAGGCGCTGGAGGAACTGACAGCGCTGGCCCGTGAGCAACGCGTCCGTATCCAAGCCGCGCCCATCCGTTAAGACGGATGGCAGTCGTCCATTCTGCCTGTGTCAACCCACCGCCTCTCGGCAAGAAGCCATCACCATGAAAACACAATCCTCCCTGACTGAAACTGCGGACGCGACGAGAATGGTTTCATTCAAATGGAGTCACGGCGTCGCCCGGCTCCTCGGGCTGCTCTTTCTGATGCTGGCTTCCGGCGTGGGGCGAGCCGAATTCGATTACCAGGTCGATGAGACCAACAATAGCGCTATCATTACCGGAAACGACTTCTTTCCCGGAATGGACTTCTGGGCAGAGTCCGACGTTGCAGAGATCATTATTCCGAGCAAGTTGAATGGAATGCCCGTGACCGGCATCGGGCCCTATGCACTCCGCAGGGTTCGCAACCTGACCAGCGTCATGATCCCCAAGAGTGTCATCAAGATCGAACCCGGAGCGTTCTCGGGCTGCCCCGATCTGGAGACCATAACCGTGGACCCGCTCAATCCATCCTACACCAGCGTTGATGGCGTCCTCTTTGACAAGAACGTCTCGACTCTGATCCAGTATCCTGGCGGCAAAGTGGGAGCCTATGCCATCCCGGGCAGCGTTACCAAACTGGACGTTTCCTGGCCTACTACCGCCAAGGCGTTTCCCGGTGCTTGGATCCCCTTCATCAGCTGGGGATACGGACCGTTTCTTGGTTGCGTCGGACTGACCAGCGTCACGATCCCGAACGGAATCACCAGTCTCGGATCAGCGACGTTTGAGGGTTGCACCGGACTTACCCGCGTCACGTTCCCTGAGGGAGTTACCCGCATCGATGGGGGGACATTTGCCGGTTGCATAAGCCTCAACGATGTCACCATCCCTGATAGCGTCACTAACATCGCCTCTCTGGAGCTGGAAGATCCCGGTCCGGGTCTGAGGCAATCCGCTGCTTATCCCAACCAGCTAGGCGCATTCCAAGGCTGCACCAACCTGACCCATGTCACCATTCCCAGGAATGTCACCAGCATCGCGCCAACGACGTTCTACAATTGCACCAGCCTGAAGTCGATTGAGGTGGAAGCAGGGAATCCGGTCTATAAAAGCGTGGATGGGGTGCTGTTCAACAGGGATCAGAGTGTGCTCATCATGTGTTCTCCGGGTAAGGCGGAGAGGTACGCGATCCCGAATGGTGTCATCAGCATCTCGGACTATGCGTTCCTCGGCTGCGTCGGTCTGACGAGCCTGGACATCCCCGGAAGCGTCGCCAGCATCGGGAACGGGACGTTCGGGGACTGCATAGGCCTGACCAGCCTCACCATTCCGAATGGCGTTACCAATCTCTCGGACCAAGCTTTCAGTGGCTGCTGGAGCCTGACGAACGTCGTAATTCCCGGGCGCGTCACCAGGATCGGAAACGGGACGTTCGAGGACTGCGCAAGCCTCACCAGCATCATTATCCCAAGCGGCGTCACCAGGATCGGGGATCGGGCGTTCTCCGGCTGCGCCAACCTGGGGGGCATCGCGATTCCCGAAAGCGTCAACGCGATTGGGGCCGACGGGTTCAGGGATTGTATGAGCCTGACGAACGTCGTCATTCCCAAGGGCGTCACCAGCATCGCGGATGGGACGTTCCAAAGATGTTGGAGCCTGACCAGCATCACAATCCCCAACAGCGTCACCAGCATCGAAAATTACGCGTTCGGTGGCTGCCCCAACCTCACCAGAATCTATTTTCGCGGCAAAGCCCCCTTAATCGGCTTCCTTGTTTTCGATGAGGTTAAGAAAGCTGTCGTATTCAAGTTGCCGGGAACCACCGGTTGGGGGGCTACCTTTGGAGGACTCCGGACCGCTCTGTGGCTACCTCGGGTGGAGGCGCAGGACGGCACCTTGGGTGTCCAGGCCAATCAATTTGGGTTCAACATCTCCTGGTCCAGTGGCCAGGTCGTCGTCGTGGAAGCTTCGACCGAGCTGGTCAATCCGGTCTGGTCGCCGCAGCAAACCATCCCCCTCACCAGCGATTCTGTGCGCTTCACTGATCCCGAGGGGTCGAAGGAGCCCACGCGTTTCTACCGAGTCCGTCCGCAGTGAACGCCGCCGCAACAAAAGAAAGAAAGGAACCACATCCGACGGAAGAGTTGGACCACTTCCTGGTCCTTTTCAGGCCGCCCAAGTCGGCGTCGGGATTTCCATCGCCAGAACAGCCTGAAGCCAACTTGTTGCCTGCCGATGAGTGTTTCGGGTTGGAAGATTATCAGCGGAGTTTTCCAATCTGACCAAACCCTCATGAGCACCTGCCAAAGATATCGATCGGACCGGCGGAGCCTGGGCCTGCGTGTCTGCTGTTTGATCACTATGAGTTGATGGCGCAGCGCCAGGACTTCCAGGGCGAGATCGTGCCTGCGTCGAAAGAACGAAAGCGGGTATGTCAGAACGATCCAAAGAGTGGCCAACATAGCTCTCCCAGACTGATCGCCAATCCTCGCCAATCAATCATTTCTCGGCCCGATAAACTTTCTGCCACCCACAACGGCTACATCCTCAGCAACAACCACGTTGTTGACGGCGCAGACGAAATCAAGGTCGCACTCTCCAACGAGAAAAAGCAGTTCGATGCACGCATTGTAGGACGCGATCCGCAGACGGATATTGCTCATTTGAAAATCGACGCCAGTGGTTTGCCTGCGATCACGCTGACGGACAGTGATCGACTGGAAATCGGTGACGTGGTGCTCGCTGGGGGTAATCTGTTTGGCGTCGGACAGTCGGTTTCGCACGGCATTGTCAGCGCTGTGGGCCGGGGCGGACTCGGCATTGAGGCGTATAAAAACTTCATTCAGACCGATGCACCCATCAATCCCGGCAATTCAGGCGGGGCACTCGTAGACGCTCAAGGTCGCCTCATTTAATCGCGGAGCGTCAAAAGGGAATCCCTATCAATAACGCAACGACTGATCTTTGTAATCTACGAGCGGGGTCTTTCTTCGGATTGCGCTTAGAGATTTGGGAAAGAAAGGGAAAAAATGAAGCCGTCGATTTTGCTACCACCGCTGCCTTTGGGCAAACACTACTCATAGCGGCACTCTTGGCATTACCGTTGGCCGTGTGGTCCCAGAGTTCGCCGAAGTTTGATGTTCCCACTCTTGACCAGCAAGGGAATTTCCACGCCGCCTTGATGGCCGATGCGACCGTGACTTACGTCGTCGAGGTTTCGGCGGACCTGGTCAGTTGGTCGGCAATACTCACGAACACCGCAACGAATGGGCGGCTCGACTTTCTCCAAAAGGTGGAAAACTCCGCACGGTTCTATCGAGGCCGGCTGTTTCAGGACGCGGCAGAGGATCCACCAGCAGTATTTGCGGCAACGGATCCCGTTCAGCGGCTGACCACGGTCATCACACCCGCGGGCGGGGTGGTGGCGTTGATAGACCCCGCGAAGGTTGTTTACCGCCTCTCAATTCCGGCGAATGCGGTAACTGAGTCGGTGGAAATCAGCATGTCGCTGGCCACTAACTTGGTTGGACAGCCTTTTGCCGATACAAACTGGCATGCGGTCGTTTTTGAGCCTGCTGGACTGGAGTTCCTGGAGCCGGCCAAACTCACCATCCAGTACTTGTCGGGTGCCCCGGCAACAAACGTTGTCAGCTACTGGTTCAGCGGGGATGGCACGGATTTCGGACTGATCCCAGACCGGCTTTCTGCGTGTTGCTTCGGCTAGCGTGCGTGAAATGAAATCGTAGGGTTGGCAAGGTGTGGTGCAGTTATGAACGCACCAGAATTTGATTCCACGGATCTCACGCGGCTCCAATCTCAACTCACAACGTGGAGGAATGGTGGGAGGGGGCGGCCTCGGCTGCCGGAGTCCTTTTGGCGGGCAGCCACCGCCCAAGCTCGGATCCACGGCGTGAGCGGGGTTTCCCGTTCCCTGGGCATCGGCTACCACAAGTTGCGTCGGCTCGCGGCCGGGGAACATTCTCTGCACTCGAGCGGCCCCAAGTTGGATTCCTCGGCATCCACGCGGGCCTTTCCATTTGTCGAAGTTCAGTTGCCAATCCAACAGGCTGATCGCAGAGCTCCCGCAGCGACCCTGGGCGCTGTGGAGTTCTCAGACTTCTCTCAACGTAAACTCCGCATCGAGATTCCGACCGATCCGGATCTGTGCCTCCGCTTGATGGAGGCCTTCTGGAGGTCGACCTCATGATTCAAATCGCCCCTCAGATGCGGATACTCGTGGCGGTGGATTCGGTTGATTTTCGCCGGGGTATCGACGGCCTTGCGGCTCTGTGCACGCAGGCTTTCAAGGCGGACCCTTTAAGTGGAACGGTCTTTGTCTTCCGAAGTCGAAGCGGGAAGGCCTTACGGTGTTTAACCTATGACGGCCAGGGCTACTGGTTGGCGCAAAAAAGATTGTCGTCCGGGAGATACAACTCCTGGCCATTGTCCGATGCGTCGACGACCAGCGGGACTCGAGTTCTGAGCCCTCATCAACTTCACACGTTACTGTGGAATGGAGATCCGGCTCGTAGCCAGACCGCGCCGATGTGGAGGCCATTGAATGGTGAGGGGTGAAGAAAACTGACGATTTTATTAAGGAAAAATAGCGTTCCGAGATTTTTCCCATAAACTTCACGGCATGTCCGACGTGCTGTTGGGCTTTCGGGGTCGAGAGATCCGAGCGGGTGACGTGGCGTTTTTGCGCGAATTGATCGCCCAGAATCCCACGCTGAGCCGACGAGGTTACAGGTTACTAAGTTGCGTCCGTCGGTGAAGACGTTCCAGTCCCGCGGCCTCCAACGATCCCATATGGTCAAGAACTCACGGGGCCTCTCGATAATAGGATTTTAGGAGGCCGCTGAGGCGTTCGCGGGTTTGTTTCAGTTCATTGAGCGGAAAAATGGTGTCAGATCAGGATCGTATGCAATCCCATGAACGGGCTGATCCGCAATCGTTTGGGCTCGTTCATGAGATTGCATACGATCCTGATCGATATCAATGACTGAGCTTTGGAACGTATGTGGAGTCTCCCGCCGCCTAAACCAACCCGCGATTCCTTACGGCAAGAGGGCGACGCGATAGAACCGTTGCGGATCGGTAGCCGTGGAATCAACGGTGGTCATAGTGGTATTGGTCGCGGTGACGCGGCTGATCAGGTTGGCCCAGTCGGTTTGACTCGAATTGGTGCTGAACTGGACTCGATACGCGCGGCCTATCAGTGCGCTCCAATTTATTGTGAAGCCGCTGTCCGAATGCATCGCTATCTTAGTGTTCGGCAACCGCAGGGCACTTAGGTCCAAGGTCACCATTACAGGCCCGCTCAGACCTTTAACCAGGATCTTCTCCCCGCTGCCGTCAAGGTTCGCGCGTCGAATATCGCCGCCGCCGAAATTGGCCCAGTAAACATATCCATGGCTTGGATCGAGGGCGATCCCGGTGGGAGTATTCTGGTTCCCCACCAGAATCTCCATACCGGTGCCATCGAGATTGGCGCGTCGAATGTCGCCGTTCGCCTGCTGCACGGTCCAGTACATCTTGCCGGCCGCCACATCGAGGGCGAGGAGGGAAGAGTTCGCGAGCCCTGACACTAAAGTTTCCCGGCCAGTTCCGTCCAAGTTGGCCCGTCGGATATCCCCGTTGCCAAAATTGGCCCAGTAAATCTTGCCGCCCACCAGATCCAGAACTGGCGCATGCGGATCATTCTGGCCCGTGACGAGAACTTTTTGACCCGAACCATCAAGGTTCGCCCGGTGGATGTTGCCGCTGCTGGAAACAACCCAGTACATTTGCCCGCCGGACAAATCAAGAGCCGGTGATCCGCCGTTCGGACCGCTGATGAGAATTTTCTGCTTGGTGCCATCCAAGTTCGCTCGCCGCATAGTTGCGGCGGCCAGTTCACCCCAGTACATCTGGCCGCGAGCAAGGTCCAGTGTCGGCCCGATCGGTATCGAAAGCCCGCTGACGAGAGTAACTTTTCCGGTTCCATCCAGGTTCGCGCGGCTGATCCTTCCACCGGGGCCTTCACTGAAGTAGATGTACCCCCCCCTTGAGCAGACTCGGCGGCGCCGGGAGCCAGACTAGTCGTCCCGTGCTGAGTTCCGAGAGGACTAGTCGCCTGGATGCGGTGTCGATGAGCATGCTGGAAGGCGTTACCAGGCAGCTCGAATTCGTCACTGTCGTGGATGTGGGTATAGTGAAGGATTGCAGCCGCCCCAGTCCCGGTTTCGGGAAATTCAAGTCATACTCCAGTGTCAGCACTCCTCCATTCAGCGTGTCGGCGGACAACGGCGCGGCATCAATTGCCGTGGTCAATCCATCCACCAACGAAATAATGACGCCGGTTTGCGGATGAACTTGTACAACCTTCGACAAGCCCGGGAGGAACGGAGCGCCTCCGAACGTGGTCACCAGCAGTTGGCCGACCACCCAATGAATACTGGTTGGGACGTTCTCGATGACGGGTGGACCGCTGGTGAGCGGGCTGGGCGTGGGTGGAAAGCTGGCGAGGGTTTGCTCAAGGCCGGTTGCGATTTCCACTTTGCGGACGTTGTTGAAACCTCCATCAACGACGTAGAGGTGCGTATTGTCCGCAACGATTCCGAACGGATGAGAGTGCCGGACGTTGTCCGCAAAATTGGGGCGTGGATCAGGCAGGTAATCCACGAAATCCACCACGAGCCGGATCGTTGTGCTCTCTCCCGAAGCATTCGAGACGTTGAGGGTTGCTCCGCTCTTCAACGCCTGATGATTTGCCAGGGTGATCGCGAAGCCATGGGTGTTTGTCTCCAGAGATTCCGGAAAATCCAGGGCCAAAACGGAACTGAATATGGGCGACGCTGGCGTGGGATTGGCCTTTTCAGTGCCTTGGACCGGACCAGGCAAGGTGATGTCCCCCTGGCCGTTTACGACATAGAGAGTCCGGCCCTGAAGATACAAACCAGACGTGCCACTTGGATCACCGACGAAGGCTCGAGCGGACGGCAATCCTTCCAAAAACGTCCGCCGATTCCCGTTCCGATCCACGATCGAGACCCGCGCTGCATTCAACTGATCCGGCGGTCCAACTTCCGCAACCAGGAAATTGCCCAGCGGAGTTTGAATGATCTTGGCGGGGCCCAGCAGATTGGTGGCGATGACGCCGACATCGGGGCACGGCGTCTGCGCTCGGAGACTTCCTGCGAAACAGACGGAGAGCGCAGTGATGGCGATGGCTAATCTTTGAATGCTGTCAAGAATGCAACCTGGAATCGTATTCGTATTCATGATCGGGTCTTCTATTTAGGGGTTCGACGAAGCCTACCAAGGCTCGCGTGCGATCCGCGTTTGTGAAAGGCAACGTCCCTTCACTCATTAATGCGACGTGGGTGCGGGAATACCCTCAAAAACTTTTCTTCGGTTTTGGAAGTTGTGTGTAGCCTCGCCCTCATCTGCCGAAGAAACTTTCAACGTCGAACCCAGCGGGGTCTGTGGTTCATTGGGCGTTCAATGTTGAACGTTGAACGCTGACCCAGAGGTGGTGTGTGCCTTCAGCACTTACCCACCGCAGCTCAAAACTTTGCGAACGTTCCGGGCGTGTTGCCAAGCGCGTCAGTGTCTTGGATCGGGCGATGTAGCGAAGCGCGGCCGCAGCTTTCGAGGGACTGACCAAAAGTACGTTCCGCCGGTTTCTCCAGCGCCATTGCGAAGTGAGGTTCTTTATGGACTGAGTTCGCCCTTCATGACCACTTGCTGGTTGGCCTCAGCGGCGGCGATCTCCTTCCAGGACGGCGCACGCCAGAATCGCAGTGTCTTGTCGCGGCTGCCGGAAATCAAAGTGTCGCCGTCTGGCGTGAAGGCGAGGGCGAAGATGCCGTCGCGGTGCCCTCGAAGCGTCGCCACTTCCTGGCCTATGGCGAGGTTCCAGAGCTTGACCGTGGAATCGACTGATCCCGAGGCAAGAATCTTCCCGTCGGGCGAAAACGCCACAATGTTCACGACGTGTTGATGGCCCTCGAAGTGGCGGATTTCGTGGCCGGATTCAACATCCCAAAGCCGGATGGATTTGTCCGTGCTGCCGGCGGCAAGCAGCTTTCCATCGGGTGAGAATGTCAGCGAGGCGATGATGGGGCTATGAATGAGTCGATGCTTCACGGTGCCAGTCTTGGAATCCCAAATCCAAACCGTCCCATCGCGGCCGCCCGACGCCAGCGCGTTTCCGATTGGCGCGAAAGCGATACCATCCACTCTGCCACTGTGGACTAGATGAGGGAGCGGCATCTTGGAAGGGATGTCCCAGAGTTTAATGCGCGCATCTGCTCCGCTCGATGCCAGCATCTGGCCATCGGAGGATACAGCAACCGCTCCGATTTCGCCCAAGCCATTCGTGAAGCCATGCGCCTGCTCCCCAGAAGTCACGTCCCATAAACGCACGGTCTTGTCGATGCTCCCAGAGGCCAGTAGCCGGTCGTCCGGCGTGAAGGCCAGCCCAGTCACATCGGCCTGATGATTGGTGAATGTTTGCAGCAAGCGGCCCGAAGGAAAATCCCACAACTTGATCTCGGAGCGACGATGGCGTTGGAAGAAGTCCCCGCTTCCGGTCGCGAAGAGCTTGCCGTTATGGGATATGGCCAACGCCATGGTGGCGTCGGCATGAGGCCGCTCAACCCTCACCTTGGGTGCGCTCGCGATTCTCCACAGCGTTGGCTTTGCGAACTCGACTGAGCCCAAAAGCGTTTTGTCATCCGGGGCAAAGCCCAGCCATCTGACGGCGCCCGCCAGTCCCTTAAAGCCGAGAGGGGTCGCTTCCTGCATTTGAATATCGAAAAGTGTCACGCTGCCGAAACTGCCGACCGCGAGTGTTTTACCGTCAATTGAGAATGCCACCGAGCGGACTTCGGTGCGCAGCGGGAAATTGGCAACGTTCTCCCCTGAAGCCATGTCCCAAACCATGGCTGTGGTATCGGCGCTTCCGGTTACCAGCTTCGAACCATCGGCCGAGAACGCGACGGTCCAAAGTTTGAGCGAGTGCCCTTTGAGTGTTTTGATGCAGCGGCCCGAAGGGATTTCCCAAAGTTTCGCCGTGCGGTCGCGGCTGGCGGTGGCCAGGAGAAGTTGGTTTGGGGAGAATGCCAGTTTCAAGACCTCGTCGGTATGTCCTTCAAGACGGGCGGCGATTTGCTTCGTGGCCATGTCCCACACGAGGATCGCTTTGTCTGCCCCCGCGGTGGCCAGGAATTTTCCATCATGAGCAAAGGCGAGATCATTGAGGGCGAGCGAGTGTCCGGTGAGGTTCGTGATCAAAGTGCGGGATTCGACATCCCACAGCTTCAATTCTCCCGGCTGATTCGGCGCGAACAAACCACCCGAGCCCGAAGCGAGCATCCGGCCATTCGGGGAAAACGCCAGACATCCAATGTTCAGCTCGTGTCCCGGAAAGTGGCCAATCACTTCCCGCCTGGGCAAGTCCCACAATAAAAGACGCCCGTTCCGTCCGCCTGTCATCACCCATTTGCCATTGGGCGAGAGAGCAATGGCATCCCAGATTGACGTTTCGACCGGGAGATCGACCGATTGATCTGGACGGCAAAATGCCCAGAGTAACCGCCACTCGAAGCCGCGCAGGTCCTCCTGGTTCGGCTGCGGCTGGTGCGCGGTCAGGAGCCTTCGCGTGCGGCCGATCTCGCCAAGGTCCCAAGCCTGTGAGGCCAGTTTCATATCCGACGCGAAGAGATTGCGACGAGCGGCCAATTCGCCCAGTTCGGCCCGCTGACCGTTTCGCTCGGCATCCCGCCGCGCCAGCGACTCTCGGTGTTGAGCTTTCCGTGCGGCGAACGCCTGCCACGTGCTCACCGCAATTCCCACGACGAGCGTGGCCGCCACCACCGCCGTCGCGCCGAAGACTAGCTTGTTCCGGCGAAGGGCCTTTTGGAACCGGTAAGCCGCGGAGGGAGGCCGCGCCAGGACCGGTTCGTTGCCGAGGTGCCGCTTCAGGTCAGCCGCGAGGCCGTTGGCTGTCTCGTAACGCCGCGTCCGGTCCTTCTCCAGGCACTTCATGACGATCCAGTCCAGGTCGCCTTTCAGCAGGTGGATTGGCTTGGGCGCGTCTGCGCCGCGACGTTGCGCCGTCGTGGTCAGTTCTTCGCGCCGCAAATTCGCCAGCCGCGTGCTGGGCCGGATGGGTTCCTGATGGCGGATCGTTTTGCGCATGGCGTCGATACCGGAGGCCATTAGTTCTGTCGCATTAAACGGTGTGCTGCCGGCCAGCAATTCGTAAAGCAACACGCCCAAGCTGTAGATGTCGCTGCGAGTATCAATGTCCAGGCTGCTCATCTCCGCCTGTTCCGGGCTCATGTAAGCCGGTGTGCCGATGAATTGATGCAACTGGGTATAGACCGTGGCATCCGTAAGCCGTCCTTCCGTCGCCTTGGCGATTCCGAAATCAATCACCTTCGGCACCGCCACGCCATCGTGCAGGGTGACGAGGATGTTCGAGGGTTTGATATCGCGGTGAATGATCCCCTTCTGATGCGCGTGCTGAATCGCCTGACAGACCTTAATGAACAGATCGAGGCGTTCCTTGGTGGCAAGCTTGGCCTGGTCGCAGTAATCGGTGATCTTAATCCCGCGAACCAGCTCCATGACGAAGTAAGGCCGGCCGGTGTCGGTCGTGCCCGCGTCGAACACTTTGGCGATATTGGGGTGTTCCATCATCGCCAGCGCCTGTCGCTCAGCCTCGAAACGCGCAACGACAGCCTTGGTGTCCATCCCCAGCTTGATGACCTTCAGCGCGACGCGGCGGCGGACTGGTTCCTCTTGTTCGGCGACATGTACCACCCCGCAGCCGCCCTCACCCAGCGTCTCACGCAGTTTGTAGCGGCCGATCCGGTCGCCGGGCTTTTCCATTATCAGGTCTGTCGGCGAGGCCACCAGCGTGTCTTTCAGAAAATCGCCCGCGCCCGCGTATGCTTGCAGCAGAGAGTGCGCTTGATCCTTCAGCTCCGGATCGTCCAGGCAAGCATCGGCCACAAACTGGTCGCGTTCCGCGCCGGGCGGCCGGGCTTTGGCTTCATTGAAAATGGCGATGAGTCGGTCGGCGCTGGCCATGATTGATTGATTGAGTGAATCCCGACGGATCGGAATTCAACTGTTCATGCGATATCGGCGATTGAAACCCCTCAAAAAAATTCTTGGACTCAGCGTATCGCCTCGCCCGACTTCTGCATCTCACGGAAGAGCCAGGCACGAGCGAAGGACCAAAGCCGCTCCGCCGTGGCCAGCGAGACACCCAGTTCCCGGGCGGCCTGCTCTTGCGTCAACCCGATGAAGAAACAGTACTTGACCATTTCGGCGGCGCTGGCGTTCACGGTTGCCAGCTGGTCGAGCGCCTCGTCCAGCGCGAGAAGTTTTTCATCCGGCTGCGTCAGCGGCAACTCCATCGCGTCCAGTTCTACGCGCTCTAACTGCCCGCCGTGTTTCACTCTCATCTTGCGCCGCGCGGACTCGACCAGGATGCGGCGCATGGCCTCGGCCGCTGCGGCAAAGAAATGGTTGCGGTTCTCGAACTCGGATGCCCGGTCCCCGACTAGTCGCAGCCATGCCTCGTGGACCAAGGCAGTGGGCTGCAGTGTGTGTCCTGGCCGTTCGATCGACATTTTTTGTGCCGCCAGTTTGCGAAGCTCATCATAAACGAGCGGGAGCAATTGATCGGCGGCTTTGGAATCGCCCGCGTCAATGGCGTTGAGCAACTGGGTGACGTCGGACATGGGCGTGATGGTACTCTGTGGCCAATGGAAGGCCAGCGCGGTTTTTGTGTCGCAAAGCCACCGCGGACCACGTTCCAAGACGGTTACCGACTCAGTCGTGCGACGGGGCAGTTCGGGACCTGTATGAACGTTCACGGCAAACCGACCTTCGCTAGCAGGAGACAATCGTTGTCTGTCATCCGCTTCGCGAGGGTATGCAGCGTGTCCAACGTGATGCGTCCCTATCTGTCGATCTGTAGACCGTGCTTATCCTCAAGCCAGTTCGACGGTGTCAAGAGGTGCTCACATTCCCAGGAGCGTAGGTACCACGAACGCCGTGATCATGGGGATCGGATCAATTTGCCAGAGCGCGATTGGTCCTGAAGAAATCAGTCACGGCCCACAGGTTCAGCGGGTACAAAACACCTCGATGTTTGAGAAACTCGGCGTGACCGTCGGCAAAGGTGTAGATTGAACCGCCCACTTTATTGGCAATCGTACCTCCATTGTGGCGGTTCCTCCAAATTACATCGCGGTCGTTGCCCTCAAGGAAGTCCATGTAATAATTGCCCACAACGGCCTCGTTGGTGAGGACCTCGCCATACACGATGGTGAGCGTGGGTTGCCGGATGGCGGTTTCAGGAAGAGATCGGCCTAAAACAAGTGACAAGTCATCGATCTTTAGTTCCACCTTAAAGTAGTCGTTCCACCCGTTAAAGATATAGCTGCGAAGGGCGTTGTCGGTGTCGAATCTTGGGTTTGAGTTTTGGTCCGAGGAGGGTCTGCGATTGTCGTTTGGACACTTCAAGACAGCAAGACTCTGATAATAGGGTCGGAGCAGGGTCGGCCACCGGCGACTGTCCGTCCTGGGCGGATAAAGACCCCTGCTATCATCGACATAAACCGTCGTCGCCAGGCCCATCTGACGGAGGTTGTTTAGGCACGAAATGGTTCGCCCGCGATCCTTGGCCCGCGATAAGGCAGGCAAGAGCATCCCGGCCAGAATGGCAATGATGGCAATCACCACGAGCAACTCGATCAATGTAAAGGCGGCAATTTCGATCGAATTCTTCGGCTTCATTCCATACCCCATGAACCCATCGATCGAAAATGAAAAGCAAGAACTCTCAAATTCTAATATGGGCCGGTAATCACCGATGGAGTCACTTGGTTCGGGGTGAACACCTGATCCAATGATTTGCCAAAAACCTGGGCGATACCGAACGCGACTTCCAGGCTGGGAGAATATTTTCCCTGTTCGGCCCAAATGTGGCGAGGCTGTGACCAGCCGCCATGCGTGGCTGCCTCCTGGAGATCGGGACCACCACTGGAAGCCGTTGAGCGGTCTAGCGCCGTCCTAGAGATGAGAATCGTGCAAAGCGCACACACTTTCGGGGCGGCGGACCTGGAGAATGGCGTTTACCACCTTTTCGATGGCGACTTTGGGATTCCTGGGCAGGGTGGCGTTGAACCTGCGAGGCTTCCCGCCATCGCTTTCTTGAACCTGATGTTCGAGATGATGCCGATCGCATCAAGCACAGGCGGAAGCATGCGTCGATAGGGATTGCTTTACCACACCCGCATACTCGCATGGACCTCCTGCTCGGCATCGTCTCGAGTCGGTGGACGGAAGCTGACAAGCCAACGAATCTGGGCACGGTCTCGTTCGCAGCTCCGTCCGCTGAGTTTGCATTTGAATCTCTCTTCGTGGGTTCCGATGAAGCAAAGAGGATACCCCTGAGCAGAATAACGCGGAACCAAGACGCCATCGCCTCCGTTTCAATTACTTGGGAATTCACGGATGGCGGCTGGTGACAGTCTCTCCACATTTAGGCCGACTTGAACGTGCAACGATGCGGGCTCGTGGCTATGGTGCGGGAAGCAACACCGCACTAATCCAAGATTCGCATGAACGACGTAACACGTATTCTCGAGGCCGTTCGACAGGGTGATGCTCGAGCCGCTGAGGAATTGCTGCCCCTCGTCTATGAGGAACTGCGCCAACTGGCGGCAGCCAAGATGGCTCACCAACCGCCGGGCCAGACGTTGCAAGCGACGGCTTTGGTGCATGAGGCCTATATGCGTCTCGCCGCCGGAGCCCGCGATCAATGGGAGAACCGCGCGCATTTTTTCCGGGCTGCCGCCGAAGCGATGCGCTGCATCCTCATCGAGAATGCGCGCAAGAAGAGCCGTTGGAAACGAGGGGATCGCCTGGAACGTGTTGCGCTCGATGGGCTGAATTTGGCCTCCGAGACGCCGCCTGACACACTGCTCATCGTTCACGAAGCACTGGAACGGCTCGCGGCCGAAGACGCTCCACGGGCGGAGTTGGTCCGACTCCGTTACTTCATCGGATTGACCCACGCGGAAGCGGCGAAGGTCATGGGGCTTTCCGAACCGACCGTGAAACGATACTGGGACACTTCGCGCGCATGGTTGCTCCGCGAGATTCGAACGATTGCTGCCGGCGGATGAGCCAAGGAGCCCTCGGCCAATGGGTAATTCCGATCGGCCCATGACAACAAATCCAATCCCTGCTAGAGGACTGCCGGGAGCGAACCTCGACGGGTCTTCCCGCGCTTTACTGCGGATTCATATTGCGAGGCTCTCGCCAAGAACGGTTGCAGATTCATCAAACGAAGGAGATGCGAAAGGCTCCAGCGCGAAATCAACGGCGCCTCCGTGGGCCGACAAAAAAAAGTTGGGACGCCCTGATACTTTTCGATCGGGGATGGCGTTATTCAGAGTGAATGCGGCCAACTGATCCGGCTGCCGCGAATGTGATGAAGCGTGATCTGGAAATATTCGAACAAGCGATTGCCCTGCCTTCGCGCGAGGCGCGTGAAGCGTTCCTCCTCGGCGCTTGCGGGTCGAATCGCGACCTTCGGCCCGCTGTTGACGAATTGCTCGCCGCGTTCGACGCCGCCGGAGAAATCGATTTTCTGGGCGAACGTTCTGTGGAGGCGCAGACCGTCCTGCAGGGCGACCATCTTTACGAAGGCCCCGGTGCTGTCATTGGCCGTTATAAGCTGTTGCAGAAGATCGGCGAAGGCGGCATGGGCGTGGTCTATATGGCGGAGCAGGAGGAACCGGTGCGCCGCCGCGTCGCGCTCAAGATCATCAAGCTGGGCATGGACACCCGGCAAGTGGTGGCCCGCTTCGAAGCCGAGCGCCAGGCCCTGGCCCTCATGGATCATCCAAACATCGCCCGCGTCCTGGATGGCGGCGCGACCGAGACTGGACGGCCGTACTTTGTCATGGAACTGGTCCAGGGCGTGCCCATCACCGAATACTGCAACAAAAAACGGCTTCCTGCACGCGAGCGGTTGAGGCTCTGCGTGCAAGTCTGCCACGCCATTCAAACCGCGCATCAGAAGGGGATCATCCATCGCGACATCAAACCTTCCAACGTCTTGGTCACCTTCCACCACGGCGAACCGATGCCCAAGGTGATCGACTTCGGCATTGCGAAAGCCACCAACCAGAAGCTCACCGAGAAAACATTGGTCACCCAGTTCGGGACGATGATTGGAACACCGGCCTACATGAGTCCCGAGCAAGCGGAGATGAGCAGCACAGACGTCGATACGCGCACGGACGTGTATGCACTGGGCGTGCTGCTCTATGAATTGCTCACCGGCACGACGCCCTTTCCGGCCCAACGCCTGCACAGCCTGGGTTATGCCGAGATGCAGCGAGTCATCGCGAACGAGGAGCCGGATCGCCCTTCGACCCGCTTGAGCACGATGGCGAATGAGCAGAAAATGGCGGTGGCGGAAAATCGCGCTGAGGACCTAGTTTCGTTGAGCAAACTTCTCAAGGGTGATCTTGATTGGGTGGTGATGCGCTGCCTGGAGAAGGATCGCACCCGCCGTTACGACACGGCCCACGATTTGGCGATGGACCTGACACGTCATCTCAACAACGAACCCGTCGTTGCGAGGCCGCGCACCGTCGCCTACAGATTTCAAAAGGCCCTTCGTCGCAACAAACTTGCGTTCGCCGCAGGCGGATTCGTCTTGCTCGCGCTTTTGATCGGTGCGTCTGTCAGTTTTTGGCAAGCGTTGGTCGCCAATAGTGCCCGCCGGGTCGCTCAGTATGAGGCTTATGTCGCGAAGATTAATTTGGCGCAGGCCGTCTGGGAGCAAAACCAAGTCAGCCGGATGCACGGTTTGCTGAACGAAACCAAAACTTCGCCCGAACGTGGCTTCGAGTGGCTCTACTGGAAGCGCCAAATGCATCTGGAGCTTTTGGCGCTCCGCAGCCACGCCGCGCCGATTCTCTCCGTGGCCTATTCCGCGAACGGCCAGCGGATCGCCACCGCGAGCGCGGACCATACCGCGAGGCTCTGGGATTCCGAAACGGGCAAAGAACTTATGCGGCTCGATGGGCACGACGCTCTAGTCTCGTCTGTCGCGTTTTCTGCGAATGGTCAACGGATAATCTCGGGCAGCTGGGATAAGACTGCCAGGGTGTGGGATGCGCTCGGAGGCCGAGTCTTACTGAAGTTGGAAGGGCATGAAGGCGGCATCTTTTCCGTCGCGTTCTCACCGGATGGACTGCGGGCCGTCACCGGGGGCCAGGATAATACCGCGAGGGTCTGGGATGGGCGCACCGGCAAGGAACTGCTCCAGTTCACCAATCACACCCATCCTGTGCTGACCGTCGCGTTTTCGCCAGACGGCCGGCGGATTGTTTCAGGAGGTTGGGATAGAACCGCGAAGGTGTGGGACGCCGCGACCGGCGAGGAACTGTTCGCTCTGATCGGGCATAGCGGCGCCGTCTGGTCGGCAGCCTTTTCTCCCGACGGCCAGAGGATGCTCACCGGCAGTCAGGATAGCAGGGCTAAGATCTGGGACGCGGTGAGCGGCACAAATCTGTTCACGCTCAAAGGGCATCGGGGCACTGTGTTCTCGGCTGGTTTTTCGCGCGACGGAACACGGATCGTCACCAGCGGCGATGATCAAACGGCCCGCGTGTGGAACGTCGCCAACGGGGAGGAGATACAGATCCTCAAAGGCCACGGCTCCCGGATAGGCTCCGCGGCCTTTTCTCCAGATGGCCAGCGGATTGTCACGGGCGGCGGGGCCATACTATCTGAACCGACCGGACGATTCTTCGGCAGCGTCGCGGAGGATCCAGTGGCCAAGGTCTGGAATATCGCGGATGTCGGCAAGGGATCCACGCTCGAAGGGCACACGAACGCGGTCTCTTCCGTCGAGTTCTCTCCAGACGGGCGCATGGTCGCGAGCGGCAGCTTTGATGGGACGGCTAGGCTGTGGGACGTACAGACGAGAAGGGAATTACAGAGATTTGGTGGAGGCGGGGTTCCAATCCGATCCATAGCCTTTTTTCCTGACGGACAGCGGTTGGTTACGGGGAGTTTCGACGGTACCGCGAAAGTATGGGAGATCGCTACTGGCAAGGTGTTGCTCGATCTGATGGGGCACGCTGCCGAAGTATTCTCCGTGGCCGTTTCTCCCGGCGGCCGGTGGATCGCCACGGGCAGTTGGGACGGAACGGTCAAGTTATGGAACGTAACGACGGGCGCAAATCTCCGAACACTGCAGAATGATGGCGGTACTGTTTATTCCGTTGTCTTTTCCCCGGACGGCCAGCAGATCATCAGCGCCAGCGCTGCCAGGGATGAAGGGCCTGGGCGAATTACTGCTTGGAGCGTGGGCGACGGCAGGGCTTTGTTTACCTTCCAGAACAGCGGATAGAAACTCTGGTCGGCAGCTTTCTCCAGCGATGGGCGGCGGATCCTTACCGGCTCGCATGACCTAACCACCCATGTTTGGGATGCGACCACCGGCAAGGAGCAACTGACACTCGAAGGGCACACGGCCCACATTCACGCCGCGGTATATTCCCCGGACGGCCGCCGGATTGTTACAGGGAGCGCCGATCAAACAGCCAAGCTATGGGACGCCGCAACCGGCAAGGAACTGCTGACTTTCCGAGGACACACAGATTGGATTTTTTCGGTGGCGTTCTCGCCCGACGGCCAGCGGATCGCCACCGGCAGCCGTGATCACACGGTGAAGGTGTGGCAAGCCGCCACTCCGGAGCAAGTTTCGAAATGGAAGCAAGAAGAACGATCGGCTGCGATCAGGTGACACCCAATCTCCCCACAAAGAAGCAATAGACAACAAGACGCTATGAACGCGAACCGCGAAGAAAAGTACAGCTCCGCGAGAGGAGAGGCCGCGAGAGTCAGCGATTCAGAAAGCAGAGTCTCCTTGACTCGTTTGCTACAGGGCTGAGGGAAGCCCGCCAATTTAAGCAAGACTGAAAGAGGCCGAACACCTCAACGCACGAAGTGTCTCTTGGAATCGTTAATTTCGGACGCCCGCGGCAGCGGGACAAACCAACGCCGCAAGCGAAAGATCCTACTGCGGAATGTCGGCAGGCTGGAATCGAAATTCCATTGCCCATCTGGCCTTTCGTCGCAGTCAACAAAAGCAGAATCAACGTTAAACAAAGAAAGGTATTATGAAGAACCCTATAAGAAACATCCTCCGGGCGCTCATGACGGCGGCGCTCTCAGCATCGATGCTTGCCAACGCCGCCTCAGCGGAAAAGGAACTGCCATTCCGAGGATCCTTGCGAGGAATTCTTGAGATCCAAGGCGTGAAATTCCCCACAATGTATGCGGTGGGGAATGACACTGGAAACTCAACTCACCTTGGTCAATTTGCGGCGGCGTGGGAGGAGGAGGTCAATCTCAAATCAAATACCGGGGTCGGGTCCGGTCAGTTCGTCGCCGCGAATGGAGACCGCCTATTCTATGACTTTACGGGACAGGCTTCGCCAACCGGGGCACCAAATCAAGTTACGATTGTGGTGACCGCCACGATCACCGGGGGTACGGGCCGCTTCGATCGCGCCAGCGGAAGTTTTATCGAAGAACTCCTGGTCGATCTAGGCACAGGCCTCACCGCCGGTTCCATTGAGGGAACCCTCGTCATCGCCAAAACGAAATAGCAGGACGCTGGGATACCGGGAACGGCGGCGCCAAGCTGCCGCTCCCTTGTGTCGCCGGGCAACCCGGCCATTCAACGCACGCAACAACAAAAACTAAACGAACTATGCAGAACACTCTCAAAACCATTCTCGTCGGGCTGGGTCTTTTCTTTGCGGCCGAGGGCGAAGTCCAGAGCGCATCTCTCTATTGGGGCAATATCTCCGCGGGCGAGATTCGGCGCGCGAACCTTGATGGCACCGGGCAGAAGATCCTCGTCACCGGAATCGACTTCGTTCTTGGACCGACACTTGATCTGGAACACGGAAAGATGTACTGGGGCGCCGCGGGCAGCGGAGTCATCCGTCAGGCGAATCTCGACGGGACCGGGCAGAAGACCATCATCAGCGGCCATGGTCGTCCCGGATCCCCGGCGCTGGATCTCGTCAATCGTCTGATGTACTGGAACAACGCGGGCAGCGGCGAGGTGCGACGCGCAAACCTTGATGGCACGGACCAGCAGACACTCGTCCACGGACTCGACGATCCTCACGCGGTGGTACTGGACCCAGTGGGCGGACAACTCTATTGGGCGAATTTCGGGGGTGGCACCATTCATCGTGTCAACGTGGACGGCACAGGGCACACCACTCTGATCAAAGGGCTCGCCGGACCCAACTTGATCACGCTCGACATAGCGGGTGGCAAGATGTACTGGACCGCGCAGGGGACGGGGGACATCCGAAGAGCCAACTTCGACGGCTCTGAGCCGGAAATCCTCATTCGCGGCCAGAATTTCCCCACTGGCATATCCCTCGACGTGAGCAGCGGACACATCTACTGGTCCAATGTTGACGGCGGCGACATTCGGCGAGCAAGGCTGGACGGCACGGAGCCGCAGATCCTTATCAAGGGGCAGGCTAGTCCGGCGATCGTCACGCTGGACCTCAGCACCCCGCATCCCCTGAAGATTCAAAGCATAAGCAAGTCGGACAGTGCTGTTACGCTCAATTGGAACGCACTGATGGGCCGTGCTTATCAAGTTCAGTTCAAGGACGATTTGACCGGCGCTAACTGGACGAACCTCGGCGGCCGCGTCACCGCGACGAACACCACCATGACTGCGGGCGATTCATCGGTTAACAAGCCAGAACGGTACTATCGCGTTCAATTATTGCCGTGAGAAGGGTACCGACCTGATTGGTGTAGAAATGTGCTCCAAGCGGCCCGTAATCTCGTTCGACGTCGAGGCGATAAAGGCGTTGGTTCTGGAGGCCGTGGCGCAACTCAAGGTTCGAAAATCCGGTCCCGCGCAAGTTGCGGCCGTTCGACGGTCCATTTGAGCGCGCCCCTGTGTCCGGTCACTTAGCAAACAAGATGCAGATCGGTGACGGGACGGTGATGATGCCCTTGGTCTGGTAGGTCAGTTCGCCCGTGTCCGCGTTCACGCGATGTACGGCGACGGAGTGCGAGTCCGCCCCGGCCGCCAGCAGCCATTCTCCGCCGGGTGCGAGGTTGATATTGCGCGGGAAGGCACCGCGCACGGGTTGCACCTGGATTACTTCCAACTTCCCGGTCGCCGGATCCGCGCGATAGACCGTCACCGAATCGTGACCGCGATTGGAGGAATAAACGAAGCGGCCGGTGGGATGCACCAGAATCTCGGCAGCGGAGTTGAACGCCTCCTTCTCCTTGGCCGACTCGCTCAACGCAGGCACCGTGGCCAGTTGCTGCGCCGTGCCGCCTGCAGCCTGCCAGGCGAACGCCGTGACCGAAAGCGCCAGTTCATTCAGCAGATAGATAAACCGGCCGTCGGGGGAGAAACGCATGTGGCGCGGTCCACTTCCGGCAACCGAGGCGAGAAACCCATGCCGCTCCATGGAACGTGCCTCAAGGTTCAGCCGGTAAATCACAATGCCGTCCAACCCCAGATCCGGCACCAGCGCGAACCGGCCGTCGGGAGAAAAACCGCAATAATGCGGGTGAGGCGAATCCTGCCGTCCCTTGACCACGCCGGAGCCGCCCTGATGTCGGCTCAATGTAGCGGCCCCTAGCCGGCCTTCATCATCCAATGGAAACAACGCCACCGAGCCGCCACCATACTGCGCGGTGAGCAGAAACTTGCCGGACGGGTGGACCGCGACGTGAGCCCCACCACCATCGCCGATGAGCGAGGCGTTGATCGGGGTCAGCGACCCTCCTTTCCCTATTCGGTACCCAGCCACGCCGGGTCCGCCGGGAATGCCCGCTACAGCGTACAACTTGTCGCCCGCCGGGTGCAGCGCCAGAAAGCCGGGCGATCCGATCTCCACCGCGAGCTCCGATAGTGTCAACTTGCCGGTGCTGGTCTCGAATGTGGCATGGTAAATCCCCTTGGCCCCCGGACCGCCGGTCCCAAAAAAGACCTGCAACGTCTCTGCCTTCACCGGGAGAGTAACGCCCAACAGGCAGAGTAAGATCGTGAGCGTGAAGAGCAGAAACATCGGTGTCATGAGTAAAGCGGTAACAGGGCCGGATTGTCCTGCCAAGCACGGCCGCAAACCCTAAACGAGGGAGCTTTGTGCGACGGGCGCATCTCCGAGTTGTGGGACATTGGGTGATCGGTTGTCCCCGCAATTCCCCAAAAAGCGGTGGAGGGCCACCGCGCTCCAAAGCCGCCGCCATTCGAGTGGCACGACCCGATGGATTAATGCATTGACACCTGAATTTCCAGTGCCTAATGAGGCTTAATGAAACCAGGAATTCTTTGTAATAAGGGGCCGTGCTTTGTTCGCTACGGATTCACACTGATCGAATTACTGGTGGTCATTGCCATCATCGCCATCCTCGCGGGGATGCTGTTGCCGGCGCTTTCCAAGGCAAAAGACCGCGCGATGCTCGCCAACGATCTAAATAACATTCGCCAAATCATTCTGGGGGCGAACCTGTTTGCGGCAGATAATCAAGATTACATTCCCTATGCGAGTTGGGGTGATTGTGAATCTCGGGACAGTTGGTGCACGGCGAAGGGGATTCCCTTATTGCCTGATAACGTCACTGCCGCAGGGTTTTCAAACCAAGTGGCGGCGTTCAGAAGGAGCCAGCTCGGCCCCATCCTGGCGACCGAGAAAGTACTCACCTGCCCGAAGGATTTGAGCGATCGAGGTTCGGGCACTTATGCAAAGTACTATAAGGCGCGAAACATCAAAATCACCAGTTACCTGTTCAACGGGGCGTCCATCTCCTATGCGTCTGCCCCGGCCGGGCAAGACTTTTCCAAGTACAAGCTGAGCCAATTGCGTCCGACTGGAATGTTGGTTTGGGAAGCCGATGAAACCATGACTCAATTTCGCTTTAATGATGTTGGGAGTTCGCCGCATGAAGGCATCTCTCAGCGTCACTCCAAGGGCCGGGCCATCATCGAGTCCAAAGGCCAAAGCGATAATGTTGGGGGCATCGCCACGTTTGGTGACCTTTCGGGGAGGGCATTCACGATGCGGTTTTCAAAGTGGTTTTCCCCAGAATACGCCGGTACCGGAATCTGGCCAGCGGATCCCAAGTTTGCCGGCCCAAATGATGCCTGGTATAATCCCGCGGCGGCGAATGGCGGTTGGTCGCAATAGCCTTCCGAAAGACTGCGGTGTCGAACGGTGTTACCACCCCAATGGGTTTCAAGGAGTCCGCATTGGGGTGTAGTAAATCTTGAACAGTTCGTGGCGACCTTCGGCTGAAGAGCGGGACAGGGATCTGCGCGCATGTTTCGGACCTGTTGGTGAGGAGCCTA
>SXGU01252008.1_pt1 | contig 26063 bp, 21 predicted proteins | sample 3174531 | NCBI WGS metagenome assembly SXGU01 (sample SAMN11356863, study PRJNA531348) | freshwater metagenome | isolation source: freshwater sample F1-140 | place: China: Fuxian Lake, Yuxi | collected 2017-12-25
AACCAAGCCGATAAACGCAGGCATCACGATCACTTCACGCGACATCCAAGAGGTACGCCACATCAACACCGCTCGCCAGGCTCGCATCTTGTGGCCCAAATGGAAGAACGAAGCGATTAAGCCGGAAACCAAGAGCACTTCGCCCAGGGCCAAGGCCCGCAAGAAAAACTCTGCGCCCATGGGAACGCTAAACAACAACGCAACGGCCAACGCCACAATCAAGCCCTGCGCCGCGCCTGCCAAGGTAGTAAAAAAGAGAATAGAAAAAGCCGGATGCATAGCGGGTTAGCCTTGAGACGGTGGAGTGATGTGCCGCGGCAAATACTGGTTGGCCGGTTGGGTTTCCCACTCGGGCATCAGCGCATAGCCGCCCCGTTCGCGAATGGCTTTGGAGACTTCAGAGTCCGGGTCTTTCACATCGCCAAACAATCGCGCATTGGTGGGGCAGGCTTTGACGCAAGCCGGTTGGCGGTCCGCCTCCGGCAGCAACTCGTCATAAATGCGGTCCACGCACAGCGTGCATTTGGTCATCACCTGCCGCTCTTCATCTAATTCACGGGCACCATACGGGCACGCCCATGCGCAATATTTGCATCCGATGCATTTATCGTAATCGACCAAAACGATGCCGTCTTCGGCACGCTTGTAACTCGCCCCGGTGGGACACACCGGGACACACGGCGGGTCTTCGCAATGCAAGCAGCTTTTCGGGAAATGGATCGTATCGGTGTTGGGAAATTCTCCAGACTCATAGGTTTGAACACGGTTAAAAAATGTGCCTGTTGGGTTAGCGGCATACGGCGCCAAATCGGCCAAGGGGCCGGCGCTGCCCGAGGTGTTCCACTGTTTGCATGAGGTCACGCAGGCGTGGCATCCCACGCACACATTGAGGTCAATCACCAAGGCCAATTGTTTGGCCAAGGTTTCGCCTTGTTCGGCGCGAACGCGTTTGGGCATCGTCGAAGTAGCTGGAGCGCGCCCTGCGGGAGTTTCTTCAACCAAGTGCGTCTGCATCAAGTCTTTGAGCCATTGAATCATGGTGTTTTTCCTCCTGCTTTTTTCTTACCCGCAAAGTAGGTCAAGACGCTGGCCACTTTGCCTACGACGCCCGGTACGCTCGGCATAGTGCTCATTTGCGGAAACGTCTCAGCGGTCTCATCCGGTTCAGCTGGACGGATACGGACCCTAACGTCATACCAACCAGCTTGGCCCGTGATGGGGTCGGAGTTACTGATGGTTTTACCTTTATCGCCAAAGGGCAGTTCTTCAGAAATGAGGTGGTTAAGCAAAAAGCCTTTACGCGCCTCATCGGCACCCGGAGCCAGCTGCCACGCTCCGTCGGCCTTGCCAATGGCATTCCAAGTCCACACCGTACCGGGTTCGACCGCTTCGCTGTAACGGATCATGCAACGCACCTGCCCCCATTGGCTTTCCACCCACGCCCAACCGCCATCCAAAATACCTGCGGCTTTTGCGGTGAGGGGGTTGACGTGCAAATAGTTGTGGCTGTGAATTTGCCGCAACCACGCGTTTTGCGAATCCCATGAGTGGTACATCGCCATCGGACGCTGGGTGATGGCGTTGAGTGGATAGGCAGCCAAATCGGTGGCGTCTTCTTCTAGCGGTGCATACCAAAACGGCAAGGGATCAAAGTAGGTGTCAATTCGCTCGCGCAGATCCTGGGGCGGCTGACGCCCTTGGGTTTTGCCTTGGGCGGCCAAGCGAAACGATTGCAAGGTATCTGAGTAAATCGCCAACTGCACAGGGTCATTCTTTTGACGCCAACCCTTTTCTTTTGCGAAATCTAAGTATTCGCGGTTCCAGTTGCGCATGTAATGCATGTTGGAAGGCATGTGGTACTGAAACACGCAGTCATTTTTTTCGTACGCTTCCCATTGCTTGGGATTGGGCTCACCTCGTAAATGCTCATCGCCATTTTTCCCACGCCAACCCATTAAAAATCCAATACCAGGCTGGGGTTGGAAGTTCACGACGAAGTCGGTATAGCCGGTGTACTTGCGCGCGCCTTCGGGCGTCGTGAACGCGGGAAACTTTAATCGCCCTGCCAACTCTATCAATACCTCTTGGAAGGGTTTGCACTCACCTAAAGGCGCAACCACGGGGATGCGCACAGAATCAACTGGCCCATCGAATTCTGAAATCGGACGGTCCAGCATGCCCATCACATCATGGCGTTCAAGGTAGGTGGTGTCAGGCAACACCAAATCAGCAAAGGCCACTGTTTCGCTTTGGAACGCGTCACACACTACCAAGAAAGGAATCATGTACTCGCCATCAGCGTCTTTGCGGTTCAACATTTCGCGCACACCCATGGTGTTCATCGAACTGTTCCACGCCATATTGGCCATGAAGATCAGCAAAGTATCGATGCGGTAAGGGTCTCCCTTGACGGCATTGGTGATGACGTTGTGCATCAAGCCATGGGCCGACAAAGGATGCTCCCATGAGAATGCGTGGTCGATCCGAATCGGTGAGCCGTCGGGGTTGATCGCCAGTTCATCGGGATGCGCAGGGAATCCCAACGGCGCCGCATTCAGCGGCGTATTGGGCTGAATCATTTCAGGAGAATTGAAAGCGCGGTAGTTGGGAACAATGTGACGGGGATAGGGCGCTTTGTGTCGAAACCCGCCAGGCGCATCAATGGTTCCTAAAACGCTCATCAACACCGCCAGCGCGCGCACCGTTTGAAACCCATTGGAGTGCGCAGCAAGCCCCCTCATGGCGTGAAATGCCAACGGCCGGGCTTGCGTGGTGGGATGAACTTTGCCCCACGCGTCGGTCCAAGGTATCGGTAATTCAAAGGCTTGCTTGAGGGCCGCGTCGCCCATCTCTAGCGCGAGTTTTTCGATCCGCTGCGCATCGATTCCTGTGATGGCTGCCGCCCATTCGGGGGTGCACTGGGCCACCCGATTGCGGAGCAACTGGAATGCAGGCGTGACCTTGGTGCCGTCGGGCAAGGTATAAAAACCGGCGGCCGGGGCCTCAAGCGCGGGATCGCAACCCTCAGCAATACCTTCGGGGTACGCGTTAAGAAACTGGCCGCTGGTCTTGTCAAAAATGAGTTTGTTGTGCGGGTTACGGCCGTCGCCAGGCGGGCCTTTGGCGGGATCTGGATCAAAGGCAAACAAACCTTCACGCTCGCCCTCATCCAACACCACCAGTTGCGGCGCGTTGGTAAAACGTTTCAAGAATGCGTGGTCGATCAACTCTTTTTTGATCAAGACATGCAACAGAGCCATCAAGAGTGCGCCGTCGGTGCCAGGCTTGATGGGAATCCACTCATCGGCAATCGCGGAGTAGCCCGTGCGCACGGGATTGATTGAAATGAAGCGCCCGCCACTGCGTTTGAATTTAGAAATAGCAATCTTCATCGGATTGCTGTGGTGATCTTCGGCAGTGCCCAGCATCACAAACACTTTGGCACGATCCAGATCCGGGCCACCAAACTCCCAAAAACTTCCGCCGATCGTGTAGATCATTCCGGCGGCCATGTTGACAGAACAAAAGCCTCCGTGGGCGGCGTAATTGGGTGTTCCAAACTGGCGCGCAAACAACCCCGTGAGCGCCTGCATCTGGTCACGGCCCGTGAACATGGCAAATTTTTTGGGGTCGGTCGCGCGAATTTTGCTTAAGCGTTCGGTCAAAATTTCATAGGCTTTTTCCCACGAGATGGCTTCAAATTCTGAGGCGCCGCGGTCGCTGCCGGGTTTGCGCAACAGCGGCTGCGTTATGCGTGCGGGCGACTGCTGCTTCATGATCCCCGAAGATCCCTTGGCGCAAATCACGCCTTGGTTGAGGGGGTGATTGGGGTTGCCGTCGATGTAGCGCACCTCTGGCCCGCTCTCGCCTTCACGCAGGTGCACTCGAATGCCACAGCGACACGCACACATATAGCAAGTGGTGCATTTGATGGTGGGGTCTGCCGTAGGCGTTGGTGCCACCAAAGGGTTGTGAACCGGCTCAGAAGAAAGAAACTTGAACACGTTAGCGTCCTTTGGAGGGTTGGGCCGAGTCGGCCAAGGCCAATACGGCCAACGCGACGGACGCCAGGCGCGACTGCAATGAGTCTGCGCGTGATGTCAACACAATGGGAACCGCAGCGCCGAGCACCAAGCCCGCACAGTCACCGCCGCCGATGTAGTTGAAACTTTTGTAGAGCATGTTGCCGGCATTGAGGTCCGGCATGATCAAGAGGTCGGCATCGCCTGCCACCTGCGAGTTCATTTTTTTAATGCGCGCAGCCTCTGCAGAAATCGCGTTATCAAACCCCATCGGGCCTTCCACAATCGCTCCTGGCCAAGCGCCTTCTTGGGCCATCTGAACCAAAGCTTGCGCGTCCAATGTTGCAGTAATTGCGGGGTTCACTGTTTCCACGGCCGTCACAATCCCGACCTTGGGTTGGGAGATGCCCAGTTTTTGCAAGAGCGCAATCGCATTGCCCACAATGTCTTTTTTGGTTTTCAAATCCGGCGCAATGTTGACAACGCAATCCGCCAGAGCCAACAACTTCGGGTAGCGCGGAAGATCAAACACAAAGGCGTGGCTGATACGTGTTGTGCCACGCAAGCCGGTGTCTTTGTTCACCACCGCTGACATCAGCTCATCGGTATGCAAAGAACCTTTCATGAGTGCGTGCACCCTGCCACTGCGCGCCAAACCCGTGGCCTGTAAAGCAGCGTTTGGAGCATGGTCTCCCGTGTCTATCAATTCAAAGTGACGCAAGTCCACCTGAGCGGCCTCGGCGGCTTGAGCGATTCCCTTGTGCGGCCCCACCAAAACAGGGCGCGCTAGGCTGCTATCCAAAATGCGTTGCGCCGCATCCATCGCCAATGCATCACACGGATACACCATCGCCAAAGCCGCAGGAAACTTCTGCGCACGCGAAACGGCTTGCGCAACCAAGCCATCGAGGTGGGGATGGTTTGGTGTGCTCATCAGAGGCGGTCCATCAAAATCACTGCGCCGCAGACTTAAACGTAGTCTTTGTATTTGTCCAAGAAGCGAATCGGCTTGGCCAAGGCATCGCGGCGGAAGGGATCTCCGAGTTCGCGGGTGCACATGATCTCAATCACGCAGGTCTTACCTTCTTTCATTTGCATATCAATTGCGCGTTTAAAGGCAGGACCTACGTCTTCGAGTTTGTCCACCACAATGCCCTCGGCGCCCATCGCGATGGCAATGCCGGCAAAGCTTTCACTCTCTAACTCGCCAGCCACAAAACGGCGGTTGTAAAAATCGACTTGGTTTTTCTTCTCAGCGCCCCATTGGCGGTTGTGGAACACCACTGCAGTCACAGGGATATCGTGGCGTACGGCTGTCATCAACTCCGACATGCTCATGCCCCACGCGCCGTCTCCGGCGTAGGCAACAGCAGGGCGGTCCATGGCCGCAGCCTTGGCACCAATCATGGTGGGCAGTGAGTAACCGCAATTTCCAAAACTCATGGGCGCAAAGAAACTGCGCGGCTCATCAAAACGCAAATAGCTGTTTGCGACCGCATTGATGTTGCCAATATCGGTAGAGACCATCACGCGCGCAGGCATGGCTTTTTCTAACTCGCGCAGCACTTGGCGCGGATGGAGGTAGGTGCCACCGGTGGGGGTACACTCCCCTTTGGCTTCATCAATCATGTCCAAGCTGTAGGGGTCACGCTCGTGGGTCCAAGCGTCCAATTCTTTTTCCCAAGCGGCTTTTTCGGCCTTAATAGTTGCCGCGCGGTCTGCTTTGGTGGCGTCGCACGCCAACTTCACCGCGCTTAAACGCTTGAGTAACTCTTTGGCAACCGCTTTGGCATCGCCATGGATACCCACAGTGATTTTTTTCACCAATCCCAGATTGGTGTGGTCGGCTTCAACCTGAATGATTTTGGCTTCTTTAGGCCAGTAGTCCATGCCGTGTTGCGGCAAGGTTCCAAACGGACCCATGCGCGAACCTAGCGCGATCACCACGTCGGCTTGGGCCATGAGCTTCATCGCCGCTTTTGAGCCTTGGTAACCCAAGGGGCCGGCCCACAGGGGGTGGCTTGCTGGAAAAGAGTCGTTGCGCAAATAGCCATTGGCCACCGGTGCACCCAAGCGCTCCGCCAAAGCTTGGCACTCCGCCACTGCGTCCCCCATCACGACGCCACCGCCAGACAAGATGATTGGGAACTTGGCGTTGGCCAGCAACTCTACTGCTGCAGCCAAGCTGTTTTCACCGCCGGCGCCGCGCTCCACGCGCATCGGTTTGGGGATCTCGGTTTGAATTTCGCCGTAAAAATAATCCCGTGGAATATTGAGCTGGGTCGGGCCCATCTCCGACATGGCGCGGTCAAAACAACGCCCGGTGTATTCCGCCATCCGCTTGGGGTTGTTGACGTGTCCTTGGTATTTGGTGAACTCTTGAAACATCGGTAACTGGTTGGCTTCCTGAAAACCACCCAGGCCCATTCCCATGGTGCCAGTCTCAGGCGTGATCATGACCACGGGGCTGTGGGCCCAATAAGCTGCCGCAATCGCGGTCACGCAATTGCTAATACCGGGGCCGTTTTGCCCAATCACTACACCGTGGCGGCCACTGACGCGGGCGTAGCCATCGGCCATGTGCGCCCCGCCTTGCTCATGCACCACGGGAACCAAACGTATACCAGCCGGCGCAAAAATATCCATCGCATCCATAAAGGCCGAGCCCATGATGCCAAAAATATCGGTCACGCCATTGGCAACCATGGTTTCTACAAACGCCTCGGAAGGCGTCATTTTTTGGACTCCGCTCACAACGGTGCGGGTATCTTTGGGGGCTTTGCTCATAGAAGACTCCTTAACAGCTCAGTTTTGAAACAATTTGTTCCGATAACCGGAATTGAGCATGACTATAGCCATGAAATTTTGCTTGTGCAAGTTAAATTTCATTTTTTGAAATAAATTGTTCCATTAACTGGTGATTTTTTTGGTTTTACTCTATGATGTAGGCATGAAATCAGTGACCACCGCCTTCCAAGCCGTCCCGATTGAACTCCACGGGGACACGCCGACGCTGCGCTTGTTTGCCCTGCTCGAAGTGATTGCATCCAAAGACCAGTACTTTTCCCTCCAAAGTTTGGTGGACGAAACCGGCCTGCCCAAGCCCACCTTGCACCGCATGTTGCAACAACTCGAAACGGCCCACCTTTTGGAGCGAAGTGGCGATGGGCGTTTGTTTGGTACGGGGGTTCGTTTGCGGCGTTTGGCTGAAAATCTTTTGCTTAATGACACCGCGCATGGCGCGCGCCATGCGGTGTTGCGCAATTTGGTGACTGAGGTTGGTGAAAGCTGCAACCTCACCGCCTTGAGTGGCAGCGAAGTCATTTACATCGACCGCGTTGAAACCCCAGCGCCCTTGCGTTTTTATTTGCATTCGGGCTCACGCGTTCCAGTTCACTGCTCCGCCAGCGGGAAAATTTTCTTAAGCCAAATGTCGCCCAGCCAACGCTTGCGCCTCCTCTGCCATGCGCCCTTGGAGGCCTACACTCCCAAAACCATCACCCAACCCGAGGCCTTAGAAACAGAAATTAAGTTGGTGAAACGCCAAGGTTTTGCCTTGGACAACGAGGAATTTTTACCGGGCTTGTTGTGTGTGGCCATGCTGGTGCCCGCAAGCGTAGGCCGTTCTAATTTATGTATCGCAGTCCAGGCACCAATGATGCGCTTAACGCCCGACAAAGCCTTGGCATTGCTTCCTGCGCTGCAGCGTGCGGCTGACGCACTCAGTCAAATTGAAAATGATGCCATGCCCACCATCACAGAGGCACGCGCATGAGCACCGACCACGATTTCACCCTTAAAACTTCGCCCCTTTGCCGGGTGGCGGTGCGGGACGTTTTTGGCATTGACAGCGCCTTGCAGGTTCATGCATTTACCGAGCCCAGCGAGCATGTGCCTGAGATCGATACCGCTTACCGATTCAACCCAGAAGTGACCTTGGCCTTGTTGGCAGGCTTTGAGCACAACCGCCGGGTTTTGGTGCAAGGCATGCATGGCACGGGAAAATCCACCCACATTGAACAGGTTGCCGCGCGCTTGAATTGGCCCTGCGTTCGGGTGAATTTAGACGGGCACATCAGTCGCTTGGATTTGGTGGGGCGCGACGCCGTAGTTTTGCGTGACGGCAAACAGGTCACCGAGTTTCAAGAAGGCATCGTGCCGTGGGCATTGCAGCGCCCGATGGCCTTGATTTTTGATGAATACGATGCCGGGCGGCCCGATGTGATGTTTGTCATCCAACGTGTTTTAGAACGAGAAGGGCAATTTACCTTGCTCGATCAAAACCGCGTGATCCGCCCGCACCCGCAATTTCGCTTGTTCGCCACCAGCAACACGCTGGGCTTGGGCAATCTCAATGGCATGTACCACGGGGCCCAGCGTTTGAACCACGCCCAATTGGACCGCTGGAATTTAGTGGCTGCTTTGAATTACTTAAGCGCGGAAGAAGAAATGGCCATCGTGGCTGCGCGGGTTCCTGCCCTGGCAGCCCCCAACCAACAAGTCCTGTTGCGTTCGATGGTGGCCGTTGCCGACCTTACGCGCAAAGGGTTTGCTGTGGGGGATTTATCGTCAGTGATGTCCCCGCGTACCGTGATGAGTTGGGCTGAAAACATGGAAATATTCAACGATCCCGCCCTGGCGTTTCGCTTATCGTTTGTCCACAAATGCGACGAAGCCGAACGGCCATTGGTAGCGGAATATTTCCAACGGTGTTTTGACCTCCCCTTGAACCCGGACACTGCGCCAGCAGCGTAAGGTCTGCGCCATGACCAGCGCACCCAACGCCTCCAGCGCCAATCCTGCGGCGTTGGTACGCTACCAGCAACAGTTAGACGCCTTGTGTGCTGCGACGCTGCGCGCTTTAAGTGGCCAAGCGCAGCTGCATTTTCGCGGTCGCCAGCTTTACCGGGCAGACCGCCGGCTACCGAGTTTTGCGCCCCACCTGCATCCGCAAACGCACACTGATGATGCGCGCTCGTTTCGCGGTGCGGCCGACGGGGTTGCGCTGCGACTGCGCTACAACGACAGCGCATTGCACCATCGCCTAAAGCCCTCTCTGGCGCTTGCGCGCATGGTTTTTGATTTGCTAGAACAATTTCGCTGCGCATCTTTGGTGCCAGACCATTTACCCGGCGTGCGCTCCAATATGTTGCATCGTTTTGAAGCCTGGTCACTGGCTTTTGTTAGGGCACGCTTGCACGAATCAGCGCAAGGCATTTTGTTGCTGACAGTGGCGCAAATTTGCCATTCCCGTGTAACTGGGGAGCCGGTGAACGAATCGCTGGCCGACCTGATCGAAGGAACGCGCTTTGGTTTGGCGTCGCGCATAGGTGCAGCCTTAGCAGGATTGCGTCGCAATCGCGAATCGCAAGCCGACTATGCCGAGCATGCACTGCATATCGCCAACACCGTGGCCGTTTTAGTCGCCAGCGAAAAAGAAGCCCGCGCAGTGCCGCGTCAAGACATCCCGGAAGAAGATGACGAAGATGCGTGGCTCCAACTTTGGGTGGACTTTGAAAGCAGTGAAGAAGGTGGCTTTGCAGTGGCTGATGCGGGGCGTGATAGTTCAGCAGCTACCTTCGAGCCGTACCGCGTTTTCACAACGGCCTACGACAAAGAGGTCAGCGCCTCCAGCTTGGTTCGCGCTGAACAGCTTCAGGCCTACCGCGAAACCTTAGACCAACAGATTGCTGATGCAGGTATCAGCGTTGCCCTTTTGGCGCGTCAACTCCAAGCTCTGCTGGCACAACCCCACAATGACGACTGGGACAGTGGTCAAGAAAGCGGGCGCACCGATGGGCGCCGCTTAGCGCAACTGATTGCCAGCCCGACAGAGCGGCGCTTGTTTCGCACCGAACACCAAGAGCCCCTCGCCCATTGCGCAGTGGGGTTCTTGGTGGATTGTTCGGGCTCGATGAAGCAACACATGCCCGCGTTAACCATCCTGATCGACTTGTTGGTGCGGGCCATGGAATTGGCGGGTGTCTCTAGCCAAGTGCTGGGCTACACCACGCTCGCATGGAATGGGGGACGGGCTTTGCGCGACTGGCGCAAAGCGGGCAAGCCGCAAGACCCCGGACGGCTCAACGAGCTATGCCATATCGTATTCAAAGATAACCAAACACCGTGGCGCCAGGCGAGGCGCGATATTGCAGCTTTGCTCAAGCCCGAGCTGTTTCGCGAATGCATTGATGGTGAAGCCCTGCGCTGGGCCAACCAACGCCTAGAGCAATTCACAGCAGAGCGAAAAATTCTCATCGTCTTCTCCGACGGCAGCCCTATGGACAGCGCCACCGTGCTTGCCAACGACCCCAACTACCTCGACCGCGATTTACAAACCGCTACCACGCAGATTGAGAGGGCAGGGCGCAGCAGGTTAATTGGCGTGGGGGTAGGACTGGATATGAGCCCGTACTACCAACGTAGTTTGGTCATCGATGCGGTCAACTTTCCATTGCGCAGAAGCTTGCAAGACATATTGAAATTGCTAGCCTAGGGTTTTCCACCGGTTGACTCGGTGATCAATCGACCCTACAGTTGTTCCATAAATCAGATTGTTGTTCTGAATATTGGAATAATCTTTCTCCATGGACTCCACCCTCGCTAAAGGACTTCACGTTTTGGAGTTTCTCGCACGCCTGCCCGAAGGTGCTCGAGTAGCCGACGTGGCAGCGGAACTTGGCTTGGCCCGAAGCAATGCGCACCGGACTTTGCAAACCTTGGTTCAATGCGGCTGGGCAAACCAAGATGCAAAAAACAGCAGCTACCGCGCCAGCCTCAAACTCTTCGAACTTGGCGCGTTGGTAGATGGCGCAGTCGATCTAAAAAAATTGCTTCACCCGCATTTGGCTCAACTTGCAAAAGCCACCGGTGAAACCATTCACTTGGCAGTACTCCAAGGCAGCGAGATCCTTTACCTCGATAAATTCGACAGCCCTTTGCCCGTTGCGGCTTACTCGCACATTGGCGGGCGCGCGCCGGCGCATTGTGTGGCGTCTGGCAAAGCGCTCTTAGCCGCCCTGGATTTCAACGCACAAGCTCTGCAAACCCAACTCGGCCCGTTGCAAGCCTACACCCCCAACACCATCACCAACGCGCAAGCACTGGAAAACGATTTAATCAAAAGTCGCAGCCAAGGCTGGGCAGAGAATCGCGAAGAGTGGCGCTTAGGCGTGTGTGGTTTGGGCGTTCCTGTTTTCAATGCACGCTCTGAGCCTGTTGCCGCTATTGGCATGAGCGTTCCCTCTATCCGCTTTACCCGCACGCAAGCGCGCGCCATGGCGCTGAAGCTCTGCGACACCGCGCTTCAGGCCAGTCAGTCTCTCGGTTTTTCACCCGCTCACCTCACCCCCACCCACCCCGCTAGGAGATCACGATGAATTCACTTCCCTCTCGCCGACATGCCCTTTGCCGTACGCTGAGCATTAGTGCGCTGGCCTTATTGGCTCTGGCAAACCCTTTGGCTGCGAACGCCCAATCCAACTACCCTGACAAGCCCATTCGCTTTGTCGTTCCCTACCCTCCAGGCGGGGGAACCGATGTCATCGCACGCATTGTGCAAGTGCGCTTACAAGCCGCCTTGGGCCAAAATGTTTTGATCGATAACAAAGGTGGCGCTGGTGGCTCACTGGGTACAGATATCGTGGCAAAAGCCGCGCCAGACGGATACACCGTGCTGTTTACCTTGAGTTCACACACCATCAACCCCGCCATTTTTCCAAAGCTGCCTTTTGATACCCAAAAGGATTTTGAACCTATTGGGCTGGTTGCCTCGCTGCCACAAATTTTGGTGGCGAACACTGCCTTACCCATTCGCAATGTGGCCGATCTGACGGCACAGGCTAAAGCGGCACCTACCAAGTTTTCATTTGCCTCGGTGGGCAATGGTTCGCCCGGACATTTAGCGGGTGAGTTGCAAGTGATTCGGACCGGTGCGCCCATGCAGCACATCCCTTACCGCGGCGGTGGGCCAGCGGTAACGGACGTGATGGGCGGCCAAGTTCCCTTGTTATGGGTCTCTATTCCTGCTGCAGCGCAGTTTGTCAAATCCGGCAAGCTCAAAGCCCTGGCTGTTTCAACTACCAAACGCAGCAGCACATTTCCAGATGTCCCCACCATGCAAGAAGCCGGGGTACCTGACTTTGAAGTTGATTCTTGGTATGGCATGTTGGTTCCCGCCAAAACACCCAAAGCCGTGATTGACAAACTCAATAAAGCGCTAAATACCGTATTAGCTGAGCCTGCGATTCGTGCGCAGTTGCTGGAGCAAGGCGCCGAAGCTGTTGGCGGAACGCCAGAAGCCTTAGGAAAGTTGATTACGGCTGAGATTCCCAAATGGATCAAGCTTGCCAAAGACGCCAACATCAAAGCCGACTGATATGCACATTTCGATAGACAAAGAAGCCAACGCACAGGTCAGCGCATTGCTATTCCGTGCGCGCGCAGCCCAACAAATTGCCAACGACTACGACCAATCCCGTGTGGACGAGTTAGTTGCAGCAGCCGGTTGGGCCATGATTGAAACGGTACGCAACCGCGAGCTAGCAGAATTGGCGGTTGCAGATACAGGGATAGGAAACGTTGAAGATAAGGTGCGTAAAAATTACCGCAAAACGTTTGGGCTTTTGCGGGACTTGCAGGGTGCGAAATCGGTCGGCGTGATCGCTGAAGATACGGCGCTTGGGATCACTGAGATTGCGCGACCTGTCGGCGTGGTCTGCGCCATCACGCCTTCCACCAATCCAGCTGCCACACCCGCTAACAAAATCATCAACGCGCTTAAAGGGCGCAATGCGGTTATCGTTGCGCCGTCTCCCAAGGGGTGGGCTACCAGCGCGCGCTTACTGCAATTTATTCATGCCGAATTTGACCGCATCGGCGCGCCGCGTGATTTGGTTCAACTGCTTCCCGCTCCCATTAGCAAGGCTGCCACCTACGCTTTGATGGCGGCGTGTGATTTGGTGGTGGCTACCGGCTCGCAAGCGAATGTGCGCGCCGCATACGCAAGCGGCACACCTGCGTTTGGCGTTGGCGCAGGCAATGTTGCAGGCATCGTTGACGAAACCGCAGATGTTGCGCTGGCAAGCGAGCGCATTATTCGCTCCAAGACGTTTGACAACGCCACCAGCTGCTCCTCTGAAAACAGTTTGGTGGTGGTGGATGCTGTTCGGGGCGCGACCATCGCTGCACTCCAAGCATTGGGCGCTGTGCTTCTCACACAAGCTGAAAAAGAAAAGCTGCAAGCGGTGATGTGGCCCAACGGAAAACTCTCCAGCGATGTGATTGGCCAATCTGCCACTACCGTTGCACAACGTGCGGGTCTCACGGACATTGCGGCACGCCAGCCTCGCATTCTTTTAGTCGAAGAAAGCGGTGTGGGCCCTGAGCATCCGTTTTCCGGAGAAAAGCTCTGTCCTGTTTTGACGCTGTATGGCGCCAGCGATTTTGAACAAGCGATGGCCCGTGTGAATGAAATTTACGCCTTTCAAGGCGCAGGACATTCTGTGGGCTTACACAGCGCGCTGCCTGAACGCGCGCTGCGCTTAGGTCTTGAACTGCCCGTATCGCGCGTCATCGTCGACCAAGCACATTGCATCGCCACGGGTGGAAGTTTTGACAACGGCCTGCCGTTTTCACTGTCCATGGGTTGTGGAACATGGGGCAAGAATAATTTTTCAGACAACATGAACTACCGCCACTACCTCAACATCACGCGCATATCACGTCCTATTGCCGAGCGTATGCCAAGCGAAGACGCTATTTTTGGAAGTTACTTTTCGAAATTCGGGCGCGCATGACAGCGCCTGCTTCTTTGTCTACCGTTCGCGCACTGGTAGAGCGACAAGTCCGCGAGCGTGCTGATGCGGTTTACGCCCTCGAGACCGATGGCCCACAGCAAATCTCGTTTGCTGATTTAGCCGCCCGCTGCCACCAGGTGGCTGCTCTTTTGCGCTCCCATGGGGCATTGCCGGGAGAAACCGTTTCTTTGGTGATGCCCAATGGATTAAACACCTTGCAGCTATTGCTAGGCGCTATGGCTGGCGGCTGGTGCGTGAACCCCGTGAACTTGCTCAGCAGCGAAGAGCAGATGGGATATGTGCTGAACCACTCAGATTGCACGCTGGTCATCGCCAGCCCCGAATGGGCTGACACCGTACGCCGTGTTCTCCTCACGATTCCCCGAGCAATCGCGCTCTGGGTGTGCGATGCGCATAACAATACTTTGAGTGAAGACGCCAAAAATTTGTCCTCAGACACAGGACACAAAGCGCACGCAGTCACACCTCAAGACCATGCGCTGCTCATGTACACCTCCGGCACCACCGGCGTACCCAAAGGCGTTTTACTCTCACAGGCCAACCTCACCGCCAATGCTGCGTCCATTAGCGCAGAGCATGCTTTGTCAGCACAAGACCGCGTCTTAGCGGTCTTGCCGCTGTACCACATCAACGCGTTTGCAGTCACCATGCTTGCGCCGCTCTTCCATGGTGGAAGCCTGGCCATGCCACCTAAATTTTCAGCGGCGCGTTTTTGGCAACAGGCGCTGCAAACGCAATGCACGTGGATCAATGTGGTGCCCACCATGATCTCTTATTTGCTTGAAGGCACGGCCCCGGACGCTTCGCAAACGGCCCGTATTCAGTTTTGTCGCAGCGCTTCTGCAGCACTGCCGCCTGCGCACCTTCAGGCGTTTGAAGCCAAGTTTGGTATCGGCATCATTGAAACCATGGGCCTAACCGAAACGGTTGCGCCCTCGTTCTCTAACCCGCTTGCGCGCAATAAACGCAAACTCGGCTCTGTAGGCAAAGCATCGGGCTGTGAGGCCTGTGTGATCGACTCCGAGTTTCAAGTGGTTGCCGATGGCGTTACGGGTGAAGTGGCGATACGGGGACCTCAGGTTATGCAAGGCTATTACAAAAATGAAGCCGCCACACGCGAGAGCTTCACGCCCGACGGTTGGCTGCGCAGCGGCGATTTAGGCCACCGCGATAGCGATGGTTTTTTCTTCATCACCGGTCGCATTAAAGAACTCATCATCAAGGGCGGGGAAAATATCGCACCACGCGAAATTGATGAAGTGCTGCTCCGCCACCCTGGCGTTTTAGACGCAGCGGCCGTTGGTATTCCTGATCCCCACTATGGGCAAGATATCTTGGCCTGCGTGATGGCCCGCGAGGGGCAATCGGTGACCGATGCCATTTTGCGCGAGCACTGCACCTCGCTCTTGGGTCGGTTTAAAACCCCAAAGTATTTTTGCTTGGTGAAAGACCTGCCCCGGGGCCCCTCAGGCAAAGTGCAAAGGCTCAAATTACCGGACTTACCGGAATGCAAGGAACTGCTTGGCTGATTTATCCGTTATCGAATGGGCGTATTTTTGCATGGTGGTTTTTATTGGCGGAGTGGCGCGCGGATTTTCCGGGTTTGGGTTTTCTGCTTTGTGTGTCTCAGGGCTGTCCTTGGTGATTTCACCTGCTCAAGTGATTCCGCCGATCTTTATCTTAGAAATTCTGGCAAGCCTTACCTTGTTGCGTCAGGCCATCAAGCAAGCCGATTTTTCTTGGCTCAGTTGGTTACTGTTGGGCAACGCGCTTTGCATTCCTTTAGGAATAGCCATCCTTAATTTTGTTCCGCAGATCTATGTGCGTTTGCTCATCGGTGCGCTTCTGGTGCTGCTGGTCGGCGTCCAACTTCGAGGTCTGCAGTGGCACGGCGCACCAACGCGATTGCTTCGCTTTTTAACGGGTTTGGCTTCTGGACTGGTCAATGGTTTGACGGCGATGGGCGGCCTGGTCGTCGCGGCCATGATGAGCGCAACGCCTTTGCCCGCTGTCGCCATGCGCGCCACCTTGGTCCTTCTTTTTTTCTTCGGCGACTTGTACGCGTTGTTGTGCGCTGCGGTCATGCCCGTCAACACTGAAGTGGGCGCGCCTTTGCTAGGCTGGGGCGCGTTGTCCATGGCCTTGTTCATGGCCGTTCCCATGGCGGCCGGAATGTTAGTCGGTCAGCGCTTTTTTAACCACACCACACCCCAACAGTTCCGTCGCCTGGTGTTGCGCCTGTTGATGCTGTTAGCCGTCATCACCGTTGCACGCGCACTCTTCCAACTGATTGGCAGCGCAGGCTAAGGTATAGATTGAAATTTAGAACAACAGAGAAAGTGTTGGCGCGAAAATAGCGACCGTCAGGCCAAGTCCCAGCGACCACACCACGGTTCGCAAGGCCGCAATATTGGCGAGGTACAAACCGGTGTAAACAATCCGAACGCCAATAAATGCCATGGCCAGTTGGTCCGTCCGAACTTGGTCAAGGCCTGCCATCTGCGCGGCGAGCACTGCAAAAACAAACAAGGGCAAGGCTTCAAAACTGTTGTTTTGTGCGGCAACTGCGCGAGCTCGCCAACCCTCTTGGGAGGCTGCAAAACCCCTTGGGTTGCTGTTGTCATACCCTCCTTCGCTGCGTTTTTTGCCTGCCATGCTGGCTTTGGCTAAGCCCATGGTTAAAACTGGCATCAGCGCGGCAATCAGTACGGTGGTGTTGGCGATAGTCATAAAGTCTCCTGTTGTGAGTTTGAACCATTCTAAGCAAGCGTTTGCGCTACTATCTGCCCACTTATTTTTTGGAGATCGTGTGTCCTTTTTTCCATCACTAATTCGCTGCAGAAGCGCAATGGCACTGGCTTTGTTATTGCCTTGCGCTGCTTGGGCCAAGCCACAACTGCAATGCACTTTTGAAGTGAATTCGGAAATACACCGCCGCGTCTTTGCGCTGGCGTCTGACCCTTATTCGGTTGAAGGTGTTCCGATTGGAAACCGTTTTCGATTCAAAGCGATTGTCTTGGGTGAAGGCGATCGCGTAGAGAGCGTTAATCTTTACGTTTACTACAACACCCGTCGCCAACCCATGATCATGCAACACACCCAGTTTCTTCAACCCAAAGTGTTTAGCGCTGCCTCTGAGGACGCCCTGACCGGCAAGGTCTCGGTCTACTCCCCCCTGCTCGGTAAAGAGTTGATGTACCGCTGTGCTTTGCAAGAGGTGTCGCAATGACCGCTTTCCTCATTTCTGGGCATCGCGTTGTTTTTGCCTTTATTTTGGGCCTCTGTGTCACCCACGCTTTTGCGCAAACAACAGCCGCGAACTCCACTGTGTCTTTAGTGGTCGTTGGCGACATCATGCTGGAAGACGGACCGAGCCAAGCCATGCGCAAAGGCAAGGACCCCTTTGCCGGTTTTGCTCAGCTGTTTAAAAATGCCGATATCCGCATTGGCAACTTGGAGTGTGTTGTCGCAACCATCGGCTCGCCCGAAGAAGACAAACCCAATGTGTTTCGCGTCTCACCCAAAAGCCTGAAATTTCTCAAGCGCCACTTCGACGCCGTGGGACTTGCCAACAACCACTCTGGCGATTTTGGGCCTCAGGCATTTGCGCAAATGCTCGGACTTCTTGGTAAAGAAGGCTTAGGTGTTTATGGCGGCGGCATGACCCTCGCCAAAGCCCATACCCCATGGATTGTTGAACGCAAAGGTTTGCGTGTGGCCATCTTGGGCTACGACGAGTTTCAACCCCGAACCTTTGAAGCGGATACCGACAAGCCTGGTGTGGCCTGGAGTGAAGACGCGCAAGTGGTGCGCGATATCAAAACCGCCCGCAGTCAATATAAAGCCGACGTGGTGATCCCCATCATGCACTGGGGTTGGGAGGACCCGATTGCCAACGAGCGCCAAAGAAAATTGGCGCGCCTCATGATTGACGCGGGCGCAGACGCTGTGATCGGTGGCCACCCGCACCAAGTGCAAGACACCGAAACCTACCAGGGCAAACCCATTTTTTACAGCTTAGGCAACTTTGTTTTTGACGGCTTTAGTGACCCCGTCAACAACATCGGCTGGGCCCTGCGCATGGAGCTGGACCGCAGCGGCGTTCGCAAAGTAGCAGTTCACATCGCAAAAATAGGGCCTGGTGGAATTCCAAAGCCTGCGGGATTGCGCTAAGCCTTGCAAGGAGAAAAAACCCGAGCAGTGCATCGGCTACAGATGCTTTGATTCAATCGGCCCTTCAATGTGGCCATGACATCGTCGCCCATCGCAAAGAAATTGTCTGCACCAATCGTTTCATAAGCGCCACTGCGACGCAGCATCTCCAGCGGCTCCTCTTTGACGTTAAAGAGATACAACGCGCCGCCCAGTGCGCAACGGCGCTGGGCTTCTTGGGCCAGCATGTGCGCGCCAGTGAGGTCCACAAAATTGATACCCGAGGCAACCAGCAAGACATGCGTATGTTGCGGATCGGTTTCATCGATGCGTTGCAAAGCTTCCTGAAGATGGTTGGCCGCTCCGAAAAAGATCGAGCCATTGATACGAACAATTTTGAGCTGTGGGCAATCCCCCAACCCCGTGTTGTCACTAAACGCAGGTGGCATTTGGCCAGGCACCGGTTTGACGTCATCTAGGCTGGGTTGCGAGGTTCGCTTGAGGTACATCAGCAAGGACAAAGCTACGCCAATGTAAATGGCAAATTCCAACTCGACCGTTACCGTTGCAAGAAGCGTGGCAAACAAAATAGCCGCCTCCGAACGACTAACGCGTAGGGCCTCACCAATGGCGTGAAAGTCAATTAAGCCCCAGGCCACCACAAACAAAATGCCTGCCATCGCAGCCACGGGCAGGTACTTAGCCAAAGGCGCCAAGAACAACATGATCAGCAATAAAAAGCCTGCGGAATACACAGCGGCCAAAGGCGTTTTGGCACCCGCGGCTAAGTTCAGGCCGCTGCGGTTAAAAGAGCCGCTGGATGCATAGCCCGAGAAAAAACTACCGGCCAAATTCGACAAACCTTGGCCTATGAACTCTTGGTTGCCATCAATGCGCTGCCCGCTTTTGAGCGCCATGGCGCGGGCGATGGACACGGCCTCGGTCAACGCCAAGAGCGCAACTGCGAAAGCAATAGGTGCCAATTGCTGCAAGGTACTTGCGCTTAAGTCGGGCATCGACAAGGGCGGCAAGCCAATCTGCAACGCGCCAATGCTAGTAATCCCGGTTAACTCTAAGCCCCATTGCGCGTTTAACCCAAAAGCCAGCACACTGCCACTGACCATGCCCACAATCATGTGCGGCACACGGGGCCACCAACGCTTAGCCGCTACACAACTCACCACAGTCAAAACGGCCACGGCCGTTATAAAAGGATTAATGTGACCAGCTTGTTCTACCAGTCCTTGTAAAACCTTGGCTACGGATGAGCCGCGAGGAATCGCGATGCCAAAAAAATTCTTCACCTGACTTGCAGCAATCAACAACGCAGCGCCCGCAGTAAAGCCGACCACCACCGTGTGGGATACAAAATTGACCAAGGACCCGAACCGCAACACCCCGAGCAGCAACTGAAACACGCCAACCAAGAAAGTCAGCGACAAGACCAGCTGCACATAAGTAGCGCTTCCAGCCTCCGCCAAAGGGCTCATCGTTGCAAACACCACAATTGAAATCGCCGTCGTCGGGCCTGAAACCAAATGCCACGACGAGCCCCACAAGGCAGCAACCACCGCAGGCAGCATCGCCGCATACAAACCATACTCCGGAGGCATTCCAGCAATTGTGGCAAAGGCCACCCCTTGAGGCACCAATATCAATCCGCCGGTCAGTCCCGCAATAAGGTCAGCGCGTGAGGTCGCGCGATTCACGCGCGGCCACCAACGCAAGAAGGGCAACCACGCGATCCAATCGAATTTCATGCTCAAATTTCTCCTAGGGATAAACCCGTAACCACATTGTGAAGAACGGTCGCAGATTGCCATTATTTTTCAATGGCCCTGTGGGCAGATCACCAATGAAAATTGCACCAAAAAGCACCATTTGCTGGCACCAGTCCAGTGCAGTTTACGCGGGTTAACTGGCACTATAAAGGCATTCAACTGGCTCTACTCCCAAACGAATGCAGCGTACAAACTTATAAGCTCATGCGGTTATGGTTGTGTGAGCAGGCGTAGCATGAGTTCCCGTACATTGGTACGCACTTTTTAATTGAAGGACCCCTATGAAAAAATCTGTGCTCCCCGTTCTTTCGAAGACTCTGGCCGGCTTGCTCGTGGCTGTGGGTATGGTCTCCGCTTTTGCGCAAGCAAAAAAGGAAGTGACCTTTGGCCACCAAGACATGTTGGTTCCCTTCCAGGCGGTTATTGATTCTGGTGAACTAGAAAAGGCCACCGGTTACAAGATCAACTGGCGCATGTTTGGCGGCGGCGGTGATGTCATCAAGGCGATGGCTTCCGGCGATGTCCAGATCGGACAAGTAGGCTCAAGCCCCTTGACTGCTGCTGTGACCCAAGGGCAAGACATCAAGCTGTTCTGGATTTTGGATGACATCGCTGATGCGGAAGCACTGATTGCACGCAACGGAAGCAACGTCAACTCCGTCAAGGACCTCAAAGGCAAAAAAGTAGCTACTCCGTTTGTTTCTACTGCACATTACCAGTTGATGGCAGCAATGCAACTTGATGGATTAACCGCCAAAGATGTGAACGTATTGAACTTGCGTCCCCCAGAAATTGCTGCCGCCTGGGAGCGTGGAGACATTGACGCCGCCTTTATTTGGGACCCTGTTCTCTCCAAGATCAAGGCCAACGGTAAAGCCATTGCAAGCTCTGGTTCGATCGGTCAAAAGGGGTACCCCACCTTTGACGGCATTGCTGTCAACTCCAAATGGGCTACCGAGCATGAAGCCTTTATGGTTGCCATGGTGAAAGCCTTGAACAAGGCAGACTCCGAGTACCGTAGCAACAAAGCTTCTTGGAACGCGAACACTGCGCAAGTCAAAGCTATTGCAAAGGTTACGAAGGCAGACGTCCAAATTGTTCCTGCGGCTATGGCGCTCTATGTTTTCCCGACTGCAGCTGAGCAACTCGGCCCCAAATGGCTCGGTGGTGGCGCAGCAACAGCAATGGCTAAAACAGCCGTATTTTTGAAAGAGCAAAACCGTATTCAAGAAGTGAAGGCAGACTACTCTGCTTTTGTAACTGACGCTTACGTTAAAAAAGCAATGGCTAAATAAGCCGACTGCTTTTTCAAGCCAATAAGGGGCGACTACTTTTTAGTTCGCCCCTTTTTTTATTTGACTACTTTTGATTTCTAAATGCCTACATTGAATATCAAGGACTTGACTTTGAATTACGCCGTCAAAGGCGGAACTTTACAAGCGCTTGCTCCTGTCAACATGACCATGCACGATGGGGATTTTGTCGTTGCCTTGGGTGCATCGGGTTGCGGGAAAACGACGCTGCTCAATTGCATTGCCGGTTTCTTACCGCCCTCTTCGGGGGAAATTTTGCTCGATGGCCAACCGGTTGTGGGGCCTGGCGCAGACCGTGGCGTGGTCTTTCAAAAGCACGCCTTGATGCCGTGGCTCAATGTGCTCGACAACGTAGCCCTTGGCTTGCGCTTAAACGGCGTTAACAGCGAAACACGCAACCGCATCGCCAAAGAAAAACTCGGCCTCGTGGGCTTGGAAGCCTATGCCGAACGCGCGGTGTACGAGCTCTCCGGCGGTATGCAACAGCGCGTAGGTATTGCCCGCGCTTTGGCCAGTGACCCCGCCGTGTTGCTCATGGACGAGCCCATGGGCGCATTGGATGCGTTTACCCGTGAAACGGTTCAAGAAATTTTGCTGCGCGCTTGGGCGCAGTCCAACAAGATGGTGTTCTTTATTACCCACTCGGTAGAAGAAGCTTTGTTTTTGGCCACGCGCTTGATTGTGATGAGCCCGAGCCCTGGTCGCATCACCCACACCTATGACAACGTTCCGTTTTCGCGTGAATTTTTATCCCACGGCGATGCGCGCAAAGTAAAGTCAGAACCCGAATTCATTCGCATGCGCGAAGAAGTCCTTGCCATCATTCACAACCGGGAGGCCGTCCATGTCTGATGCCAACACCACGACAAAACCAGCAGCACCGCTGAAAACCAGCGCGTTCAAAATTCCAGGTGAAGGGCCCAGCTCGGCCATCAGCATTGCCACGGTGTCCGTGATTTTGGTTTTATGGTTCGTCTCCACCAATTTAGGGTGGATCAAGCCCATGTTCTTACCGTCTCCGCAGGCGACGTACCAACAGTTTTACGAATACCTCAGCGGCACAGCCAACGATCGGCCTTTGTGGGAACACTTTGCTGCAAGTATGTTTCGCGTTTTTACGGCCTTTTTCTTAGCTTGTGCGATTGCAATCCCGCTGGGTATTGCAATGGGCATGTCGCGAATTTGGAAGGGCATTTTTGATCCTCCGATTGAGCTCTACCGCCCCTTGCCTCCCTTGGCGTATTTGCCTCTCATCATCATTTGGTTTGGAATTGACGAGTTACCCAAAATCTTACTGATTTTCTTGAGCTGTTTTGCGCCTTTGGCCATGGCCGCGCGCTCGGGCATGCGCAGCGCTTCACAAGAGCAAATGAACGCCGCTTATTCCATGGGCGCGTCTTACAGCCAAGTGATACGGCATGTTGTTCTGCCTGCCGCTATGCCTGAGATCTTGGTAGGCATGCGTGTCGCCGTTGGTTTTGGTTGGAGCACCTTGGTGGCCGCCGAAATGGTGGCCGCCAACGTCGGCCTGGGCCAAATGGTCTTGAACGCGTCTAACTTTTTGCGCACCGATATTGTCGTGATGGGCATCATCGTGATTGGTGTGGTTGCCTATATGTTTGACTTGCTGATGCGTTGGGTTGAGCAAAAACTCGTCCCCTGGAAAGGCAAGTCCTAAGGCAAGAAGCGGCTTGTCTTGATGGGCTGCGGGTGGCTTAGGCCAGCAACTGCAGTTTGCGCCGGGGCGTGCCTCGTGCGCGAGCCAGCGCATCCATCGCCAAGCCCAACGCCTTAATACCTTCTGAAATTTGCTCTGCAGCAATTGATGACAAACGCAATCGAAAGTAGGGACAGGGGTAGGGCGGGCTCATAAAAAACGCCTCGCCTGCTTCAATCAAAACTCCATGCTCACGCGCAATCAATGCCAGCTCCGCAGAGTCCACCCAGCCAGGCCCACGTACCCACACCGAAGCGCCACCTGAGGGAAGAGTAAATTCAAAATCAGGCAGGTACCTGGCTAAAGCCCGCGCCACCAAGGCCATGCGCTCTTGCATCGCGTGATTGACGCGCCGGGCGTGGGCGTCATGGTGGCCCAAGGAAAGAAACAGCGCAAACGTGTGCTGCAAAAACGCGCTGGGGTGGCGCACCATCGCGTGGCGCAACTCTCTCAGTTCTGCTATCAAGGCGCGGGGCGCCACGATGTAGCCGAGCCGCAAGGTCGGCGAGAGGCTTTTTGAGACCGAGCCCACATAGATCACACGGCCTATTTTGTCTAAGCTTTTAAGCGCAGGCATCGGATCGCCTTCGTACAGGTTTTCTGCTTCGTAGTCATCTTCAATCACCACAAAATTTTGGGCCTCGGCCTTTTTAAGCAACAGTTTGCGTCGCTCTAAGCTCAGCGTACTGGTCGTTGGGCTTTGGTGCGACGGCGTCACAAAAACGTAGTCCACCGCCGGCATGCGCTCCACCACCAAACCTTGTTCGTCCACCGCCACCGGAACACAACGCGGATGGCGCAAAGCAAAACTGTTGCGTGCGTGCGGGTGGCCTGGCTCTTCTAAGCCCACGCGCTGGGTCTCATCAAACAAGGCCTCGGCCAACAAGTAGTAAGCGTGCTGCGCCCCCACCGTGATGAGAATTTCTTCAGGCAAGGCGAATACCCCGCGCTTGGGCAACAAGCGCAGGCGTATTTGTTCTATCAACTCAGGCACGTCGCTGAGTTCAAAGTCAGGCGTCCAATGCGGCAAGTGCGACCGCGCCAAACTGTGGACGCAACACTCCCGAAATGCTTCCGAGGGAAACAACTGCGGGTCGTAGGTTCCGTACACAAATGGATAAACGTATTTGCGCCATTGGTCTGGCTTAGCCAGCGTGCGTTGGTCAACCAAGGAGCGAAGCACACGGGTGGACCAGTCTGGCGGCGCTTTGGATGCGTCCACTTGCGTGTGGGCTGGCTCCGTATCGCCCGCGGTATCTTTGGGTTGCGGCGCATGGGAGTTTTGCGTAACAAATACCCCGCTGCGGGGACGAGACTCGATAAAACCATCGTCCATCAACTGCGCATACGCTGCTGTCACCGTATTGCGGCTCAGGCCCAAAACTTTGGCCAATTCACGTGACGAGGGCAACAAAGCGCCAACAGGCAAGCGACCATCCAAAATCGCTTGGACCACAGACAAGCGCAGGCGCTGTTGCAAAGGCAGCGCAGGCTTGTCGGGCAAAGCAAACAGACTTTCCCATTGGGCGTCTTTGGTGCGGTGTAGGGTGCTCATGGTTCTGCGGAGTATATGCAGAGCCAGATAGTTAGGTCCAAGGTGGGTCCAATACAGGTCCAGTTCCCTTTTTTCCCAACGCCAACATGACCGCTGGCTTGACTGAAACCCCTGATCTGGCTCTACCAAACTGGCTCCAAAAACTCTATTCTGAAATGCTTAACTTTCTCATTGGAGCCGCCCTTGTCCCACGCACCCATTACCGAAGCTACCCTGGCCGCATTTAGCGACGCATGGAACCGCCATGACGTTGACGGACTCATGCAATTTATGAGTGATGACTGCGTCTTTATGACCGCAGGCGGCCCGGATGTGTGTGGTGCCCGCCACGTCGGCCCTGAGGCCGTTCGCAAAGCGTTTGCCGGCGCATGGGCTGCCTTGCCTGATGCCCATTGGAGCAACGGCGTGCACTTTGTTCAAGGTGACTTTGGCGTATCGCAATGGACCTTTACCGGAACCGCCGCCGACGGCAGCCGTGTAGAGACCGACGGCGTTGATATTTTTACCTTTAAGAATGGGAAAATTTCTGTGAAGAACGCGTTTCGCAAAGCGCGGCCCAACCTCCCTGCTTCCAAATAATTACCAAGGCACTTGGTCATGCTTACTTCTAGCCCACCGCCGTCCACGCGCTACGACCCCCAGTACGACCCCTTGGTTGCAAAAACGCCAGGGACAGGACGCGATTACGCGCCCACGTACTGGGTTGCTAGCGCAGGCCCAGCGCCACAGGACGACGGGCCGATTCAACACGACATCGATGTCGACGTCGCGATCATTGGGTCTGGGTCTACCGGCATGTCGACGGCGATGTATTTGGCGCAAGAGCATGGAATTACCGCTGTGGTTTTAGAAGCCAATCAAACTGCGTGGGGCTGCTCCAGCCGCAGCGGCGGCCAAGGGCAAAACGCCAGTGGGCGTTTAACGCGCTCGCAATGGATTGAGCGCTGGGGCATCGACACCGCCAAAAAACTCGACACCGAAATTCGAACCGGCTTTGAAAACTTCAAAGCCCTCACGCGTGAATTCCATTGCGATGCGTATGACGGCGGCCACCTCTACGTCGCCCACCGCCCTGAAAAAGTGGCTTACCTGAAAGAGCAAACCCGGGTTCGCCGCGATATCTTTGGCTACCAAGCCAAGATGCTCAGCAAAGAAGAGTTTCAGGAACAATTTTGCGATGAGCGCGATGCCCAAGGCGCCATGTGGGAGCCCGATGGCGTGGGCGTTCACCCGCTTAAATTCACGTTTGAGCTCATGCGCAAAGCGCGCTCCCTGGGTGTGAAAGTGCACCCGGCCAGCCCCGTGCAAGGTTGGCAAACGATTAACGGAATCCACCATTTGCAAACCCCCGGCGGCATCGTTCGCGCAAAGCGGGTGGCTGTTTGTACGGGCGGCTATACCGGGCAGCAAATGACGCCGCTGCTTAAAAATAAAATTCTGCCGATTCTTTCTAACTCGGTCGTGACTCGGCCGCTGACTGACGCTGAAATCAAAGCTACCAAGTTTCGGTCGCAAACGTTCATGACCGACACGCGCACGCTGCGTTTTTACTACCGGCTCTTGAACGACAACCGTTTGCAGTTGGGCAGCCGCAGCTCCATCACCGGCGCTGATGCAAGCGATCCGCAGCATTTAAAACTTTTAACCGACGCGATAGCGCGTAAGTTTCCGCCTTTGGCGGGGATTCAAATTGACTACTCATGGT
>SXGU01522444.1_pt1 | contig 26046 bp, 29 predicted proteins | sample 3174531 | NCBI WGS metagenome assembly SXGU01 (sample SAMN11356863, study PRJNA531348) | freshwater metagenome | isolation source: freshwater sample F1-140 | place: China: Fuxian Lake, Yuxi | collected 2017-12-25
ATCATCACCGCGAGTTTTACGCGTAATTGTATTAATCCCATTCGCAATAAGTTCATCACGAAAGGCATCAATGGTAGCTCGCGAGGACCGCTCATATTGTGTATGAGGGAATGGATTAAAAGGGATTAAGTTGACTTTTGATGGGACATCATGCAAAAGCTTAATCAACTGAGCGGCGTGCAAAGGCTGATCGTTCACACCTTTTAGCATAACATACTCAAAGGTAACCACTCGCCTTGGTTCATCTTTGAAATATCTCCTACAGACGTCCATTAATTGTGCTAGTGGGTATTTTTTATTAATGGGTACGAGCTCATTACGTAGCATATCGGTGGGCGCATGAAGTGATACGGCAAGGGATACGGGGCTATGCTCTCGTAACCTCTCCATCTCCGGAATAACACCTGAGGTACTCAATGTGACGCGTCGCTTTGATAAACCATATGCAAAATCGTCCATCATGATATCCATGGCACTGATGACATTATCAAAATTTAATAAGGGCTCGCCCATGCCCATCATCACAACATTGGTCACGCGCTTATCATGTGCACCTTGTTGCCGCGACAAGGCACGCACCGCAAGCCACACTTGAGCAATAATTTCTGCTGTTGTTAAATTGCGATTAAATCCTTGCTTGGCCGTAGAGCAAAAAGTGCAGTTCAGTGCGCACCCCACTTGCGAGGATACACACAGCGTGCCTCGCTTAGCCTCGGGAATATACACTGTTTCAATGCAGTTACCACATTCAAGTTTGAGCAACCACTTATGAGTACCGTCATTTGACTGTTGACAAGCCACCATTTCAGGTAATGGAATCTCTGCAATCTGGGTAAGCCGTTCTCGCAACGCTTTACCCAGGTTAGTCATTTGTGTGAAATCATGAAAACCAGCCTGATGAATCCATTGCATCAATTGCTGCGCGCGATAAGGCTTTTCGCCACAATCACTCATAAATTGACGCATTTGTTGATAGTTTAGATTAAGCAGATTGATTTTCTGATTCATCAGAGATTCCAAATAACTTATGTTCTTTTACACAGTTCATGTGGTTCAAAGAAATAGGCTATTTCTTGGGCTGCCGTTTCTGGACCATCTGAACCATGTACCGCGTTGGCATCGATACTATCAGCAAAATCGGCACGAATTGTTCCTGGCGCCGCATCTTTTGGGTTAGTCGCACCCATAATATCCCGATTTTTCGTGATGGCATCTTGTCCTTGTAACACTTGGATCATGACAGGACCTGAAATCATAAAGGAGACGAGATCATTAAAGAAAGGTCGCGCTTTATGTACCGCGTAGAAACCTTCCGCTTGTGCACGTGTTAATTGTGCCATTTTAGCTGCAACAATGTTTAAACCAGCTTGTTCAAAACGTGTGTATATTTGACCAATAACCGACTTAGCAACTGCATCGGGCTTAATAATTGATAGGGTTAATTCTACGGCCATTGTGAGGACTCCAGTTCAAATGGCGCATTATACATGAATTAAGTCCAAGCTGGCTAACATAAATTCAATAAAAATACCTATTCTCCACCAATATGTGCGTCAAAATACAAAGAAGATCGATTCTCCTCTTCTTTCTCTTTATCGACATGGTAGTCTGGAAGTAGTTTAATGAGATCCGTCGCTCTCAGAATGATATCGTAGAATTGGCTTCGGTAACTGCGAAGTCTAACTCCCATGTCTTCCGTTTGCTCGATGTATGCGGATAGTGTGTTTTCCATCTCGTTTCTCGCGTCTCCGAACCCACCCAATACACTGAACAATTGGGAGCGTAACTCTTTGTTCAAATCGACAGCCAAGACCTCAGACATGGTGCTCCAGGAAGTAGAGGCAGGAGAAAACATATCATGATCTGATTTGTTATAGTGGATCATTGCTGATCGAAGCGCTTGCTCTATTAATTTATCCTCTTTTAGGATCTGATGTGCTGTTAAAATCTGTCCTAGTTTTTTTGCTGTGGCTTGCAACACTTTAGATCGCTCACTCGATAATTCAATTAAGCTAGCTTGGCTTTCAGAGATCAGTATTTGATGCTCTGTTTCTAGTTTGCTAAATTCCGCCCCTATTTCCATTAGTTTTGTGCGCTCTTGTTCCAAATCGTCGCGAGTATTTGCACCTGGTAGAGTTTCATCCTTGCCACTTTCACCGGACAAAAGGTAATCAATAAAAATCTTTTGCGCATAGACTTGGTAATCGTGCGCCTGTTGGAGAATAATGCCATTGAAAATATTTTTTAACGGCACGCGCAACATGATAAAATAAGCACAATGGGTATTCTTAATTGCGACCATCAGATCATTTTGCGTTAGATGAAGATTGAGTCGTTCGAGGATGCGCTGAGAGGTAAGAAATCCATACGTTGAAAACCACATTGACAAGTCTAATTCCGTTGTATCTTCGTTCATAATTAATCCAATATGATTTGGCAGCGGTCTATGCTACAACAGTGATTTTAAAATTATAGTGTATTCGATCATGTTAAAGCCAGATATTGATGATTTGCAAACCCTTTGCCCGTTTTCACACACACCTACACCCACGGTTTGGTTGGAATTTCGTATCACTCTGTTTTTAAATCTTGTAAATGAATTGATTAGTGACAAGCACTCTGTCTTTCAATCGCACAGCGGTGTCGTATAAAATGAGGAAACCCCTATGGAATGCTACACCCTCTGCAGTATTCCATAGGGGCTATAAAAGGGTTGCTCAGCTCACGCTCTAAAGATTGGGTCTTGGTCCTGTTGCGCGCTGAAAATTCATATCAAAGCGCCCACTCAAAAACTCATCTAAACCATAGTGTGGCTCATTACGTAATTCTTCAAACAAGGCTTTTGTCAGTTGCGTGCCATGCTCATCTACAAAAACATCCCGTGTGTTCGCCTGTAAATGATATCCATGCTGCCCCAACCAGAGCTCCATCCCTGTTTGCATACCCACTTGAAACACCTCTTTTACTTCAGGCGGGAAATCCCTTCCATCCGAACGACGCATATTTTTGCTAAGGGATGCGATGTTTAGTTTATCGTCATCCGTAAACTCAACATAATGTTGCAGATCCGGTAGATTCTTCTTGATCTCCTCTTCTGTCACGTTAGCGCCATCGGCTAAACTATGATAGATATCGCTTGCCTTACCAGCGCCCCAACCAAAAATAGAACCTAAGGGATCGGAGGCATCTAACGCATTGATGAATATTCGACAAAGAATGACAATAGAACTCATCGCAGCCACCCAAGTATCATAACCTTGTTGTCCAGTCGCAATCCGTTCTTTAATATGTTTATCAAACGTATCCCACTCTTCCCTCGCTATAGCGTGTTTTTTCTCACTTTTCGCAGCGCGTTGGTAAGCTCTGGTATTTTGAGCTTCATTTTTCAACTTAGCCTGCTTTTGTAATAGCTCGCCTCTAATTTGGTTTTCTATTACTTTTTTAATTTGATCATCTTTGTCAGGCATCTTTATCCCCCTATTAATCGAACAAAATAAAAACCGTTTGCACGATCATAGCACATTAACGACGGGATGTCATCCCAATCACTGAGAACATATTGGTAATAATTTTCACCATGGTACTCATGAGTCATAAGCCCAGGTTTATGGATATGCCCATGCACCAAAAAGCGCACGTGCAATTGTTGCATGTGGCTCAACATGACGGGTGTCACGATATCCATATAGGGAATAGACTTCTTCCGATTTGCTTGGCTATGTTCGCGCACTTTATTCACTAATTTCGCACGAATTTTATAGGGAAGGCGTAAAAATAGTGCTGGGAAAATAGCGTTTCTTGTTAGTCGCCGTAACCATCGATGCCCTTTGTCTCTCACACAATAACGATCACCGTGCACGAGCAATACGCTCTTGCCATCAAGTGTAATCACCGTTGGTTCAGCAAGAATAGTCATAGAAGCAAGCTTTGCAAATCGTTCTCCTAATAAAAAATCGCGATTGCCATGCATAAAATAAAGTTTAACGCCGCGAGCGGCCAACCAAGCTAACTGTGTTGCAATTGATTGACTCCACGCATCCAACGCCTCATCACCTGGCCAGACATGAAAAAAATCACCTAAAATATAGACGCTTTGCGTATTGCTCGCAGCCCATTGGATAAAGTAATGAAAGCGATCCGTGATGGCCGACTCTTGGGGATGTAGATGCAGATCAGAAATAAATACAGCTTCAATCATAAGGCTTCTATTTGAATATGATCATCCTGAAGAAAAATTTGGCATGGGCCAGCACTTGGCTCGATAGCATCACTCAAGCGATAAAAACCAGCGATCGATACTAATTCAGCGTCTAGTGATTGACAAAAAATTCGTGCCTGTTTATTCCCTGCAATCCCTGCTAAAGCTCTACCACGTAAAGCGCCATAAACATGAATATTGCCATCTGCCAACAGCTCAGCACCATGGCTAACTGCGGCAGTAATGACGAGATCACCACCCTTACTAACAACTTGTTGGCCCGATCGGACGGGTGATGTTAATAGTTTTGTTTTAATTGTCTCTGTGGCGTGGTGTTCTGAACCCTTCAATTTACCTTTTTGTGGCTTTTCATGATGTGAAGATACATTTAATACAGCAACACCTTGGCATTGTGCCAAAGTATCCAATAGCGCAGTCCCTCCCTGGATGGCAATTGGAATCAGGCTATGCTCACGCAGCCGTTGACAAAAAGCCTGTAAATCAAGTTTATCACCATCTATAGCCGAGCAATCAAGAACAACGGGTGTTCTATCAAAAAGCCGGGGGGCTTTTGTCACTGTTTCTGCCAATTGCTGCTCAAACTGAGCAAGATCAAGATCTAAAAGATGCATGACCGTCAATGTATAAAGCCGCCCTTTTAGTTTAAATGCTTGTGATTTCAATAAATTATCAGTCATAACCGCGATATCCATCGCTTTGTTTTTTGTTTATACTAGCACGCAGAGATAAATAACAGAAGGTTAATAACGTGGATAGATTGTGGTTGAAGCATTATCAACAAGGCGTTCCTTATGAAATCAATACCAGTGAGTATGCTTCATTGATTCATCTCTTTGATGAGGTTTGTCGAAAACACAAAAACAATATTGCTTATGTCAACATGGCTTCTGAAATAACCTATGGAGATGTCGATAAGCTCAGCCAGCAATTTGCAACCTACCTACAGCAGTTGGGATTAAAACGAGGGGCTCGAGTGGCGATCATGATGCCCAATTTATTGCAATATCCTATCGTGCTTTTTGCGATCTTGCGGGCAGGTTACATTGTTGTGAATACAAACCCTCTTTACACTAGTGATGAAGTAGTGCACCAATTAAACGATTCAGGTGCTGAGGCGATTGTAGTACTTGCCAACTTTGCTAAAACCGTTGAAAAAGCTTTATCACAAATACCTTCGCTAAAACATATAGTGATTACCCAAATCGGTGATGTTTTTCCAATGATTAAACGAATCCTTGTTAATGCCGCGGTTAAGTACCTCAAAAAAATGGTACCCACCTATTGCATTCCACACGCTGTAAACTTCAATCAAGCTCTACGACTAGGTGCAGGGCAGCCATTTCGACCCGTGGAATTAACCCAGCAGGATATTGCCCTTCTACAGTATACTGGAGGCACAACGGGAGTCGCAAAGGGAGCTATGCTCACGCATGGGAATATGGTGGCTAACGTGTTACAAGCATCCGCCTGGATCGCACCATTGTCTTTATCTAGTAGCGACATCATTGTTACAGCATTGCCTCTCTATCATATTTTTTCTTTGACTGCGAATTGCCTAACGTTTTTTAGCGCTGGGGCTAAAAATATTTTGATTACTAACCCGCGAGATCTTCCAACCTTCATTAAAGAAATAAAAAATAGTGGGTTCACTGCAATCACCGGGGTAAATACTTTATTTAATGCATTACTAAATCACCCCCAATGCGATGAAATTAATTTTTCATCATTAAAGCTAGCGCTATCGGGGGGGATGGCATTGCAAAAAAGTGTCGCCTTAAAATGGCAGGAAAAAACAAAATCTCGGGTACTTGAGGCCTATGGTCTGACGGAAACAAGCCCTGCAGTGACAATGAATCCAATGTATCTCGAAGAGTACAACGGTAGTATTGGTTTACCCATATGTTCAACGGATGTTTCGATTCGTGATAATAAGGGGAAAGAGGTCTCTATCGGCGAAAAAGGAGAACTCTGTATTAAAGGTCCGCAAGTAACCCCAGGTTATTGGCAACGCCCAGAAGAAACCTCAGAAGCATTTTGGCCAGATGGTTTTTTTCGCTCCGGAGATATAGCAAGGATAGATGAGCAGGGGTATATTTATCTTATTGATCGAAAAAAAGACATGATTATTGTTTCTGGTTTTAATGTATATCCAAACGAAGTTGAACAGGTGATTAGCATGTTACCCGGTGTACTGGAGGTGGGCGTCATTGGTGTTGATGATGATGGTGCGGGTGAGCGCGTTAAGGCATGCATTGTTAAGCGAGATCCTTCTTTATCTGCAGATGAGATTATTGCCCACACTCGCGAGCATTTAACGGCATACAAGGTGCCAAAATTTATTGAGTTTTATGATGAATTGCCCAAAACGAATGTCGGAAAGATTTTAAGACGCGCATTGAAATAACACCCCAAAATCCCTCCTTTTTCCGAAGGGAGGGGCCTTAGGAGATAAAAAACCGTGCTATGCTCATGCTTGATTCAACTTCGTTTTTAGGCACTAAGCGTTGTCTGAAAAATTCAACCCAGCTAAGGTGCTGCGACGGTTGTCTTAAATCAACACACTCCACCCTATCACCATCAGCACCAAGTAGATATGCTTCAGAGGCATCTTCTTCTTTTAAACTGCTTAGCATGTGAATATCGATGGCTTTTCCATGATAAGTCAGCAGACTATGGATCCTTTTCTTTTCTGCCCTCCTTTTGTCAGCTCTCATTTTCTTCGTACTAAATAAACCCTCGTCGTCAGAGAGAGCCTCATAAGGGATAAGCGTGGTGTCATCTGCATAGTTTACTAGCAAATTCGCACTCAATTGTTTTTTTACTGATAATTTTTTTTCATTCACTCTAACTGCATACACAACTGGAACAGCAATATAAAGCAATTCTTGTGGAATAAAGTCAATATGCGCATTATGTTTTTTTAATAAGCACCGCATAATCAACAGAGCGTCGTCCTTATTGTCACATGCGATTAACTCATCAGTGATCGAATCCCTAAACGTTGTGTGTAACTTTTGTTGAGAAACACTATGGACACTCACGCGAGAGCTCGTACACAAGGAGCTCAGGTTGACAGAGACCACTGGGTGGTATTTCGTTGAAATGACATACATTGTCTTCATAAGATGATTATCAATTGATTTATTAGCCATCAATATTAACATGATTGGCAATTTATGATCAAATATTGAAAAGCCTATAGATTTCCATGCCATTCAGTAAGGCACAATTGTTTCATGATGCGAGCCGTTGCTCCCCAAATAAAATAATCACTTGCTGTGAATTGACAACTTTTTACAATTCGACCATAGCGCTCAACAACAACCTCTTTATAGTTAGTAATAACGCGCACTTCTCGCATGGGCAATGTAAATACGGCAGCCACTTCACGTTGATTCACAGTATAAGGTTCTAACATTGAAATGGTTGCGAGCCAGGGATGAATGGTGGAGCCATTGAGAGTTTTTTCTCGTTGCAATTCTTGAATGGGAGTAACCCTCTGGGAATCTACTCCTAACTCCTCCTTTAATTCACGCAAAGCTGTTATCCAAAAATCAGCATCCCCTGCTTGCCAACGCCCACCTGGAAAACAAACCTCTCCAGGATGATCTCGAAGATTTGCACTACGTTGTGTCAAAACCAATGAGTTTGTTGCTTGCTCCAGCAAGACAATAACAGCTGACTCCTTTGACAGGTTTGACGTTGTACTAGACAGGTTCAAATTCATTCACAATGGCTGTAATTTTGGTGAAACATTCACGATATTCGTCTTCCCAACTTGAGTCAAGAACGATACCACCCCCCGCCGATAAATACAGAGTACCTTGTTTCGCTGTGATGGTCCGAATAGCAATGTTACTATCGAATCGACCGTGTGCTGAAATATAAGCAATGCTTCCGCAATACACTCCGCGAGCGAACGACTCATGTTCACTAATAATCCGCATGGCTTCACGTTTTGGCGCACCCGTTATGGACCCACCCGGGAAGCATGCGCTTAAGACCCTTAATGGCGTCATCGTCTTTCGGCATTGCGCTTCAATTTGACTGACGAGATGATGAACCGCATTAAAGCTCTGTACCTCACAGAGCGAGGTAACGCGCACACTTCCAGGTGTGGCAATTTTACCTAAGTCATTGCGTAGCAAGTCCACAATCATAACATTTTCAGCATGATTTTTTTCACTACCCAATAACGATGCTTTAAACTGTTTATCTACGATGGGGTTAGTTGAACGCTTTGCGGTTCCCTTGATGGGCGATGTTCGTACTAAACCCTTTTCCATACTTAAAAAATGCTCTGGAGAAAAGCTAAGAATATCCCCAGCGGTGCATCGCAAAAAAGCAGAATACGGGACTGGATTACTTAATCTGATACGTCTATACATTTCCCAAATCTTACCGCTGTACCCTCCGATAAACGGCTGCGTATAATTCACTTGGTATGCGCGGCCACGAACAATGTCTTTGTGAATAGCTTTAAACGCTTGTTGATAATCATGTTGATTAATAAGAGGAGTAAATGGTTGTTCTAAAATAAACGGTTGATGCACCCCCAACTTCTGCTCCCAGAGCCTACGCACTTCTTCAATCTGAGCGGCTGTATCGGGTTGACGGTTCGCCACAACCAAATGAACTTGTTTTAGATGATGATCTGTCACAATAGCCCAATCATAAAATCGAATATCGACAAGTGGCATATCATTGTATAGATGGGGAACAGCGTTGATACCTGCAAGAGCAGCCCCAAAATCATAAGAAAAATAACCGATTGCTCCTCCCTGAAAAGGCAAATCACCAATAGATGGTGCTGATGGTATCATTTCCTCTAGTTGACTCAAGGCATCATGTAGACAAGAGGAATGACGTAAAACAGTAAAGCTGTCATAAGGCAGTGCTGTTACAATATCATAGCGCCCACGTATCTTATCGCTGCTTTCTAGTAGGACAAAGCCAGGTAGATCACTGAGCGCTTGGTAATTTGTGATTAAATCCTCTGTATAATGAAGAGGGGTAATGGTCGGGCCACTCAATATAAACAACCAGTTTAGATAAAGATAGCGGATATTATCATATTACCCTGATGAATCCCCTCGTTTTACCACGATGCCGCATCGAATTTGTCTGATGCTCATTCTGAACTGGGAGCTCCTGACCAGAATAAGGATTGCTGGTTTTTGTAAAAAAATGTGAGTATTCTATGCCAACATGTTGATGACAAGGAGATAAGGACGTGACAACAGTTGTTGCCCGCTTTGAAATACCCTACACTCGAATACTGGATGATGCTGGAGCACTTTGTAGTGACCTCCCTTCTTTTGCTAACGATAAATCAGCATTGTTAGAATTATATCGAACCATGGTACGCACAAGGACATTTGACAAAAAAGCGATTGCTCTACAACGCACGGGCAAAATGGGGACCTATGCACCCATTAATGGCCAGGAAGCGATTTCAACTGCCATAGGTCACGCTATGCGCGCCGAGGATGTCTTCGTTCCCTATTACCGTGATTATGCAGCGCAATTTCAGCGTGGCGTGAAAATGTCTGAAATCCTTGCCTATTGGGGGGGGGATGAGCGTGGCAGCCAGTTTTCCTGTGGCTCAGAAGACCTACCCATCTGTGTTCCCATCGCGTCCCAGTGTTTGCATGCAGCTGGCGTTGCTTTTTCATTCAACTATCGCAAACAAGATCGTGTTGCTGTTGTTTGCTTAGGCGAGGGTGGCACATCTGAGGGGGACTTTTACGAAGCCATGAATGTCGCAGGTGTGTGGAATCTCCCCATCGTTTTTGTAGTGAATAACAACAAATGGGCTATTTCCGTTAATATCGTTAAACAAACCGCTACAAAAACCATAGCCCAAAAAGCCATTGCAGCCGGTTTTTCTGGCGTACAGGTTGATGGCAATGATATTTTAGCCACTCGACACGTTATCGGTGACGCCATCGAAAAAGCGAGACGAGGCGAAGGCCCTACACTGGTAGAGGCAATAACCTATCGTCTTTGTGACCATACCACGGCCGATGATGCAACACGCTACCAACCTCAAGATGAAGTTGAGCATGCAACATTAAAGGAACCCATCCGACGATTTAAGCACTACCTAGAAGAGCAGCATCTGTGGAATGAAACCCTAGAAAAAGAGCTACTACATTCATGTGCCGCCGAAGTTCAGCAAGCAGTGGATGAGTACCTAGATAGATCCGCACAACCCGTCAGCAGCGCATTTGATTATCACTTTGCGACTCTTCCCCATTATTTAATTGAACAAAGAGCTATAGCCATGGAGGATGTTGCCCATGCCTGACATTACCTTAGTAGAAGCAGTAACCCAGGCACTTGCTTATGAATTAGACCATGATGAAAACGTCATTGTATTTGGAGAAGATGTTGGTAAAAATGGTGGTGTATTTCGAGCCACCGTTGGGCTACAAGATCGATTTGGCGAGCACCGAGTATTTGATTCACCATTGGCCGAGTCAATGATTGCAGGCCTTGCGATTGGGATGTCGGTGCAAGGACTAAAACCTGTTGCTGAATTTCAATTTATGGGCTTTATTTACCCTGCGATGAACCAAATCATTGCACATGCAGCACGTATGCGTAATCGTACCCGTGGTCGACTACACTGCCCATTAGTGTTCCGAGCACCCTTTGGTGGTGGTATTCGCGCACCAGAACATCACTCTGAGAGTACAGAGGCCTTGTTTACTCATATTCCAGGCTTACAGGTCGTTATCCCCTCATCACCTAAACGTGCATATGGATTACTACTCGCCGCCATCCGCAATCCAGACCCTGTCATTTTTCTAGAGCCAAAGCGTATTTATCGCCTCGTTAAACAACCCGTAGATGATGATGGTCAAGCACTCCCGCTTGGAAAGTGTTTTACGCTAAATCAAGGTGATGATGTGACGTTGGTCAGTTGGGGGGCTAGCATGCATGAAACATTTCAAGCTGCAAAACAACTAGAAAATGAGGGGGTATCTTGTGAGGTCATTGATGTCGCCACAATTAAACCCTTGGACATCGACACCATTCTTGCCTCCGTAGAAAAAACAGGACGTTGTGTCATTGTCCATGAGGGGGCAAAAACGTGTGGTGTAGGTGCTGAGATTTCTGCGCAAATCATGGAAAACTGCCTACCCGATCTGCTTGCACCAGTGCAACGTATTACGGGTTATGACGTCGTTATGCCCTATTTTCAATTGGAAAAACACTATTTGCCCAGCGTAGCTCGCATTAAAGCCAGTGTTATAAGCATCATGGAGTAATTATGGATATTTTTAATTTGCCCGATCTCGGTGAAGGTTTACCTGACGCTGAAATTCATGAGTGGTTTGTAAAAGAAGGGGATACGGTTGCCATTGACCAGCCATTGGTTTCAATGGAAACTGCAAAAGCGGTTGTCGATGTCCCCTGTCCACAAGCCGGAACTATAACTAAAATTTTTGGTAAACCCGGTGATGTGATTAAAACAGGTGATCCCTTGGTTGCATTTACAGCCGCTGATACTACACGCGTAGATAAAGGAACCGTGGTTGGTCATTTAGAAGAAAGTAGCGAACGCTACCATGACCATTTTATTGTTGGATCAGGAGCTGATCACCAGCGGGTTAAATCAACACCCGTTGTGCGGATGCTTGCAAAGAAGCTGGGTATCCATATCAACACGCTCACAGGAACCGGTGAACATGGAGTCATCACTCGCGAAGATGTTCAACGTGAAGCGGACAGAAAATCACAACCTCCTGAAGGATTTGAGCCTCTGCGTGGGGTACGACGGGCCATGCTTGCCAGCATGGTGCAATCACATCAAGACGTTGTACCTGTTAGCCTCTTTGATGAAGCCGATATTGCGGGCTGGAAGGAGAAAACTGACATTACAGTACGCCTGATTCAAGCGATTACGTATGCCTGCTCCAAGGAACCTGCGCTGAATGCTTGGTTTGATACCACACACAGCGCGCGTAAATGTTTCGGAGAAATTCATTTGGGTCTCGCGATGGACAGCGACGAAGGACTGTTCGTACCCGTTATTCATAATGTCGCCCGTTACAATGAAAAAGAATTGCGCAACATCATTAATGAATTCAAAACCGCTGTACATGAACGCGCTGTACCACCAGAAAAGTTAAAAGGATCAACCATTACGCTATCTAATTTTGGCAAATTTGCTGGTCGATTTGCGAGCCCAATCATTGTGCCACCAATGGTCGCCATACTCGCTGTTGGTCGTTTATATCAAGGGGTTGTAAGTGTTAATGGGAAAATTGAAGCACACCGATTATTACCCTTGTCATTAAGCTTTGATCATCGCGCAGTCACCGGCGGTGAAGCAACACGCTTTTTAGGGGCGGTTATGGAGTCATTGCAAAAGCCTTGACGATGTTCGATGCCGATGGTCGCACTACCCCGTGATTGATTTTAGCCATAGCAAAAATCGACTCGCCAACACGCGAAGTGTTTAACCGCGACCGTCCTGCGTCCGGCACGTTGCCCTGAGCGAGCAAGCGTTTGCCTCTACGGCCGCATAAATATTTTTTCACATCCCTGCGCACTGATTAAAAAATCGCGACCTATCGCTACCATGCGCGCCTCAGCCTGCAGCCATCCATGGCGCGCAGCGAGAGAAACTAGCATCCCGATAAAGATACACTCCCCTTCTTAATTTTATAAATTTTAACTGGACACAGTCCCCAGCTCATTAACTCTACTCCCTGATAAATGAGCTCAAATTTTGAATGTTCAATACTTTTTGTAGCAACGATAATACGACAACCCGGTGATAAATCAGCCATTTTATTAATAAGTTGCTCCCACGTTGTATCGCTGAGACAGGTCGCCGCAACATAGATGATATTTGCATCACAGAAATCATACTGAAGAAAATTATCATTGATAAACAGAATCGTTGAAACGTGCCTCAAAAACTTCACATCAATGTTAATTTTACTATTTTGAAATAACCTGCTAGCTTTTTTAAGCTGATGATTCGCTTTTCTATACAAGGGTGGGAGTAGCTCAATACCACAAGATTTGGATAAATCGAAAAACAATGCCGCGGTAAAAACTGCCTTCCCGGCACCTGATCCTAAATCATAAAATATTTCTTTATGCTGAGGTTTTGTTTTCTCAAGAAGAGTAAAAAAAGATAAGAAATCAATTTCTCCATAGATCAGTTCGTTATTGGTTATAAGATGCATATGGCGATAAATGATTGATGTCATTTTTGCATAAGTGCCCTTGTATATCTTTTTAAGTATATTGTCCGCTCTTTCTATCATCGGCCATTCACATCTTTCTTTCATTTGGCTATAAAGCGATTTTTTTTTGAAATGTGGGATAATAAAGTTCGTTAAAAAAAGCCGCGTCAACATGAAGACAAAAGGAAGCGAGATAATAAAATAATACAACATACATTATCCTACGAAAATAGCACGTCAATGATATTAGGGGGTGGTGATAGCCCCGCCATATTGCCCAACGTACTACGATTAAATAGACATACTACTGTTAAAAGTTCCGTTTTGAAGGAAATGAACAACTTCTTTAATCACTCGAGTATTACTCATCATAAACATGTGACTCACGGGAAGTACGATAAAATCCTTCATGCCGGTTATCTGAGTGCTCGATAATGGAACTTTCCCATCATTTTCCTCATGAAAAAAAGCCCTCATCAATGGATTAAAACTAAAATTACCAGCAATAATACCGACGTCGTAACTCACGGATTGACTTAAGGTATTTGGTGTACTGTACGGGCCTGTTGTTAACTCCTGACCCGCAGGCCCTGCGATGATTTGATAAATCAAGTTGTGACGTAACAAATCAGCCAGTTGACTTCCGTGATTTGGAGGGGCAAGCATCACCACTCGTCCGAGATTAGGCAGTGAGTAATCTTTCAAATAAGCACGCAGTACAATGCCACCGATGGAATGGGTTACAAAATGGATTTTTGAGGGTTTATATTGTTGACATTGGCTAACCATGGATGCCACATCTTCACTCGCCAATGCTTTAATTGATTTTCTTGTGGTCGGATAGTGTTGATTGATCACTATGTAGTTAGCTTTTTGTAAATAGCGCGCCATGGAAGACATCGAATAGCTTGTACGAGCTAGGGCATGCAACAAGATAACACACTGGGATGGCGCAGCCATACTATTTACTGAGAAAAGCAAAGAGAATACAAGAGATAACATTAAAGAGACTAATCGCATTTTAACGTTCCCATTAAGAAGTCTGTAAGAAGGCAATACCTTACTTTTCAATGCCATATTTATCCAATGGTTAGTACGGGTTGATACCTTTTGTCGCTATGCTACTCACCACAGTTGCTTCTACAAACGTCATCTACTACTCCTGATTACAATCTCATGAATCCCCTCATTTTACCACTATCCCGCAAAGCCCCTGATGGGACCTACAGCACTTTCATAGCTTGATCCAGTTGATTTAAGAGCGCCGCCAAACGACAGCCAGCTAAGGCGATACGTTGTTCTGCTATTTTTTGGGTTATTTGTTGGTATTGTTTGTTGGGTACATTATTTTCAGATAACTTTTTATACACTGTATTTGTCGCCAGTGCATGCGATTCCTTGGCCCAATGTCTGGGATTCGTATCAACCCTTTCCACATCACAAGGCCAGCGTCGCTCAATGCTTGCAGCTCGCCTGGTCAATTGAGATGGGCTGTACCGGTGCTGCGTGCGAAGCAAGCCCGCGCCTTGATCCCAATAAGCATGCAGGTTTTTAGCAATAGGATTTTGGCCTAAGGACACAAGATTACCTCCACGATCCCCCTTAGGATACTCTGCACTCACACGAGTTGCTGCATGCAAAGGTTGATGAATGTCTGCGACGACATGCAAAATCACCCGAAAGGCTGTTCCCTTATCAAAATCGGTGGCGTATTTATTTAAAAGTAAGTTTGATGATTTCTCAATGGCCCACAATGCGTTGATCGTTTGTGGCGGTGGTAATTGCCAACCCTCTTCCGAAAAAGGCAAATCCACATAGTGCATGGCGTTATACCAATTGATCTCCTGGTATCGTAACGTATCAAGCCATACAGCCGCATTGGTGAAGCTTTGCGGCTTATAGATTTTATCCATGGCATGATTATATTGTTTAAATACATCTCTCGCATGACGGGTCATGTTGTCATAGGCGATTTGCGCTACTAAACGATGGCCTAAAGCATTCCATCCAAAAGCGCTAAGCGATGTCAAAAGAAAAAATAAGCCAGTACCATAGATTGCTTTTTTCAAATATTACCCCAGATAGGGCGACCAAGCAGGCTCTTGTACGTCCCCGCTTCTAGCTGGTAGTCGCATTTTAATACGGCCATCGATCGATACGATAGCCAATACCCCTCTGTCTTGGACGTGTGTCGCATACAAAATTAACCGACCATTGGGAGAAATAGAGGGAGACTCATCGAACTGTGAAGACGTCAAAGGCGTAACATGGCCACTGTCAACGTCTTGCACGCCAATATTAAACTGACTATCTTCACGATGTAACATGATCACGAATTTCTGGTTGGGGGTAAATGACGCTCGTGCATTATAATTTCCTTGAAAGGTGACCCGACTTATTTTTCCATCGGCTAACGATAAACGGTAGATCTGCGGTGTACCACCTCGACCGGAGGTAAATAACAAGGAGCGGCCATCAGGAGAAAAACGAGGCTCGGTATCGATGGCATCGCCAAAGGTTAATTGCGTTAGGTGCCCTGTCGACATATCTACGCTGTAAATTTTAGGATTTCCACCTTTGGATAAAACAACTGCAAGCTGCCGACGATCAGGAGACCAAGAAGGAGCACCGTTAATTCCTGTAAAATCCGTTAACAAGCGGCGTTGTCCTGTTTCAACAGAAACAGAATAAATTTGAGCGCGCTTTTTCTCAAACGATACATAGGCAATTTCTTTGCCATCAGGTGACCAGGTGGGTGACATGATAGGCTCTGATGAGACGAGTAGACTACGCGGATTGCTACCATCGACATCCGCTACATCTAATGTGTACCGGGCCCTATCACCACTGCGCTGCACAAGAATATAGGCTATTCTCGTCGAAAAAATACCGCGCTCACCGGTTAATTTTTGGTAGATTTCATCACTAATGTGGTGCCCTAATGCGCGTAACTCGCTTGCACTGATTTGATAATCTTTTGCAAGGAGCAATCGCCCACGAGCTGCAGCATCAACCAATTCAAAGCTCACACTATAACGATTCGAACCCACATGCTGCACGTGTCCTGATAAAACGCTATCAGCCCCAGCCTGCCGCCATAAACTAATAGCAGGTTGAGTACTGCCACTTTGGATAGGTGCAGGAATGATTTTAAACTGTCCTGACAGCCGTAAATCATTTTCAATGACTGCCGTCAGCTGCGCCTGGTCGTCTCCGCTAAATAAATTAATAGCGATAGGAAGTGCCGCATTAATACCTTGCGTTAACTCAAGATCCAATGCAAATGACGATCCCACAAATAACAACAAACATGTGGCTATTAAACGATTAATCACAAGTTACCCCCTGGCATTCTCTGGTCGTACGGTTAAGCTAATGTCGCGAAATAGATTAAAGGTGGCAGGATCGCTCGGTACAGGTAACGGCGAGGCCTTATAAATGGCAGATTGTGCGGAACGATCGAGGATTGGATCACCACTGCTGCGCGTCAGGCTCACCTCAAGCACAACTCCATTGGGTGCAAGTCGTATGCGAAATTGACTCGAGCTGCGACTATCTGCATTTTCAGGCAAGATCCATTGTCGGCTGATTGCACTAATAATCAATGCCTTGTACTTATCAACCTCACCAGCGATTTGAGCATTTTGGGCAGCATCGATTGCTGCTTGTGCGGCTGCAGCCTTCTGTTTTTGCGCTAACTCATCGCTTGCTTTTGCTTGCCTCGCACGCTCAGCTTGCAAAAGCTCCTCAGCTTTTTTCTTTTTTAATTGTACTAATTTATCAGCTTCTTGCTGCTGTTGCTTTTGCATCTCGACTTGCTTCTTTTTTATATCAGCAAGGTGACGCTCTTCCTCTTCTTTCTGCTTTGCTAATTGTTGTAAATGGCGCTGTTCTTCTTCCATTTGTTTTTTGTGCGCAATAGCCAATTTAGCCGCCTCATTTTTTAATTTTTCAACACGTTGCTGTTCTGCAACGCGCTGTTTCCGTGCTAATTCCACTTGTTGGTTTAAAGCACGTTGTCGGCTTTCTTCAGCCCGCTTTTGCTGTGCGCGCTCTTCTCTTAAACGATTAACTGTATTCATGACCTCCTGGCTATCTACGCTGACCGCCTTAATCGCTTGCTCTTGGGGTTCAACGGATATTGGCGTCGATAGGCTTGCCTCTGTCTTTGTTGCAGGTGTTAGTACAGGGTGCTCACTAGATGACTCCATCAATAACATCACCGCGATGAACACATGCAATACCAACGCTGCAATAAAAGAATTTCGGTAGCTTGGAGACTCTATCATGCTTGGCTCTCCTCTGAAGAGTCTGTAAGCAAGCCAACTTGCTGAGCCCCCGCCTGCTTTAGTAAACTCATTGCAGCGACGACTTTACCATAAGGCACACCTTGGTCGCCTTTAACTAAAACGTTTAATGCTTGCCCTGTTTGCCGTGCTAACTCCAACTCAGCAGCCACTCGCACCATTAATGCTGGTGGATCCATAGGGGCGCCCGGGTTCGTGCTTAAATTTAAGAAATACAGTCCTTCATGATTGACCGATACGATGATAGGCTCACGATCAGCCGCCTTCAGTGACTCGGCTGCTGCTTTTGGTAAATCGACTGTAACGCCTTGCGTTAATATGGGAGCCGTAATCATAAAAATAACGAGCAACACCAACATCACATCGATGTATGGAACAACATTGATCTCAGAAATGGGGCTTTTACGTATAGCTCTCTTCTTTAACATTTACTCATCCCCGGGTAGGCGCGGCTGTTTGCTGTGAAATCAAGGCAACCAGCTCTTCTTGAAATAAGTCATAACGGTTCAGTAGTGCATTGGCACGTGTCGTATACCGATTAAATGCAATAACCGCAGGAATAGCTGTAAAAAGACCAAATGCTGTTGCCACCAACGCTTCAGAAATACCAGGTGCAACCATTGCAATCGTCGCCTGCTGCGCATGACCTAGCGCTTGAAACGACGTCATGATCCCCCATACCGTGCCAAACAAACCAACGTACGGGGCCAATGAACCAACTGATGCGAATAAGGGAAGGTGCTCTTCTAACCGCTCAGCTTCTTTAGCATGACTAATTTGCATGACGCGCTGTATCGGCTCAAGCTCAACCTCGCCTTGTTTACGTACACGTAAAAACTCTTTAAATCCAGAGTGGAAAATAGAGGCAAGCCCTTCTTTTTCTGCAAGATTGCTGTCGATATCTGCATACAGCTTGCTCAAATCCGTGCTCTCCCAAAAACGACTATTGAATTCATCATACTGTTGTTTTTTACGGTTAAAATACCACGCGCGCTGTAAAATGAGCGTCCATGATGAGACTGATGCAATCAATAAGATGAGCATGACACATTTCACAATCATCCCAGCTTGCCAAAAATAACCGATAACACTCATATGATTAACCACTATTTTCTCCTCTAAAAACTTGTCATCAATGCATCATGCTTGCGAACTGACGACATTCCCGGCACAACTCACCCTAACGGATTCAAAATAAACGCTTCAGGTAATGATTTTGGTTTTAATTCTTTACTGACACACACAACCTGAATCATCGCCTCACTGAGTATCTTACCCAACTGATTGTGCATGACTTGCCTAAATATCAAACTGCATGACTTTTTCCGTTCACAGGTCGATGTAATGGTTAAAACATCATCTAATCGTGCCGGGTGTAGGTAGCGGATGTGTATGTCATGAATGGCGAAATATGTACCATATGTTGCCATCATAGTCAAAGATAATCCATTATCACGTAACATATCCGTACGTGCACGCTCAAAAAAACACAAATAATTCGCGTGATAAACAATACCCATCAGATCCGTGTCTTCCGTATACACTCTATAGGTAAAGCAATGCTCTACTGCCCGCATTCCTGACTTAATCATGTTCGACCATTTCTATGCCAAAATGCTGATAAGCCAATGGGGTGGCGACTCGGCCTCGCGATGTACGCATTAAAAACCCTTGCTGAATAAGATAAGGTTCAAGCACATCCTCGATAGTGCCCTTCTCCTCACCAATAGCAGCCGCAATACTATCAACCCCCACAGGCCCGCCAGCAAAGCGCTCGATAACGGCCAACAACAGTTTTCTATCCATGATATCAAAGCCATGTTGATCAACACTCAACATCTCTAACGCTAAATGGGCAATATCATGGGTTATAATACCCCGGCCTTTCACTTCAGCATAATCACGAACACGCCGTAAAAGCCGATTCGCAATCCTGGGTGTACCGCGAGCACGCATAGCGATTTCTTTCGCTCCGTCGATATGCGCTGTTACTTGGAGCAATTTGGCAGAACGCGTCACAATGCTTGTTAATGCCTCTACAGAATAAAACTCCAGTCGCTGTACAATTCCAAAGCGATCACGTAGGGGCGAGGTGAGCGAACCGGCGCGTGTTGTGGCACCAATTAATGTAAAAGGCGGTAACTCCAATTTAATTGAGCGTGCGGCGGGCCCCTCACCAATCATGATATCGAGCTTATAGTCTTCCATGGCAGGATAGAGAATTTCCTCGATCACGGGACTTAGACGATGAATTTCATCGATAAAGAGCACATCTCGCTCTTGCAGATTAGTAAGAATCGCTGCAATATCACCGGCTCGTTCAAGGACTGGACCTGATGTTTGCCGTAAATTAACACCCATTTCATGAGCGATAATATGCGCCAGTGTTGTTTTACCTAAGCCTGGTGGACCAAAAATAAGAACATGATCTAAAGCATCTTGGCGTTTAATAGCCGCATCGATAAATATTCGCATTTGCACGCGAACCTCATCTTGGCCGATGTACTCATCAAGGCTTAATGGTCGTATTGCCCTATCAAAAATCTCTTCTGATACATTTGATTGCACACTGATTAAACGGTCACTTTCGAGCATGAGCGGATAGGTCTAGGAATAGTTTAAGTATTCTATCACAGCTTTTATAGGGATATAATCTCATCTCAGACAGAAAAAATGAACTTCCAGCACGTGGTTTAATGATGGTCAATAACGATCAAAAACATCGCCGATTAATCTCTCTTGATGTATTTCGCGGCATCACCGTAGCCTTAATGATCATTGTGAATAGTCCAGGCAATCAGGCACCTTACGTATGGCTTGACCACTCGGTTTGGGATGGGTGCACTTTAGCGGATTTTGTTTTTCCTTTCTTCATCTTTATTGTAGGGGTTTCTATTGCATTCACCCTGAGCAAAGCACGCGATAAACATCTCAGCTTCTCGCCATTATTTCTGAAAATTTTAAAGCGTTCGATCACCTTATTTTTGATTGGTTTACTGCTCAATGCGTTCCCGCATCATTTTGACTTCACAACTCTACGTGTGTTTGGCGTATTGCAGCGGATTGCCATCTGTTACTTCATTGCCTCCGTGCTGTTTCTCACAACACGCCTGTCAACACAAGCTTCCATTATGATGGGATTAATGATTGGCTATTGGCTTGTCATGACCATTTTACCGCTTCCCAGTATAGGCGTGCATGACCTTACACCAGAAGGTAATTTCGCGGCCTATCTAGATAGACAATTATTCTCATCAACACATTTATATGGAAAAGTATTTGATCCAGAAGGGCTATTGAGTACGCTCCCCGCGATAGCGACCACCCTGCTCGGGAACTTGACGGGTGCCTGGTTGCTTTCTACACATACACCCAACCAAAAACTGATGGGAATGACCATCGCCGGGTTTTTCGCTCTAATAATCGGGTGGCTTTGGGGATTATGGTTTCCTATTAATAAATCACTGTGGACGAGCTCATTCGTGTTGTGGACTGGTGGTTTTGCACTGATTCTATTGGCATGTTGTTATTGGTTAGTCGAGATAAAATCATGGAGAAAATGGTCGAGGCCATTTGAGATTTTGGGGATCAATGCAATGCTTGCCTATGTATTACATATCTTTTTTCTAAAAATTCAAGCGATGATTTCCCTGCCGCGTGTAGATGGCTCACCCGGTAACTTGCGCTTATATATCACAGAACATGTTTTTGGTTGGGCCTCCTTGCCCAATGCAGCGTTATTGTATGCTTTCTGCTATTTGATACTCTGGTTACTCATCATACAACTTTTCGTTAAAAAAACGCCAAGCTAGGCTAGAATCTTAACAAGAAGCTCCTGTTTTAGACCCTAACTCAGACGTGGACTCTTTTTTAGGAAACATAATAGCTGTCAATTTTTCTTTCTGATCACTTCGATATAAACATAGATATGTATTGCTTTTTCTCCGATCTTCTCGTACGACTTGCACACCTGGCATACGGTTTATATCAGCTAACTGCTCAGGTGATGGATTAATGAGGCGTATCCAGGTTTTATCAACCTGTCCCTGATAGGTTTCTTTGTTTTTTGCAATGGTTTCTGTAGGCTCTGTTTTAAAAACAAGCGGTAATCGCGTCAAATGCACACCAAAGGTTTGCATCTCAGGAAACTCAGCTAAAGCTGACTGTAGAGCCCTCACATAATTAGGGCCTAATACAGTTTGATTAACCACTGATTTATAGGTCGTAAATACTCCAATCGGATCATTAACTACCTTTTTTTCAATGCAAAAAACAGGGATAATCATTTTTGATGGAAAAGCACGCTTAACACATTCCAGCAAGTGGACGGGAGCAAGAATTGCTCTTATGGCTGACGGAGGAACTGAGTATTTGTTGCCTGGTAACCTAACCTCCTCAAAATAGTATTCATCTTCACCAGCTGTTGGGGCTCCACAAAGGCGCGCATTAGGCCAGTGAAAAACACCCACGTCACCTTGAATACCTTGCGTTTTGATATCACAGGAAAAGACAAATACGACAGAATTCAGGCATGCATCAGACAACTGATAGGTAATATCAGAACTGCCTTCAAACTTACGCTCAGAAGCAATGGCCCAAAATCCTTCTTTCCCATCAAAAACCAAGCTATTTACGGTCTCTTCTAAACGCTCTAAATCCGTTAGTGCAACTTGATTATAACAAAGGGCTGTCGCTGATGTGTAATCTGTTAATGATCCTCGAATTGACAAAGGCCTTGATGAACTCAAACCATGCGTTGCAATTGAGGTTAAAATATCTGTGGCACTTGTGTCTCGCGATTCAAAAAATCTAAACATTGAACATCCCCTTTAAAAACCATGCATTATAATTGCAAAAAATAGACAAATAAAGTAAATTTTGACATTTTACACCCATTACCAGTGCGAATTAAACTAAATTAAACCAACAAAAACTAATGCCCTTCCTCATCATGCACAGGACATAGCGTTGAAACAGGAGAAACAAATGCAGAGCATGGGACACTTCCCTACAACACGTCTTCGACGATTAAGAGGATCAACAAGTCTTCGAAATTTAGTTCGAGAAACCGACTTACACCCTGATAAACTCATCCTACCTTTATTTATTAAACATGGAGCTCGTATCAAACATCCTATTGCATCTATGCCAGGGCATTTTCAAATCAGTGTCGATCACCTGGAAGAGGAGATCACCTCACTATGGAATTTAGGGGTTAAGAGCGTCATCTTATTTGGTATTCCTGCCTATAAAGATCCATTAGGAACCGACTCCTATTCAGATCATGGCATCATCCAAACAGCAATACCGATCATAAAAAAATACGCACCTGATATGCTCGTGATGTCGGACGTGTGTTTCTGTGAATATACCGATCATGGGCATTGTGGTGTAGTCACTGATCATGCTAATACGAGTGAAGTCTGTATTGATAATGATAAAACATTAGAGTTGTTAGCACGTCAAGCGGTCAGTCATGCTCAGGCCGGAGCAGATATTATTGCACCTAGCGGTAATATGGATGGCATGGTACAAGCCATACGAGGCGCCCTTGACCATGCAGGTTATCAACACCTTCCCATTCTCAGTTACTCGGTTAAGTATGCCTCCTCCATGTATGGCCCCTTCCGGATAGCAGCAGAAGGTTCGCCAAAATTTGGTGATCGAAGCACCTATCAAATGGATTATGCAAATACCCATGAAGCTCTACGCGAGTGCGCTCTCGATGTCACTGAAGGCGCAGATATGCTGATGGTTAAACCGGCACACACCTATCTTGATGTGATTCATCGTGTAAAACAAACCTTCCCACATTTACCTCTAGGCGCGTACCATACGAGTGGTGAGTTTGCCATGCTCAAAGCCGCCGCTGAAAAGGGATGGATAGATGAGAAAAAAGGAGTGTTAGAAGTGTTAACTGCCATTCATCGTGCCGGCGCTGATTTTATTATTACTTACTACGCTAAAGAGGTTGCAGCATGGCTAAAAATGTAGTTTTTTTGCAGCGCCGCAAAAGGCCGACCACACAACCGATAGCGTAACTGCTGATGATGATAGCCGACCATTTGGCTCAAAAAGGGATCACTGATTAGAAAGCGGCCTTAGCCCCCTCACCCTCTTCTGCAATAGATGCCATGTCTACAGACGCTATACTTCCTTGCCTTTGTTCAACAAAAAGAACCCGTGGAGTTAAGCGCGGCAATTCAAATCCATGTGATATTGCATTTACACTAGGCGAGCTAGGAGTTAATGGATTTCTTGGCTGTTCCTCACCCAACGATTTACGTCTTTCTTCTCGGCGACGCAACAACGCACTAACGCCTATTTTCAATACAGATGGCGCTTGGATTATTGGTGCGACAGCATCACCTTCCACATCTCCTGCTCCATGACGTACGGGGGTGATGCATCCCTTTTTCTCTGAAATCTCATTAAGAATCGCTGCTGTACTGGCGCTATATCGTTTGCCCATAGGGGGGTGAGGTTTAATTTCTCCAAAGCTGCCAAGCTCTTGTGTGGGATCACATAGATGCTTTTCTACAACAGTAAACATAGGACACTCAGCAGAAACCAAATAGCTATTTATTTGCGGTAATTGTGATGCGCACTGATAGTTATTCTCACTATCATCGTAAAAATCAAATACGGATCCTTCCTCTACCCATGCTTCATTTAAAAGGACGCGCCGTAACGACAGTAGTTGTTCATTTTTCCCATGAACACATAATCGCTTAACGATCGCTGCATACTCCTCCCCATCGCGAGTACTAATATAGGAGATTAAAAAAGGTGTATCTAGACCCATTACAGCATATCGATCGATTGCTGTCCCATGGACATCCGATGCTATTGTCTCTATAAACGTGAGCTCTTTTCCCAATAGCTCTGCAACGAAACCGGCTATAAAAGCAGGATCATTATGATAGGTGGCAATAGAACTTAAATGATCAACATCGTGGAGAAAGTACTCATTCGCCTGTATTTTGATGTTACTTTTAGCATTCTCTTTTCCTGTCTCGTAACCATCCGTCATCCCAAACGTGTGAGCTCTAGTTAGAGTTAGGTCGAAATCAAAAATTTTACGTACTTTTATTGCCATTATATTTCTCAACATAGTTTCGTCGCTTTCTCCCCCTGTCCATATAGAATCACCGCGCTCAATCGCGATTAGAAGAGTATTAGACGATAAAATATCGATATTGTATCATGCAAAAACACTAACGCAAATAATTGAGCACGCATTGTCGTTAACATGGCCAAAATGGGTTGTGTAAGAGCTATATTAAGGCCAGCTTCAGGACTCTATATTGTGTAGATGTCATTTGATCATTAAAAATAACCACGGTTTTAGAGGGACTCATGCCCGCCAACCTAAGCAGTATAAATAGCCCACAATCAAAACTAATGGTTGCTCGTTCATATTTAATAGGCTGTCCGTTTACCCTATGTAAAAGCCAATACCCCGGGTGATAAGTCAGCTTGTGATACATAGGTAAGGGCGTTTTACTACGCATTATTCGTAGTAACATATGAGTTAACGCCAACGTGAGAGGGATACTCAACCATGACGACAGTGCGGAGTTTAATAAAACCATGGTGGCTAGCACATGGAGTAGCACCGCACTTCGCAAATAATCTTTTGATGCGTTAAATATTATCGTGAAATTTGATGAGGGCAACAATGTTCATCAGCTCCTTATCTACAGGGGTTTCATATCCCATCAACCAAGCATACAGATCAGGATCAGGTTGATCCAATAAACGTTCAAAAACATTTACCTGATCATCCGACAATGTGTCAAACGTGTTCTTAAAAAATCGCTCGAAGATTAAATCCAACTCAAGCATGCCGCGACGACAATTCCAATTAATTTTTGCCTTTCTTTGTGAAGAGATCATAGTACTCATTATTTAGTTGTTAACAAAAACACCATACCGCACTCTATCAAGATGAAAGGCTTCTTGCATCAACTTAACTTGACGTGCAAAGCGAAATCCTCGCCAACCGCCCATCTTTAACACCTTTAAAACATGATAAGCACTCAGAAGTAATACACCAACATCCCAACTTTTCTTTACGAGTGGTGACCAATCTAATGTGGATTTTACTGAAAAATGTTGGGCTGTGAGCAGCTCTTGATGATAATCTATCGTTGGCATATAAAGACTCTATACCCATCGGACATGAAGATACTGGATTTATACTATCGACCCAACATAGCGTGGTCAAGCAGTTTTGATGATACGGCTAGTAACCACTTCACCCTTCAATCATGAAGGCAACTCTGCTGAGAGATAAATTAAACTCCAG
>SXGU01468413.1_pt1 | contig 26037 bp, 29 predicted proteins | sample 3174531 | NCBI WGS metagenome assembly SXGU01 (sample SAMN11356863, study PRJNA531348) | freshwater metagenome | isolation source: freshwater sample F1-140 | place: China: Fuxian Lake, Yuxi | collected 2017-12-25
ATCAGCGGGTCGCTGGTTCGAGCCCAGCAGACGGAGCCATACAAATCAGTGTGTTACGGCGATCTACACGCCCACCCCGTCTTGAGGCTGATGATGAACGTCTGAGTTGGTGCCAAGCTGGTGCCAATCTCGGGCGTTAACCGCTCCGCATGGCCAGTTCTGGCACAACGCCTCAGCGTCGCAGCGGCCGCAGCCGTAATGCAGAAAACGATGGTGTCCGACATCGACGCGCTCATCCGGCAGCCAGGCGGCCGCGCGCCAGTGCCGGCGCGCGTGGGTGCTGGCCAGCAGCCCATCGGCTCGGCATCGCCTTGGCGCGAGGCCCGGAAGGCTGTACAGGCGCAGGGCCTGAGGCTCCACGGCACAGGCCGGCCGCGCAGGTCGAGAAAGGTCTGGCGGGGGGTGCGCTGGATTTGCGGTGCCGCTGGCGGTGGGTCTCGCGCATCCGGCATTGTGGCACCGGGGCGATCCCTTTCCCCCGAAGGTCCGGCCGCTCGTAAGCCACATGGGCACACACCCCGGACGGATACGATGTTGCACGACTCGCGCGACGGCCGTCCACCAGGACTCTAGGATCGGCGAGGGAGCGGCCCGGATGGCATTGGGTAGGTGCCGCCAACGAGAAGGCAAGGGAATCCTTAGCAGCCGAGCGAGGCACCCCCGGGGCGCTCCCCGCAAGCACCCCCGGTCGAGTCGCGCGCGTAACGGGGATTCCTGAGGCGGGGAGCGGGCCGGCCAACACGCACCCTGCCAGCCGTGGGCGCCACTCTCGGCAGCGTCGCTAAGAACCGATCGGCGCTGCACACGCACGGCCAGATGCCCATTGGGCATTGGCCCGGGTCGGCAGGCGCATGGTCCGCTCAATGCCTCGACAACAGGATCGCAGTCTTGGACGGGGGGAGGCTCCGACGATGGAATCTCATTGGGATGGGTGGTCGTAAGACGAGATGTCCGCGAACTAGGAGATTCGAAGTGAGAACTCTTGCGAGATGTACGACGGTCGTCGCGGCACTACTCGTGTGCGCAAGTGAGTATGCGGAAGCGTCCCGTCTCGTCGCCTATGACGCCGGTAGCACCGCCGCTGGAGACACTTTCATCTCCATAGACGGAGAGACCGGAGTTGGCTCCGCAATTGCGCTTGAACACGTCAATCGAACAGCCATCGCTGGCTTGGACTACGACCCCGGCTTGAACTCAATCTATGGGTCAACGATGGGTGGCTCGAGGCTTGTCCGGGTCGATGTCGCGACGGGAAACATGACGGACGTCGGTCCGATCGGTTTCGAGCAGGTGCAAGGGCTCGCCTTTGATCCCGTCAGCCGAATTCTCTACGGGTCCGACATCACGTCCAACAGGTTGCTCAACATAGACTTGTCCACTGGCGGAGGAACCGCCGTCGGCGAGTTCGGTTTCACCAACGTCCACGGACTCGCATTCGATCCGGTTCGCATGCTGCTCTTCGGGACCAGTACGAATCAGACGCCCAGAGAGACGACACTGATAGTGATCGACACGGCGACGGGAAGGGGGTCGTCGGTCGGACTGGTGCGCGGCGGGGGCGCCATGCAGATCGAGGGTTTGGCATTCGACGTGGAAAGCGGCCTCTTGTTTGGGACTGATCGTGCGAACGACAGTCTGTTCACCATCGACCCGGCGACTGCTGCAGCATCGCTTCGTGGTCCCATCGGCTTCTCTAGCGTATTCGGTTTGTCCTTGGCACCGCCGTCTCCTGTCCCCCTCCCCGCGGCGGCTTGGCTGATGTTTTCTGGACTCGGAGCCATGGGGCTGCTCGCTCGTCGTCGCTCACGCCAAGACAGATCCGACTGACCGGCGGGAGCCACACGTCCGCGCCCTGCGACGCGCCCAGAAGCTCACGGAGCGGCTCGACGGGACCAGGATGTGGCATCGGACGCGCGACCGCCTCAGCCGGGAGCAGGCTGCGTTGGTCGATGCCGGTCTCGACCGCTTCGCTGAAGTCGGGTAGAGACGCACGCCGCGCTGACTCGGGAGATCATCAACGCGACGTGCTGGCACCGACAATCCCGGTCAGGCGCATGTGCTGGGCGTTGTCGCGAGCACGGGGAGATCGTCGCCTTCGTCAACGACCGGCGTCTGTAGGCGATCGACCATGCTTCGCGTGCGAGATGTCGCACACCGGACAACGTCCGTGCAACGCTCATGCAGGTGATGGTTGCGACGAGGTCATCCCGCCGTGCCGGAACTTGATGCCGCCGTCGTAGACGATCCGAATTTCGATGTCCTTCGATCCGCAGGCCGAGCAAAGCAGGCAGCGCCGGATCCTGGTCGTGTCCAGGTCCCAGCCCTTGGCGGCCGCCAGCCGCGCCACGTCCACCTCCGCACGATGGCCACAGGCGCAGTAGGCGCAGAGAACGAAGCCGCGCTGTAGGTCGCCAAGGTTCACGCTGTGCATCGACCGGGACGGTCCAGCAGAGTGGATCGAAGGTCGCGCGAACGGAAGGCGCGGCGCGATCCCTTTCCCCCGAAGGTCCGGCGGCTCGTAAGCCTCTTGGGCACCCGCCCCGGACAGCTGCATTATCGCGGGATCGAGTGGCAGCAGCGAGGTGGCCGAAGGATAGGGGCGCCCCGCTGTCTTGTCAGGGCGCATACGCTAGGCGACAGGGAGGTGACGCGAGCGCGGGGCCATCGTCCGTGGCCGGCAGCAGTGGCGTCTGTAAGCCATCAGCCCGACATTGCGTGTGGAGGCGGCGCTGAACTACGCACATCGGCGTGATGCAGGCGTGGTCGGCGGCGTGGCGATGTTGCGGTCGGCGGGCGTGGCGATGTTGCGGTTGTTGTCATCCTCGTGATCGAAACGAAAATAGTACTTGTATATCAGTCGATTACGATGACATCGGCGTTGGCATCTCGCTTGCCATGCCTTCAGGAGACGCCGCGCCTGGCGTCTCCCGACGTCGGCAGACTGGCTGCCGAATCCGACGGCGTCTTGCGCGCGGCTCTGGAAGTCGACATGCCCTGGACGTTGCTGCTAAAGCTCGCGATTGCCGTCGTCGAATTGGCACTGTGCGTGCTCGAGATCATCAACCACCTACCGCAGTAGCAGCCAGAACTGGCGGCTGGATGTCGCGCGGCAGGCGAGGCCGCGCTCGGCCGCACGCTTGCACTCCTGCTGGACGCTGTTCTCTAGCAGTATGCGGGTGGGGTGTGCTGCATGCTTGTCGCGCTGTGCTGCGATTACCGCTCGTTGCGCGTGGGGGCGGCCGGCTTCCTCAACGGACCGATAGCACGTGTCCATTGGCAGCCGGCTTGGGCAGCAGGCGAGGTGTCAGACCATCCGACGCGGGAAAAATCTGAGCCGGCCGGTCGCGGGCACACCTCGAAACTGGCGGCGCCCCCCGCCCCCGCGAGGGATAGCATCGGCAACTCCTCCATCAGGGAGTTGATGCCATGCGCTATCACTGCCTTGCAGCTGGCCTATGCCTCGCCGCTGCGTCGGGATGCGAGCTCCCCGACAAGCACCAGTACGCAGCGGTCCCCGCCGATGGCGGCGTCTATGTGCTGAACACCCTCTCTGGAGAGCTGCGGTACTGCCACTGGAACAAGAGCGACCCCGGATTCGTTCACCCTGACGGGATCATTTGTACTCACCCCGACAAGCCACCATGACGCTCATTCGCGCAGCCCAGATAGTCGATTACCTGCAGCAAGGAGCATCCGGTGAGGCGCCCCGCAATCCGTGGCAGGGCGCGTGCGCTAGGCGACGGGAGGTGACGCGAGCGCAGTGGCATCGTCGCGACAGGCAGCGGTGCCGTCTGTAGGAAATCAGCCCGGTAGGGCGTGCGACATCTCGCACACGCGGCGGTATCGTCGTGGGCCGAACCAGAGGGAGGCGTGGTGATGCGGGTTCGGATGATGGGCGTGGCGGTGCTGGTGGCGGCGCTGTTTGCGCCGGGTGCGGCGTGGGCAGATGAATGGGACGATGCCGTAAGCGCCCAGAGACGAGGTGAGTACTCCATTGCCCTACCGGTGTTTCGGACCTACGCAACACGGGGCGACGTCTTCGCGCAGTTCTTCCTTGGCGCGATGTACGACAACGGTCAGGGCGTCCCGCAGGACTACCGCGAGGCGGCCAAGTGGTATCGCCTTGCTGCCGAGCAGGGTTACGCCGACGCCCAGATCAACCTCGGGGATATGTACTCGAAAGGTCAGGGCGTCCTGCAGGACAAGCGAGAGGCGGCGAAGTGGTATCGCCTCGCCGCCGAGCAGGGTTACGCCGACGCGCAATTCAGCCTCGGGTACATGTACGACTTCGGCAATGGTGTCCTGCAGGACACGCGAGAAGCTGCAAGGTGGTATCGCCTCGCAGCGGAGCAGGGGAACGCTCGCGCCCAGTCGAACATCGGCAGCATGTATTCGGAGGGAGCTGGAGTACTGCAGGACTACCGCGAGGCGCTGCGCTGGTACAGGAAGTCTGCCGCGCAGGGAGATCCCATCGGCATGACGAACCTCGGCGTGATGTACGTCCAAGGCAAAGGCGTACCGGTGGACTACGTGCGCGCGCACATGTGGTCGAACCTCGCAGTAGCAGCAGGCGACATCCAGATCGCTGCCAGCAACCGCGACATCAACGCCCGCAGGATGACCCCCGCCCAAATCGCCGAGGCCCAGCGCCTAGCCCGCGAGTGTCTAGCGTCGAACTACAAGCGGTGCGGGGAACCGGGAGAGCCAGCGAGGTAGGCACGTCCAACTGTCCAGCGTCGGGGCTGTATGAACCCTAGTCGGCAGAATCGACGCCGATGATTTTCCAGAGGCGTTGTACGTCTTCGATCGAGCGAATCTTGACTGTCCACTCACCAGCAGGGTTGATTGCAGCGGAGTCGAAAGCGGAGAGCAGTTCGTCAAACGTGTATCGGTTGGAACGCACTGCTGGTGGTCGGAAGTAGAACAGCAACCAGTTTCGGTTGGGTATCAGGGAAAATGGCTGTTTTCCCGAGCTGTCAAGGAACCGAAAATCTGGAACAACCCCCTTCTGCTGGGGATAGCACGCGAAGCGACCATCGCATGCGGCAACGCCGATGATGTATCGAAATGCGTCCTTGGTCTTAGCTGCATTGATCTTCTCAACGAAACGCGCGAGTAGTTCACCGTTCTTCAATTCACTCAACACGTTTGATTCCCCTGATGTACGCACATGACACCCGCCCTAGTGTTCTGAGGCAGGGTGCTTCCAACATACATCGCAGAACAGCGATCAGCTACAGATGACTGCGAATTGATGGAAACGCTGATCCCCGACTGCTCGTGCTGCTTCGCCACGGGTTCCTGAAAATACTGGATCACTCCACCCTCGCTGCGTCGCCGATGACCGACAGCCACCGCTGTGTCTCACACGCTGAGGGGCAATGGCAGTCGTGACGTAGCGCGATCCCAGCTGCCCGCGTAGGGTCGCCAGCATCCAAGTGCGGCCAACCCCGATTGCGCTCGATTGCACGCCCCGCAGCCCTCCTGATCGCGCTGTGCCTCGCCTACCTGGCGCACGCCAGCCATGCCCGGGAGCTGACTGGCTACGTTGTCAGGATCGCCGACGGGGACACGCTGACCGTTCTCATTGACCGCCAGCAGGTGCGCGTCCGCCTTGCCGAGATCGACACGCCCGAGCGCGGGCAGCCGTGGGCCAGTCAGGCCAGGCAGGCTCTGGCAGCGAAGGTGTTCAACCGCGACGTCCGCGTCGTCGTGGTCGACGTCGACCGCTACGGACGCACCGTCGGCCGGGTGTACGTCGGCGCGCACGACATTTGCCGTGAGCTGGTGGCCGAGGGACATGCCTGGGTCTTCCGGCGGTACAACCGGGGCAAGTCGCTGCTGAACGACGAAGCAGAAGCTCGAGCGTCTCGACGCGGGTTGTGGGGGCTGGGTGGAGAGCCGGTGCCGCCGTGGGAGTGGCGTAGGCATGCAGAAGGTGCGCGACCGTGAAGGGCTTCGGCACCGTGGACCGCAACTTCGATGCCGCCAACTTCAGTGTCAGCGCCTTTCGTCCTGCGTGCGGCCCGACCGCGATCCGGTACTGGATCGAGGCCGCGCCAAGGGCGTCCAGTGCGTCGCGTGACTCGAGATCGAGCCAGGGCTGCTCGGGATCACGGATCAAGAGACCGTCGTGCTCCAGGCAGCGCAGCACGCGCGACACGATGGCATCGAGCAGGCGCTGCATCTCGGCGCTGGAGGGCGCGGAGACTTCGTGGAAGCGCAGGGTCTCGCCGTCCTTCGCGTAGACCCCGTCCAGCGCGACCATGTGTAGATGCAAGTTGAGATTGACCGCGCCCCCGAAGCGTTGAATCAGCGTGACGACCCCCCCGCTGGCGCCGCCCTTCCGCGTCATGCCCGCGCGCCGGATCAGCGAGGATTCGATCGCGCGCACCACGATTGCCAACACCCGGGTCACGCCGGGTGTCGCACACCTCCGGGCGGGTCGACAGCAGAAACCGGATCGGCCAGGGGAACGACAACACCCACTGGCGGACCGGAACCGCCGGCAACACATGGTCGATGAGGTGGGCGGATGTCTCGACCATCCGGCGGGCACCGCACGACGGGCAAAAGCCACGGGCTCCTGCAGGAACGCGCTCACCGCCACGGCGCGCTCGAGCTGGGCGGTAGCCGCGCGCGTCTGCACGACGCTGATGCCGAGTGCCGCGACGAGGGCGAACGCAGCAATGCCGGAGGCGCCGACGGCGAGCGCGTGCCGGCGCACGAACTTGCGCCCGCGGTACCACAGCGTGTCGCGCTGGGCCATGACCGGCATGTCGCGCTGCCAGCGCCGCAGTTCGTCGACCAGTTGCGCCACGGATTCGTAGCGCCGCGCGGGGTCGGGATGCAGTGCACGATCGAGCACGGCGGCGATGTCGCCCTGCAGTTGCGACTGCAGCTTCCGCACCGAGAGCCCGCCCGCAGAAGTCGGCGCCATGCGGTTTTGTTCGGCCTATGCGCGGTCTTCGGCATGGTGTCCACCTGTTCGCGAGGTGGACACGATCCTTACGACGCCAGGACACCGAATGAAGATCACTTTGCCGGACGCTTGCCGCTGGCCAAGTATCGGTGTCAGTTTTTTTTACACTCCAGCGCGCATTCGGCGGAACCGAATCATCGACCAAGTATGCAAATCAGAGCATTGATGAGCTTGGCACGCATCATGCCTTTTCCCCTGGACCGGATGGCTAGCCAATGCCATCGTCGGCACAAACGAATCAGGCTATTTGGAGGGAAGTCATGCGAATGGACTACAAGCTCGCGACTGCGGCACTCGTGCTGTGCGTCTCGCTGGCCATGCCCGCGTCAGCGGGCATCGTTTACAGCGTAAATCGGACAGTTACTGGCGGCCACACAGTGGCTGGCACAATTGAGACGGACGGAACGATCGGAACAATTTTGTTTGCGAACTTGCTCGACTGGAGCATCTCCGTTGACGGCCGGCCACCAGCTACGCCAAGCAGCAATGCGCAAGGGAGTGGCCTGATCGTTGGCACCAACCTCAGCGCGACGGCGACGACGCTAGACTTCAATTTCGATGGGCCGGTTGGATGGGTGTTGTTTCAATCTAACACCGTGCAAGACTTCTGGTGCGTTGCGGTTAGCTCACGCTGCACAGGGATCGAGGGCGAAAGCGCCAGGTCTACGTTTGTGGGTTTCTCGGGCACTGGACGGCTGTCTGGCATTCGGACAATTGCGACTACACACACTTCGAACGTGCCCGAGCCCTCGAGTATCGGACTATTGGCGGCTGGCCTTGCAGGACTTGCGTGGAGAGCAAGCAGGGCGAGACAGCGGGGATAGCGGAGCCCAGCCGGAAACGCATGAAGCACCAGACTGACTGGAAAGTGAGCCCGTTAGTTTCGGCAACCGCGTTCGCGGTAAGCGCGCGAGCAAATTGCTCGCGCGCTTACCGCGCCTTAATGTTTAGTCATACACTCGGGTAGCCCACGTCGCCGAGGGCAGCGCATAGGCAGCACAAACCGCATGTCATCGACGCCGCCCGAGTATGAAGCGAGCAACGGCTACGCGGGAACTGGACGCTGGCTCGACCGGTGGGCGCGGCATGGGTTGCAGGCTGACGCCGGCCAGGGCAGAACGCGCGCACAGGCGGCATCGGCGATGCGGAAGTTGCAGTTCTTCAGGGCGAGCCTGGGGACCCCCGGGGGCCGTCGAGTACGGCAAAGTGGTACTCGACGGCATCGAGTTGGCCGGAGACCCGCCTGCCGGGCCTGAAGGCTAGCGGGCGCTCGATACAGGCGCGATGTCGTGCCGAGCCCGCCTCGAATTGTGCGCGCCCTCGCCCGCCTGAGCTACGCAATCTCGCTGCGCCCGCAGGACGTCGTCCACCCTGCACGCCAGTGCCCGCAACTCCTGCCGCTCCCCACCTCGGTCCGCATTGCGAGCGGCGACGGCCTTGCCCTCATCGGTCTTCGGCCCGGTAGACCGCTCCCGAGTCCCGCACCAGCTCACCTGGCCGCTCCGTGCGGCATGGAGCGGCATGCAGGGCGTCCAGGAAGCCCGCTGTAGAGGATCCAGCCTCAAGGCAATCGTTGATGCCGGCGACATCGCAGGTGGCTTGTGCGCGATCCTGTGCGGTCAGGGAGCGCAGTCCGTCCAAGGGCTGCTCCCTGCCTCGGTTGACGGGCCATGTTGTGCGCCCGAATGCTTGGGGACCTCGGCGCCGCTTCGGGTGGTGCGCTTTGCAGCCGGCGCACCCATCCTTCGCGCCCTGTCACGATTGCTACGAATGGAGCAGCCATGAGCTTCGACCGACTGAACTGGGGCGTCAAAGCCAGCTTTAGAAGCTATGTCGAGGCCGCCGAAGGGACCATCACGCTGACGGATGGCGCCACCCGCGCCGACGACGGCACGTTCGTCTTCCGCGCCGTGCCTGGAGGTGACCTGACGATCGCCGCGGACGGAGCCGCATCCGGCGCCACGCGCTTTCAGGGCACGGTCGCGTTCGAGGCCCACGGCGGAATGCTGAAATCCACGCTCACGAATCTCGGTGTGGAAGCAACGGCCGACGGCATCGTGCTCACCGCCTTGCAGGCGCCGATGAACCGCAACCGCTGTGCGATCGCCAAGTTGGGTCCGGTCGAAGTGGACGCGGAGGGGTCCATCGCCATGGGCGCGGTGATCACGCTCGACGGCATGTTCCAGATCTCCGACAACTACCCGCCCGGGACAGTGATCGACCCGGTGCACCTCCGCTGACGATTGGCTGGACGGTACGGCCCAATTTGCCTGAACGCAGCGAACACCAGCTCGCGGGCAACGAATCAGCTGGGACCTTGCCACGCACACCGACATCCCCGTCCGGTCGTGGAAACGGCGAGCGAGTACAGCACGCGGCACTTGGCTGTCTGCGCGCTCGTGCTGATCGAGCGATAGACCATCTGGCAAGCCCACGTTTTCGTCCACACGAAACGTCAGGGATGGGTGCGTTCAGCCAGCCTGTGCGGTCAGGAGGCGTAGTCCTTCCAGGGCCCGCCCCATGTCTCTCGGTTGAAGGGCCGTGCGCGAGCGTGTTCCCGACGGTGCGCCATGAGGCAGCGGCGTTTGCGGGCGTAGCTACACAAGCCGGGCCGCGTGCGTAGCCGCACGTCTTGGCTGCGTCAGCACACACGCTTCAGCCGTGTGGACGGCTCGCAGGAACGAGGGGGCGCAAGATGGTGGCTATTGCCGCCAGATGGCGGGCACCTGCGACCACAGGTCCGCAGCCGGCGCGTCTCGAGGCGCGCTGCAGATTCGATCGCTCACGACCTCATTGCAGACTGCAACGCCAACCGAATCGAGCGAGACGCCGGCAGTGGTGTCCGAGGCGTGGTCGACATCGGGCAATGCTGACTGCCGCGGAGACCCGGCCGCCGGGGAACGGTGTCCCCAGAGTTCTTCTCCCAGATCGTGGGGCCGTAGTCGCTCGTCGCTCCTGTCGCTCTCTCTAAGAGAGAGAGCGACGGAGCGACAAGAGCGACCACTCGAGGCCCTGTTTGTCGCTTTTGTAGCGTTGATCGTCCCCCCGAATCACGGACACACAGCTAAGCGAGTTGTTGAGCCTCGAACTGTTCGGGGCTGATGTATCCGAGCGCGCTGTGTCGGCGCGTGCGGTTGTAGAAGACCTCGATGTACTCGAACACGATGGCCCGCATCTCCGCCCGTGTCGATACCTTTCGGCCGTGAGTGTCCTCCACCTTCAGGCTGTGGAAGAAGCTCTCGGCCATCGCGTTGTCGTAGCAGTTTCCCTTCGCACTCATGCTCCCACGAAGCTGCGCTGCAGTGATGAGCGCCTGATAGGCGTGCGAGCAATACTGGCTTCCTCGGTCGGAGTGCACGATGACGCCGGTCGGGTTGCCGCGTGCCGTCAGAGCCATCCGCAGCGCCGAACAGGCCAGTTCCGCCGTCATCTCCGCAGCCATCGACCAGCCGATCACGGCCCGCGAATGCACGTCGATCATCGTCGCCAGATACAGCCAGCCCTCCTCGGTCCACAGGTACGTGATGTCGCCGACCCACTTCTGGTTGATGGCTTCAGCGCTGAAGTCCTGGTTCAGCAGGTTCGGTGACACAGACAGCGAGTGCTTCGAGTTCGTCGTCGCCATGAAGCGTCGTGCACCTCGAGCCCGCAGGCCAAGTTCCCGCATGGTTTCAGCCACATGGCGCTCGGAGACGGCACCTACCTGGGCCCGCAGCTCGTGCGTCAGCCGGGGCGATCCGTAGCGGCTGCGGCATGCCTCGAAGGTCGTTCGCACGCGGGCCTCCCAGGCCTCCTGCGTCTCCGCCCGCCGGGCTCGATGCGGACGTCGAGTGCGCCATGCGTGGTAGCCGCTCGCCGATACGCCGAACACCCGGAGCATCGCGCACAACCGGAACTCCGCTTGATGGGCCTGAATGAATGCGTACTTCACCGCTGGTGCCTGGCGAAGTACGCCGCCGCCTTTTTTTTGCGATGGCGAGCTCCTCGTCCCGGTCCGCCAGCGCCCGTTTGAGGCGGGTGATCTCCGCCGCCTGCAGCTGCTCCACCGAGTCACGATGACGGGCAACCTGCCCGCGCTGCTTCCAGCCGTAGAGCTGCGACTCGTGGATGCCAAGCTCCTTCGCTGCCGCACCGATGCCGATCTGCTCGGCCCGCGCCAGGGCCGCTGCCTTGTACTCTGGCGAACGGACTGTCCGCGTCCCCTTCGCCTTCACCACCTGCTTCTTCGTCTTCGTCATGGTTCACCTCTGCTAGCAGTATTCGCTTAGCTCGGTGTCCGCGAGAAGGGGGGAGGATCACTGCTCCCGCTTCGGTGCAATTCGCAGTAGCCTGCTTGAGTTCGACTCGCAAGATGGATGCGGCGGGAGCTTACTACGGGCCGCGCGACGAGCAGCATACGCAGGGACAAAGGGGAGCCGAGCACCCGCCGGGGGATGGGGTTCGGGACGTGAACACGCGCGGTTCCGTTCAAGCAGGTCGCTCGGGGCTATTCCCAGTCGTTTCGAGCGATCTTGCGGTTTGTCCATGCTGCTCGATCGCATCACGCAGATCGCCCTGCAATGTCACCAACGGGAGGTCCTTTCCGACCAGGCCGCGCCAATCTTGACGAGTGGCAGGAGTGTTTAATGCTTCTGGTTCATCGAGATCCTTCGCGACGAAGGGAACAAACCAAGGAACAATCACGTCGGCTGCACTCCAACTGAAGTCGAGCGACCCATCAGGCTTCCGCCTACGACTGACCTCCGGCGTGTCCCCGGGGTAGATCGCAAGGTAGGAGGTCACCATTCCAATGAATGCGGGCACGTAGCGCGTGTCGTTTCGAACGAAGCGAACTCGAGTACAGGTTATCCAGATTTTCACTCCAAGCACCAATGCTGCAAGAGCAATCCAGTTGTCCGAACACCACACGACTGGGACGCCAAGGAGCTCAATAGCCCAATTCAAGAACACCGAAATGGGTCCATGTGCGGAGTGCGCAGCGCCTATCAACTCTGAAACGACGGGCGGAACCTGCTGTGCAACGTAGACAGGATAGAGAATCCCTTCAGCAGGCGCCGCGCTAAGCGAATTTGCAACGCCGACAGCAATTCCCAGATACGCCACCAGGCGGAGCACCAACCACCAAGTGCGTAGTACCCCGTAGACCGCGCAGGTAAGCAGAAATCCAGTGAGCTTCAGTCCAAGCATGCTATTTACCTGAGTCGGCACGTGGAAGGTTGCATGGGAGCATGTTTGTGCGTGTACAGCTGGGCTCGCACTGTCCCAATTGGAAGTAGGTACTGCAATTCGTCGTGTCTGGCAACATGGCCAGTTACCTGCGCTCGCAGAGCTACCGTTCCAACTCGCGCACCCGGCCAGAGCTTTTACATGAGCCCTCGTACAGGCTGTTCAATGAAGCCTTCGCAGAGCATCTCCTCGCGACAGACGAAACTACCGAAGACATGTCGTGACACCCTAAAGAGGAATCGGTTCGATTGATCTCGCATTCGAGCAATCGCTCACAGGCGTTGGCCCTATCGACACTTCGCCCATCGAGAGGCTCGGCGGACAGACCCGTGGTACATCGAGGAGTCACCGCTTCGAGAAGCCACGCCAGGTTCGCTGGGCGCCAGCGTCCTTTGTTTTCAGTCCTCGTCCTGTGGGGTTCAATGTGTTCGCCCACCAGACGCTTCAGCACGTCGACCACATCCCCAGCCGTGAAGCTGCGCCGTACCTCGATTGCCAGGCACACGCGCGTGAACTCCTCGACCACCGTCAGGCACCTGATCCTTCGACCGTCGGCAGTCACGTCATGCACGAAGTCGTGACTCCAGACGTGGCCCGGATGCGTCGCTCGTCGGACCTCGCCCGTGGAGGCGCCGCGCCTTCGCCTGCGAATCTGCTTGCGATTCACCTTCAGGCCCTCCTTCCGGCGGATCATCCGCACAGTCTCCCGTCCCACGATCTCGCCTTCCCCTTGAAGCAACCAGTACACCTTCCGGTAGCCGAAGCGTGGGTACCTGTCCGAGAGGGCGTGGATGCGGCGCACCAGCTTCAGTCGACGTTCCGCTGTCGACGAGGCGTAGCGATGGCTGCTCCGCGGAATCGACAGCGCACCTGCAGATGTTCGTGCTCGACGGCGTGATCGAGCCCCTCGGCGAGCAGGTGCGGTTCCGTACCGTGGCCGCACCGAGTGAGCCTCAACTGCAAGCCCTGCTCGCCCGCCTCATCGCACGCATGGTGCGGCGGCTCACGAAGGACGGCTGGCTCAGCCAGGACACCGAGACCCTCCCTCGACCCCGAAAGCCGCGATGTCGTCGACGAACTCGCGGCGGCGCTGGGCGCCCCGTCATCCGCTATCGCATCGCCGACGGTCCCGGCGCCGGACAGCGCACGCTCACCCTGCGCTCGCCCGCGCTGGCACGCCCCGCCACGCCGAAGTCGCTTGCCGGCGGGCTCACCGCAGACCTGCAGGGTTTCTCGCTCAATGCATCGGTCGCCTGCTCGGCCGTCCGGCGCAACAGGCTCGAGCGCCTCGCGGTCGATCCCGCCGGTCGGGTCGTGCTCGAACTCACCCACCCCTTCCGCGATGGCACCACTCACAAGGTGTTCTCGCCGGAGGACTGGATGGCACGACTGGCCGCCCTCGTGCCCAGACCGCGTGCGCACCTCACCCGATACCACGGGGTCTTCGCGCCCAACTGTCGACTCCGCCGGCTTGTCGTCCCGTCACCCCCAGGCGCTGCCGGACGCAAGCGCCGCCAGGGCAAGGGGCCAGAGGCCGCGTCGCCACCGGAGCCAACGACGCTGAACGACGACGGCCTGCCCCTGGCACCCATGACCTCGGCCGAGCCGTGTGACGGCCAAGTCCGCCGTGTCTTCCAGATCGACATCACCACCTGCCCCGACTGCGGTGGCCGGTTGCGGTGGGTAGCCGATGTCACTGAACCCGCGGTGATCCGCAAAATCCTGCTTCACGTGCAGTCGCGCGCACCTCCCTGCAGCGGGCTACCTGACACCACCCTCCCCGGCACCGACGCCCAATTCACGCTCGCCGGCTGACGGCCTCAGCCGCCCGGCGCGCACGCCCGTGGCCGATCCGCACGCGACGTGAGTACACCGCCACCGCCAACGTACGCCGATCACTCCGATCCATGGCAGCAATCTCCGCAGCCGCGACATCCAGCGACTCGGCCATCTTCCGCGCGCTCATCGCAGTACCTTGCCCACGCGACGAATCCGCGGGTTAGATCGCCTATCCCCTTGATAACGGGACGGTCGGCCGCTTCCGCATGGAGTTCCAGATAGTCGACGGCGCCGGGCATGCAGAAGCCGCCTCCACCACCCCGCTAGAGGCAATCGGGTGAGCCGAAGATTGCCGTAGGCAGGAGTGTGGCGCTTGAACGACCTTGCTGTCGGAATTCTTTACAGAAGACGCAGGTACCATCCTGGAAACGGAATCTAAGTCGCTGTCCAAAATAGAGTTCGTGTTTCCGGCACGATTCTTGCCCCACTGCGGGAAACGCAAGACCGCGGAACAACCAACCCCGGTCCCCGACAACCATTGATCACGGGAGTTTTCCGATGAAACGAACGCAGTGTTCCATCCTCGCAAGCCTGTTCGCGGTCGTTGGCACAGTCTGCAGTTCTGCCCAGGCCTCCCCGCTGATCGCGTTCGAAGACTTCGAGTCGGCCGTGCCAAAGGACGCACCGTTGTCGTCGCTGAACACCTTGGTGGGTACTTTTACTCCGACACCGGGTTTTAACGTCTTCGTGTCCTCGCCAGGCTACACCAACTATGGCCCGGGTCTTAACCCGACGACCTCGTCCATCCTTACCGCCAACGGCGACGAGAGCTTCGACTGGACTTTCGCCTTCGGCGCAGCCGAAGTCTGGCTCGAAATCTACCTGAACGACTTGGGCCCGGCGACGCTGTCCTTCTATGGTGCTGGCAGTAACTTGCTGGCAGGTTTCGTATATGCCGATGATTCCGACAGCACCAATAACTTGGTGTCCTTGCACTACGACGCCGGTGCCAACGTCATCACCAACGCCACGTTCGTCTCGACGAATGGTGGAATATCGAACACGGGACTCGACAACATCACCATCGCGCAGCGCGGTGACTCGGTTCCCGAGCCCTCCTCGCTGGCTCTGGTCTTGGCCGGGCTGGGACTTGGCGCTTTGCGAGCGCGTCGGCGGGCGCAAGCAGGCAAAGCCCGCGACGCGAGCTGACAGCCTTGTTCCCTGGCGGCGCGTGGCCTCATGCCGCCTGGGGCGTCAGCACGTAGGAGGCGCTGGCAGCCCGCCCGGACAGGTTGACGAAGATGGCCTGCAGGGCAAGCGCCTCACCCGCGAGCATCGCCTCCACGGCGCTCCTGCTGCCGCTATCGGCCACCTTCCCGATGGAGCGCGACAACGTGTTGCCGGGCAGGTTGAGTAGATGGCCTCCGCAGCAGGCGTGTCTCGATCTTGAGCAACAGCTGTGAAGTGAGCACAGTTGGCGCGCTGATGTTCGACCTTGTTCGCTGGACCCGGAAGTGAGGTCGCACGTCAACACGGAGCGTAGAATCCGCGGGCATCAACAGGATGCGTTGGTGCGATGAATGTCTGAGCCTGAACTCTGCGAGTCGAAGTCGATTGATCTGGCGGCGAACCATCGACGGCCCGATGGCAAGTTCCTCCCAGGACAGCCGTACAAGGTGACTCACCCGCTCTTCACGCCAGAGATCGGGCGGCTGATGGGGCACAAGCACGCTGCGCTCACCGTGGAGTGCGCCGAGCAAGGGCTGCTGGACTACCTGACCGCCTGCGTCGAGCACGGTAAGCGGTTCACCATCACGGGGCTGGCTCTTTGGTTAGGCATTACGTATGGCAGGCTGTGCGTGTACCGCCGTGGCGAGATCGGGACGCCTGCAGATCGCGAGAGGTTTCGTTACATCTTCAGCGTGGCTGATACCTTGCTGCACGCGCGACTCGAAGATGCGCTGACCGATCCCGATCAGCGCAACGTGTCCGGCGTCGCGTTCGCGCTCAAGAGCCAGTTCAAGGAGATCTGGTCCGAGAAGGACAACGGCTCGACGCCCGATCAGCGCGTTGTCGTCAACATTGCAGTTTGCAACACCATTCCAGTTGGCTCGGCGATCGCGTTGACGCATGGCGACCAGGCACGCGATGAGGGTGATGGCTGGCTGTAGCGCGCGCACCCGTTGTCTCACACGCGCTTGACACGCATCGACTTATTCCGCCAACTCGTCGGGCTCATGGTCTCCATTGCGTGCTGCAATAGCGAGCCGGACCGGGGCGCTCGTCCACTGCGCATCCCGTGCGGCGTCGGCGCATGCGTGTCCTTCATCACTGCGGTTGGTCGTCACGGACCTTAGGTGAGCCGAACAGCTAGTCAAACTCATGTTTTTCTCGCGGATCAACGGTGGCTGCAGGGTTTGGCTGGGTTTGACGGGTTTCTTTTGGCCCATCTGTACGATCTATGCGTATAGATGAATGCTCTTCATTTTCTCCAGGAGGCGAAACAAACCCGGCAAACCCAGTCAAACCCGGCTTGGGGCGCTCAAGGTCGCGCACACGCCACAGGACTGATCCGTCGCCCTGTCTAGGCCCGCGTTCAATACGAAGACCAACGACAGGGCGTTCTCTTCGAAATGAAAGAATTCTCCCTATCGAACGTGACGAAAGCTCGCGCTTACTCCGAAACTCGTCCAGCGCCTCGCGAAAACCAACGCCGGTGGCTGTTTCGGAGGCGGATTCGAAACGTCGATACTGAGCGAGGATTTCACCCGCGGTTACGTACTTGGTTCCGAAAATCTGCAGCCATGCCTTCATCAGGGCCCCGAGTGCCTCATCGGCTGGGTCGGACTCGACACGCTCCAGGATGGAGTCGAGCGGATCACCCAACAGGCCCTCAGGCGCGACATACTTCGCGAGCCAAAGCACGCACTGCCGGATCATCCGGTCCCACTCATCGAAGCTGCCAAGGGAGACCTCGTGCATCCTCGGCGAGCCCGCTGCCCCGTAGCCACGCATGAGCGTGAGCGCAGCAGAAACCAGCCTAGGCCGATAGGTCATGCACATTGCAACCGGATCGAACGTGAACGTGCGGGTGAAGGGCTGCTCGGACCGCGCATCCAGTCGTGCGATCAGTACCCGACGCGGCAGCTCACCCGCGATGGAGATGTTGTTTCCCGTCAGCAGCACGAGCAGCCTATTCGGATAGGACTCCGAAATGCTTCCCCCAAGCACGCGATCGGCATAGACACCACTAGTGAGCATGCCAGCGAGAGTGGCCGAGTCGAACGTGCCCGTGACGTTGTCCCACAGCAGCGTACGCGCCCCATTGCGGAACACCGTGAACAGACGTTTCCTTGTCTCCTCCTCGTTGTCAGCGACGTGTGGCCAGACGGTGGGTCTCTCGCCAGTCGCCACGACGCTGACGCACTCGGCGAGCTTCGTCTTTCCGGTGCCTTGTCGGGGCGCATCGTAGACAAACGCAGGCGCCGTGTTGACGATGGGCCGCTGGACGGCCGTGAGCACCGCTGCGAGATGTACTGCGCGGTCCGTTAGGGTTACGAACGGGAAGTCTGTAAACGGCTCCCACAGCCGCCTGAACGCCGCCTCGAGCTGGTCTGCCGTCGGCTGCTCCGGCACGGGCTGAGCCGGCTCGGAGAGGTCCAGCAGCAGGCGTGTGTCGGGGTCGTAGCCTGGCTGTATCAGCAGGGAGCCATCGGGGCGCATCAGGGGCGCGTTCACCACCGCATCCAGGCGTTTCAGTCCACGCTGTTCGCGCAGAGCCAAGATCGTAGCGCACAGTTGTGGCGGCGGGTCTGCCAGCTCCTCGACGACCTTCTTGCCTCTGGCGCTCCACTTGTAGAACTGGATCTCACTGCCTAGCCAGTAGGGCATTGAGTCACGGTCCAGGCGCGCAAGCTTGCCGCCGCCGGTCGGCGCGACGACCTCGGTGCCGTGGTCGAACATCTGCGTCGACTGGCGCATCACCTCCAACGTGGCGTCGACGGCGTCCTTTTGTCTCCCGCGGACTAGCTCCACCCGGTGAAGCGAGGCTACGAGATGGAACGTGCGTCCACCATGCGCGAACGAGAAGAGGTTTGACCATGCTCCGACGAGAAAGAGTTTTCCGACGACCCGGCCGCCGTCGTACTCGGGTTCGATGGGGTCGAGCGTGAGTAATCCATTCCATCGGTGGGGATCGCTCAGCACCTCACCAACGGTCACGTTGACGCGATGATCTTCATGGCCGACGACGACCAACGGCCAGTCTCCACTCAACTCCTGCCGGTCCAGCGCACGATCAACGTCGGCCTCAGCGGCCGGCCGCAGATCGGCAGCGATCCCGCGACCAGCGGCAATCCCACGATCGACGAGTTCACCGACGCGCGCCTCGCGCCACACAGCCCGGACACGCGCGGCCTCGCCTGCTTCTTCCGCTCGCGCTCTCGCCCTAAAAGTGCCGGCGGCAATCCTGGTCGCTTGATCGGGTTCTGGGATCGCCACATGGGTGTCCACGAACTCCACCGAGCCCTCGATCAACACGGGCCGGCCACGTCGTTGCTCCAGCGGAGGCTCGCAGTAGGCACCTGCCGCGAAGTCGATCCTGTTCGTCTGCCAGACAGACGTGTCGAACAGTGATCGGTCGAGCAGTGTCCCCGAAGTCGATACGAGGCAACTCGCATGACCTGCTGCCGCCAGGTGCTCGCACAGCGCAGCGCCGGCTCGCGGGATATCGCGCGCGTCCTTCACGAGTAGGTAGAGCCTCTGCCCGTGAAGGCCACGCAGCTCCACGCCAGTCTCGGCGTTCCAAATGCACGAGGAGGCCGACGGCCACCACAGCATCGCGGCCCCGCCCAACTCAGGACATACCGCCCGCACGGCGGCGACCAACTTCTCGGACGACATGGACAGCCCACCTTCTGGCGGGTCGTAGTCCAGCATCAGCACGCCGGGGCCGTTCGGCCACGAGAAGCACTCCTTCGTTCTCGCGATCTGACCTGTCGGTCGGCCGGCGCGAAGCCAAGCAAACCGAGTCACTAGATTCATCACGTGGCCTGGCGCCACCCCGTACGCTAGGCATTGGTCGTGCCGGAGGCTCTCTAGCAGGTCCCGAAACTCGTCGAGGTTCGCGATCGACAGTTGCTCCACCTTTCCGGCCCTGACGTTCGCGCTTGTCGTGTTCGTCAACCTTCCATCGGCCAAACGCATCCGCTTTGTGACGAATCGGGGGTGCTCTGAGGTGATCCTGCTAAAGCTAGCTCTTGCAGTGATCGGCGGGCTCATCTCGAACCCCCGATCGCGCCATCGCGAGATACGAGCGCCTCAATCGCCGCATCCGCCGCTGCTTCGTCGTAGTAGTTGCGTCGACAGATCGTCACGGCGGGCGGCAGCAAGCCCTGTCGTTTCCATCGCCATTCGGTCATCTTGGAAATGCCGCCGGCACGTTCGCGCAGCTGTTCGGCCTTTATCAGGCGGCGGGCCGTAGTCTGGTTCGTCATCGCGTGATCCCTCGTGGTAGGTCACGCTATGAGACTTCGCTTCCCCTCAGTGACAGCAACCCCCAACCACTGTCACCACCAACCTCGAGGGCGCTCGATCTAGGGTGTCTCGGGAAGCGGGCTAGCCTGACGAAGGCGACTCCGAGCGCGAAAGTACAACCTCTGTACTCGGTCCGCGCGTATCCCCTCACGCGCGGCAACAACGCGAAACGCACTTTGCTGCGAAAATCCGTCAAATCCTCTCAAGCTCTCGACCAAGTCGACGATTCGTCGAGCGTAACCGTCGTTCCTTTGTGGATTTCCGCCGAACAAGACTTCCGCGGGGTCCGCCCCATCGGCTATCTCACGCAGCATCTCGGCCACTTCCAACGCGACGCAGTCACCCTCTTCGTCGGGCCGTGAGATCTGTACAAGTTGATCCGCTAGCTCTCTGCAATGCTCTCGCCCGACATCCTCATTGCGAGTTCCGCGCGTGCTCATGCGCCGCTCCTCGTTCGCAAGGAAACGACGTTTTCGCTCGTAAGGGCTCGGAGGTAGTCGCCCCACCGCTCCAGTGCCTCGCGCTTCGGTTGGTTGTACGTGCTGCGGTTGTAGATGCCCACGACGCCGCCCAGTGTTCCGCTCTTCCGGTTCTGCACGGCCTCGGCGATGTGCGGCAGCATACCCAGGTCGGCGAAACGCGTGGCGACGGTTCGGCGGATGTCGTGCAGACGCCAGCCCGTCACGCCCGACAGCTTGTCGAGCCTTGTTTTCAGCCTGGAGAACCCATTGATCGCCTTCTCGCCGGCGGTTGTCGTGAACACGAAGTCGTCGCCCTGTTCCCCTGCCCCACCGAACCGCGGCACCGCATCCAGAATCTCGACCGCCAGCGACGACAGAGGGACCATGTGCGCGTTGTCCGACTTCGTGGGGTCGGGGTTTGTCCACAGGACGCCATCGATGTGCGACCAACGCATGCATGCGACATCCGTGCGGCGCTGCCCGCCGGTGGCGAAGACCATGCGGACGAAGGGGCCGAAGGGGTAGCAAACCTGATCGCATGCGCGCCATATCGCACGCACCTCCACGTCCGTCAGCACCCGGTCGCGGCTTGTCTCCACCCCGGGTTTCTCAAGCCGCCCGATCGGCGACACCCCCAGCCCCCCGCGTGCCGCCGCCCAGTTCATCAGCTTGCTGACGGTCGCGAGCAGCCGGTTGGCCGCGTATGGCTTTCCTGCGTCGGCCAGCTCGTCGCCCAGCGCGTGGATGTCGGCGCTCGTGATGTCAGCGATCTGGCGGGTACCCCATGCCTTGGTGATGGCGCCGATGTGGCGCCTGCACTCGCGCTGCGACGTGGGTTTGAGCTTCGCGGCGACATGCCGGCGCAGGAACTCTGCCGCGACTGCCTCGACTGTCGTGGCCTTCGCCCGCCCTTCGGCCGCGGACTGGGCCTCGCGTGCGGCAGCCTCCGCCGCGCGCTGGCGTAGCTTCTCGGCGTGGTCGGCTTGTGTCTCAGCCTTCGGGTCAACCCCCCGCTTCGCCGATTCCAGTGCCGTCCGCGCCTGCTTGCGGGCATCCGCCAGTCCCGTCGCGGGGTACTGCGCGAAGGTCCACCTGATGCGCTGGCCTGTTCCTCGCACGCGGTAGACAACGAAGAACTGCACTCCTGTACGCACCCCCACCCGGACACCGAATGCAGCCGGGTCGTCGTCCAGGTACTCGCCCGGTGAGGTACCAGCCTTGAGACTGTCGAGGAGCTTGGTGGACAGGTGATTCTCGTGATTCTTCATCAGCGGATCGCCTCGAAGTTGGTGCCTTGTTGGTGCCAGTCTTCGCGGTATGTAGGGTTAAACCGCGTTAGGCAACGATACACTCAATCTCGCACCAATGCCCGGAATCACTGTTTTTTCGTTGGCTATTCGGATTTTGTCTTGCAGATCGTTCGGTCTCGTTTTGCCCGGCGCACTGACTGTTAATCAGCGGGTCGCTGGTTCGAGCCCAGCAGACGGAGCCAACTCTCTCCTCACTGCGAGACGGCGGCGTTCAACGACGTCATTCGGCGCATGCGCCCTCCGGCCGCGACGAGCCGCAGCGGGCAACGAGCCCGCCCTAGTCGCCTTCGGGCGCGGCACGACCTGCAAACCCCAAAGGCGGCAAGCGATCCACTCGCGTCAGCCTGCACGTTCAATCAGTCGTCGGGCGACTCCGCCGACGTGATCCCGCGTGCCGTTGCAGCCGTTGCGCTCGCTGCGGCTTGTACGGGTCCGGGCACGGGCGTGAGCTTCTGATACCCCTCCCTCCATGCGAGCCCCCCCCAATCCTGAGGCCCTCGTCCGGCCCCGCCGGAACCTGACGCCCAGGAAGACCGGACCGGATGCAACCCCGAACTCAGCGCGACCCGAAGTCGCGCTGATTGTCGGCGGCCGCCCAGGCATCTGTGCGGGCTGCGCCCGCCAGTTCGCGTCGGCAGGCATGCGAGTGGTGATCGCGGCGCGCACCCCCGGTGCAGGAACTCGCGTCGTCACATGCCGTGCGGTTCTTCTCCTGCGCCGCGGCAGACGCCGCGGTCGCGGAGCAGTTGCTCGTCGCAGTGATCCGCGAAGTGGGTCCACCGCCCCTCGTCGTGCACGACATCGACGGCCGGGTACCAGCCATCGTCCGCAATGGGATCACTGATGCAGACCCGGTCATGGTGCTCGACGCGCTCCACTACGGTGCCTTCAGCGCGTTGCTCGTGGTCCAGCAGGCGGCCCGCCGCATGCGCGAGTACCTTGCCGGACACCAACGGCGTGCGCGGCACGCTCGTCTTCACCAACGCCAGCGCCGCACTGAAGGGCTATCCGTGCAACAGCGCGCTCGCGATGGCCTGCATGGCGAAGTCCGGCCTCGCCCAGCGCACCGCGCGCGATGCTCATGCCCCAGGGTATCGATGTTGCCAACGTGACGATCGATGGTGCGATCGGCTGGACCCGAAGCGACGGCAGCCACAGGCACGGGCTCGCGGGCGACGCCAGGGGCGACAGCACACTGGTTCCGGGCCGCATCGCGGACACATGCCTGCAGTTGCACCGCGAGCACCGCTCGACCTGGGCCTTCGAGATCGTGCTGCGCCGCTGGGTCGAGCGCTGGAAGGGATCATCGCTGCGCATCCCGAACCCCAGGTTGGCGAAGCCGCCAGCAGCCGGGGATGAGGTCTACGGATGAGGTCCACGGATGAGTTCGGATGCGCTTGATCGAACAAGCCCGTTGAACCTCCCTGTGGTGCCCGGGTCATAATCGGCGCGGCACTTGCATGCATTGCCCATGACGGGGCATGAAGCGCTTCGAACCCTTGTAGATCGACGATCAGCCCCCAGACAGGAGAGGGGAAAAAAACATGACACGCGCCGACAACCGCACGGGCAACTCGAGCGTCAGGGCACCCATGAACGATCGCCACGACCCCTCGTACTTTCGTCCACAGCTCGCCGGTTTCGGCGGCGTCGAATTCGTGCTCGACGACGAGCGCTATGGCATCACAGAGGAAGCGCTGTCGGAGTGTTTCGCCGACGGCGAGGACATCGACGACGCCATGAAGCTGTTTCGGCAGCACATCGGCGACATCGTGGCCCATGCCCCGCGCTGGGCGCGGCGCCGGCGCGGTGGCCTGCGCATGATCTTCCGCGACGACGTGGCACGGCCACGTGCATGGCGGCGGGCACCTCGCACGGAACACGTCGGGGCCTGAGCGCGGCGGAGAACACGCAACCCTTCCCCGAACCTCGGCAACCAGAGGCGTCGACGCCGGGCCCACGGCACGCGCAATGCCGTTCCGGCAGCGCCGCCGCCGTGCCGCGCCTGCAAGCACCGCCGCGCCCCCCTGCTGATCAGTGTCCCCTAGCGGCGCACTGACTTGGCGCGCCCGTGCCCTGGCCAACGGGTAGGTCAGGTTGCGGGCAAGCACCATCGCGAGCGATGCTCGTGCCGATTCGTGGCCACGGCGGCACTCGACGCAGGGTCCGCCTGCGTTGCGCTCAGCTGCACGAGCCCAGTCCGGCAACATCCCCGCCGCAAACCTTCAGCCCGAGAGGAACGCCATGGCCGAGTCCACCGCCACGAAGAAGCCCGTCCGCACCATCGACGCCGCCTACCACAGGCTGCTCGATGCCGACTCGCGTCCCGTGCCTGCGTCCTACCGCCGGGATTCACCGATCGAGCCGGGCCCGACGCGGGTGCCGATCGCCCGCTACATCGCCCGCGAGTACCACGACCTCGAGGTCGAGAAAGTGTGGAAGCGCGTATGGCAGATGGCCTGCCACGAGGACGACCTGCCGAACGTGGGCGACTACCTGCCCTATGACATCGCGAACCTGTCCTTCCTGATCGTTCGCACCGGCCAGGACGAGTACAAGGCCTACTACAACGCCTGCCTGCACCGCGGCCGCAAGCTGCGTGACTGCGCCGGCAGCCGCGCCACCGAGCTGCGCTGCCCCTTCCACGCCTGGACCTGGGCGCTCGACGGCAAGCTCAAGCAGATCCCCTGCGCCTGGGACTACCCGGAGCTGAAGCGCGAGGAACAGAGCCTGCCGGAGGCGAAGGTGGCGCGCTGGGGCCGCTTCATCTTCATCAACCCGGACCAGAACGCGGAGCCCTTCGAGGACTTCATCGGCGACCTGTCGAGCCACTTCGAGTTGCTGCCCTACGAGAAGCGCTACAAGCAGGCGCACGTGGCGAAGATCATCCGCTGCAACTGGAAGGTCGCCTCCGAGGCCTTCATGGAGTCCTACCACGTCATCGCCACACATCCGCAGATCCTGCTGGGTGACGTGCACGACGTGGATACCAAGTACGACGTGTTCGGCAACTACTCGCGCGCCATCCGCTGCGGTGCGCTCGAGAGCAATGGCGTGCCGGAGTGGGAGCCGATGCCGGACGACGGCCGCCTGCGCGTGCGCCATCCGCTCAACGGCTGGACCTACGAGCGCGACGATGACGGCCTGGTGCTGGTGACCACACCGGATGGCCGCAAGGGCTGGTTCACCCCGCAGGCTGCCTACGTGCGTGGCGACATCGGCGATGTGAACCCGAACCTGTGCGTCTGGGTGGGTGGGCCGCAGGTGCCGATCTCGGAAGTCGACCAGCAGATCGCCGCCCGCGCGGCACAGCAGAAGGTGGCACCGAAGACCCACGCGCGCATCGCCTTCAGCGACATCCAGCGCGAGGCCTTGCGCACGGTGGTGCCGTCGATCGCGGACAGGATCGCGGATGTCGAGTTCTCGTCCGTGTTCCTCACCCTGTTCCCGAACTTCCATCCCTGGGGTTCGTTCAACAAGATCGTGTATCGCTTCCGCCCGAACGGGAACAACCACGAGGAGTGCATCATGGAGTGCATCTACCTCGCGCCGATCCCGGAGAACGACACGCCGTACGAGCCCTGCCGCACCATCCACTGGCTCGGCGCGGACGACGACTGGACCGACGCACCCGAGCTCGGGATGCTGGCGAAGGTGTTCAACCAGGACATCCGCAACTTGCCGCACGTGCAGACGGGCATGCACACGATGGCGCGGGACTACGTGCAGCTCGCGGACTACAACGAGACGAAGCCGCGGCACTTCCACATGGTGCTCGAGAAGTGGCTGGAGAAGCCGTAACTGGCAACCGTGCCTGACAGACGGGATGCGGCAGAAACGACCGCATCCCCCGCCGGCACGCTGCCAGCGCAAGCGCGGTGTCAGCGCAGCAGCGCGTCGGTGTCCGCCCCCAACAGCGGCGCCATGCCGCGCACCGCCGGCCGCGCCCCATCGAAGCTGATCGGCAGGCCCATCAGCGACTTTCCGAGCCCCGGCACGACCTGCAGCATGCCGGTGGCCTCGGTCTGCGGATGCGCAAGCGCCTCGGCCACGTCGTGGATCGGACCGCACGGGACGTCGGCCGCACTGAAGATGTCGATCCACTCGCCCTTCGTGCGCGTGAGCATGATCGCCTGGATGTCGGCGAGCAGGACGTCGCGATGGCGTACGCGGTCCGCGTTCTTCACGTAGCGCGCGTCGCTCGCCCACTCGGCACGCCCAAGTGCGTGGGCCACCTTCGCGAACAGCCGATCATTGCCGGCCGCGATCACCACCGGCCCGTTCTTCGTCTCGAAGGCCTGAAAGGGGATCAGCCGGCCGCTGCCGGTGGCATGCCGCTCCGGCAGCGAGCCGAAGCACTGGTACTGCGCGCCAGGAATGGTGAGCCAGCCGAGCGCCGTCTCGAACAGCGACGTGTCTACCGTGCATCCCTCTCCCGTCTGCGCACGCTGGAACAGCGCCGCGAGGCAGCCCATCGCCGCCCACATGCCAGTACCGTGATCCAGTACCTGGGTGCCGATGCGCATCGGGCCGCCATCCGCCGTTCCCTGCAGTTTCATCAGCCCCGCGAAGGCCTGCACCATCGGCTCGTAGCCCGGGTTGTTGCGCAGCGCGCCACGCGTGCCGAACGCGCCAACTGCGCAGTAGACGATCTTCGGATACCGCGCCCGCACGGCCGCCGCATCGAGCGCGAAGTTCTCGAGCACGCCGGGGCGCATGTTCTGCACCAGCACGTCGGCCTGCG